>Ga0209064_1002655_pt1 | contig 18788 bp, 14 predicted proteins | sample Inofromicrocosms_FD_187498 | JGI IMG/M metagenome (GOLD analysis project Ga0209064, IMG submission 187498) | Mouse cecum microbial communities from Vienna, Austria - Inoculum for glucosamine and mucus D2O microcosms (SPAdes) (version 2) | ecosystem: Host-associated > Mammals > Digestive system >... | reverse complement strand
GAACGCGTCGTATTCCCCGAAGAGCTTTTCCGCCCGCGCGGAAAATTCCTCAGGGGGAATAGAGAGCGCGTCGTAACGGCATTCCCGCCCCATGCGCCCGAGAATAAACGTATGCATGGAAGGACTTTGCGACTCGGACACGTCCTTTCCGATCACCGCAAGCTTTAACATAATACCTCCCTTTCTACCTCCGAGAGGAGAACCGCATAATCGTCATAGGGGATTCGCAAGAGCTCGTACTCCCCTTTGCGGACGGGCGCGACAAGGCTGACCGTATCTGCCGAAAGATTCTTTTTGTCGAGCCTCGACAAAACGGCGACGCGCTTCGCCTCGGGCAGAACGGGGCGATTGCCGAGCGCGGCTTTGGCGAGCCGACAGAGCTTGTTCAAATATTCTCCGTCGCACTCCGTAAGCCGTTTTGCGATTTCCGCCTCGTACAAAATACCGACGAGCACGTACTCCCCGTGCGAGAGTGTTCCGTCCGCGAGCTCGAACGCGTGCGCGGTGGTGTGCCCCAAATTCAGGCACTGCCTTAACCCCGCCTCCCGCGCGTCAGCCTGCACGACGCGCGCTTTGATCGCGATATTGTCGGGAATGATTTCCGCCAAAAAATCCAGATCGAAAAGCCTGTCGGCGTTTCGGACGAGCTTATCGAACAGCGCGCCGTCGAGCGCGGAATGTTTTACGATTTCCCCCAACCCGCACCTGAGTTCCCGTGCGGGCAAAGTCTTTAAAAACACGGGATCGACGAGCACCTGCCCGGGCTGGCGAAACGCGCCGACAAGGTTTTTGATTCCGCAGAAATCCACGGCGGTTTTGCCTCCCACCGAGGAATCGACCTGCGCGAGCAAAGTCGTGGGAACTTGAATGCAGCCGATCCCGCGCATATAGAGCGCGCTTGCAAGCCCGCCGACGTCGCCGACCACTCCGCCCCCGATACATAAAATCGCATCGCCCCGATGAAGCTCCGCTTCCGCACACGCCTTTAAGAGGGCGAACAGCGTGTCGGGCGTTTTATGCGCCTCTCCCGCGGGCATCGCAAACACGGGCGCGTTCTTGAAGGATTCGGCAATTTTTTCGCCGTACAGGGACTTTACGGTTTCATCGGTGAACACAAGCCCGCGAAAGCCTTCTAACCGCCCGAACGCATTGTCGCAACAAACGATTTCGCTCTCCGCGCTCAACTCCTCACGAATATGAAACGTCGTCATGCGGGAAGCCTCCCGTAACGGGAAATTATCTCGTCCATTTTATCGCCCCCGAGCCGTTCGCTCACGGCCATGGCAAGTTCGGTTGCGATCGCGCTTTCGAGCACGACCTCGCACGCTAAAATCGCGCACGCGTCGCTCCGCTCGGTGTCGGCGCGCGCAGGCTCTTTGGTAACGTAATCCACCGTATTCAGCCCCCGCATGAGGGTGGGAATTGGTTTCATGACAGCGCGCAAAACGAGCTCTTCGCCGTTGCTCATACCGCCCTCGATCCCGCCCGCGCGGTTGGTCTTGCGGACAAACCCGCCCGCCGTATAAAAAATTTCGTCGTGCGCTTCGCTTCCCTTCTTCGCGCCGAGCGCAAACCCTTCGCCGAACTCCACGCCCTTGATCGCCTGCACGCTCATGAGCGCAAAGGCAAGGCGCGCGTCAAGCTTTTCCGCATAGGTCATACAGCTCCCGAATCCGCTCTTCAAACCCCTTACGCGAAGCTCTGCAACGCCCCCGCAGGTATCCCCCGAAGCCTTGCATTCTTCGATGAATTTTACGGCGCGCGCTTCCGCTTCGCGATCGACCATGCCCAAAACGCCGCTCTTGTTTTTAAGCTCGTCGAAGGAATAACTTCCCGCGTCCTCGACCGTTCCCACGCGTTTCACATAGCCCGCGATCTCCACGCCGAGCGCGAATAAGTATTGCCGAAGCACCGAGCCCGCCGCCACGCGCACCGCCGTTTCCCGCGCCGAAGCCCGCTCCAAAATATTGCGCGCGTCCTCTCCGCCGAATTTTTTCAAGCCCGTGAGATCGGCGTGACCGGGGCGCACCCGCGTCACCTTTCTTGCATCCGTATCGCACCCCTCGGGCGCCATGTACGCTTTCCAATTTTCATAATCGCTGTTATAGACGGCGAGCGCGACGGGACTGCCGAGCGTAACTCCTCCCCTTACGCCCGCAAGGATCTCCGCCCTGTCGCTTTCGAGCTTTTGCCGCGCGCCCCTGCCGTAACCGCCCTGCCGCAGTTTGAGCTGTCTGTCGATCTCCGCAAGATCCAGCTTTAATCCCGCGGGAATTCCTTCGATGATAGAAACGAGCGCCTTTCCGTGCGACTCGCCCGCCGTTGTAACTCTCATAATGCTTCTCCGTTCGGATGCGCGACGGTGTAACCGCCGTCGGCAACCGTTATCATAATATCGCTGAGCTCGTCCGTCCTGTAAACTTGCGCGCCCGCTGAGGCAAACCTCTTCATGGCGTCCTCGGCTGGATGCGCGTAACCGTTTCCCTTTCCGACGCTGACCACGGCGACCTCCGCGCCGAGCGCTTCCAGCCATTCCTCCGAGGAGGAGGAAGCCGACCCGTGATGGGAAACTTTCAAAATATCCGTTTCTTCCAACCGCACGCGGCGCGCTCCGAAGTCGAACGCGTCGGGCGCGACGGCATACTCGCGCAAAAGCGCCTTCTCCCGCGTTTCTCCGATGTCGCCCGCAAGCAGTGCGTTCACGCCCTTGTAGCTCACGAACAGCACCGCGGAATCCTCGTTTTTATCGACGGGCTCCCCGCCGTTCGGCGAAATGCAGGCGATAAACGCACCCGACGGATTGGCAATGAGAATATGGCGCGACAGCGTTACCGTTTCCGCACCCGATGCATTTACGCGCTTCAAAAAATCGGAATATGCGCTTAAAGACGAGCCAAGCAAAGGAAGATAGGCACGGGTTACAGGAAAATCTTCGCAGAGCCGAGCAAAACCGCCGTAATGGTCGAGATCCGCATGCGTAACGACAATACTCACGCCGTTTGGCTTTAACGCTTTTAGATAGCGGTAAATATGGTTTTCGTTTTCAAAGCTCCCGTTTCCTGCGTCGATAATCACAATTTCGCCGTCGGGAAACTCCACGATCGTCGCGTCGCCCTGTCCCACGGAAAGAAAATGTAACCGCAGTTCTCCCTCCCCGCGCTCCGCCAAGGAATAGGCGGGCAGGAGAGTGCGGAGCGGTACCAACGAGAAAAGCAACAAATAAACGGCAAGCAAAAGCACGGCAAACAGGACGCAGGCAAGCTTGATATAAAACGCCTTGGAATGCCTGCGCTTTTGAAACGGATCTTGTCTTTCGTGCTCCATTTGATCTCCGCCGTGTGTTTATTTTTTTACCTTCTGCGCGGCGAGCGCCTTGATTTCGTCCATATGGGCGCGCGCTTCCGCATAGCCGAGTTCGTACATTTTATCCATAGCCTCGCGGGAAACGTCGGTCGCCTTAAAATCGTATAGATTGGGGCGGAGCATAATATCCGCCGCGTCGTACCCGCGCGATTTTGCGTTTTCAAGCGTCTTTACGGGAACGAACGCCCCCACCGCCGTACCGAGCAAACGGGATAGCATTCCCTTTTCCTCCTCGGGACGCATATAGGCGGACAGATCGATCGCGACGACCGCTTCCGCGCCCATTTCCTTGCAGATGTCCGCGGGAATGGCGTTGGTAAACGCTCCGTCGTACAGCCGTTTCCCGCCGATTTCCACCGAACGGAAAAAGGGCGGAATCGCCGCAGAGGCGATCAGCGCGCGGGGCACGCTCCCTTCGCGGAGCAGAACCCCGTCGTTGGTTTCGCCGTCCGTCGCCCATACGGCGAACGGCAGACGCAGGGAGGAAAACTCCCCCTCCACGTATTCTTTTAAATACTCTTCGGCAAACGCCATATCCCCGAAGGGACGTAAGTTTCGCGCAAATTCCTTTCTGTTGAGGCTCTCGATGATACCCGTCATGTCCGCGGAGGTATACCCTTTTGCATACAGCGCGCCGACGATCCCGCCGATGGACGTTCCCGTTACGACGGAAAAGGATATCCCCTCTTCCTCGAACGCTTTGAGCGCGCCGATATGGGCAAGCCCTTTCGCGCCGCCGCTGCCGAGCGCAAGCCCGAGCCTTATGGGACGCTTGCGTGAAAATTTATTTGTAAAATAGGAAATCAGACCCATAAGCTTCTCCCGCTCCGACGGCAAGCTCCGTATGCCGAAGTTTGCCGCAAGTCAAATTTATTGTACTCCATTTTCGTAAAAAAGTAAACCGAATTGATTCCTCTTCTCATATTTTAACCGAAAATCGAAAAAAAACCTCGCTTGCGCCTCATTCCTCGGCTTCCGTGCGATAACCTGACGCCGTATTGCGACGTTCATGGAATGCAGAGCGCTTGACAAATTTTACGGAAGTGCTATAATGGGGTACGTGAAAAGAAAAAGACATAATCGAGCAATCGTCGCGCTTTCCGTTCTTTTGGCGATATGGATCGTTCTCGCCGTAACTGCGGGCGCGCTGATGATTGCAAGCTATACAGTGGAAAAAACCGCCCGCGTGCTCCCCGCTTACGCGCGGGAGGAACTTACTCCCGTGCTCGAAAAGGAGGAATGGACGGAAGAAGATTACGCCTTTTTATTCCGCCAGACGGGGCTCAACCGTCCCGCTCTCGACGAGCTCAAAAAAAATTCCGCGGACAAAGCGGAATACGAAAAATTTCAAGACGCGTTCTTTTACGAGGGGACGGTCGTGCACGACATGGCGGCGATCACCACCCCGCACGACTATATGGACGGTAAAGTTTCTTTCCCGATCGCGCCCCTGCACGACGGCGACGTCATCATATCCTCCTCCTGCCACACGTTCGGATGGCGGAACGGGCACGCCGCGCTCATCGTAGACGCAAAACGCGGGATCACGTTCGAATCGTTCACCCCCACCGCGCCGAGCGGATACGGCACGGTGGAATGGTTTTCGACCTGCTCCAACTTCATGGTGCTTCGGCTGAAAGAGGAATACCGCGCTCAAACCGACCCCGCCGAAATTGCCAAGAGCGCGCAGGAAAAGCTGATGCATGTGCCCTATCGTTTGACGGTGGGAATTTTCTTTCCCAAGGACCAGTGCAAGAACGGGCGCACCCCTACGGCGACCCACTGCGCGCACATCGTATGGCAGGCGTTCAAAAACTTCGGTTACGACGTAGACTCCAACGGCGGAGCGATCGTCGTCCCGCGCGACATTGCGCGCTCGCCCTACTTCGAGGTCGTCCAAGTAAACGGTTTTTCCGTCGATAAACTTTGGTAAACCTTACGCTCACGACGGTTTTTTGCCAAGCAAGAAATGAGAGGCTCCCCCGCGCTCCTACTCCGCGTATTCGGATAAAATAGAATTCTGCACGAAGAGGTATTCGTCGCGGATGCGGGTAACGTCCCCGTCCTCCTCCAAATAGTGCGCCGTGCGGGCATAGGCGGATTTGAAATCATTCTTCCAATCGCTTCCGAACGAAGCGCGGTACGCCTTTGCGGAGAGCCCTTCCGCCGTGCGCAAAGCGAGCATTACGAATTCGAATTTCGCGTCGCCCTCCTCCACGGGAGCGCTGTCGATCACGGGCAGAAAGCCCGATAAAATGCACTTGATATATTCGTCCAAATCGAGCGTGTTCGTAAACCGCCGACCGTTCATAAACGAGCTTGCGGATATCCCGAACCCGATATATTCCCCGCGCCGCCAGTAATTGAGATTATGGCGGCTTTCGTATCCTTTGCGGGCAAAATTGCTCACCTCGTAACGCTCGTATCCCTTCTCCTTCAACAGCGTTCTGCCATAGTCGTAAAGCGCGGCGACCTCGTCGCCGTCGGGCAATTCTCCGTTGAGATAATCGGTATAAACGGGCGTTCCGTCCTCGGGCGTTAAGGCGTACATGGAAATATGCTTCGCCCCGCTTCCCGCCGCAAGCTCCGCCGTCTTTCTCACGTCCTCGTTTGTCTGCCCTTTGAGCCCGAGCATGATATCCGTCGAGAAATTCTCCCCCTTCAAGAGGGAAGTGCAGTATAAATAGTCGCGGGCGGTGTGGATCCTCCCCAAATTTTCGAGCTGACTGTCTATCGCCGTCTGCAAGCCGATGGAAAAGCGGTTGATTCCCGCGCGCTTGTAGGTGGCGATTTTCTTTTCGCTCACCGTGCCCGGGTTGAGCTCTATGGTGATTTCGGGATTTTTGCCGAGGCGGAAGCTGTTTTTGATCTTCTTCATCGCACCGTAAATATAGTCGGGATCGATGACGGAGGGCGTTCCCCCGCCGAAGTAGACGGTATCGAATACCTTATCCTGCAATTCCTTTGCGCGCAGATCCATTTCCTTATACACGCACGCCATATACGCCTCCGCAAACTGAATGCGGTTGGGAAAAGAGGTAAAGTCGCAATAGGTACACTTGTGTTTACAAAAAGGGATATGGATATAAATACCGGCCATAAAAAACTCCTTACCAAGCTGACGCGTTTTTAAAAACGCTCGATCAGATATTTTTCAAGATCGACGTAGCCGTCTACGACCTCGACGCCCTCCTCGCGCAGAAGCGCGGCTTGCTTGTCGATCCCGCCGAACGCAAACGCGGGCGCAAGCCGTCCCTCCCTGTTCACGACGCGGTGACAGGGCACGATAACGGGCGCAGGGTTACGGTGAAGCGCGTTTCCCACCTGCCTTGCGGCGCGCGGACGCCCGATCGCACGCGCGATCAAACCGTAGGTAACGACTTTTCCCCTCGGCACTCTTTTTAAAAATTCATACACCGATTCATCAAACTTCATCATTATTTCAGTCGCACCGTCAAAAGGCATTTCGTCCCGCCGTGCCTACTTATCCTTATTCGTCTTTAAAATTTCCATAAAGACTTCGCTGGGGACTTCCACCGAGCCGACTTGACGCATCCGCTTCTTCCCCTCTTTCTGCTTTTCGAGCAACTTCTTTTTGCGCGTGATGTCCCCGCCGTAGCACTTGGCGAGCACGTCCTTTCTCACCGCCTTGACCGTTTCGCGGGCAATGATCTTTCCGCCGATCGCCGCCTGAACGGGAATTTCGAAAAGCTGGCGCGGAATGGCTTCTTTGAGATTTTCGCAAAGAGTTCTTCCGCGCGCATACGCCCGTTCCTCATGCACAATGGTGGAAAGCGCGTCGCAAACGTCGCCGTTGAGCAAAATATCCAGCTTTACGAGCTTGCTCCGCTCGTAGCCCGCAATTTCGTAATCGAAGCTGGCGTAGCCCTTGGTACGGGATTTCAGCTCGTCGAAAAAGTCGTACACGATTTCGTTGAGAGGCAGGCGGTATTCGAGCTTGACCCGACGCGCGTCCAAATAAGTCATATCCTTGAAGCTTCCCCGCTTGTCCTGACATAAATCCATGATCTGCCCCAAATAATCGGGCGGGGAATAGATTTCCGCCTTCACGATCGGCTCTTCCATATAATCGATATCCGAAGGGGACGGCAGGTGGGACGGATTGTCTACGTACAGTTCGCTCCCGTCCGTCTTATGGACGAGATAAGAAACGGACGGCGCGGTTGTGATAATGTCGAGATTGAACTCCCGTTCGATGCGCTCCTGCACGATTTCCATGTGCAACAGCCCCAAAAATCCGCAACGGAAGCCGAACCCCAGCGCAACGGAATTGTCGGGCTCGAAGATAAGCGCCGCGTCGTTGAGTTTGAGCTTTAAGATCGCTTCCTTCAAATCGAGAAATTTGCTTCCGTCTAACGGATATATTCCGCAAAATACAACGGGTTGCACCTTTTTATAGCCGGGCAAAGGCTCGGGCGCAGGACGAAGCGCGCTTGTCACCGTGTCGCCCACGGCGACGTCCTCGATAGACTTGATGCTCGCCGCGATATAGCCGACTTCCCCCGCCGCAAGCTTCTCCTTGGGCTGCAATTGCGGAGAAAACGCGCCGAGTTCCGTCACGTCGTAGGTGCGTTCGGAAAGAAAAGTCTTGATTTTATCCCCCACTTTCAAAACGCCGTCTTTCATGCGGACAAAGAGGATAACGCCCTTATAATTATCGTAGTAGCTGTCGAAAATGAGCGCCTTTAAAGGGGCTTCGGTGTCCCCGTCGGGCGGAGGCACGAGCTTGACGACCGCCTCCAAAATATCGTGGATATTCGTGCCCTCCTTGGCGGATACGCAGGGGGCTTCGGAAGCGTCCAGCCCGATCACGTCTTCGATCTCCGCCTTGGTTTCGTCGATACGGGCGGAAGCAAGGTCGATTTTATTGAGCACGGGCACGATTTCCAAATTGTTTTCAAGCGCAAGATAGACGTTGGCAAGCGTCTGCGCCTCCACGCCCTGCGTAGCGTCCACCACCAAAATCGCCCCTTCGCACGCCGCAAGCGAACGGCTCACCTCGTAAGTGAAGTCCACGTGTCCGGGGGTGTCGATGAGATTGAACTCATACTCCTTGCCGTCGTCCGCCGTGTAGTACATTCTCACGGGAGTCAGTTTAATGGTAATGCCGCGCTCCCGCTCGATATCCATGCTGTCGAGAAGCTGAGCCTCCATATCCCGCTTGCTCACCTGCCCCGTAAGCTCCATAATACGGTCGGCAATGGTGCTCTTTCCGTGGTCGATATGCGCGATAATGCAGAAATTTCTCAAATTTTCGTTGGGCTTTGCCATACTTTCCTTCCTTTTTCACTCTTCATTATAGCATAGCAATGCAAAAATCAGAGATTCGAAACCCCTTGCAAGCAAGTTTTCTCGCTTTTTATTATAAGATATTTCCGCAAAATTGGCAAGTACTATTGCATTTCGCTTGAAAATTTGCTAAAATATTCCTATGGAACTTGAATTTTTAAAAAAGATTCCCGTTGCACACCGCGGTCTGCACGACGATAATAAGCCGGAAAATTCCCTTTCCGCATTCGAAGCGGCGATCAAGGCGGGTTTTACGATCGAAACGGACGTACGGCTTTCCAAAGACGGCGAGCTGATGATATTCCACGACGACACGCTGACACGCATGACGGGCGTAAATAAGAGGGTGAACGAACTCTCCGCAAACGAGCTCAAAGAACTGCGATTGGAGGGTACGGAAGAGCGCATTCCCCTTTTTGCGGAATTTTTGGATTTCCTCGGCGGGAGAACGCCGTTGCTTCTCGAAATCAAAAACGAACCCCGCGCGGACAAAAAGGAATTTATCGGCAAAATCGCCGCATCGCTCGACGGGTATGACGGAAAATACGCCGTGCAGAGCTTTAACCCTTTTTACGTAAAAGAGTACAAACGGCTTTGCCCCGATATCCCCTGCGGCGTGCTCGCCACCGCCGATTCCGGCAAGCAGGATTTCGACAATTCCGTTTTTTGGCGGATCAAGGCGCGCGCAGTAAAAAACATGAGCTTTAACAAATCGGTAAAGCCCGATTTCGTCAGCTATCACTTTACGGACTATCCGCAAAAATCCACCGAACGTTTTCACGGCTTGAAACTCGGCTGGACGGTACGCTCCGCCTCAGAGGAAGCGCAAGCGCGCAAATATTGCGACAATATCATTTTCGAACATTACTTGCCGTCGTCGTTTTGAGGGACATTCCGCAAAACAAGGCATGCAAAAACGGAGCGCGTTGCGCTCCGTTTTTGCAAACCCATATCTCTATCACCGAGAGTGTGACAGGCGAATTATACGATGCCCTGCGCCATCATCGCCTCGGCAACTTTCAGAAAGCCCGCGATGTTCGCGCCCGCAACGTAATCCCCTTCGCAGCCGTATTCCTTGGCTGCGTTATCCATATTATGGTAAATATTTACCATGATGCTTTTCAGTTTGGCGTCCACCTCTTCAAACGCCCAAAAGAGCCGCCCGCTCGACTGTGCCATCTCGAGTGCGCTCGTTGCAACGCCGCCTGCGTTCGCCGCCTTTGCGGGCAAGAATACCACCCCCGCCTTTTGGAACACCGCGATTCCTTCCAAGGTCGTGGGCATATTCGCGCCCTCGCCCACGTACTTCACGCCGTTTTTTACAAGGATTTCCGCCGATTCTCCATCGATTTCGTTCTGCGTCGCGCAAGGAAGCGCGATATCGCACTTCACCGTCCAGATGCCTTTACAGCCTTCTCGGTACTCCGCGCCCTTCACGCGTGCCGCATACTCCTTGATACGCCCGCGCTCGACCTCTTTGATTTGCTTGATAACGTCGAGCCGAATGCCGTTTTTATCATAAACGTAGCCGTTGGAATCGTACATGGCAACGACCTTCGCGCCCAAGCTCTGCGCCTTTTCGGCGGCGTAGATCGCAACGTTGCCCGAGCCCGAAATAACGACCGTTTTGCCCTTGAAGCTATCGCCGCGGCATTTGAGCGCTTCCTCCGTCATGTAAACGAGTCCGTAACCCGTCGCCTCCTTACGCGCAAGGCTTCCGCCGTAGCTCAGCCCCCTGCCCGTGAGCACGCCCACGTGCTCGTCACGAATGCGTTTGTACTGCCCGAACAGATAACCGATCTCTCTTCCGCCCACGCCGATGTCGCCCGCGGGCACGTCGGTGTCCTGCCCGATATGGCGATAAAGCTCGGTCATAAAGCTTTGGCAGAAGCGCATGATCTCATTGTCGCTCTTGCCCTTGGGGTCGAAGTCGCTCCCCCCCTTGCCCCCGCCGATGGGCAATCCCGTAAGACTGTTTTTGAGGATCTGTTCGAGCCCCAAAAATTTAATAATGGAAAGATTGACGGAGGGGTGAAAGCGAAGCCCGCCCTTGTAAGGGCCTATCGCGCTGTTGAACTGCACGCGATAACCCTTGTTCACGTGTACACTCCCGCTATCGTCCACCCAAGGAACGCGGAAGAGCACGGCGCGCTCGGGCTCTACGAAACGCTCCAAAAGCGCCGCCTTCTCATACTCGGGGTGTTTGGCAACGACGGGTCTTAATCCGTTCAAAATTTCAGTAGCCGCCTGATGAAATTCGGGCTCGTTTGGATTTTTCGCCTTTAAATCGGCAAGTACTCTGTCTACGTATTCCATATATCTTTGCTCCTTTGACAGTGGCAATAAAAAAATGCGGTTTCAGCGTTTTGGTTGTTTAACCTCGACATTTGTATTTTATCATATTCATACAAAAAATGTCACGCTTTTACCGCATATTTTTATAAAATTGTCTATCGCAATCTCGAATATAAACTATAAGCTCAACTTATATGCCAAATTTTCTCCGCGTACTCGGCGATCGTCCTGTCGGATGAGAAGAATGACGACGAAGCTACGTTCTCGAGCTGTTTGTGCGCAAACGCCCGCTCGTTTCCGCTGTCGCGGTTGATATCGAGCAAGGTATTCACGTAGGGTTCCAAGTCATAAAGCACGTAGTAATTGTCGGGCTTATGCCAGCTCGCGCCCTCGGTGAGCGAGCCGTACAGTTCCGAGAAGCAGCCCGTACCGCCGTCCGACAGCGTTCCGTCCACCAAACTTTCGAGCGCTTTTTTGTGGAGCGGCTTTTGGTCGAGCAGGGCGCAAGGATCGTAACTTTCCGAAATGCGCGCGATTTCGTCTACCGTTGCGCCGAAAATGTAATTGTTTTCCTCGCCCGCCTGTTCGACGATTTCGATATTCGCGCCGTCGAGCGTACCGCAAGTGACCGCGCCGTTCATCATGAACTTCATGTTGCCCGTGCCGGATGCCTCCAACCCCGCCGTGGAAACCTGCAAAGAAACGTCCGTGCCGGCGACGATTTTTTCGGCATAGGACACGTCGTAGTTCTGCACGAACACTACGCGTAAGCGCTGATTGACTTGCTCGTCGTTATTGACAAGTTTTGCGATTTCGTTGATGAGCTTGATGATGCCCTTGGCGCGCGTATAGGAGGGCGCGCTTTTCGCACCGAAAAGGAAGAGGCTGGGACGGAAGTCGTTGACCTGCCCGCTCTTGATGAGCTCATAGAGCTCCAAAATGGCAAGCGCCGTCATGAATTGCCGCTTATATTCGTGCAGACGCTTGACCTGCGCAAACACCAAGAAATGCTCGGGGATCTTCACGCCCTCGCGTTCTTCGATATAGGAGAAGAGCTGACGACGCTTTTCCCGCTTGACTTTAATAAAGTCCTCTTCGAGCGAAGAAACCTTCCCTTTCAATGCGGAATGGTCGGCGCGCGCTTCCCTCCACTGCGGGCCGATCGCCCCGTCGATGAGCTTAGAAAGTTCGGGATTGTTGAGCATGAGCCAACGGCGCTTTGTTACGCCGTTCGTCTTATTTTGAAATTTTTCGGGATAGACGGAATACGCCGTAGCGAACAGATTTTTCTTCAAAATTTCCGTATGCAACGCCGCAACGCCATTGATTGACGTGGAGCACCAAACGGCGAGCTTCGCCATGGAGAATACGCCCTTGTCGTAAAAAATCAAATCCGAACATGCCGATTCGGTGAGCGCGGTGCGTTTGAGTTCCCGCTTTTGGAGAGTCGCGAGCTGTAAGAGAATGTCCGCAATATCAGGCAAAATCTTTCGAACAAGCTCTTCCCGCCAGCATTCGAGCGCTTCGGGAAGTACGGTATGGTTGGTGTAATTGAATGTCTGCTTGGCGATTTCCGCCGCTTTGGGCACGCTTATACGATACTTGACGGTGAGCAGACGTACGAGCTCCGCGATCGCAAGTACGGGGTGTGTGTCGTTGAGCTGCACGGTGTTGTATTTGGGAAAACTCTCGAAGTGCTTGCCGTATAGCTTTGCGTGACGTTCGACAAGCTCGCCGATCGCCGCGGCGGAGAAGAAATATTCCTGCCGAAGACGAAGGAGTTTCCCCTCTTCGGTATCGTCGGCGGGATAGAGATATTCGCTGATTTTTTCCGCCTCGGGACAGCCCTCCGCCTGATAGAGCCTCAAACAATTGACCCGTTTGCCGATGACGGGAATGTCGTAGGGTACGGCAAGCGCGGTAAAATCGGCAAATTCGATCTTACGCGCTTCCTCCTCGCGTCGAATGCTCCACGGATCGCCGAAACGTTGCCAATCGTCGGGAAGCTCCTTTTGGAAGCCCTCCTCGATGCGTTGACGGAACAAACCGTAACGGAATCGAATTCCGTAACCGTAGAGGGGCAACCCGAGCGCGGCGGCGGAATCCATAAAGCACGCCGCAAGCCTGCCCAAACCTCCGTTTCCGAGCGCGGCGTCCTCGATTTCTTCGAACACGTTGATATCCACGCCCTTTTCGGCGAGAATGCGCCTCGTTTCTTCCAACACGCCGAGCTCCATCAAATTATTATAAAAGCTCCGACCGATGAGATACTCCATAGAAAGATAGTAGGCGTTGCGCTCCTCTTTTGCCGAAATACGCGTCGTACACTCCCGCATGGCAAGCTCGGAAATCTCGTTATAAAGGGTGATAACGTCCTTTCCCTTTACGTCCAAATTCCTCAGTTCCTGTAAATATCCGCTCATTTTTAACCTCTTTTCCTGCTTTTTCCCAAATTTTTCCCATAATGATACGGGTGCGGAAAACACCCGTATATCCTGCCCTCCCGACTTCCCCTACACGGGAAAGACAAAAGAACGCTTTAATGCAAAATTGCAATGGAGTAGGGTTTCATCGTCACGTCTTTTTTGGAAGAAGCGCTCTTCTCGCGCGTCGCGTCGATGAGATCCGTCACTTTTACGTCGCCGTAGTCGGAAAGGTTTACGGTGTACGTTTCCATATCCGAAAGATTGACGAGCACGGTAATAGATTTGCCGTCGTAAGTCTTCTTGAACGCGGCGACGCTCGCGTTGGGCGCAGAGAGCGCCTCTACCGTACCGCGCGCGATTTCGGGGTGGCGGTGACGCATATTCATCACCTTTTTGTAGTATGCGAGAATAGAGAATTCGTCCTCCTGCTGTTCCGCCACCGACGGATAACGGTAAGCGTCCGCGCCGATGGAAACGCCGGGTTGAGGGGGAATAAACACCTGCCCCTCCGCCATTAAATTATCGCTCCAACGCATGGGAATCCGCTTGGTGGGATCGGAAGAAGCGTCCTTGCACACCATACCGATCTCGTCGCCGTAGTACACGAACGTGTTTCCGTTCATGAGAGCAAGCAGCCCCGCGCCCATTTTAACCTGCGCCTCTCCCACAAGCATATTCGCCGCGCGCGAGGTGTCGTGATTGCTCAAAAACGGCGCTTGCGAACCCTTGTCGTAGACGGTCTGATAGTCGAGAAGCAACTTCGTGAAGTAATCTCCCGGTTTGCTTTGAATGGAGGAGAGCGTCGATTTGATGGTACTCAGCCCCGCCGCGCCCGCGCTCGCCGTGAACAGGAAACAACTGTCGATCCCGCTCTCGTAATAGGCGCGGATCTGCGCGTCAGTCCCCTCCCACACTTCGCCGACGATGTACGCGTCTTCCTTTACGGACTTTGCCTCGGTATTGACGAAGCTCAAAAATTCCACGTTCTTCTGCACGTTGCCCGTGTAGTAGCTCGTACACGCGTCCAAACGGAATCCGTCCACGTCCATTTCTGTGAGCCAAAATTCCATGATGTCGGAAATCTCCTCGCGCACCGCAGCGCTGTCGAGATTCAAGTCGGGCATCGCGGTATCGAAACGGCATTCATAAAACAGATCCACGCCGCCCACGGGAGCGTAACCAGTGCTTTGCGTTTCGGAGAAATTGTAATAGTCGATATACTTGGCGTTTTCGCCCGTCGTTTCCCCGTTGCGGAGCGCTTGAACCGCCTTTTTAAACCACGAGTGCGTGACCGACGAGTGGTTGAACACCATATCCACGATCACGTTGATCCCGCGGGAATGCGCCTCCCGCACGAGTTCCTTAAAATCGTCGTTGGTGCCGTAATCGCTTTCGATCGTGTAGTAGTCCACGACGTCGTAACCGTGATAAGTATCGGACTGACAGACAGGCATGAACCATATGCCGTTAAAGCCCATTTCCTTCACGTAATCGAGCTTTTGCGTTACCCCTTTGAGATCGCCGATCCCGTCGTCGCCCGAGTCGCAAAAGGAGCGGACGAAAATTTCGTACCAGTTGCGGTAATTGTCGTCGAGCGCCGTAGGCTGCTCTTCCTTCCCTCCGCAAGCGGCAAAGGGAAGCGCGAGCGCAAAAGCCGCCGCCGCACAGGCAATTCTTTTCAGTTTCATATTGAGCCGTAACCTCCTTGAATCTGCGGATTATTTTACCGCGCCGCCCGTAACCCCTTCCACATAGTACCGTTGCATACTGAGGAAGAATGCGGAGATGATCGCGCCGACAATAGTCGCGCCCGCACAGAATACGGTAAAGTTCTCGCTGAAAGAGTTCTTCTCCGCGTTGATCATACGGTAGAGTCCCAACGCCACGGTGTATTTTTCCGCGTCGTTTATAATGGTGTTCACGAAGATGAAATCGCACCAAGGCGCGATAAACGACGTAAGCACGGTATACACGATAATGGGCTTGGAAAGCGGAAGCGTTACCCGCCAAAATACCGTCCATTGGCTTGCGCCGTCCAAGATCGCCGCCTCCTCCAAGGAACGGGGCAGGGTGTCGAAAAAGCCCTTGCATACGTAATAGGAGAGCGCCGCACCGCACGAATATACGAGAATGAGCGCAAACAGCGAATTGGTGAGCCCGACCGCTTTGAGAATGAAGTACACCGCGATCATGCTCATGAAGCCGGGGAACATTCCCAAAACCAGCATCACGTTCATGAGCGGTTTTCTCATTTTAAAGCGCATCCGCGAGAACGCGTAGCTGACCATGAGAATGAACAGCGTGGTGATCGCGCAGGAACAAACGGCGACGAGAAGCGTGTTCCCGAACCAACGCAGGAACAGCGAATCTTGGAAAAGTCTTACATAGTTGCCGAAGCCGAGCTGCAAATCATCGGGAAACAGCTTGGTGATTATGCCCGTTTCGGGCGTGACGCGCAACGAAGTATAGAGCATGAACACGATCGGCAAGATCCACAAAATGCCGAGCACCGCAAGAATGACGTAGATGAAACCGTCGGTGACGGCGGTACGCGTTCTTTGCCCGAGTAATTTTTCTTTAAAAGTTTGAGCTTTCATCACTGGTATACCTCCTCGTTCTTGGTGGCGCCCGAGCGGTTATAGGTGATCAGCGAGAGCACCGCGCAAATGATGAAGATGACGATACCGATCACGGAGGCGATATTATAGCGGGGATTGGTGTCCGTCGTTAAACGGTACAGCCAAGTGACCAGGAGGTCGGTAGACTGCGCCTGCGATCCTCCGCCGTAATTGATATTATCGACAGGTCCGCCGCCCGTCAACAGCCAGATGACGTTGAAGTTATTGATGTTGCCCACAAACTGCGTAATGAGATAAGGTCCCGTAACGTGAAGCATATAGGGCAACGTGATTTTGAAGAAGAGCTGCCAAGCGTTTGCGCCGTCGAGCCGCGCCGCCTCGTACTGCTCCGCGGGAATATTCATGAGAATTCCGCTGCACATGAGAAGGGTATAGGGAATACCGATCCACATATTGACGAGAATGATCATCACGCGCGGGATAATAGAGCCGTTCGCAGTGTCGGCAAGCCAGCGGATATTCGTCCCTAAAATGACGTTTAGAATACCGTCGCCGTCGAGGATTTTCTGCATGAGCAGTAGCGTTACGAACTGCGGAACCGCGATGACCACGACGAACAGCGTACGCCAAAGTTTTTTGAGTTTGATCCCCTTTCGGTTGATCATCAGCGCGATGATCATGCCGAAGAAGTAGTTGGAGAACGTTGCGAAGAACGCCCAAATAAACGTCCAGAGCAGCACGCGCAGGAACACAAGGAAGAACCCGCTTCCTCCTCCTACGGAAAACAGCTGTCCGAAGTTCGCAAAGCCCACCCAAGTAAAGAGCTGTCCGGGAGGCGTGTGCTCGAAGTCGTAATTGGTGAACGCGATCAAAATCATGAACACGAGGGGCATGATCGTGAACACCAAAAGCCCTAAAAGCGGAGGAATCAACAGCGGCACGTAGAACTTTTTATTGATGAAAGTGTTGCAATCCTGCTTGAACGTAGCAAGTTTGCGCCCTTCCGCAAGCGCTCTGTCGTTTTCGAGATTACCGCGGATATTCATGACCCATACGGTAATAAACATAATGAGTACGATCAAAGAAACAACGCCGTAGAGCAAAATCAAAAAGCTGTTATCCCCTTTTACCGCCTCGTAAACGCCGAGCTCCTCGTTCCAAACCTCTCCGCTCGCCTTGGTGCCGAGGCTACCCGAGAACAAATGCCCGATATATTTCCCGCCGAAGAACACCATGAACAGGATAAAGCCGATCTCCAAAAGCAGATAGACAATGCCCTTTACGACCTGCTTGCGCATCATTTGTCCCATGCCCATAAACAGGCAGGAAAGCTTAACCGCAAGCGAGCCGTGTACGACGGACAAGACCGCTTTTTTTACGGCACGCCCAAAACGGCGGAAGATGCTGTCCTCGCCGACAAAAAACTCCTTAACGGAAACTCCCATTCGGCTGAGAACGCTTTCTTTTTCCATAGTTATAACCTCCTTATTACAGGTACCTTAGCCTCTTATCCGCTCCCCCCGCGGAGGAAGCCGAGAACGTTTACCCCGATAAAGCGAACGGGGCAAAGGTTGGTTTGCCCCGAGCTTTCATGGAAAGAGCTTTCTTACTTATTGATAGCCGTGACTGCGGCTGCGAGTTGTTTTTGAACGTCGAACTCCTCGCCCTTGCCTGCGGCGGTGATCATAGCGTCGCCAAAGCCCTGCATGGGCGTCCAAAGCGTGGTAGGCACTCCCTTTTGCGTCTTCGTATAAACGAGCTGTTCCTTGATCGCGAGCGCGCAAGCGTCGCTCGTGATGCGGGAATCGGTCTGCGCCTCTTTGTCGGTAGGCAGGTAGCCGCGCGCCTCGAAATGCTTGATCTGATTTGCCTTATTCGTGTAGAATTCCGCAAACTGCTGTGCAACGACCAAGTTCGGAGAATGCTTGCTCACGCCGAGAAGCTTATACCCCGCGAAAGCCGTGAGCTGAACCTGTTCCGTGCCCAAGGTATAGGTGGGAAGCTTGGCTACACCGAAATCTTCGCCCAAATATTTTTGTATGGAGGTCTTATTCCAAATCCCCGAAACGCCGGCGATGATTTTACCGGTCTGGAAACCGGAAATGAGCTTGGAGTCGTCGGAATCCGCTTTGAATGCGGGATTCTGAACGTATTGCCACATCGCTTCCGCAACCTGCTGGCCCACTTCGTTGCCGAAGTCGGTCGTGACTTTATTCTCCGCAAGCTGATCCGAGAATTCCACCTCGTAGCCCAGCCCCTTGCCGAAGAAGAACGCCGAGTTGTACCAACCGTCGTTCATGGGATAGCCGAACTGCTCGGTAGCGCTGCACTTTGCCAAGATGCCGTCGAGCGTCTTGACGTCGTTTTCGGTGAATTTCGATTTGTTGTAGTAAAGGAAAAAAGTATTGTCCGTATACGGGAAGGCATAGGTCATTTCCGCTCCCCCCACCGTAACGGTTGCGGAATCGATCGACTCCGCAGTGTTCTGCGCCTTGATCCTGTCAAGACGTTCGCCGCCGATACGGGCAAGCGCGTCGCCTACGATGAGCTTATTGATTTGGTCGCTCGAAAACGAGAACACGTCGGGCGCGTTCTCTACGTCGGTAAGAACCTTGGTCGCCGCATCGTTTTCGCCCTGAATGCCGAATTGGAATTTAAGGTTAAGATCTTTATTTTCTTTCAGGAAGTCATCGGCAACCTGTTTCGCGAATTCATGATCCGCCTCGGGACACCATATGACGAACACCTTTTGTTCTCCTTTATTTGCGGAATCGCCGTCCCCCGCCTCGCCGCAAGCGCAAGCAAAGCCGAGCGA
>Ga0209064_1002649_pt1 | contig 18896 bp, 17 predicted proteins | sample Inofromicrocosms_FD_187498 | JGI IMG/M metagenome (GOLD analysis project Ga0209064, IMG submission 187498) | Mouse cecum microbial communities from Vienna, Austria - Inoculum for glucosamine and mucus D2O microcosms (SPAdes) (version 2) | ecosystem: Host-associated > Mammals > Digestive system >... | reverse complement strand
TCTCATCGTAATCCTCGCATGAACATAATACTCCGATAAGGGCGATGCGAAGAACATCTTCTAACTCATGCCTTACCTTGCCTAAAACACGTGGGTCTTTTACTTTGCTGAAAAACTCTATTTGCATGATCTAATTTAGATATTTCCAGCTGATTATGCAAGTCTATAAATATAATTTCACTAAAACCGCCTTGAAATTAACCAAATCTTATATAAATTTCATGCGCCGGCCCTGGTATTTTTAGCCGGTTTATTGACATGAACCGCAAAATGTTGTAACTTTGCAGTTGATTGGGACATGTCCCCGACAAGACATTTTGAAAAAGAAACGTTATGCGTAATCTTGTGATTTGAGAACGTAAGAAATTCGACAAATAGCACGAGGATTAGCATAGTGGATTTCACGCATATAGCGTGGGCTGCTATTGTTACATCTGTGCTAATGGTTTCCTGCGACCTTCAAATCAAGACGTGGCATAGTTGGCTCACGTTTTCTTTAACTAATCTCTCCACAGAGTCAGTGGTGACAAACGATTTAGGAATGAAAATAATTCACGTTATCACAATCGTAGCTGCTCTTACCGGTGTTTCTGCCGTTTCTGCGCAGACTCTGGTGAAGGAGATGACCGGAGCTGACACCCGTTTCATCCCCGGTCAGTACATGAAGAACGGCGAAGCCGCAATCTATTTCTCCAAGGATGAATACGGATATTGGGACGGTAGTACGATGTATTCGGCTGAAATCTTTGATTTTGAGCTTAAACCTCTCAAATCATTCAATTTCCCCATTCTGCGTCCGTATTTCGTTTTGGAGGAAAGAGCCTCTACCGGGACACAGGAAAAATCCCGTGTGATCAAGGAGTCCCGCTTTGCAATAGATGAGGCGGACGGCATACCGCCCACTTCTGATATGGAAGCCCGAAGAAATGCCTTCATCAATTACATCTTCGAGACGTTGCGATATACAGACCCGTCAGTGACAATCGCCATTCTTCAAAACGGCAGCAGGGTAGAAGACAATTCAGTCTTTATAAACATTCCCTTTCAAAAAGGCAATGGATGGTATCAATTTGAGGAATATCTCAGAACTATTGAGGCTTACCTTGAGCCCTCAGGTATGTGGGGTTTCTCTTACCGCTACACTATACAGACTCAAAAATACAATGGAGAGTGGAGTACACGCTCATGGGAGGAGGTTCCAATCAGCAACTTCTGTACTCCTCGCTGCAACGATGTCGCAAAATTAAACGACTGGAACGGTGGTGTATATCTGCCATTCTCTCAGACTTTCTTCAACGATGACGAGGCTTTCGAGTATGTACGTTTCAAAGCGGAAGTCGCCGAAGGTGGAGAGAGCAAATTCATTTCAGATAGCTCACCATCTGCTAAAGAATATCTTTTCGGCATTACGGATACAGACAGGGACGGCGATGGAGAAACGGACTATAAACGCACTACATTTGGAGTCCATTATACAGGTCTGGAGGTCGTCAACGAAAATAATCAGGTGATTTACACTTTCCCCATGCCGGGCAACGCCGAAGGTAAACCAAGCGTCGAGTTCTTCAAATCCGACAACAGCATTCTTGCACAGGTTAATTACAATTGGCATGATGAACAAGGTCGCTATGTGCAGACGGTGAGATTCTATCGCATTGACAAGGCTACGAGTGGAGTCGCAAAGGTTGTCAAGGAAGAAAATCATATTACAGCACAGCCAAATCCTGCGTCCAAGGGGACTCCGGTAGTTGTGGATGTGCCCGTTTCTACAAGTGTGCGCACTATCCGAGTCAATGCCCTTAATGGTTCGACCATGATGAACCTCATGATCGAAGCCGATGAAACGCAAGTGTCTATACCCACTGATAATCTCCCATCCGGTATTTATTTCGTAACTCTCACTGATAAAGGGAATACATCAGAAACCTGCAAGATTATTGTCAGATAAGACTTGCCAGCACATTTTCAGAATTTGTACAGAGTCCATAACTCCCTCTAAAAACTCAGCAGTGTTATGGACTCTTTTATTTCGTTGAAAACATGTCTGACGATAAAGCAGTGACATTCCTGCATGGATGGTACTGTTGTACCGGGTATAGTGGTCTCCCGTGAGGGTGTTGCAAAATTCGATAATTGCATCGAGATGTTTAGTCGACAAGCCTCTGTATTTTGAGGTAGATATTGCGTCGGAATCGGTGTCGGAAAGTAGAGGTCTAATGTGGCGCAATAGCAATCTGATAAGATTGCGTCCTTGAATAGCCGTAGGTTGCGCTTGCGCAACCTACGGCTATTCAAACGGATTAAATATTACTCGGGGCAAAACTCAGTTTTGCAACACTCTCATTCAAGATGTTGTTTAATAACAACATTCTAAAACCACAAAGATAACTAAACAGGTGATTACAACTTCATGCCTATGCCAAAAAGGGCGTAATCATAGAGAACAGGGTCATCGGGGTTGAAACGTCGCAACGAAGTCATAATCTCATCGACAGCCCGACGGTCGGCACTGCGCCGAGTGAGCAGTCCGAGCTCGCGCGCAGTGTCGTTGACATGAACGTCAAGAGGGATATAGAGCTGCGCGGGAGTAATCACGTCCCATATACCGATGTCGACAATCCCGTCATTGCGCACGAGCCATCTGAGAGCCATGTTGACGCGTTTCAGTGCGGTCGTGGCGAGATTCTGCGGCAGGCACCGCGAATCGCAAACACTATCGTTGGCGGCGGCAATCTCACGATTGATGCCCTCGACGAGTTTCCACGCGGGAGCATTGTCGGATGAAATATCTTCGTGACGGGCAAACTGCTGCAACGACCCGTGAGCTGCATATATGCGCCGCAGTCCGCGCATGTAGTGGCGCAGATTATCGACAAAAAAGGTGCGGTGAATATTCCCGTCGGGAAGTTCTTCATATCCCTCATCCATCATATAGCTGAACGGCTGATTGTCCATCAACGAAAGCATTTTATCACAGTTGCGGCATATCATCTTGCGGTTGCCCCATGCAATGGTAGCCGAAAGAAGCGCGGCAATCTCGATGTCGCGCGGGTCATCGAAACGACGGGGAAACTGCACGGGGTCGTCGGCTATGAAGGCGGGAGAATTGATTCGCGCCGCCTCGCTGTCAAGTAAATCCTTTAAGTCCAAATTTCAAATAATAAATAAAAAATAAGTGACGCCATTCAAATTTCAAATAAAAAATAACAGATAAAAAAGGTTGAAATTTTTTATCTGTTATTTTTTATCTGTTATCTGCATTTACCTGCCCGAGGCAAGAATCTTGTCACGGAGCATGGTGTTGAAGTCCTTCTGATTGTTCAGTTCCTCAAGGGTGAGGTGCATGCGGTAACGCCAGTAATGACGAGGGTTGGCGGGGATATTGATGAGTTCCTCGCGTGGATCCTGACGGCGAATCACGCCGTCCATCGACAGCCAGTCCTGCAACGGGAGGATGCAGAGCATCGACGGCGACTCAAGATGGAGCGAGACGATGCGGTCACATATCCACGGCTCGGCATAGAGGGGAGCCTCGCCGGGCTCGTGAAGGACCTCGTTGTAGAAACGCTGGGTAGCCGCACGGTCGGCCTCCCACCAGCGGCGTATTCCGTCCATGTCGTGGGTCGAGGTTGTGCATACCGAGTAATATGGATAGCTCCATGTGTTGCCGAAAGCAGCCTGCGGGTCCTTGGGCATGCGCTGGATTTCGAGCGAGAGGATTTCAAGGGCATGCATGACAGCAGGAACACAGTCAGGAATCATGCCAAGGTCTTCGGCACAGACGAGCATGTCGGTTGCGTCAATGAGGTGAGGAAGTTTCCACATTGCCTTTCCATACCAGAAGTCATTGTGGCGGCGATAGTAGAAGTCGTTATAAAGGCGGTCGAAGCACCAGCGTTCATAATCGTTCAACGCGCGGTAGGCGTATGTGAACTGGCCTGTGATGCGCGGGTGATATTTTCCTTTCTCGTAGGGGTCTTCGATAAAGAGCACTTGATCGATCAGGCCGAGAAGGGCGTTGCAGATTTTGCTGTTCTTGTCGTTTTTCTCCTTGCTTGCGAAATAATTGACAACCTTGCGCTGGGTGTCAAACTCGGGGCGCAGGTGGTAACGTCCGTAACCGGCATCAACAAGGAAGGTGTTGCGACACTCGTCGGTAAACTCGCCGAAGAAGTCGCCGAGGAACCAGTCCATGATGTAGGGGCGTGTCTGCATGTCGACATCGAGCCAGAAATCATAGTTGTAACGCAACTCGTCGACAGAGAATGGAAGTGCGGGATTAAACACGCCAAGCAATCCGTGGACAGCATCCATGGGAATCTGCCAGATACGGAAGAATCCGAGGACGTGGTCGATGCGGTAGGCATCGAAGTATTCGGCCATCTTGCGGAAACGCGCTTTCCACCAAGCAAAGCCGTCGCGCGACATTTCTTCCCAGTTGTAGGTGGGGAAACCCCAGTTCTGACCGAGTACCGAGAAGTCATCGGGCGGCGCGCCGGCCTGACAGTCGAGGTTGAACAGACGTGGAGAAATCCACGCGTCCACGCTTGTGCGCGAGATGCCGATAGGTATATCGCCCTTTATAGCCACACCATGCGAAGCAGCATATTCGCGCACTTTTTTCAACTGACGGTCGAGATGATACTGGATATAGTAGACATACTCGATGTCATGGCGGTGTTTCTCGATGAACTTGTCAATCTTATCCTTGTCATAAACGGCATATTCGCCCCATTTATCCATCTCGGGGGTGTGATTTATGTCACGAAGAACGCAGAAGGCGGCATAGGGTGTCAGCCATGATTCGTTGCGGGCAAGGAATGACTTGAAATCGTCACCGGCAAGCGTCTCGGCACCATTTTGGTCAAACAGCTCGCGGGTAAACGCGTTTTTTGCATTGTTGACGCGCTCGTAGTCAATCTGTTTCAGCTCGTTCAACTCGCGTCGGAGTGCATCGTAATATCGCTGACGCTCAGTGTCGTTGAGACGCCCCATTTCCTGAAGGCGCAGATACATGGGGTGCAGAGCAAAGGTCGAGTTGGCGTTATAGGGGTAGGAGTCGGTCCATGTACCGGTCATGGTAGTGTCATTGACAGGGAGGACCTGCAAAAACGTCTGCTCGGTCGAAGCCGCCCAGTCAACCATCTTCATGAGGTCCATAAAGTCGCCCACGCCGAAGTCTTCCTCGCTGCGTAGCGAGAACACGGGGATGGCGACACCGGCGCCATGCCAAGTAGCAAGGGGGTTAATCAGTCGCTGTCCCGCGCTGACAATACATTCGTCGGGGGCTGCGGGGTTGACATTCAGAGTGCGGTTCTCGCCGCCTTCCCACGCGACAAGGGCGAGGGTATTCTTTTTAAGTATCACAAATTTATACTGTGACGAACCTTTAATATCGCCGACAGGGATGTTGACTGCCCATTCGGGATAGGCTGCGTCACTCATCACGACGGACTGCGCGGGATCCCATAGTCCCAACGCGGGATTCTCGCCACAGACGGCGACTACTTCATCGGGGCGCACCATCGGCGCAGTGACTTTTAGCGTCAACATTCCGGCCACAGGGAGCACGGCAGCAGCCCGGTTGTTACGTCGGAGGATGCAATCAACAAAGGCCGAGGCATAATAGGGTTTGTCCCAAGGCTGGTCTTGCCAACGGTCATAAACTGAAATGCGATGAGCATCGGCCTCGTGGACAAAAAGCCGCTTCGGTCCCCATTCGTGACGCACTGTTCCATTTTCGTGACGGACGACATATCCGTAGTCAAAGTGTAAGACACTGTCGGGAATCTCCACCTCGGCCTTCCAGTCACTATCGCCTGTCAGACGCATGGGAACGGCATGCTCAAGGTCGCCGGCTCCCAATGCTTTATCAGAGCCGGTGATGAAAAGGGATTCACCCCACTCGGTTCGGTAATTGATATTAAAGGTAAGTTTCATGTATAAGTATGATATCTGATAAGTTTTAGTCAGTCTCGGAGCGCGATACCGCGACCCACTACAAAGATAGTGATTTATTTTAACGGCATCAATTTTTAGATAAAAAAAGTGATGCACCCCGCAGGCATTGAACCTGCGGGGTGCAAAATAGAGGTTATAATGAATTTAGTTCATTACACTGGGAGGAGAATCAGACACCTTGAAGCTTGAACTGGATGGGGAGAGTGTACCACACGTTCACGGCGTGGCCATTCATCTTACCGGGGACAAACTTGGGAAGTGTCTTAACAACGCGGACAGCTTCCTTGTCGAGGTCGGGGTCTTTGCCACGGACAACCTTGACTTCGCCGACGGCACCGGTCTTGGTAACAACGAACTGGACAACTACACGGCCCTGAACATTGTTTTCCTGTGCCATAGCGGGATAGCGGATGTGGTCAGCGACATATTTGAGAAGGGCGGCATCGCCACCGGGGAACTGAGGTTTCTGTTCCACAACGTCAAAGACGCGGTTGTCTTCAACGGGTGCCTCTTTCTTTTCCTCGACGATAACCTCTTCCTTGTGCTCGCGCACGATGTTGAGGTCGTCAGTACCCTTGTCAAAATCGGTCGTACCCACAGCGGTATCGGTATCCTTGAGGTCGTCCTGGCTCTTTATTTCCTCAACGACTTCTTCGTCTTTGGTAATCTGAAGCTCGGTTGACTTCACGGTGTTAAGGATTTCCTCGGGAAGGGCCTCGGGTTGCTGCTCCTCAAAGCGCTGCTGCTCGGGTTCTTCCTGCTGGTCTTCCTCTTGCTGCTCATCGGCCGAATAGTCAATCATTGTCTGTTCAATCTGGTCCTCGGGGCGATCTTCGGCTTTGTTCATCACGGTGTTGGCAAGCAAACCGAGAAGTGCGACAATGAGAAGGACGATAAGGATTACGAGCATCGACATGTTGTGACGCTTGGCCGAAGCTTTACGGAGCTCATAAGCACCAAACTCCTTGTTTTTACCTTCAAAAACAAGTTCAATCCATTCTTTTGATGAAAGATCTACATCTTTTGCCATATTTCAATAGAGATTTTTCAGGTTAATATATATCTGTCATCAATGAATTACTTCTTAGGGTGCTTAGCGAGATAATCGATAATCATAGCTGAGTCGACCTGATTGATGTTGTCAATCTGATAACGCGAGATCTGGTTGATCTGCATTTCGTCGAGCGCACTGATAAGCGATTCCCATGAAGCTTCGGGAGTAGCCTTGATAATAACAATGGGGCGGGTGATTGTCGAGTCGTTACGAATCTCACGGGCGCGGGCCTGATAGATTGAGTCGTTGGCGGCAGAGTTGCCGGGGGCAAACTCCTTGTTGCGCCACTTGGCCTTTTCGACTTCGATTTTTTCAAGCACCTTCTTGTTACGGTCATGGAGGATCTTGCGGATGCCTTGCTGAATCTTTCCGTCGTTGCCGAGGAATTGTTCAGCCTGAAGTTTGTTGTTGTCGAGGCGGCCGTCGCCATCGGCGTCGGTCACGTCGGGCATACCTTCGTAGAAGTAAACGGTGTTCATGGGACGGCCTGAGTCGTCTTTCTTGATGTTACCGTTGGCATCGCGGTCAGTAGCAAGGATTAGGGTGATTGCTTCTGATTCCTTTGCTTTGTTCATCTCACTCTGCTCAATCTTCTCGTTGGAGGGGAGGGCGATTGTGAGAGTCTGCGACTTAATCATCGTGGTACAAAGCATGAAGAATGTAATCAGAAGCATGTTCATATCCACCATAGGAGTGAAGTCCACATGGATAGACATTTTCTTTTGGGCTCCTTTTTTCTTTTTGCCCTTGTCTGATTGTTCTATCTGTGCCATAATGATTAATCTTGCTCGGTTTTTAAAGCGGTCATGATGCTGAAGCGGTTCATCTTCATGGTCTGCAGGTTGTCAAGCACGTCGTGGACAGTATTGTAGGGGGTGTCCTTGTCGGCCTTGACAGCGATACCTTCGCCTTTCTTGATGGCTTTCTGAAGGTTGTCGTTACCCGAGTTGTAGATGGCGCGCATCCAGATCTGGAATTCGTTCAGGTGCTCCATGTCCTTGTTGTCGTTGATAGGAATGCCGACGGCTTTGTCGTTCATGTTGGAAATGAACTTGTCCTGCTCGGTCTGCGACATGCTAAGGAACTGGTGGAGAACTTGGAACGGAACTCCGAACATGTTGATTTTAGAGAACGTGGCGATGTCTGCATCTGACAGCTGAATCGCTTTGGAGGGATTCTGCTGATTATAGAGTTTCACTGCTTCCTTCAGGACCGAAGCTCGGATAGCCTCGGTTCCCCACTCGTCTTTCATCTCGGCGTCAGCATCACCGGCGAGGGAGATGAACACTTTCCCTTCGGGGCTGACGAGGATTGAGGCGAGGTTGGCAGTCGGCACCTTCTGTTCTGACACCGACGACGGGGTCATCACTGTAACAGGTTCCTTCTGCAGGAATGTTGATGTCAACATGAAGAAAGTAAGCAAGAGCACAGTCACGTCACTCATCGCGGTCATGTCGATGAGGGTACTTTTTCTCTTAATTTTTACTTTTCCCATATTACACGTTGTTGTTATAGGTTTATTTTAAATAAATGATAGAAACCTCAGCGGTAATATCGGATTAGTGTGTAGCTGTAAATGTCTGCACGATTGAGTAACCGATCTCGTCGATTGCGTAGGTCAGGTTATCGATTTTGTTTGTGTAGAAGTTATAAGAGATAACAGCGAATGCACCGGTTGCGATACCGAAGGCAGTGTTGATAAGTGCCTCAGAGATACCGGTAGACAGCTCGGTAGAGTCAGGAGCACCTGAAGCGGCAAGAGCTTGGAACGACTTGATCATACCGATCACAGTACCGAGAAGACCGACGAGAGTACCGAGGGTGGTGAGGGTAGCGACGATGGGGAGGTTCTGCTGGAGGGCAGGCATTTCGAGAGCGGTAGCTTCCTCAACGGCTTTCTGAAGGTTGGCAATCTTCTGCTCTTTGGTGAGCTCGGTATTGCGGTCCATTTCCTGATAAGCCACGAGAGCCGAAGAAACGACAGCGGCAACTGAACCTTTCTGAGTCTTGCAGAGGTTCATTGCACCGTTGATATCATTGGCTGCAAGGCATTTCTTAACGTTAGCGACAAACTTGGTGATGTTGCCTTTACCCTTGGCGCTTGAAAGAGCTATCCAGCGTTCAACAGAAAGAACGATTACGGTAAGGAACAGGGTCTGGAGAATAGGCACGATGAAACCGCCCATGTAGATGGTTCCCCACAAATCCTTGGGATGACCTTCTTCAAAGTGAGAGTCATGGCCGAACCAGAAGATGAACAGACACACGGCGACAATGCAGCATGCGACAATCACGAGAAATGCGTTCTTTACGCCTTTCACGTTGCTTTCAGACTTAGCAGCCTTTACGGGCTGGGTGGAATTAGGCTTTTGAGCTTCCATAATTTTGGGTTTACTAAAGTTTTTTTGTTTGGTTTATTGTTATTAGTTTTGATGATTTTTCGCTAAATTTATCAAAGAGCCATCTTGATGGTATCGATTTGTCCCGGCCACGCATGACACAGGGGTAAAACGGTTATGCAAAATTATTATTTAATTTCGGTGTTTCCAAACTTTTTGGGGTAATATTTTTGTTGTTTCTGCTGTAAAACATCAAATTATATTAAAGTTGATTTATTTTATAAAAAAAATCCATCGTTTCACTAAAGATAAACCAAAAATAATGGATAACTTTGCACCACGATTACAACATACAATTAAAATGAGAAAAACGATAAACCTCCGCAAGGGATTGAATCTAAACCTCAGGGGTGGAGTTGAGAGCGAAGACGTGACAAAAGTCACGCCGTCGCTTGTCGCAGTTATCCCAGACGATTTCCCCGGATTTTCGCCCAAGCTCGACGTTGCCGAAGGTGACACAGTCGAAGCAGGGATGCCGTTAATGCACGATAAGAACTGCGAATCGGTCAAGCTCGTAAGTCCTGTCGCAGGAAAGGTCAGCGCGGTAGTGCGCGGAGCGCGTCGCAAAATCGAGCGCGTCGTAATCGCGCCCGAAGGAAACGGCTCGCTCGTCCATGACGCTGGCAAAGCGACCTCGGCCGAGACTGTGAAGACACTGCTGATGGAAAGCGGCCTCTGGGCAATGATGCGCCGCCGTCCTTATGACATCATCCCGCAAGCAGCCGACAAGCCGCGCGACATCTTTGTGACCGCAATGGACACCGCCCCGCTCGCTTGGGACCCCGAAACACTCGCCGCCGGAAAAACAGCCGAACTCGCTGCCGGGGTAAAGGCACTGAAGCAGCTCACAAGCGGTAATATATATATAGGAATAAAGAACGGCTCGCAAATGCCCGACATCGCCGGTGCCGAAATGGTGGAATTCAACACCCTCCACCCCGCCGGAAATGCAGGCGCACAAGCCGCCAACATCAGCCCGGTCAACAAGGGCGAGGTCATCTGGACGCTCGACATCATCACCCTCGCCCGCATCGGCAAGCTGATGCTGACCGGGAAAGCCGACTTTGAGACAACCGTAGCCGTTACCGGGTCAGAAGTAAAAACACCGCGCCTGATAAATACCGTCGACGGTGCCGACGTGGCCCGGCTGACAGAAGGCAACATAGTCGATGACGGTCGCAACCACCGCATAATCTCGGGCAATGTGCTGACCGGCATCCCTGTCGGCAGCGACGGTTTCCTCCGTTTTCCCTACCGTCAGATAACCGTCATACCCGAGGGAGACGATGCTGACGAGTTCATGGGATGGGCGTCGCTAAGTCCGTCCAAGATGAGCACCAACCGCTCCTTCCTCGGCCATTTCCTCAACCGCGCCTTCTCGCCCGACGCGCGCCTGCAGGGAGGCCGCAGAGGCATGATTATGTCAGGGGAATATGACAAGGTTTTCCCGATGGACATCCTTCCCGAATATCTAATCAAGGCGATAATGTCGCGCGACATTGACCAGATGGAGGCTCTCGGCATCTACGAGGTAGCGCCCGAAGACTTTGCCTTGTGTGAGTATGTCGACCCGTCCAAGCTTGAGCTACAGCGCATCGTGCGCGAAGGTCTCGACTATCTGCGCAGCGAAATTTAACAGCAACTTCATTATATCTTAATTTATAAAGGTGAAAGCGTTAAGAAATTACCTAAACCGTGTCAAGCCCAATTTTGAGCCGGGCGGGAAGCTCCACGCGTTCCGCAGCGTCTTTGACGGCTTTGAGACATTCCTGTTCACCCCCAACACGACATCCACGTCGGGCGTGAACATCCACGACAGCCTCGATTCCAAGCGAGTTATGATTATCGTGGTAATGGCACTGATGCCGTGCCTTTTTTTCGGCATGTACAATACCGGCTATCAGAACTGGCTCGGGGCCGGAGCTCAGAGTTTCCCCTTCTGGGAAATCATGCTCTATGGCTTCCTCGCCATCCTTCCACGCATCGCCGTGACCTACATTGTCGGTCTCGGCATTGAATTTATAGTCGCCCAGTGGCGGCGCGAAGAAATTCAGGAAGGATTCCTCGTGACCGGCATCCTCATTCCCCTCATCTGCCCCATCGAGACACCGCTGTGGATGCTCGCCGTTGCAACCGCGTTCTCCGTAATCTTTGTCAAAGAGGTATTCGGCGGCACGGGATACAATGTTTTCAACGTCGCACTCGTCACCCGCGCATTCCTCTTTTTTGCCTATCCGGCACAGATGAGCGGCGACAACGTGTTTGTTTCCACACGCCCCATTCTCGGCCTCGGATACAATGTCAACTATGCCGACGGAATCTCGGGAGCGACACCCCTCGGGCAGATTGCTACTTCGGGCGCGGGCGAACAGCCGCTCAACATCATCGGCGACCCGATATCGACTTGGGATGCATTCCTCGGACTGATACCTGGCTCTTTCGGCGAGACATCGACACTCTGCATCCTTATCGGAGCGATAATACTGCTGTGGACCGGAATCGCGTCGTGGCGCATCATACTGTCGGTTGTTGCCGGCGGCCTGTTGATGGGATGGGTGGCCAATACATTCCAGACTCCGACCTACCCCGCGTCGTTCCTGTCGCCGCTTGACCAGCTGCTCTATGGCGGATTTGCCTTTGCTGCCGTGTTCATGGCCACCGACCCTGTAACCGCAGCCCGCACAGGTGTGGGCAAATATATCTACGGGTTCCTTGTCGGGGTTGTCGCCATCCTCATCCGTGTCTACAACAACGGCTATCCCGAAGGCGCGATGCTCGCCGTGCTGCTGATGAACGCCCTTGCACCGCTGATTGACTACTGCGTCGTGCAGGCCAACATTAACCGCCGCATGCGCCGAACCAAAACAAGCGCATGACCACTTAACGAAAAAGGAACAAAGTCATGAATAAGCAAAGTAACACTTATACTGTAATATACATCTTTGTCATGGTCGTTGTCGTGGGAGCGGCTCTCGCCCTGACCTCGCTGGCCCTCAAACCGCGCCAGCAGCAAAACATCGATGCCGACAAGATGAAACAAATTCTCGCCGCCGCCCTAATCGAGCCGCAGAAAGGACAAATTGTCGACACTTACAACGATTGTGTCACCTCGACATTCGTAGTCAATGCCGAGGGAGAGCGCATCGACGGCGTGGATGCCTTCACGGTAAACGTGGCCGAGCAGAGCAAGCTCAGCGCCGACAGCCGCGAGCTCCCGGTCTTTGAAGTGCGCACCGCCGACGGAGCGACCAAATACATCCTCCCCGTCTACGGCGCGGGACTTTGGGGCCCCATCTGGGGGTATGTGGCGTTTAATGCCGACGGAGCGACCATCTACGGAGCCTATTTCGCCCATCAGGGAGAAACCCCGGGACTCGGAGCCGAGATAGAGAAACCGGCGTTCAGCAGCCAGTTTGAAGGCAAGACCGTGTTCAAGGACGGGCGTTTCAAACCGATTGCCGTGGTCAAGACAGGCCAGAAACCCCTTGACGGCGAAGATTATGTCGACGGAATATCGGGCGGCACAATCACCTCCAAGGGAGTCGGCTCCATGCTCGACAACTGCCTCTCGCCCTACAAGGCCTTCCTCAAGTCGCTTAATAACTCTAATAATTAATCCACCAACCCAATAATTTGCCTCAATCATGGCAGAAAAAATCAAAAACCGGGACGCATTTTTCAACCCGTTCTCCAAGAACAACCCCGTGGTGGTTCAGGTACTCGGCATCTGCTCGGTGCTTGCCGTCACGGCCAAACTTGAACCGGCCATCGTGATGGGCATTTCGGTAATCGCAGTCCTTGCCTTTGCCAATGTCATCATATCACTGCTGCGCAACACCATCCCCACCAATATCCGCATCATCGTCCAGCTCGTGGTCGTGGCCGGACTCGTTGTAATCGTCGACCAGCTGCTCAAAGCATTTGCCTACGACGCAAGCAAGCAACTCTCGGTGTTTATCGGACTTATCATCACCAACTGTATCCTCATGGGCCGTCTCGAAGCATTCGCGATGGGCAACAAACCGTGGCCCTCGTTTCTCGACGGCGTTGGCAACGGAATCGGCTACACGATTATCCTCGTCATCGTCGGATTTTTCCGCGAGCTTCTCGGCAGCGGCACACTCTTAGGCTATCAGGTGTTTCCCCAGTCATTCTATGACGCGGGATATGTCAACAACGGCCTGATGATTCTCCCCCCGATGGCCCTCATCGTCGTCGCCTGCATCATCTGGGTTCAGCGCAGTGTCAACAAAGACCTTCAGGAAGATTGATTGTCACATTGAAAAAGAATTCGTAACATGGAAAATCTGAATCTGTTTATACGGTCGATCTTTGTCGACAACATGATATTTGCCTACTTCCTCGGCATGTGCTCATTTATCGCGGTGTCCAAAAACGTCAAGACCGCCTTCGGCCTCGGCATCGCCGTGACTTTCATGCTGTGCATCACGCTGCCCATCAACTACCTGCTCAACACCTATGTACTTCAGGCAGGCGCGCTCGCATGGCTCGGCCCCGAATTTGCCGATGTCGACCTGAGCTTCCTCTCGCTGATTATGTTCATCGCCGTCATCGCGTCGATGACCCAGCTTGTCGAAATGGCTGTCGAGAAATACAGCCCGGCACTCTACTCGTCGCTCGGCATCTTCCTCCCCCTTATCGCTGTCAACTGCGCCATCCTCGGCGGCTCGCTGTTCATGCAGCAGCGCGACTTCGGCAGCGTGTGGACAGCCGCCTGCGCCGGTGCCGGATGGGGCCTCGGATGGCTGCTCGCAATCTCGGCCATAGCCGCCATACGCGAGCGCCTCGCCGTTTACTCCAACATTCCCCGTCCACTGCGCGGAGTAGGTATCACCTTTATAATCACCGCCCTGATGGGTATAGCTTTCATGAGTTTCCTCGGTATAAAAATATAACAGCATGACACTTCTGAATATATTATGCGAGACCTCGACTGACACACTGACAGTAATGGCCGGCGTGGGAATATTCCTGCTCATAACATTGCTGCTTGTCGCCATCCTGCTTCTCGCCAAAAAATATCTCGTCCACTCGGGCAAAGTGAAGATTACGATAAACAACGACAAGGTTGTCGAGGCCGATTCGGGCAAGACACTCCTGTCGACTTTTGCCGACAACAACATCTTCCTTTCGTCGGCTTGCGGCGGCAAAGGCAGCTGCGGCCAGTGCAAATGTCAGGTATTCTCAGGGGGCGGTGACATCCTCCCCACCGAAAAAGTACACTTCTCGCGCAAGCAGCAGCAAGACCACTGGCGGCTCGGCTGTCAGGTCAAAGTCAAAGAAGACATCAGCGTGGGCATCCCAGCATCGGCACTCGATGTCAAAGAATGGGAATGCGAGGTAATATCCAACAACAATGTGGCCACATTCATCAAGGAATTCATCGTCGCCCTCCCCGCCGGCGCCCACATGGACTTTATACCCGGCTCCTATGCACAGATTAAAATTCCCGAGTACTCGATGGACTATGACAAGGACATCGACAAAGCGTCAATCGGCGACGAATACCTCCCCGCTTGGGAAAAATTCGGTCTTTTCGGCCTCAAGTGCAAAAACACCGAAACAACCGTGCGCGCCTACTCGATGGCCAACTATCCCGAAGAAGGCGACCGCATCATGCTGACAGTGCGCATCGCCACACCGCCCTTCAAGCCGAAACCCCAAGTAGGATTCCAAAACGTCATGCCCGGTATCGCCTCAAGCTACATCTTCTCGCTCAAACCGGGTGACAAAGTGCTCATGAGCGGCCCCTATGGAGACTTCCACCCCATCGTCGACTCCAAGGCCGAAATGATGTGGGTCGGCGGCGGCGCCGGCATGGCCCCCCTCCGCGCCCAGATTATGTGGATGACCAAGACCCTCCACACCACCGACCGCGTCATGAACTACTTCTATGGCGCCCGCGCGCTCAACGAAGTGTTCTATCTCGACGACTTCCTCCAGCTTGAAAAAGACTTCCCCAATTTCAAGTTCCATCTCGCCCTCGACCGACCCGACCCGGCAGCCGACGCGGCAGGAGTCAAATACACCCCAGGATTTGTCCATCAGGTAATCTACAACAACTACCTCAAAGACCATCCCGCACCCGAAGACATCGAATACTACATGTGCGGCCCCGGCCCGATGAGCGCAGCCGTCAACAAAATGCTCGACGACCTCGGCGTAGACCCTGCTTCAATACACTATGACAACTTCGGAGGATAAAGCCAAATAACATCCCGATAACAGGTGGCAGATGATTTCAACCGCAAAACATCTGCCACCTGCTTTTTTAGACCGGCATCAGAAATCCGCCATTTGTTATTTTAATCTAATTCCGCTTATTTATTGAAAAAAAATCCGTAACTTTGCAAATACTTTTATAACTCTAAACACTACACCGTTTCTAATGGAGAACAATAAAGTACTTTATATCTCGCAAGAAATAAGCCCCTACCTACCCGAAACCCCCATGTCAGTATTAGGGCGCAACGTATCTCAAGGGATACTTGGTAAAGGGTTTGAAGTGAGAACATTCATGCCCAAATATGGTTGTATCAACGAGCGCCGCAATCAGTTGCACGAAGTCATCCGCCTCTCGGGAATGAACTTGGCGATTGATGACACCGACCACCCCCTTATCATCAAGGTCGCCACGCTGCAACCATCGCGCATGCAAGTCTACTTTATTGACAACGACGACTACTTCCAGCCCCTACCCGACAAGGGACTCGAAATCGACCTTACACCCGACGACAATGACGAGCGCATAATGTTCTTTGTTCACGGCGTTATCGAAACCGTCAAAAAACTCCGCTGGCAACCGGCCGTCATTCATGTTTCAGGCTGGGTTTCATCATTGGCTCCGCTTTACCTCAGAAAAAAATATCAGGACGACCCCATATTTGCCAACTCAAAAATCGTCTATGCCCTGCACCGGGAAAAATTTGACGGCACACTCGATTCGCGGTTTGTCGAAAAACTGAAAATGGCCGGTTTCCCCGACGACGCCATTGCCGCACTCGGAACCGCACCGGCCGACTGGCTTGCGCTCAACCGCCTCGCCATTGACCACAGCGACGCCATTATCGAGGCAACAGCCGATATCCCCGCCGAGCTAATTGAATATGCCAAAGCCTCGGGCAAACCGTTTATCCGTTACAACGGTGAAGAAAACCGCCCTGAAGAATACTCGGCATTTTACCGTTCGCTTCTCGGCGAGGAGGAGTGATACCCCTCCCCCTAACATCTTTTGTTCGATATGAAAAAAACAAGTCTGCTCTCAACCATCGGCAGTGCGATTCTTCTGATGTCGACCCTCTCCTGCGAGGATTCCACCACAGCCGGAGGATCGTTGATACAGGACGAGGTTGCAATCGTGATGGACTCCACTTTTACCGTCAGCGGCCACTCCGTTGCCAACAGCCAAGTCCAATCCCGCACAGTGCTCCAGCTTCTCGGCAACCTCGACGCCAAGGAATATGGCTCGATCAGCTCAAGCATCGTGACACAGTACATGCCGGCAGCCGCCCTTGACACAACCGATGTCAAAGCCGAATATATCGACTCGGTAAAGCTTGTCATGCGAATGGCCGCCGGAGGATTTATCGGAGACTCCATAGTCCCGATGAAAGTTACAGCCTACGAGCTTACCCGCGCCCTCCCCTCCCCCATTTACAGCAGTTTCAACCCCGACGGATATTACAACCCCTCGTCGCCCATAGGCAGCACCGTATACTCAGCACTCATTGACGGCCAAAAAGGCGTCGGGGCTGATGCCAACGGAACTATTTACAAAGAAATAGCCATTGACCTCCCACGCGAATTCGGCGTAAACCTTTTTAACCGGTTCAAGAATAACCCCGAGACATTTGACACCCCGCAGTCATTCGCCTCATGGTTTCCGGGAATGTACATCACCACGACATTCGGATCAGGCCGTATCGCCCGCATCCTCAGCAACATCGTGAATGTATATTACCGCTCCGTAACCCGCATCCCCGACACCACCCGAGACACCACCCTGTATCTCACCGGCGCCTATATGGGCGTAACCCCCGAAATCATAACCAACAACAACATCACCTACGACATGGCACCCTCGCTAAAGGCGATGGCCGACGACGGCAACCCCATCCTTGTCGCACCGACCGGTTATGACATCGAATTTCGATTCCCCGCCCGGGAAATAATCCGCCGATATAAGGAAAACAGCGGACGGCTCTCGGTAATAAACACCCTGACATTCCGCCTCCCGGTCGAAGAAATCGAGAATGACTATGACATCACCTTGCCCCCCTACATACTGATGGTGAAAAAATCAAAAAAAGACGAATTTTTCGCCAAATCACAGCTTACCGACAACGTCAGCTCATTTTACGCCCAGTATGATGTCAACACCCGCAGTTACTACTTCTCAGGCATGAGAGACTACATCCTCGACCTACTCTCCAAAGACGAAATAACCGACGAAGACACAGACTTCGTCATCACCCCCGTGCTGGTATCCTTCTATAACAACAACAGCTCGTCAAGCAGCTATTACTACTATTATTACTACTACCAGCAGTCATCACAGCAAGTTAACACCATCTCCCCCTATGTGACAGAACCCGTGATGGCCAAATTTAACTTTGACAAAGCAAAAATTAAGTTTACATATAGTAAACAAACGACAAAAAATTAGTATCTTTGCAACGCAAAACCCAAGACGGACACTTTAAATAACATAAAGTCCCGTCACAAGCCGCAATAGCTCAGTCGGTAGAGCATTTCATTCGTAACGAAAAGGTCGTGGGTTCGAGTCCCACTCGCGGCTCATTAAATCCCATTAAAGCTCATTGAGTTTTAATGGGATTTTTATCTCTCCAAAGCACACACAACGCACTTTTCACACATATATACATATCTCATACAACCATCGCAATATAATAGGTCAGCGGTGGCAGTAGGTTGTCGGCAATCAATTCAACGGTCTTTTCTACTTGGGTGCTTACGTCTCCATTTGCGTTCCCATTCATCAATTGCACTCTCTCGGTCTTGCCTTACGATTGTGTCAATGCCAGATTGGTCTTCATTTTTTCGTTTTTTACTTGGGAGTTTACAGCCATCCTTTATCCAATATACAAGACCATACACACTTAGAACTATCGCAGAGCTAACGATAACAGCGGTTATAAAGCCCGGGCAGGCACATATAACGATAAATAAAATAAGTATTGCCCAAAGAATTATTCCTATCATAAGGTTACTTTTTAGAGAGGCTGCTAATTTACTAATTTTTTTTGACAACTCGTTTATTGCCGCCAATACGGGGACATCGTTTAGCCGATTGATATTTTATTCTATCCACGGCCACGGCTCTTTCATTTAAGATTTGGTCTCATTCCCGGAAAATGTGTTATTTTATAGCGGTAGCTGTATGGACGCAGGGATGCTTTAACCTCTGATTTTCAATAAAATAAATACTTTAAAAATTGGTC
>Ga0209064_1002644_pt1 | contig 18906 bp, 25 predicted proteins | sample Inofromicrocosms_FD_187498 | JGI IMG/M metagenome (GOLD analysis project Ga0209064, IMG submission 187498) | Mouse cecum microbial communities from Vienna, Austria - Inoculum for glucosamine and mucus D2O microcosms (SPAdes) (version 2) | ecosystem: Host-associated > Mammals > Digestive system >... | reverse complement strand
GAAGTCGGCAAAGAGGTCGAAGAGGTCGGTGGCCTTCATCCAGTCGGCGAAGTACATGCGGTCGGGGAGATAGCTGATGATGGCCTTGCTGGAGGGGCCCACTTTCTGTCCGTCCACCAGGACGGCGCCCTCGGTGGGCTGGAGCAGTCCGCAGAGAATCTTGATGAGGGTGGTCTTTCCGCTGCCGTTGGGGCCCAGGAGGCCCACGATGCGGCCCCGGCCCAGCTCCAGGTTGAGGCCGCTGAGGGCGGTTTTTCCGCCGTAGCGCTTGGTCAGGCCTGTGCAGGTGACAAGCTGGTCATTCATGTTTCAATTCCTCCTTCATAAACTCGAGAGCGTCGGGCTTGGAGTAGCCCAGCTCCTCCAGGATTTGCAGGCACAGGGCCACAGCCTCCTGTGCCCGGGCTTTTTTTGCCGCCTTGATGACGGCGGCGTCCTCGGTGACGGTCCGTCCGGCGGTGCGTCCGCCGGCGGCGAGGCCGTCGGATTCCAGTTGGGCGAGGGCGCGCTGCATGGTGTTGGGGTTCACACCGGCCTGGGCGGCGAGCTCCCGCACGGCGGGCAATCGGCTCCCGGGGGGATACTCGCCCTTCAGGATGCGAAGGGTCAGCTGTTCGGTCAGCTGCTGCCAGATGGGGCGGTCATCGGTGAAGCGCCATTCCATATGGGGCCTCCTTTCATAAAAATGGGTCAATTTCTAGTTCAGCAACGCATACAGTCCACAGGACAGGGCGTAGAACACATAGATATGGGCGGGGTAGAAGGTGTAGAAGAGGGCTTTGTGTCCGCTCCCCCGGCGTCCGTTGTAGCACAGCATCAGGAGTCCGGCAAAGGCTCCGTACCACTCGTAGTAGGTGGTGAACATCTGGGTCCAGTGGAAATCCGCCGGTTGGGAGGTTAGGAGGCTTACATAGACGAGGACAAAGAAGAAGAGAAAATCGAAGATAATGAACGCGAGGGCCTGACGGCGTCTGTTCCTGCGGAGCATATAGAGAAGGATCCCCTCGATCAGGACCGGGATGCAGGCGTCCAGGCTGAAGCCCCAGGTCGGGACCAGGGTAAGGCCCAGCACCGCGAGGGGCAGGCGGAGTACGGGGAACATCCCCTGTACCATACTCAAGAGAAAGGGCCAGGCCAGGGGGAGGATCACTGCCGCCAGGCCGCGGAGGTACCGTCTCTCTCCCAGCCAGTCGATGCCCTGCCAGACGATCATGAGGATGGCGAAGGAGGTCATCATGCCGTTCATGGGGTAGAAGCCGTCCGGGCGGACGAGGAGGCCGAAGATACTCATCAGCATGAGCAGGGCAGACATGAGTACGGAGAGGGCGTAGACCTTGAGGAAGTATTTTTTGCGGTTCCTGGTATGGGTGAAGCCCTCCACGACGCAGAAGAGGAACAGGGGTGCGGAGAGGCGGCCCAGCATACTGAACCAGTCTGGAATCCAGCCGGTGAAGCCGAAGAAGTAGTGGATGTGGTCCAGGACCATGAGCACCAGGGCGATGGTCTTCAGTCCGGTGGAGGTCAGGCCCCGTGGCGCTCCAATCTGGGTTGTTGCGGGTGTCGTCATTGTTGAATCCCTCACTTTGATTTTTTGTACCGTTGTATTAGGTGATTAATACAATAATACAAACCACCTCATTTGTCAAGGGGTTTTCTAAAAAAATTTTCGGGTGCATAGAGTATAGAGATGATTCTTCCGAATGAATGCCTGCTTCGTCCAACCCTTGGGGCTCTGCCCCGGACCTGCTTTTGTTTCTTCCGAATAGATGCCATCTCCGACGAAGGCCCGGGGCTCCTCGCCCCGGACCCCGGTGACTTTTTGCACGGCCAAAAAGTCACCAAAAAGCCGCCAAGGGGGCTTTGCCCCCTCTGGACTCCCCCACTCCTCTTGGGCCGGAGGGGCCCGGAAGTGCGCAGTACGACAAGATGGTGCCCTTCCTCCGAACTTCTGCGCGCTCCCCTGGCAAGATTGGCAGAATGTTATTCTCCGCCTGCCGGCCCTCCATGTAGAACTCCCTGCCGAACTGCGCAGCGGATGCGCCATGCGTACATGACAAGAAGTGCAGTCTCGCCCGCACCGTGCCGGTGGCCCGGTAGTCTCTCAAAAGAATCGTGCTTCTCGGAGGCGAACCCAACGATGGGCACCGTAGGGCCAGGGAGTTGCGGCGGAGATTCGGCTACCATCGGCCCAGAGCACACATTGGGAAAAAGAGTCAAACAGGTCGTAGCGTAAACAAAAAACCCCCGTAATCAAGGAAGATTCTCAAGAAACGTAGTTTCTTGAGCGTCTTTTTGGTGACTTTTTCCACGCGGAAAAAGTCACCGAGGGTCCGGGGGCGCGGAGCCCCCGGGGCTATCAAATAGAATCATGTCGAAGAAGTCAGGAAAAAACTTGGAGGTACCATGGAAAAGCTGAAAAAAGGAAAAGCAGTATTGAGCGAGGCGGCAGAGCTGTTCGACCTGCCTGCGGACGTGGTAGCGGGCCTGCCCCACATCGAGGTTGTGGGGAACCAGGAGTTTTTTATGGAACAGCACAGGGGCATTCTCTCCTACAGCGGGGAGGAGATCGCCATCAACGGGGAAAATCTCATCATCCGGGTCCGCGGGGAGGGGCTTGCCCTGGTGAGCATGACCGGGGAGGCGCTGCGGATCAAGGGGAGCATCTCCCAGGTGGAGTGGGTGAAGTGAGATGATGAAGCGGATCGTGAACCTCCTGAAGGGGGAGGTGACGGGCCGGGTGGAGAGCGGCTTCCCGGAGCGGGTGCTGAACCTGTGCGCGGAGTACGCCGTCGCCTTCTGGGACATCCGGTGGGAATCGCCGGTGGCCTTCACCTTCACCACCACCCGGCGGGACTGGAAGCGCCTGCGAAAGCTGACCAAACGGATCGACTGCGACATGACCGCCGTCAGCTGGAAGGGCACGCCCTTCTTCCTGGGACGGATGCGCCGCCGGGTGGCCCTCTGGGGCAGCTTGGCGGCGGGGGTGCTCCTGCTCTTTTACAGCTCCCTCTTCATCTGGGACTTCGAGATCGAGGGCAACAAGACCGTCTCCGACCAGGCAATCCTGCGGGCATTGGAAAAACAGGGCGTGGGCTTCGGAACCTACAGCTACGCCGTGAATTCGGCGGTCCTCCGAAACAACATCCTCCTGGAGATGCCGGAGCTCAGCTACATCGCCGTCAACGTCCGGGGATGCCGGGCCTATGTCCAGGTGCGGGAGCGGGTCTTCGCCCCGGAGATCGTCAGCCGCCGGGACCCCGGCAACACCGTGGCCGCCAAGGACGCCCTGGTCACCGCCATCCAGCCCTGGGACGGCGAGAAGCAGGTCCTGCCTGGGACCACGGTCCGGGAGGGTCAGCTCCTCATCTCCGGCGTGGTGCAAAACGACTTCGGCGGCGTGCGCTACCTGCGGGGCATGGGGAAGGTCTACGGCCGGACCTGGTACACCCTCCAGTGCCGGGTGCCCCTGACCAAGCAGGTCAAGACCTATACCGGGGACGAGAAGGTCCGCCGGGCGGTCCTGATCGGAAAAAAACGGATAAATTTCTATTTTAGCAGTAGCATTCCAGGGGATACTTATGATAAAATAGTAAGTCAGGACAAGTGGACCCTGCCCGGGGACGTGGCCCTGCCCGTGACCATGGTCACCGAGCGCCTGCGTCCCTACACCCTCACAGAGCGGGAGCGGGCCCAGGAGGAGGCCGTCATCCTCGCGGAAAAGGTCCTCTCCGCCCGCCTGGAGGACGCCATGGAGGAGGGAGAGGTCCTGGAACGGGACGTGACGTGGCAGACGGAGGGGGACACCCTCCTGGTCACGCTCTCCGCCGAGTGTTTGGAGCAAATCGGGCGGTTCGTGGACGCGCCGGAGTAGGGCCAGCAGCTACACAGGAAGGAAACAATATTTATGGAACAAAAGATAGAGATCGAGCGCCTGGAACAGGCGGTGAACGTCTTCGGCTCCTTTGACGAGAACATCCGGCTCATCGAGACGGAGTTCCAGGTCTCGGTGACCAACCGGGAGGGGGAGCTCCGTATCACCGGCGAGCCGGAGGATACCATGCTGGCCGTCAAGGCCCTCAACGCCCTTTTGACCCTCTCCAGCCGGGGGGAGAACATCGGCGAACAGACCGTGCGCTATGTCATCGGCCTGGCCCGGAGCGGTCAGGAGGATAAGGTCAGCGAGCTGACCCAGGACGTCATCTGCATCACCGCCAAGGGCCGCCCCGTCAAGCCCAAGACCATCGGGCAGAAGCAGTACGTGGAGTCCATCATGAAAAACACCGTGACCATCGGCGTGGGTCCGGCAGGTACGGGGAAGACCTACCTGGCCGTGGCGGCGGCGGTGGCCGCCTTCCGGGAGAAACAGGTCAACCGCATCATCCTCACCCGCCCGGCGGTGGAGGCCGGGGAGCGCCTGGGCTTCCTGCCCGGGGATCTGCAAAGCAAGGTGGACCCCTACCTGCGCCCCCTCTACGACGCCCTCTTCGACATGCTGGGCGCGGAGACCTACCACAAGTACCTGGAGCGGGGGAACATCGAGGTGGCCCCCCTGGCCTACATGCGGGGCCGGACCCTGGACGACAGCTTCATCATCCTGGACGAGGCCCAGAACACCAGCCGGGAGCAGATGAAGATGTTCCTCACCCGCATGGGCTTCGGCTCCAAGGTGGTCATCACCGGGGACGTGACCCAGATCGACCTGCCCGCCGACAAGACCTCCGGCCTCAAGGAGGCGGTGCGGGTGCTCAAAAACGTGGAGGGTATCGGCCTGCGGGAGCTCACCGCCCAGGACGTGGTGCGCCATGTGATGGTCCAGCGGATCATCAAGGCCTATGACGACTACTACAGCAACAGCAGCAGTAACAGCAAGCGCAAGCGGGGCTGAATGCCCCATGCCGAGAAAGAGGGGTGCTGGCGCGGTGCCGAAGCAGACGATCGAGGCGTTTTTCCCCCGCACGCCGGAACAGGTGTGGCGGGCGGTGACGGACCCTATCTACTGGGACTGGCCCAACGGTCCGGGTACGGTCCACGAGCCCAGGGACGGCCCCATCATCGTGACCGAGGACTGGGGCCTCACGGAGGAGATGCTCACCGTCTTCCGGGTGGCCGCCTTCGCCCCGCCCAGATGGTACGCCGTGGAGCTGGACAACCGGGAGACCGCCGGCCGCTGCGAGGTCTACTTCTTCCGGGAGCGGCGGGGCACCCGGGTGGAGTTCACCGCCGACCTGTACGGAAAGACGGCCCGGCAGAAGCTGCTGCTCCGCTTCCGGCTGGGGCGGTGGCAGCAGCAGTATGTGGAACATCTGAGGAAAGTACTGAGGATCAAATAATATGGCAAAACGGCATTATCTCCCCGTCACCGCAGACGTGCCGGGGGTGAACGACGGCCTGCGGGCCCTCATCCGGCGGGCCATCCGCACGGCCCTGGCGGCGGAGGGGATCGATTTCCCCTGCGAGATTGACGTGGCCGTCACGGACAACGGGGGCATCCACGCCCTCAACCTGGAGATGCGGGGCGTGGACGCGGCCACGGACGTGCTCAGCTTCCCCGCCTTCGCCCTGACGCCGGGGGAGCTGCCCGGGGAGGAGGACGCAGATCCCGCCACCGGCCTGGTGCCCCTGGGGGACATGGTCCTCTCCCTGGAGCGGGTCCGGACCCAGGCCAAGGAGTACGGACACTCCAGCCGGAGGGAGCTGGCCTATCTGGTGGTCCACTCCGTGCTCCATCTGCTGGGGTACGACCATTTGGACGAGGGGCCCCAGAAAGCCCGGATGCGGGCGCGGGAGGAGGCCATCATGGCGGAACTGGGGTTAGAGCGATGAGCGCCCTACAGCTATTTTATGTGTCACTTCATCATTCAACGCTTTTTACGGTAAAAGAGAAAGACGCTTATGAAAATACAGATCAGCGATAATCTTATCAAACACTACTTGAAAAATGTGTACTTCATCAACGGCCACAGCTATGCCGGAAAGTCCACTATGGTAAAAATGCTTTCCGAGCGGTACGGCATGATCCACTGCGGTGAAAACTACCACGACGCCTTCCCGCGGGACAAGCTCTCCCGCTGGAAACAGCCCGGGCTCTGCTATTTCGACACCATGAGCGGCTGGGAGGAGTGGCTGAGCATGACGCCGGAGGAGCACTGGAATTGGACGGAGCAGGTGTCCCGGGAGTGCGTCGAGGTGGAGATCCTGGAGCTCCTGCGGCTGTCCGCCGGAGGAGAAAAGGTCATCGTGGACACCAACATCCCCGTGGAAATTCTGCGGGAGATCTCCGACTACCACCATGTGGCCCTCCTGCTCTGCGACCCGCCGGACATCACCGCTACCCGCTTTTTTGACCGGGATGACCCGGACAAGCGGTTCATGATGGAGCAGATACAGCGGTGCAGGGACCCGGAGGCCGCGCTGAAAAACTTCCGCGCCTGGACCCTCTACCACCCACCTATGGAGGCCGATTGGCGGCACACGGGATTTTTTACCTACACCCGCTCGGATTTTGAAAGCGACACCAGGGAAGAAGTCCTGCATATCCTAGCGGAACATTTTGGATTGTGATAAAAACCCGGCGAACCGCTCAATGCCGGAAATTTCAGAAAGTTGAGGATCATCTCTATGGAAAACATCACGAAGACCGCTATGGTCACCATCGCAGGCCGCCCCAACGTGGGCAAGAGCACCCTGGTCAACGCCCTGGTGGGCGAGAAGATCGCCATCGTCTCCTCCAAGCCCCAGACCACCCGAAACCGCATCTGCGGCGTGGTGAACCAGGGGGACACTCAGTTCATCTTCCTGGACACCCCCGGCTTCCACAAAGCCCGCACCCGTCTGGGGGACTACATGGTGAAGGTGGTCAAAGACTCGGTGGCGGACGTGGAGGCGGTGTGCCTCCTGGTGGAGCCCATCGCCAACGTGGGCGCCCCCGAGCAGGCCCTCATCGACCGCATCCGGGAGGAGCGCCTCCCCGCCGTGCTGGTCATCAACAAGATCGACACCGTCGAAAAGGCCCAGCTCCTGGAGGTCATGGCCGCCTACAGCGCCGCTTATGACTTCGACGCCATCATCCCCATCTCCGCCCAGGAGAAGGACGGCCTGGAGGAGCTCATGACCCAGCTGGAGAAGTACGCCGCCCCGGGCCCCCAGCTCTTCCCCGACGGGATGACCACCGACCAGCCGGAACGGCAGGTAGCGGCGGAAATCGTGCGGGAGAAGCTTCTTCGGAACCTGGACAAGGAGGTCCCCCACGGCACCGCCATCGAAGTGACGAAGTTCTCCGAACGGGACAGCGGAATCATTGACCTGGACGTGACCATTTACTGCGAAAAGGCCAGCCACAAGGGCATCATCATCGGCAAGAACGGCGCCACGCTCAAAAAGATCAGCTCCCACGCCCGGGAGGACATCGAGCGCTTTATGGGCGCGAAGGTCTATATGCAGACCTGGGTGAAGGTCAAGGAGAACTGGCGGGACAATTTGAACTATATCCGCTCCTTCGGGTATGACGAGCAGTAGAGAGAAGGGAGAAAATACCATGATCTATCAAGAAAAGACGTTTTCACTCCAAGACGGCAGGAAAGTGGTCCTGCGCAGCGCGGAGGAGCGCGACGCGGAAGCTCTCATCGCCTACCTCCAGGCCACCGCCGCCGAGAGCCGCTTCCTCCTGCGGGAGCCGGAGGAGCAGACCCTCACCGTGGAGGACGAGGTCCAGTTCATCCGCAGGAAGAACGAGGCGGAGCGGGACCTTATGCTCCTGGCCTTCGTGGAGGGCCGCTATGCGGGTAACTGCGCCATAAACTCCCACGGTGACAAGCTGAGGGTCCTCCACCGGTGCGATATCGGCATCGCGCTGTACCAGGAGTTCTGCGGGCAGGGCCTGGGGACGCTGATGCTCACTGAGCTGCTGAAAATCGCCAAGGAGTGCGGCTACCAGCAGGCGGAGCTGGAGGTCATCGCCGGCAACGCGCCCGCTATGGGGCTCTACAAAAAGCTGGGGTTCGAGGTCTACGGCACCCGGCCCCGGGACCTCCGCTACAAGGACGGCACCTATGCGGACGCCCATCTGATGGTGAAGATGCTCTAATACAAAAAGGAGAAAAACCGTGGATTATACAGAAAAGACGGTTTCCCTGAAAAATGGGAAGACCTGCGTGATCCGGCGTCCGGAGGCGGCAGACGCGGAGCGGGTCCTGCGCTACCAGAAGGAGACCAGCGGCGAGACCCCCTATCTGGTGGTGGGCCCGGAGGACATCGGCCTGACCGTGGAGGAGCAGGCGGAGCGCATCCAGCGCTGGAACGCCTCGTCCAAGCGCCTGCGTCTCATGGCGGAGATGGATGGGGAGTTTGCGGGCGTGGCTATCGTATACGGGAGCGGCGTCCAGAGCCGTGTACTGCATCGGTGCAGTGTGGATATCACCCTCTACCAGAAGTTTTGCGGTATGGGCATCGGGACAGCGCTGCTGCGCGAAATCCTGACCGCCGCCAAAGCTGCCGGATACGAGCAGGCGGAGCTGGAGGTTGTGTCCGCCAACGCTCCCGCTGTCGGGCTGTACAGAAAGCTGGGGTTCGAGGACGTGGGGACCATGCCCCGGGCGCTGAAATATCAGGATGGGACCTATGCGGATTTCCTCCTGATGGTAAGGACACTCTAAGGAGAGCTATATGGAGTACATCAGCAAAACCGTCACCCTGAAAAACGGGAAAACCTGCCTCATCCGCCGCGGTGAGGAGCAGGACGCGGAACTCTTGATCGAGCACTGGAAAACAACCGCCGCAGAGACCCGCAACCTGACCCGGGAGCCCAGCGAGGACGACCTGACTGTGGAGGAGCAGCGGGCGCTCATCCGGGAAAAGAACGAGGAGGAGAACGTACTGAACCTCCTCGCCTTCGTGGACGGGCAGCACGCGGGCAACTGCGCCTTCAATCCGGTGGAGGACAGTCTCCGCGTGCGGCACCGATGCGCTGTGGGGATCGCCCTGTACCAGAAGTTCTGCGGCATGGGCGTCGGGACGGCGCTGCTGAGCGAGATTCTGGCCGCCGCCAAAGCCGCCGGGTACGAACGGGCGGAGCTGGAAGCGGTGTCTACCAACGCCCCGGCGATCAGGCTGTACAAGAAGCTGGGCTTCGAGGTCATTGGGACCATGCCCCAGGCGCTAAGGTATCAGGATGGCACCTATGCGGACTTCCTCCTGATGACGAAGCGCCTGTAACGGAGAAACGGAGAATACGTTATGGAATATAAAAGCAAAACTGTCACACTGAAAAACGGGAAAACCTGCCTCATCCGCCGGGCGGAGGAGGCCGACGCGGAAGCTCTGCTGGAGCTCATGAGGACCGTCGCCGGAGAGACCACCAATCTGGTGCTGGAGCCGGGGGAGATCACCACCACAGTGGAGCGGGAGCGGGAAATCCTCCGGGCAAACTGCGAGGCGGACCGGAGCCTCGTCCTGCTGGCGTTCGTAGAAGGGAAGCTGGCCGGGACCTGCAACTTTGGCCCCGCGGGCAAGCGGAACCGGACGCTGCACCGATGTGCGGCGGCGGTCTCGGTCTGCCGCGCCTCCTGGGGCCTCGGCATCGGGACGGCGCTTCTGGGGGAAGTCTTGGACGCCGCCAAAGCCGCCGGGTATGAGCAGATGGAGCTGGAGGTGGTGTCCACCAACGCGCCCGCCGTCGGGCTGTACAAGAAACTGGGCTTCCAGGTCATGGGGACCATGCCCCATACGATGAAGTACCGGGACGGCACCTACGAGGATTTCCTGTTTATGGTGAAATACCTCTGACACAACTTTCCACGCATATCCGACAAGTTCCCTGCCCACCATAGACCTGGGAGGGCAGAGAGATGGAAGACGGCTATTGGGACCTGTTCTGGAACACCGGCCTGCCGGAGGCGTACCTCCTGCGCAAGCGGAAGGACCGGGAGCCCGGGGACGAACAGGACCGGCGGCGGTAGGACCCGCCGCCTACATAGAGAGGCGCGTATGGCTGGAGAACGGACCGTTATAAGAGGCATCGTCCTGCGGAGCACGGACACCAAGGAAAGCGACAAAATCCTCACTGTACTCACCGCGGCGGGGAAGCTGACCGTCATCGCCAAGGGGGCGAGAGGCCGGAAGAGCCGGGTGACAGCCTGCACCCAGCTTTTGGCGTACTCGGAGCTGACCATCAGCGAGAGCCGGGGGTGGCAGTACCTCGGCGAGGGGGCGACCATCGCCCTCTTCGAGGGGGTGCGCCGGGACATCGTCCTGCTGAGCCTCGCAAGCTACTTTGCGGAGCTGACAGAGGCGGTGGCCCTGGAGGACGTGGAGAACGGGGAGGTCCTCTCCCTGCTCCTCAACGCCCTGTACGCCCTGGGGGAGCTGAAAAAGCCGCCGGAGCTGGTGAAAGCCGCCTTCGAGCTCAAGCTGATGAGCGTCATCGGCTTCGCGCCCCTGGCGGACGCCTGCGCCTACTGCGGGAGGACCGCCCCGGAGGCCCCCCTGCTGGACATCCGGGAGGGCGTGGTGCGGTGCAAGGGGTGCGGAAAGGGCATGGGGGGGCTCTCCATGCCCCTCTCGGACGCATCCCTCGCCGCCCTGCGGCGGGTGCTCTACGGGGAGGCCAAGCGCCTCTACAGCTTCAAAGTGCCCCAGGAGGACCTGAAAAAGCTCGCGGACGCGGCGGAGGCCTACGTCCACGCCGTGCTGGAGCGGGGGTTCAAGACGCTGGATTTTTACAAAGGACTGGTGGGATAGATGGAACACGAGCTTCGGGAGATCACCCTCGGCGGATACCGGCTGTCGGTGGACGCGGCGCGGACCCGGGCCTATTATGCCGCCCAGCCGCCCTATGAATGCCCCTGCGCCGGGTGCAGAAACTTCGTCCAGGCGGTGCGGCATCTGCCGCGGGAGGCGAAGGAGCTCTTTGACGCCCTGGGGCTGGACCCGGCCAAGCCGGAGGAGGTCTGCTCCTACCCCGGTGCCCGGGAGGAGGCTCACGGCGGCGCGTGGTACCACATCTGCGGGACCATCCTGGAGGGCGGTACGCCGCCGGAGGGACAGCGGTTCAGCGAGTGGGTCCAGGCGGCGGAGAAGTTCGAGGCGGCTTTTACCGGCGATCACAGCCTCCCGGCGGAGGACTTCCCCAGGCCGCTCTTCCAGATGGATACCGATTTTTGGCTCCCCTGGGTGCTGGAGGAGGAGAATCCGGACGGGGCGTGAGGTGAGCCGTGTATACAGTTGGAAAAATCGATGTCGAAAAATACCGTGTGGTTTCGCCGGACATCCGGACTGATGAGGTCATCATCACCGAGGAGCGGATCAGGCATATCCAGGAGCGGCATCCGGGGGAGCTTGAGCGGTATGCCGGATATCTGCGGGATGTTGTAGAACATCCCTCGTACATCATTGCCGATGAACGGCCAAACACTGCGGTGGTCCTGAAAGAACTGGAAGCGCAGGGGGACCATCTGCGGCTGGCGCTCCGGCTGGCCACTGCGGCAGATCATCCGGATCATAAAAATTCCGTTCTGACGTTTATGCGGATACGGGAGAAAGAGTGGCTAAGGCTGTTGCGCAACAAAAAAATCCTTTACAAAGAGGGATAAAGCGGCTATAATAAGAGTAGGATAAACTGGTCCTTTGAGGTGGTAGATTTCGTCCCGACCACACGCCGATGGTAACGACAGGGGTGACCCGAGAGATGCAGGAGCATGGGACGCCTGCCAAAGGACCAGCCTATGGGCCGCAGAGATGCGGCCCTTTTTCACTTAGCAAGGAGGTCGAACCCCATGCACACCACACTACATCCGATCCCCCGGGAGGAACGGCATATCCTGGGGAACCTTCTGGAAAAATATCTCTACGAGTTTTCACAGTACGAACTGCTGGCCTTCAACGAGGAGGGCCTTTTCGGGTACGATTACCTGGACAACTACTGGACGGAGGCGGACCGTGCGGCGTACTTCATCCGCGTGGAGGGCAGGCTGGCGGGGTTCGTTCTCCTCTACCGGCACGCGGAACGCCGGGACCGGCCCGTGGACTGGTCGGTGGCGGAGTTCTTCGTGGCCTACCCCTACCGGAGGCGGGGCGTTGGCTCGGCGGCGATGGCGGAGGTCTTCGCCCGCTACCCGGGGCACTGGCAGATCGGGTACCACCCCAAGAACCTTGGCAGTGCGGCATTCTGGCGCAGAGCGGCGGAGAAAGCGGCCTCCGGCCCGGTGGAGGCTGTGACCGGAGATCAGCCGTACAAGGACGGCAGTCCGGCCCAGGTGTTGTGCTTTCACGTATGACAGGAGCGAAACGAAGTTTCGCGGACAAAAAGTTTTTTCTTTTCTGCTTCTCTTTTCTTTTGTACACAAAAGAAAAGAGAAGGTACGCATCAAAGGAGAACAGAGCATGAGCGAATTATTTGACAAATCAATACGAACGCTGGAGCTGCCGGCGGTGTTGCGGATGCTGGCGGATCAGACCAACAGCGCCGAGGCCCGGGAGAAGGCCCTGGCCGTCGTGCCGGAGACGGACATCGACTTCGTAAAACGCCTCCAGGACGAGACGGACGCGGCCCGGGCCATGATCGGCGTGAAAGGCTCCCCGGCCTTCTCCGGCATCAAGCCGGTGGGGGAGAGCCTCTACCGGGCGGACCGGGGCGGCGCGCTGAACACCCGGGAGCTGCTGGACATCGCGGGGGTGCTCCGCTGTGCGCGGCGGGTGCGGGAGTACTTCAGCGAGGGCGAGCCCACGGCCATCGACCACTTCTTCTACGCCCTGCGGGGCAACCACTACCTGGAGGAGCGGATCACCACCGCCATATTGGACGAGGACGAGATCGCCGACAACGCAAGCCCCGAATTGGCCGACATCCGCCGCCACAAGCGCAATGCCGCCGCCAAGGGCCGTCAGATCCTGCAAAAGATCATCTCCTCCCAGAGCTACAGCAAGGTGCTCCAGGAGACCATCATCACCCAGCGGGACGGGCGGTTCGTGGTGCCGGTGAAGGCGGAGTTCCGCTCCAGCCTCCCGGGGCTGGTCCACGACGTGAGCTCCAGCGGGGCCACCGTCTTTGTGGAACCCATGGGCGTGGTCCAGGCCAACAACGAGCTCAAGGAGCTGGAGGCCAAGGAGAAAAAGGAGATCGAGCGCATCCTGCGGGAGCTCTCCGCCCAGGCCGCGGGATGTCAGCGGGACATCCTCAGCGACTACGAGAACCTGGTGCGCCTGGACCTCATCTTCGCCCGGGGACAGCTCAGCTACAGGATGAACGCCACCCGGCCGGAGATCCGGCGCAGCGGCGGCGTCAGCCTCCGCCACGCCCGGCACCCCCTGCTGGACAGCGGCAAGGCGGTGCCCATCACCATCGAGCTGGGGCAGACCTTCGACACCCTGGTCATCACCGGCCCCAACACCGGCGGCAAGACCGTAAGCCTCAAAACCCTGGGCCTTCTCACCCTCATGGCCCAGTGCGGGCTCCACATCCCGGCGGACGACCGCAGCGCGGTCAGCGTCTTCGACCGGGTTCTGGCGGACATCGGAGACGAGCAGAGCATCGAGCAGAGCCTTTCCACCTTCTCCTCCCACATGGTGACCATCGTGAAGATCCTGGAGGAGGCGGACGAGCACAGCCTCATCCTCTTCGACGAGCTGGGCGCGGGCACGGACCCTGTGGAGGGCGCGGCATTGGCCATCGCCATCATCCAGCACGTCCGGGAGCGGGGCGGCAAGATCGCCGCCACCACCCACTACGCGGAGCTCAAGACCTTCGCCATGACCACGGCGGGGGTGGAGAACGCAAGCTGTGAGTTCGACGTGGAGACCCTGCGGCCCACCTACAAGCTCCTCACCGGCATCCCCGGCAAGTCCAACGCCTTCGCCATCTCCCAGCGGCTGGGCCTGGACCCCATGGTCATCGAGACCGCCAAGGCCCAGATGGACAGCGAGTCCATCCGCTTCGAGGACGTGCTCACCCAGCTGGAGGAGAAGCGCCAGCGCCTGGAGAAGGACCAGACCGAGGCGGAGCGCCTGCGCTCCCAGCGGGAGACGGACGCCAGGAAGGCCCGGGAGTTCCGGGAGCAGATGGAGCGGGCCAAGGACAACGCCCGCACCCGGGGCGAGGCCGAGGCCCGGCGCATCGTCCGGGAGGCCCGGGCCCAGGCGGACGCCATCTTCGAGGAGCTGGACCGCCTGCGCAAGGAGCAGGAGAAGGCCGCCAGCTGGCAGGCCGTCAACGACGCCCGGGCCGCCATCCGGGGACAGCTCAAGAGCGCGGAGGAGAAGCTCCGCTTCCAGGACGACGTCCGGGAGCCCGTGCCCGCCCCCAGCCGCCCCATCCGGGAGGGGGACCTGGTGGAGCTGGCGGGCACCAAGCGGCAGGGCGTGGTCACCGGCATCGTGGGCGACCGGCTGCAAATGGAGACAGGGAACATGAAGCTGACCGTGAAGGCGTCGGACGTGCGCCTCATCGAGGAGGCGGAGGTCCGGGAGAAGAAGGAGGCCCAGCGGCAGGTCACCACCCACATCCGCCTGGCCGGAGCCCGGGCCGCGGTGAGCGAGCTGGACATCCGGGGCCTCATGACCGACGAGGCGGACCTGCAGGTGGACCAGTTCCTGGACAACGCCCTCATGGGCAAGCTCAACGTGGTCACCATCATCCACGGCAAGGGCACCGGCGCCCTGCGCAAGGCGGTCCACCAGCAGCTCAAGCACCACCGGGCGGTAAAGAGCTTCCGCCTGGGACGCTACGGCGAGGGGGAGGACGGTGTCACGGTGGTGGAGCTCCGGCAGTGAGGAGGCACCAGCGCGCCTGATTTTTCATAAAATATGGGGTGGGGTCCGGGAATCGGCCCCGCCCCCGAGAAAATGTATAAAAGTCCGCTTTTTCGGGGATACTTTCCATAATTGAGGGCTTTTCCAGCGACATATGTTTGGAAAAGGGCTTCTTTTTACAAAATATCCAACAAAGCTGTCTCGAAATCTTTGGAATATGGAGACAATTTTGTTGAATATCCCCTTGACGGGAAAAAAGAAATTTGCTAACATACTAAGTACATTCCCAGCTGCGTACCATTCCGTGCAGATCGAGATATGAAGAGGAGATAGGTTTATGTATACTCAGGAAGTTACCATCAACAACGAGGTAGGCCTGCACGCACGGCCTGCCACCTACTTCATCCGTAAGGCCAACGAGTTCAAGAGCGGCATCTGGGTAGAGAAGGACGAGCGCCGGGTCAATGCCAAGAGTCTTCTGGGCGTGCTGTCCCTGGGGATCGTCAAGGGGACTACCATCACCTTGATCGCCGACGGCTCCGATGAGAAGGAGGCCGTGGAGGCCCTTGCCGAGCTGGTCCGTTCCGGAGACTTCGGCGAGTAAGTCCCCGGTTCTTTGACGGATGAAAGGATGAAAGACTGTTTCGGTAACGGAGCAGTCTTTTTCTGTTTTTTGATGAACAGGAGGGAGGATCGCCCATGAGCTGGAGGACCTGCAAAAAATTTGACGCCCACGTCCATGTCCTGCCCGGCGAGCGCACGGCGCAGTTCCTCGCGGACGAGGGGCCGGACGCCCCCTGGTCCCGGTGCGGCGCGGAGGACTGCCTGCGCCGGATGGACCAGTACGGCATCGAGCGGGCCCTGCTGGTGCCCGCCAACGACCAATACCTGTACTTCCAGGACCCGGGGGAGACCAACCGCTTCCTGGGCGGCCTGGTGCGGGAGCACCCGGACCGCTTCCGGGCCTTTGCCGATGTGACCGCCAGCGGGGCCTATTTCATCGAGCAGACACCCTATATCCTGGAGGAGGCGGTGGAGGAATACGGGCTCTCTGGCCTGAAGCTCCACCCCACCAACCTGCACATGGACGCCGACGACCTGCGCCTGGTGCCAGTGCTCCGGAAGGCGGCGGAGCTGGGCGTGCCCGTGATGTTCCACTCCAACCCCTGCCGCCTGGGGTTCCACGACAACTGCGCACCGGATAAGATCAACCGGATGATCCAGGTCTTCCCGGACCTGGAGGTCATCACCGCCCACCTGGGCGGCATGAAGTGGCAGGACGCCCTCACCGGGTGCACCTGGGTGGATATGTCGTATATCCTGCCCAAGCTGGCGGGGCTCTACGGCATCGAACAGGTCAACCGCATCCTGCGCGCCTTCGGGCCGGAGCGGCTGATCTTCGCCACCGACTTCCCCGACGGGGAGTATGACGCCTACTTCGATATCCTGGACCAGATGGACTTTTCGGACGCTGAGATCGAGCAGATCGCCTGGGGAAACATCGCGGGCCTGCTTGCACCGGAGGACCGCCCATGACAAAAGAAGAGCTCCTGGAAAAAGCGAATTCCCTCCCCCTGGCCCCGGGGGTGTACCTGATGCACAACAAGGAGGGCACGGTTATCTACGTGGGCAAGGCCAAGAAGCTGAAAAACCGGGTGAGCCAGTACTTCCAGGCCGGGCGGGGCCACGACTGGAAGACCCACACCATGGTCGGCCAGGTCCACCACTTCGACACCATCATCGTGGGCAGTGAGTTTGAGGCCCTGGTGCTGGAAAACGCCCTCATCAAGCAGTACATGCCCCATTACAACATCCTGCTCAAGGACGACAAGGCCTACCCCTTCGTGCGCCTGAGCCGGGAGGCATACCCGAAGTTCTCCATCGTCAGCCGTCCGGCCAGCGACGGTGCCAAGTACTACGGCCCCTATGGCGGCCGCATGGAGACCCGCTCCGCCCTGGACGCCATCCGCCGGGCCCTCCACCTGCCCACCTGCAGCAAGACCTTCCCACGGGATATCGGGAAGGAGCGGCCCTGCCTGAACCACCACATGGGCCGGTGCGACGCCTTCTGCCGCTCGGAGATGACGGCGGAGGAGTACAACCGCCGCATGGACCTCGCGGTGCAGCTCCTGGAGGGCAGGGTGCGCCTGGTGACCGGCCAGCTGGAGGAGGAGATGCAGCGAGCCGCAGAGGACCTGCGCTTTGAGGAGGCCGCCGCCCTCCGGGACCGCATCGAGGCCATCAAAATCCTGGGCAAGCGGCAGAAGGTCATCGCCGCCGTCTGCGCGGACACCGACATCTGGGGCCTCTACCTTGAGGCCAAGTGCTGTTTCGCGGTGCTCCACTACGAGGAGGGGCAGCTCACCGGGCGGGAGGCCGAGCTCTTCGCCGCCTCCGCCCTGGAGGACGAAGCGGAGATCCTCTCCGCCCTGCTCCTCCAGTACTACGGCGAGCGCCGGGTCCTGCCCCGGGAGATCTGCATCCCTGCCGCTGTCGAGGACCAGGAGGTCCTCCAGCAGCTCCTCACCGAGAAAGCGGGGCACAAGGTGGTCATCCGCGTCCCCCAGCGGGGGGAGCGGGCACAGGTGCTCCAAATGGCCGCGGACAACGCCCGGGAGGAGGCCGAGCGCCAGACCACCAGCCAGGAGCGCTCCGACCGCACTCTGGAGCTCCTCGCGAAGCTGACGGGCCTCCCTGCCCCGCCGGAGAGGATGGAGTCCTACGACATCTCCAACACCGGAGGGGAGGACATCGTGGCCTCCATGGTGGTCTTCCACGGCTCCAGGCCCGCAAAGGACTGCTACCGCCGCTTCCGCATCAAGGAGCTGGAGGGACACCCCGACGACTACCGCTCCATGGAGGAGGTCCTCACCCGCCGCATGACCCGCTATATGGAGCAGGACAAGAAGTTCATGCCCCTGCCGGACGTGATGCTCATCGACGGCGGCGAACAGCACGCGAAAGTGGCCCAGCGGGTGGTGTCCCGCTTCGGCGCGGCCATCCCCATCTTCGGCATGGTCAAGGACGACCGCCACCGCACCCGGGCCCTGGTCACCCCCGAGGGCCGGGAGATCGGCATCCAGAACTACCAGTCCGTTTTCGCCCTCATCGGCCGCATCCAGGAGGAGACCCACCGCTTCGCCATCACCTTCAACCGGCAGAGCCACGGGAAGTCCGTCCGGGGCTCCACCCTGGACGCCATCCCCGGCGTGGGGGAGGCGCGGCGCAGCGCCCTGCTCAAGCACTTCCGGAGCGTGAAGGCCATCAAGGAGGCGTCCCTTCAGGAGCTGGAGCAGGCGGTTCCGAAATCCACCGCCAAGGCGGTGTTTGAGTGGTTCCATCAGGAGGAGACATAGAGCAAGTCCCTGGAGTATGGCGCTCCAGGGACTTGCTCTATTCTTCCGTCTCCACCAGACGGATGAGGTCGCCGGGGGTGCAGTCGAGGGCGAGGCAGATTCTGCGGATCGTCTCACTGTCATAGCGGACAACCTTGTTTTTATAGTACTTATCAACAACTGGATACCCGATTTTGGTCCTTTTTGACAATTCGTATCTGGTGATGTTTTCTCGTTTCAAAAGTTCATCTAACGCGAGTCGAATTGTTTTTCCCATAATATCACCCCTTGGTTACATACTTTAATGGAAATATTCATTGTTGACAATTCTTCTATTTGAGTATATATTTAAATAAGAACACAAAAAGGAGAAAGCATCCATGAAAAATAAGGACAAAATTCTCGCAGAGCTTAGTGAAAACTACAATTTCCTTGGCGAAAGTTTGTTTCTTCTGACAGCTCTGATGGCCTACGAATGCGCCTTTGATGCGGAAGGAAGGGAGGAGACAGCGGAGACCAGCAGGGCATGTTTCCAGCGTCTGTCAAACGATCTGGACCAGTGCGCGAAAGAGATTTTGTGTTTGTCGGCGGCACTGCTCCAGCAGGAATAGGAAAAAGCGTCCGGCGGGAGTTTGGCCCCGCCGGACGCTTTTTCTGAAATATAAAATTACCGCAGCTTCCTCTGCAACTGGTCGGGATTCATCGCGGCGTGAAGGGCGGTCTCCGTAGAGATGCGCCCCGCCTTGTGGAGCCGGGCGATGGACTCATCCATGCCGATCATGCCCTCCGCAGCGGAGGTCTGGATAACGGAATCGATCTGATGGATGCGGCT
>Ga0209064_1002638_pt1 | contig 18980 bp, 14 predicted proteins | sample Inofromicrocosms_FD_187498 | JGI IMG/M metagenome (GOLD analysis project Ga0209064, IMG submission 187498) | Mouse cecum microbial communities from Vienna, Austria - Inoculum for glucosamine and mucus D2O microcosms (SPAdes) (version 2) | ecosystem: Host-associated > Mammals > Digestive system >... | reverse complement strand
GACAGTTTTAGATCCATACTCACGAGATTTGATACAACCGTATCCAGTTGGAAAGGATGGAATTATCTCGCATTTGCTGTGGTTTTTCTTAATAAAATTCACAAATCACAAAAGTTTAAATGAGTTCAATATATTATTTTAATTCAATGGGAATAAATAGTAAAATATCACGGACTATATTATATATAATTCTTCTAGTATTAACAAATGTTAAGGCTATTGCATCTATAAAAGACGGGGAAGGAATGGTTTATGAGGGCAGTACGGCAACAATAGCGTTGGCGGATACGTATAAGAGGACGTTGAGGAAAGCAACAAGCGTTACTTACTCGTGGTCTTCGGAAAGTACTTATTACATGGCAGTGACAAGTTCCACACAGTATTATGCTACGATAAGGGGCGTCAGACCAACGTCTTCGTGCAAGCTGTTTTTCAAGTGCAGCTATTATATCGACGGGCATTACAGGACTATGGATATATATTATGACATCGTGGTAAAGGCATCTTCCGTAAACGTGACGAATGTTTATATCAGTCCGTCAAAGGCAGAAATGAAAGTGGGTGGCACCATACAGCTTACGGAAAGTGTATATCCTGCAAACGCGACTAACCGTAACGTGAACTGGATGAGTAATGACAACACGGTTGCTTCTGTAAACAGTAGTGGATTGGTAAAGGCAAATTCTCCGGGAACGGCAACTATTACATGTATTGCCGCCGACGGCAGCGGATGTCGTGACTATTGTTTTGTAACGGTGCAACCGGAGACTTCCGGCGTTTCTGTTGTTAAAGAAGAACCTGACGGTTTCCGTATAGACGGCAATGCTCTTGTTTTTGAAAAAGAGGTATATATAAATGTATATCGTCTTGACGGCAGGCTTGTATTTTCCGGAATAACACGGTGTTTGGATGTGTTGGACAAAGGTATTTATATTGTAAAAGTAGACGGTAAGTATAAAAAAGTAATTATAAAATAGACTTTTATCGTTATCAAATGGTTACAAATTTGTTTTTATAAACATTGAGAATAAAAAGTATTGCAGATCCGATAGATTACATTATTGATTATGCTCTTTAGAAAAAACAGGATAGATGAGAAATGTATTTATAATGTTATGTATGCTGGCAACAATTAAAATGTCGGCTCAGGTTACAATGGACACGGCTGATTCTGTTGTCATCGATACAGTTTGTACCAATTCGTGTTTGGTAGATACTGTTGCATACGATGTGGATTTGAATTCTGCTGTTGTTTCAGAAAACGGAGTTGCACAGATTTCGTTGGATATGTGCGACAGTCTTATGGTGTCTGATGTCACAGACCGCTATGGCGTGGTGTATAAGGACGGGAAGTGTGGTGTGTATGACATTGCCAGACATGAGAATGTTACGGATATAGAGTTCGATTATCTGAGATATTCGCATCGCATAGAAATGGAGATAGGATTTTGTTCTTATTTTTATTGGGAGTCAGGCGGCTCTTCAGGTGCAGTAGGCATTGTTGAAGAGGATAATCATTTCATGATAATAACTGCACCTAAGGAAAAAGACGGAGAGTGAGACATAAATCCGTGAAACGGAAATATTTTTTAATTTTGGATTATCAGATATGAAAAAGCGTTCGGAACCGGTTAAGCGATTTTTTCGGTATCTAAAGGATGCCGGTATGAAAGTTGAGACATTGGATGCGTCTTATGGCATATATGCTTTTGAGTATCGAACTGTAGAGCTGTATGTATCTACGAGCGAGGATGACGATGTGATAACTCTTGCCTCCAAATATTTCATGAGGGGCATGCCGAGCGACAAGGAGTTTAACTTTAATCAGATGCTGAAAGTATTGCCGGGTGATTATAGCGATTATGAAATAGAACTTCTGCCTTATGGCGACTGTTGTATGAGCAGGGCGTGGCGGTTCGATATTGAAAAGAATGATACGCCGGATAAGTTGTTCAAGAATATGCTTGATGATATGGTTAATGCAACGTTTGGACTTATCAGCGCGATAAGGAGTACTGAGAAGAAATATGATTATTATTGAGGGAAGGTAAATGTGCTTGTTGCCTATAAGGCAGCAGCACATTTACGGATGTCTGCAAGCCTTTTTAGGAAAGACTTGTCTGACTTTGCTTTTTGCATGTCATATCTGTATTGCTGTTTCAGCCATATTTCGGCATTGATGCCGAGAACCGCTTCAAACATAAGTGCATATTCTGTGGAAACAGAACGTTTGCCGTTAAGTATTTCGTTCAATAAAGAAGGGGATATGCCCATTTGTCCTGCGAGTTTTCTTTGTGATATCCCACGGTATTCTATTTCGTCCTTAATCATTTCTCCCGGATGTATCGGCTGTGATGGGGCAATGTTGTTGGCAATCATTTGTGGATCTATGTCTCTTAATGTAATCATATACGTTTATTTATAATGGTTTGACAACTCTATTATATTGCATACAGTAATGGTAGGTTCGTCTGACAAATCCTTTACGGTAAATTCTATGCGGTATTTATTATTTACACGTATGGACGATATACCTTTCTTGTCTCCTTTTAATGCTTCATAGTTCAAAGAATTTATTGTAAATAAATCCTCTATTTTAGTTGCAACTAAGAGGAACTCAATACATTTTTGGTAGCGTCTTATTATATCAGATTGGAACCGATGTTTCTTGTCATTTGTTTTTCCTTTTTGGTATAAGTCCTTTAAGTATTCTTTTTCGAATGTTACTATCATAAGTATATTATTACTTGATTGCAAATTTAATATATAAAGGTGTAATTCACAAATAAGTGAATACCTTTTTGTGCAATATTAACACACATACCAGAAAAGAAAAATATAATTGAGAAGGTTATAAAAGATGACATGATTGTGTCTTTATAGAAAAAGCTATGCTTTAGAGTGCGTAAACGATAGCTTTACGCTTCCTAAAGCATAGCTTTTTTGTATCTGTTTTAAATTATTGTTTATCAATCTCTGCTGCTTCCGAAAATTCTAAGCATGTAGAGGAACAGGTTTATGAAGTCAAGATAAAGTGTAAGCGAACCTAAAAGTGCCATTTTCTGTGCGCTTTCGTCCATGCTGTCTGCCATTATCAGCATCTTCTTTATCTTCTGTGAATCGTAAGCTGTGAGACCAACGAATATCAGTACGCCGATGTAGCTGATGATAAGGTTCATTGTTCCGCTCTTTACGAAAAATACGTTGACTATCGTGGCAATGATTATGCCGATAAGAGCCATAAAGAGAATCTTGCCTAAAGAAGTGAGATCTGTTTTAGTAACGTAGCCGATAAACGCCATTACGGCAAATGTTCCTGCCGTAATGAAAAACACACTTGTTATCGATGACATTGTATAGGCAAGGAATATTATGGACAGCGTGGCTCCGTTAAGTACCGAATAGAGTATGAAAAGCATCGTAGCCGTGGTCAGTGACAGACGGTTTATTGCAGCCGAAACTCCCCATACAAGTGCAAGCTCTCCTATGATAAGTCCGAAAAACAATATCTTGTTTGTAAGTATTGCCGTCATTATTCCGGGACTATTCGCCACTCCGTATGCCGTAAATCCTGTTATAACCAGCGCGAGTGTCATCCATACGTATATCTTGCGCATAAGTGCGGGAAACGCCAATGACGCATATCCCTCTTTCTCTTGTATCAAATCATACAGTCTTTTTTCATCCATAGTTATATTGTTGTTATGTTAATGTAATATGATATGCGTATCAAAGATACGCCTTTTTCCATATATGTGTATATCGTTTAATAAAAAATGTTTGTTTTTCACACTCGTTACAGCAATTCGGGCAGCTGGAACAGTTTGGTGCCGTTGCTTCCTTTTATGAGTATATAATACCCTTCGGGGCGGTGTATGGCTATTTCTTCCTTAACTTCCTCTACGTTACGGAACTTGCGGAAGTTGCATTCCGTCCGTCCGAACTCTTCGCCAACCAACCATACATTATCTATTCCTGCCGTTTTAAGAAAGTCCGTAACCTTGTGATGTTCCTCACTGCTTGCCGCTCCCAGTTCGCGCATGTCTCCCAATATTGCCATTTTCGGAGATACTTCCATGTCACGGAAGTTGGCAAGGGCTGCTGCCATGCTTGTTGGGTTGGCGTTATAAGTGTCTACAATCAGCTTGTTGTATGGCGTTATGTCAAGTTGTGAACGGTTGTTTTCGGGTTTATAGTTCTCCAAGGCATGTTCTACCTGTTGCTCCGTTACGCCGAAGAACAATCCTACACATGCCGCTGCCAGCATGTTGCAGATGTTGTATGAACCGATAAGATTGGTCTGTGTCTCGTGCCAGTTACCGTCTGTCTTCTTCCATTTGAACTTAAGCAGGGGAGCACATGAAACCACCTCGCCACGTATATACAGACTGTCCTCATTGCCAGTGCCGTATTTTACAAGTGTAAGTCCTTCTGAAATATTCACAAGGTGCTCGTTGCCGCCATCAATGAACACTGTTCCGTGATTCGTCCTCAGATAGTCGTACAGTTCCCCTTTTGTCTTTATTACACCTTCGAATGAACCGAAGCCTTCAAGATGCGCCTTGCCAACGTTGGTTATTATACCATAGTCAGGTTCGACGATATTTACGAGCGTCTTGATTTCTCCCGGATGGTTTGCCCCCATTTCAACCACGGCAATGTCATGTTCAGGTGTAAGGCGTAGCAATGTTTTAGGTACGCCTATGTGATTGTTCAGGTTGCCCTGTGTGCAGAGCACGTTGTATTTCTCCGAAAGCACGGCGGTGATAAGCTCTTTTGTGGTTGTCTTACCGTTTGTTCCGGTGATGCCGATGATCTTTGTCCCTATCTTACGGCGGTGATAGTTGGCAAGTTGCTGCATTGTTTCAAGACAGTTGTCTACGAGTATAATGCGGTCGTTTCCTTCCAAGGCATACTCTTTTTCGTCTATTACGGCGTATGCCGAACCTTTGTCAAGTGCTTTTTCAGCAAAGGCATTGCCGTTGAAAGAAGCCCCCTTCAGTGCAAAGAACATCGATCCGGCAGGACAGTCACGGCTGTCGGTGGTTATTGATGTGCACTTGCGGAATATTTCGTACAGTTTTGATATTTCCATTTGTTGTATTGTTTGAGTTTTGAATTGCGAGATTTTGGGTTTATGCTTTTAACCGGTTGTTGCTCCGTATCAAAACGGATAGCCTACAGCAAAGTGCAGACTCTGTCCGTCGTGGAAATTGGGAATGTTATAGAAACCACCTTTATCTGTTTCATACGGAACGTGCAGTCCAAGCCCCCAGTCGAGTCTTATTACAAGGAACTCAAGGTCGTAGCGTATTCCCACACCTGTACCTACAGCCATTTCCTTCAATGCGTTTTTCAGTTTGAACTGAGCGCCTTTTCTGTATCCGTCGTCCCTTATGCTCCACACGTTTCCGGCATCGAGGAATGTTGCCCCGTAAAGACTGCCGAAGATGTTGAAGCGGTATTCCATATTCATTTGTAGCTTTATGTCTCCGGTCTGATCAAGGTATGACAGTCTTGAATTGTCTGCCTTGTAGCTTCCCGGACCTATGCTGCGCACCGTAAAGGCACGTATGCTGTTTGCGCCTCCTACATAAAACTGCTCGCTATAGGGCGATGTGTCGGAGTTGCCGTATGAATATATCACGCCCGCACCGACATGTCCCACAAACTGCGACTTGTTTCCAAGTTGCCAGATTTTGCTGAAGCTTGTCTCTACTTTAAAGAACTGGGCATATGCATTCTTGAACATCTGCTTCTCTTTTTCGCTCCATTTGTGTCCAGCAACCATATATCCCAGCGATAATATGTTTCCTGCCTCGGACGCGGTTGTTTCCCATGTTATGGGATTGCGGTATGTCTGAGGACTTGTATATTTATATGTATAGCGTATTTTCGGTATAAGCACGTCCTGCATGGTTGTATACAGGTAGGGATTCTCGTTCATTATCTCGTTGAACCTCTCCGTCTTGTAGTTCATATACTGATATGTCAGCGTGAGCGGACTTAGCTCGTGCATCTTGTTTGCCTTGCGTTGCCACCGATAGGTCCATTCTCCGGATGCCGTGTGCATTTTGAAATAATCAGGACGGTTGAGCACATTCAATGATGCTTTGACCACTGTTGACGGCGTTGTGTGGAAACGTCGTCGGCGCAGGAAAGGTACGATAAGGCGCGGAAACTCTATCGAAGCATCGGCTCCGTATTCGTATGAATTCATGCCGGACGACACGTTGTTTATGTCGTTGCTTGTCTGCCACTCATACGAACCATGCAGATTGATGTCAAGTTTCTCTCCTCCGCGAAACGCATTGTATTTTGTAAGACCCATTACCAGCTGCGGACCGGTGCGCCCGTTCACCTTGTTTATGTAGTTTGTCTCTATGTAAAAGTCATAAGGCTTGTTGAACACACACGTAAGTGTAAGGTCGAGAGTGTCGCATGCAGCCGTGGTGTCGCGTGGAGTAAATCCGAACTGCACCATATTGAACAATCCCGAACCGTTGATTTTGTTTGCTGACTCGAGATATTTGCTGTAGCTGTACATCTGACGGGGACGCAATTTCAGGTCGCGCAGTATGATACGTGGACGTATCGGCGGGCGTCTGCCGTTAAAACGTACTGTGAAATGACGATGGCTGAACGAGTCTTTCAGATTTTCCATGAACTGTTTCATGAAATTTATCTTTATATTCCCGATATACCATTTGTGCTTTGCGTTATCCGGAATGCCGTTCGCCATTTGCAGGCGCAACTGTACTTTACCCGGTACGGCTATTGTATCGGCAAGATACGAGGCATATCCCGATTGATAATAGTAGTATCCGTTGTCGCGAAACAGGTTTGTTATGCGTATGCGCTCTGCATCGAGCGATGCCACATCGAACGGGTCGTTTTGATGTATCAGCCGCTTATCTTCGGTTACTCGTATAAGACTGTCTGCCACATCCGGAAAATTTACATATTGGACTGTGTCTATAGTAAACAGTTGGTTGGCTTTTATGTTGTAGCTTATTTTTGCTTTCTTCGGATTTTTCTGCGGTATGATACTGTAATCCACATTGGCATGGAAGTAACCGTGATTGCGCATTACGGATTTTGCCACCGATGCACGCAGTTCCGGATTGACTTGACTCATAAGTACCGGTGCTTTTCCGAAAGTCTTCGTTATCCATTTTGCCACTTTCCCGTCCGAACCGGAAAAGGCATTCCATATCCATAGTCCGTATGGAAAGGGCGTGCGGTAATAAGAACTTCCGAACAACGCTCCATTGGGGGCTGTGGCAAGTGCAGCTTCGACTTCTTCTTTTGTTTCATCGAAGTGCGCGCCCTTTTCGTAGTTGTCATATTGTATGGTCTTTAGTCCGATGAAGAGCCGGTCGTTGTCCGGTATATGTTTTGTCGTGGAGCACGATGCCAGCATCATCACCATGCCGGCAATGACGGCATGGATATGCCGCATGCCGTTTTTATGGAAACACTTGCTGTCTTTGTTTTTATTAGTCGTTCTCATTTTTCCTTATGTTTGTTGTATCTCTTGGTGCAGGAACAGGCTCCTTGTCTTTCTTGAACTTTATGATGTCTCTGAAATGTTGCAGGTTGCGACGCCATATAAAGCCGACTCCGAACTCGCGTGTGCTTCCTTCGAGCCAGTCGTATGCATTATTGTCATAGAACAGTTTGACATATTTGTTTGCGGTGTTGTCAAGCCTATATTCAAATACCACGTTGTCAAAGAACGAATTGTTCTGGTTCGTGACATCCGGACCGGTAGATACTTTGCCGCCAACAACAATCTTAAGACGGTTGTTCCAAAAACGCTTTGCAAATTTGAATGAATAGTCTGTGTGCATGTTTCCTCCTGCATCTGTCGTGTTATCCATTCCCACGCTAAGATCAAGCGTCCGCAGTGCGTTGCCCGTGATTTGGTTTATCTCTCCTTCGAGGAATGAACTTAGGGCATTGTTCATAGAGAAACGTCCGGTGTTGCCATCGGCAAGATACATACCCGTTGTCAGCATCGTAACGGCAAGTTTGCCGCGCTGTTCCACACTCATTGCGGCAAGTTCGTTATGAAGCGACATGTCTTCGGGAGCGTCAATAGTAAATTCAAGTCCCATGTCCGACAATGTACGTGTTATTATCACTCCGCTGTCAAATTCAACGGTGCGACCTTGTCCTCCGTCCTTTGACACAGATGCTTTTGTACGTTCCGTTGCGGTTATGTTGAGGCGTGGGTTCATCGGGTCGCCCGTAAACTCTATATAGCTGCCGTCCTTAATAGTAAATGTTTTGAGAGGGATTATCGGAAGCGAGTATTTCATCTCTCCGTTGTTCAGGGTGTATCTTCCGGTGAGCATGATGTCATCGGTAGGATTATATTGCAGACGCAAGTTGCCTCCTCCTGGCAGATCGACATAATTTGACTGGTCGGCATTGATATAACATATAATGTGTGCACCGCTTGCAATGCCAATTGTCATGTCTACATCAAGTCCGGACAATGTCGGACGACTGACGGTTGTCTGTGTCGTGTCATTGAAATTTGTGAATTTTACAAGTTCATCAAGCCTGTTGTCATTGGACAAGGGAGAGTCGCGCAGGATATATGCCATGTCTGTGGTTCCGAGAACGTCCAGTTTTCCACGCATCTTCAGGTTGTCCATAGGACCGTTTATCATGCCGAAGAAATTGACAAAGGCTTTTCCGAATGCGATGCTGTTGATTTGTTCCTTGGAGTTTATTATCTGATAGTTCTGCGCTTTCATCCTAAGGTTCATCTTCATGTTACCGAGATCGGTGAAATCGATGTCGCCATAAAGGTTAAGAGGATTGTTGTTGTAAGAGAACATCTCAAAGTTTTCAAGCAGCAGGTGGCTTCCCACTATGCGTACCGGGTCGTCGCTGAAACGCAACTCCACCCCGTACGGAACGCTTACAAGATAAGATGAGTCGAGGAAGACCTCACCGTTTACCTGCGGTTTGTCCAATGCCCCCTTGATTTCCACCGAACCGTCGGCATATCCCTTGAAACCGATTATGCGGTCTGGTATGAAACCGTTGACGAGTGAAAGCGGAAGACGTTTCATATCCATTCTTGCATCAAGAGAACCGTTGTTCTCCGAGGAGTAGGTTCCGACGATGCTTCCCACTTCCATGCCGTTGTTCATCAGCATACCGTCTACATAGTGCGAACCGTCTTCTTTAGGCATATACACGAATTCTGTTGCAATGTCGCCCATGGGATTGCCCTCGTATGTCATGCCATCAACCGATAAAGTAGATGAAACGGACAGTTGGTCGGTTGTCTGTATCATGTGAAAATCGCCGTTCATCATTCCGGTTACATGCGGCATATAGGGTATAACCGACATTATCTTGTCAAGATCGAAACGGTTAAGGCTCACTGTAATGTCTTGTAAAGCCTCTACGTTCTCGTCGTTGGTATATATCTGTACACCGGTCTTGTCTTCGGCGATAAGGTTTAGTTTTGCAGAAATTCTTCTGTCTCTACCCATGAAGATATAGTTGTCTTCATTAACGTCGAATGTCTTATAGCCCAAAACCGTGTTGTCCGTAAGCATGTGGAGTCTTATTCCGTCCGTTTCGAGCGTGGCTTTTGCTCCGAGCTTCACTCCCAAACGGTTTTCGGCATCATAATACTTTACATTCACACCGGCGTCTTTTTCGTGTATATATCCGTCGAACAGCGCGTTGAACACATATTGCGGATTATTCTTGCCGTTACGTATCTGACCTTTATAATTGCATTTTGCAGAATCAGACTCAACCGTAAACCTGATAGTATCTAAAAGCATGCTGTCTACCCGCAGTTCAGTAAGTTGCATCTTTCCGTTAAGTCCGGAATAAGGACATGCTGTCATGTCGATGACAGCATCTTTAAATGCGTATCCGAAATAGGCAAGCATTCTGCTGAACGGATTTTCTTTACCTGTGGTGAGATTTATTTTTGCCTGTGGCAGCATGCTCCGAAGCATCTTATGTTCCAGATGCTTGTTTTTAAGTTGTGTTATAAGTTCATTGGCAAATTTGCTACTCTTGTTGATAAGTGCTTCGTATCCCCCTTCGGCATTCATTTTCAAATGGAAGTCGCCACAATTTACATACGCATGTGTTGTATCCCTGTCTGTGAATACGTTCATTGTTATCTCGTCGGGTCTGAATACTTTCAGTGAATCTTTTACTGTAAGGTCGCCAATATTTCCTTGAATGCTGTAAAGTTTTTTCATGTCAGACAACAAGTCTACATGTCCGCACAGTGCAACCGATATAGGTCGTTTGACAATGTCAAGCCCTTTAAGATCGGCATGATGAAGATCGGCAAACACCGTTGCCTGCAATTTCTTGGGGTTGATGAGTGCATCGAATGATATGAGACCTCTTATAAGCCGGTTGTTGCTGTCGATATTGGCATGTGCCACACCTCTGTCTATTCTCGCATTTGCCTTGATATTGTCGAGATTGTATTGTCCGAAATGAAATTTTATTATTTCTGCATCGGCGTCAAGTCTTGTTGAAGTTGATGTAAAGTCGGTTCCTTTACCTTTTATATATATATTGCCCGTAAAGTCGCGCATACCGCTTTTTGGAAGGAAATGCTGTATCTGTAAGTTACTTGCTTCCATGTCTGCCTCATATTGCATGGCTTCGGCATTGAAGTTTCCTTTTGCCTTTAGCACTCCGGTTCCTTCTCTTGCTGTCAGGTTTGCAGAATAGCCTTTGTTTCCGTTAGCCTTTATGTTTCCCTTGATACCTATTCCGGAAGGTATACGCATATCCCCCATTGCATCTGCTACCAGTGCCGTAAGGAAGTTAATGTTGTATGTGTTTGCTTCTATATTGATGTCGGCGTTCAGTTTGTCGGTATCTGTTATGTTGTCGGCAAATCCTTCTGCCGTAAGTTTGAATGCAGTAGGTAGGTTTACATTTAACCCTGCAATGTCAAGATGTTTTAAGTTCCCCTTTATCGCAGTCTTTACTGTAAGTGGATAATTGGGCCATTGACGGATAAAGTTTGTCGGCATTCCACCCATGAAAAGCATAATATCTTGTTTGCCAAACGAACCATCTGCACTAACTTTTATTTTCCCAGGATTTTTATCATCAAAGGTATTGAGATCCATTGCGATGTTTGCCGACAATGAAGATTCAGACGTTCTAAGATGCACTGCCGGAATGTTTATCTTTGAAGAGTCGAGAGCAATGAAACCATTCAAATCCTCTACCGTTATGCCGCTCTTTTCTTTGAAGCTGCACGACTGTAATGCCATTGTCAGTTTGGGATCTTGATAGAACAACGTGTCTATACCGATATTAATATCGGTTAGAGAGAGATGATTATAGTCTAAGCCTTTGGTACGTGTTTCAAACTTGTTGTCGTATTTCAGAGCGCCGTCTTTCCAATCGAACCGGTTTATCCGGTACAGTCCTTTGTATAAGTCGAAAAATCCGTCGCTGGCATAAGTCTTTCCCATATATGCCCAAATCTGTAGCGTATCTCCCGGCATGTGCACTGTCACTCCGGTATTCTCGACAGACAGTTTGTCTACGTTTATTTTCCAGAAGTTCTCGCTTTTTGTGGTGTCAGGTGGAACGGTGTCGCTAAGTTCCACTGTTACGTTGGCGTCTTTCAGTCTCGCATCGTCTATTCTAAGTTTTTCTTTTCCGATGTCTATGCCGTGGCTTTGCATGCTTAACAGCCCGATATTTCCTTTTATTCTCGCTTCATGTATGAAATCTGTAGTATTAAGTTGCATGTCGTTAAGTTCGATAGCATCGATTTCCACCTGCTGTCTGAACAGTGGTAACATCTTGACGTCTGCAATTAGACGCTTTACGTTTGCAACAGTGTCTTTTACCTGCGGTATGGAGTCATTTTGTTTTATTACTTTAAACCCCTCGATGCTGAGATCGAGCGGGAACGCAAGACTGACATGCTCCACGGATATTTCCATTCCGGTCTTTTCTGAAGCGTATGATGTTACTTGTTTAACTATCCAGTTTTGGACAGGAGGAATATATATTAGTATTGCAAGTGCTACAAACAGTAGTATTGGTACAAGGATTACTATACCTATCCACTTAAATATTTTTTTCATAAGGGCTTACGTATACAAACTTATCAGTCCACCGGTCATTTGACATAGGACAATGCAAAGTAAACAATTATTCCTGAAAAAATGAAAAGTTTTAAGTTTTATTGAATAATAAGCTGGAGTTACAATATGGATTTGGAAATATCTTTCCATAAATTGTCATTGGGAAGGGGAGCTTCCACGCAAATTCTGATTTTTGAAACCGGATGTATAAATTCCACTTTATGAGACATCAACGATATACTTCCGTCTGCATTGCTGCGCTTTGCACCATATTTAAGATCACCTTTTATCGGACATCCTATACTTGCCAATTGGCATCTTATCTGATGATGACGCCCTGTCATAAGGTTAATCTCACAAAGAGTATAGTTTTCGGAACGTCCGATTACTTTATAGTGCAATATGGCTTTCTTTGAACCCGGCACTTCGCGATTGTACACATAACTTTTGTTTTGCTTTTCATTACGTGTCATCCACCCTGTAAGTGTGTTCTCTGGTTCCGTGGGACAGTTCTTGGTTATTGCCCAATATGTCTTTGATACATCACCGTTGCGGAACATTTCGTTTAGACGTGTCAACGCCTTCGATGTTTTAGCAAAGACAACAAGTCCGCATACGGGTCTGTCAAGGCGATGCGCGACACCAAGGAAGACATTTCCCGGTTTTGCATATTTCTCCTTGATATAGTCCTTTACCGTTTCAGACAGCGGCTTGTCTCCTGTCTTGTCTCCCTGTACAATCTCGCCGCTTTCCTTGTTTACAATAATGATATGATTGTCTTCGTATACAACCTGCATCCTTTGAGAATTAAGAATTAAGAGTTAAGAGTTAGGAATTAAGAATGAGAGCGACTTTGATTGTCTTGCCCTGTCAATTCTTAATTCTTAACTCTTAATTCTTAATTAAATCACATATTCATACCACCGTCAACCTGTATAACCTGTCCGCTTACATAGCTTGACATATCCGATGCAAGGAATGTAGCCACATTGGCTATATCTTCGGTTTGTCCGCCACGACGGAGAGGTATCTTCTGTACCCATTCCTTACGTACATCATCAGGCAATGCTGCAGTCATTGCTGTCTCTATAAAGCCCGGTGCAATGGCGTTGGCACGTATGCCGCGGCTACCCAGTTCCTGTGCAATACTCTTGGCAAGTGCAATGAGACCTGCTTTTGACGCAGCATAGTTACACTGTCCGGCATTGCCGTGTACGCCTACGACCGAAGCCATGTTGATGATAGAGCCGTTTCTCTGGCGCATCATTATAGGTGTGCAGGCGTGAATGAAATTGAATGCAGATTTAAGGTTTACAGCTATTACGGCATCCCACTGTGCTTCTGACATACGCATCATGAGACCGTCTTTTGTGATACCGGCATTATTTACCAAAATATCTATGGAACCGAAATCGGCTTTTACTTGATTTACAACTTCCTCTGTCTGCGCAAAGTCAGCTGCATTGCTTGCATAGCCTTTTGCCTTGACGCCTTTTGCTGCAATTTCTGCTTCAGTAGCCTTGCCGTTTTCGTCTATGACCAAGTCTGTAAAAGCGACATTTGCTCCTTCTTCAGCAAATTTAAGTGCGATAGCCTTTCCGATACCGCGTGCTGCACCTGTGATAAGGGCAGTCTTGCCTGTTAATAATCCCATTTTTCTTTATTTGTTTTAATTAAAAATGTAATATTGTTCTTTCACCTAATTATAATAACAGCTTATTTGGCTGTAAGTTTTCCCAATGCCCCGTAAACAAATTTTGCAACAAGAGGCTTACTCGTTTCAGGAGTCATTCCGTGTCCGAGACGACCGCATATATATGGAACCTCAAGCCCCTTTATGCAATAGTGGGTTATATCTGCCACCAGTTCCACGCTGTCAATATCAAACTCGCCTTGCGCAACACCTTCCGAATAAACTTTTCTGAAGAGTTCTATTTCATCTTCGTCAAAGTTTTTCCTTACTTTCTCCACCATCCAGATGTTGCGGAAGAAAGCGGCACGCAGGTTTCCGTTGCGCATCACCGTCTCTTTTATCATGCTGAGGTGGGTATATATCAGTTCTATTATTTTCTCTTGCGGTCTTATTTTGCGCATTGCAACCTCGTCCATCTTGTCCGACAGACGTTCCAGCTCCGATTCGATAACGGCAAAATATATATCCTCTTTGCTTTTAAAATATGTGTACAATGTGCGCCTTCCTTTGCCGGATGCCATTGCAATATCGTTCATTGTTGTATTTTCCAGCCCTTTCTTTGCAAACAACTGTCTTGCCATGTCCACAAGAGTTTGCCTCGTTTTAGATATAGACATTGTAAAAAGCCTCCTCTGTTTCTGATTGTTGCACATTTGATTTCTATTGTGCAAAAGTATCATATTTATTTGATTCGGCAAAATATTTTTACATTTAATTAGGTGGACATCAACCCTATATGTTTATCAGGATATTGGCTCTTGCATACCGGATGTTTAGGTTTTTAAACACTGTCTTATTACCATTTTTGTTAAATACTGTATATTTACTGCATAAATGACAATGAATATTTGGTGATTTGAATAAATATATATACCTTTGCACTCGCATTTCAGAAATGATATGCAGTGGTTAATAATATCGCGGAGTGGAGCAGTTGGTAGCTCGCCAGGCTCATAACCTGGAGGTCGCATGTTCGAGTCCTGCCTCCGCAACTATAAAAGATGCAAAGATAGTTTTAAACTACTTTGCATCTTTTTTGTAATATATATTGTGCCAAACTTCAGCCGCATCTAATTCTGCGGCTCCATATGTATTCCGATATGAGTATTTTCTCCAAACTCTTCTTTTAACGACGCTTCTATCTTTTTTGTGATATCGTGTGCTTCTTTTAGCGTCATGTCACCGTTCATCCGTATGTGTACCTCTATTGCAATTCTATTGCCGATATATCGGGTGCGAAGGTGATGCGGCGACCTTACTTCTGAAAACGACAGGATAATATCAAGGATCTTGTCCTCTATTTCCTTTGGCAATGATTTCTCTAACAGTTCGTCTATGCAGGGCTTTATCAGACGCACAGATACCTTTATAATAAACAGACTTACAACGAGCGCTGCCAAAGGATCCAGCACTCTCCAGCTTTTTCCAAGAAATATAGACCCGCCTATTCCCACAAGTGTGCCAACAGAAGACAGGGCATCGCTTCTGTGGTGCCATGCGTTTGCCATTACAGCTTTTGAGTTGAGTCTTTTGCCTTTCACCATGGTATATCGGTATATTGCTTCCTTTGACAATATCGATATCAGGGCTGCCGCCAAAGCCAACATGCCGGGTGCCTCAATCCGTTCGCCGTTATAGAAAGCAATAATGTTTCTTGTAGAGTCGATAAGTATCCCTATACCAACGGACAATAGGACTGTTCCGATTATTGCAGTGGCAAATGTCTCATACTTACCATGACCATAATCATGGTTTTCGTCCTGAGGCTTTTCCGAAATCCTTACAAAAGCAATTATTATTATGTCTGTCGCAAAATCGGACAGAGAGTGTACGGCATCGGCTATCATCGCAGAACTGTGTCCCACAATACCGGCAACGAACTTGAATATAAGCAGCATGAAGTTCACCATGCTGCCCCAAAGCGTTATTTTGTATATCTCTTTTTCACGAGAAAGATGCTCGTTCTTCATCATACCATTGTTTATATGATAAACAGGACATTTCCTGTTCGATATGCAAAATTATAAAAAAGGCGTGACAACCTACTTGCAATGGAACGATTTATTGCGGATGAAAGTGTTGCATACGATATATTTCTTGGGTCATGTAATTGTTGCATCCGGTCTTGTCCTGTCTATAATTAGTGCATCCTAGAAATGGTTTTTTGTTACGATCATTGCTTTCCTTTACAATAAGATAACCGTCACGACATTTGTCGCATTTTATTATAGACATATCTTCACCGTTAAGATTGTTTGTCATAAAATCACAAATTTCAGGCTCATTAGAACATATCCATAATTTCAGACCGTATGTTTTTTTGTAACGAAGCTGTAAAGGATACCCACATATAGGACATCTTTTTGTTACTACTTCATTCTTGTTATGATAGTTAAGTTCTCCCTGTATACAGATATTTGGATTGTCATTTATGAGTTCTAAGACAAATTCAGATGGATGTTGTTGTGGAGTGATTATATAAACACGATTCTTTGTACGTGTCAGCGCAACATAAAATAGTCGGCGTTCTTCGGCATATTCGATAGTTCTGTCTGTATTTACCACATATCGCATAACAGGATCATCTTGTATCTGAGACGGGAAACCATACATATCATTACGGGCATTGATTATTATGACATTGTCATAGCCAAGTCCTTTAGCACGGTGCACTGTCATGAAATTAAGATATACGGCATTGTATTTTTCAGACCATAAGTAGCCTTTCCTATCATCGTATTTGAAATCTGCGGAACGGCACAGATTATATCCGTCAAATCCATAGCGTCCAAGAAGTAATATAGATGATTTGGGATTTTCTTTTAGAATATCATCCATGACATTTTCTACAGTCTTACCGATAAGATAGAATTTCCCTCCTTTTCCGTTATACAAACTACGGTCAACATTTTCTGTATATGTTTTTATGATTACAGGATTGCTTATATGTTTGGATGATATGAGAGCCTTTCGTATTTGAGCATTGTTCTTCTGAATAAAGTTGCCGGCAATGTTTATTATCTCCTGAGCATTCCTGTATGTTTTTGTAATACGGAGCTCTTGTCCGTATCCGAAACTTTCACAAAATTTGGTAAAAAGCGTGATGTCAGAGCCTGCGTAAGCATATATGGATTGCCAATCATCTCCAACTGCTATTATTTTTGCATTGCACAATTTACCAAGTTCTTTTGTAAGATTAAACCGTTGTCTTGAAATATCCTGATATTCATCAACGATAATATATTTGAAATCAAGTTTTTTACCTTTTATTTCTTCTTCACGGATTATGCGTGCAGAGTCGTTAATCATGTCTTCAAAGTCAATTGCATGCTTCTCTTTAAGACGTTTTGAATATTCGTGATAACACTGCTCGCATATTATTAGAAATAATCTTGTTCGTTCATTGCCTGAATGTATTCGGAATTTGTAGAAGTCATCCAATGTATATCCATTGGTCTTGAAGTTTTGTATGAAAGAACAAATAAGCTTGACTAGTTTGGATATATATTTGTTTTCTTCCGTGCTTACAATCATTTCGAAGACTTCTTTGGGTGAGCGTGGCTCTAATACAAATCCAAGTCTGATAAGTTTTTCTTTAAGATGTACAATTAAATCACATCCATCTTTGAAAGATGAAAAAGTGTATATAAGATCGGTTCTATGCTCTTTATGTATGGTTACCTTGTCGTTTACTTCCTTTTTGTACCGTTCAAGTTCTTTTTCAGTATAGCGATTGTTTCGTCCGTCTTCTGTTATACCGAAATGTTCGATATATGCAATCTTGTCTCCTTGTATGATGGTGAAATCGGGAGTATATGGTTTTCTGGAGCGTAGGATGTTATAAGGATAAGGTTTTTCGTATACATAACTTATCCCATTCATATATAAGAAGTTTGCAATTCTTACCTCCTGTTGTGAACGAAGTGTTTCATGAGATATACTTATGCGTTTGCCTGTACGTTTATTTATAATCTCCTCTGTATATTTACCGATATTTCCACGTAACGTAGAGAAATCAGATTTGGAGATATAATTAAAAAAGTCATTCAGATCATCACCTTCGTATGGAGCATCAAAATAACTTCCGAAGAAAAGAATTAACTTGTCTACAAGTTCAGGATTTTCAAGAATGTTTCCTTTTAGATAATTGTTAATGACATTATACATGAAACCTTCGTTAACAATAGTCATTCTTTCTGTTTCCTGACGTCGTAGTATTGCATATCCGGTTTTATGGAATGTTGTTACCGGACAATTTATTTTCAGTGCTTTGTTTATCTTGTCACGTAGTTCTCCTACAGCTTTGTTTGTAAATGATATAACGAGAATTTGTTCAGGTTTTATTCCTCTTTTTTCAACCAGATATTTTACTTTGGCTGCTACCGTCGTGGTCTTTCCTGCTCCAGCTCCGGCAATGACAAGCATATGGTCTTCGTCTGATAAGATAACAGTCCTTTGTTCATTGTCAAGATTTATATTGGGGTCTACTTTTTTTAGAATATTATCCAAATAGTTCTTATCTTTTACTAAATGATTTTTTATAAATTCGTCGTTGTGTTTCTTGATTAAAGAAGAGCCTTGTGGGTTTGATAAATCAGAGAAATTGTTTATAAAAGAACAGATTCTGTTCTTGTCAATTTCATTTTTAGTACAGAAATGTTCAAGTGTATCTGTTTTTTGCAGTTCTTTGAATGTAGAATACAATTCAGTGAAATCATTCTCCAGATATTTATAATCCTTTCTTGCAATAAAAAGATCTTTGGCAAGAAGTTCTTCCAAAGAATTCTCAAATTGCCTGAGCTTAATAAACTCAGGCAATTTATTGTTTCTTGTCGTGTTTTTCAGACCGAATATTTTTCCGAAAAAAGACATTAATACTTGTTAGTTAGAAGTTACTTTATTATATTCTGTTTCTGTATATTTAGGAGACGGACCGTAATCATTTTCGTAATCATCACTGTCCATGCACATGAAAACTAATAAGACTGAAGATTCCAAATCGAAGTGCAAAATTTTGATTTAGGAATTACCTCTTTCAGAGTATTGTCCGTCCTCTCTTGGGGGCGCGCCCCCAAGAGAGGACGGAGCCAAAGTTTTTAACTGACAAAACAAAAAAAGGAGACCGAAGTCTCCCCGAGATTAACTATCTTTGTTTTGTCATATGAAGT
>Ga0209064_1002637_pt1 | contig 18980 bp, 21 predicted proteins | sample Inofromicrocosms_FD_187498 | JGI IMG/M metagenome (GOLD analysis project Ga0209064, IMG submission 187498) | Mouse cecum microbial communities from Vienna, Austria - Inoculum for glucosamine and mucus D2O microcosms (SPAdes) (version 2) | ecosystem: Host-associated > Mammals > Digestive system >... | reverse complement strand
GCATTGTGGGGTAAGGGGAAGGTATGCACAAATCGGACAAAATTCACGCTCATACTATCATGATGCATAGTGTTCAAGCTCTTTACTGCAATTGAGATTGCCATTGAGATTGCTTGCGGATTTTAGGAATATAAAAAAGAGTAAAAATCGTATGAAAAAACATTTATTTGCCTGCGGCCTCATTGTGGCCGCCTCTGCACCTATTTTCGCGCAAAACTCCAGAGTATCATTGATTCGCGAAGACCGCGTATGGGAATATCGTAAAGCCGTGTACGGCAACGCTCATATAGCCTCCTGCCGCATGAAGTTTGACGGCACGCGTAATGTTGCCGGGCAGACATATCACAAGTTCATCCCTGTTGACATGAGTATGACAACAGTCTCTCTCGATGGGAATGACACAATATACAACCGCGAGGCATTGCCTTACGAATATCATGAATCCCTTCTCCGTGAAGAGGACGGCAAGGTGTATCTTATAGCCCCGGACTATCTTAACGGAGGGCATGATTACTCCTCTAATCCGGAGGAATGGACAGCAGACACCCCCCTTATAGAGCATCTCCTATATGATTTCAACCTCGGTGAAGGCGACACCCTCCATGGAGTGTGCGACGGCGGCCTCGGCTCTTTCGCCCAAGGATATGTGACGCTATTTGACATAGACTCCGTTTCGGAAGTCACGATTGACGGCGAGACATGCCGCCTGCAGTATTCCAAGGGGAAGGGAGGGGATGCTTTCGGCACAGATGACCTCCCTCCTTACCGTATTTACGACACCTATTTCCTGGAAGGTGTCGGGGTATTGGCGGGATGCGCCTCGATGACCTACATACCCACCTACTACACTACTGGGATGGGGGACGACTGGTTCACGCTTGCAAGAGTGTATAATGAGAACGGGGAGATTATATTCCCGCTGCCCGGTGCGGAATACCCGCTTGACTGGACTTTTGAAGACCATTACATCCCGGAGGAGTATGGAGTCTCCATCCATGGGCCGAGCAATTCGGTAAAGTCTGTTCAAGAAAACAGCCGAAAGATAAGCTACTCTGCCGGGGTTGTGAGAGCTGCTGACGGAGCGGAGGTAGTGGTGTATGACATGGCCGGGAAGAGAGTGGCGCAAGGCCGAGGCTCGCTATCCACAGCCTCCCTGCAGCCCGGAGTCTACATCGTGAAGTCCTCCGGTGCCACCCTCAAGATAACCGTTAAGTAACCCGCCGTTGCCAATGTAGGCCATGCCGGAGTGTGCCCCTACATTGGCACTGCAAAATTTGAGTGTGACAGTACTGACAGTTAATCAGGGAGGCACTTTGACAATCTATCCTCAATAATTAATATTCATAAAGCAGTTGTGTCATAATTGATTTCATGTAGGGGCATGCTTTCAGCATGTTGAGTTAACAATATTATTATCAGCGGCAACATTGTGAAACGATGTCCCTACATTCTCCTAAAATTCAATTATGCCACACATTTGCATAAAATTAATGTGAATTTATGTTGTTTAATTAAATTATATGACTATATTTGCAAAATAAATACTTGATATTTTTGTAAATATAATCTAAAACCCTAACCGTATGAAAAAACATTTACTTGCCTGCGGCCTCGTTGTGGCCGCCTCTGCACCCCTTTTCGCTCAGACAGGCTCGACCGTGCGCGAAGACCGTATTTGGAACTATTCGATAGAATATGTAAACATAGACGGAGATGTATTGAGCACCTACAACAATGACGGCTATCACTTCAACGGCGACACCATCGCAGACGGCAAAAAATACCTGATGTTTCGCAACTCCGGCGATATTACTGTCGCCCTTATAAGAGAGGAGGACGGCAAGGTGTATATGCACGTCAACGGTGAAAACGAGGCCCTGTACTGGGACGAAGCCACGTCGTCAAGCCCGAAAGAGGTCATGCTCTATGATTTCGGAGCGTCTGTGGGGAATTCGTATACAATCCCCGCTTTCGAGTACGACATTGACGAGGTTATGACAATATGTCCGGTTACAGTGACCGACACATACCTCATAGACATCGCAGGACAGGAGATGCGGGCCCAGACACTCGATATAAACGGCTACGAGCTCACGGCAATTGAAGGAATCGGCCTGGAGGACGGACTGCTTCACCGCCCTCAGCCCGCGTGGCTCAACACCGGCATATCCAATACTATGGGGAGATTGAGGGAACTCTCCGACACTGACGGCAACGTGCTGTTCACGTCTAATGACTTCCCTTATTTTGGCATCATGATCAGAGAGGACTGGAAATGGAACTACACTGTCACAGAATATAAGGACGGAGAACCATGTAATGAATACGAGGACAACGGCTATCACTTTAAAGGATATGAAGCATTAGACGGCGTGATTTATCGCAGGTTCCTTAATGGCAGTGGCGAGACAGTCGCTCTGATGCGAGAAGCCCCGGGAATGGTTTACCTGAGACTTGACCGAGACGCTGAATATGAAACAGAGGCTGGCCTGCCATACGAGGAGCCGGAAGCATGCCTCTATAATTACCGTACAATCGAGGGAAAATCTTACGCCGGTATTGACTTTTATGACAACTTTTCAGATGCTGTCATCAGGGAGATTACAATAAACGATAATTTTTATATCCAGTCGGAAGGCACCTATTTTATGGTTCAGCACCTTGCCATAGGAGGTAATGAGTTTTATTGCACATCAGGAGCAGGGCCGGATTCAGGATATCTCCACCGTCCACATTGGGCAAGCAACCGGGACTTGCTTGATTTTGTTGAGGTTACTTTGAGAGACGTGGAGGACTCGAAAGGAAACATTGTCTTCAGAGGCTCCGACCTTAACCACCATGTCAACGAAGTGGACATTATAAACGAGCAGCGTGCATCTATTACTTACTCTGCCGGGGTTGTGAGAGCTGCTGACGGAGCGGAGGTAGCGGTGTATGACATGGCCGGGAAGAGATTGGCGCAAGGCCGAGGCTCGCTATCCACAGCCTCCCTGCAGCCCGGAGTCTACATCGTGAAGGCAGCAGCCAACGCCCTCAAGATAACCGTGAAATAAATTCTAATGAATAGTTCATAAAAAGATTCCGGCTTCTGCCTGTGCAGAAGCCGGAATCTTTTTATGAACGCGGCCTGAGGCCGGAAGGTGCGGTTATAACACGATTTTCAAGGCTGATGTCTTGTCGGATGTAGACGACATAACTATAAATATGCCTTTTAGCGACGACACGTCGATTGACACGGAGTCGCGGCCATGAGCCGAGGCCACCTCATTTCCCGCGATGTCAGAAACAGTGACGTAGATTTCGCCGTCGGCGGATGCCGTCAATGTGCGGCTGTCGCAGACGATGCGAGGCTCTTCGCCAAGTGTGGCTGTTGACATCCCGGCTTCAGAAAGTGTGGTGGAGAAGCCGTTCAGGATTTCTCCGGAAGCCTTGTCAATGAGAACTGAGACAAGCCTGGCGTTAGACAGGTTTATCGCGGTCTCCGGCAGGTCCCAGTCGGCGCTGAAATTGTATTTCTCCCCTGCTTTGACAGAAGAGGGGAGAGCCAAATCCAGCCCTTCATATCCGCCATATATAGCTCTCAGGACATGATTGAACTCCATGTCGGAGACAATTACTGATGGCAAATTCTCAAACCCTCCGACTATCTCGTTGCGTCCGCTGAAATAGTTGTTCTGATAGAACCCTGCCTGCCAGACGCCATCTTCCACAAGCATGAATGACAGCCCGCAGTGGATGCCTTCATGGTTGAGCGGGAATCTTACGGTGGCGTCCACATGAATCCGGCCGTCTTTTGCGGAGGCTTCGGTCGTTACTTCAGCGGCGGGAAGTTCTTCCAGCCTGTCGAGAAGCAAAGTCTCGAAGCCGCCCATGTTGGTGACATGGGTGTATTTGCCATCTATTAAGGTGGTGACCAACGGTTTGGTGCTGTAGACCTTGCGGTCGAACCATGCAGATGGCGCGCCACCCGGGAATGCCGTCTCCGCAGCCGGGTAGCCGGATATCTCGAGAGGGTCGCTGTAGTGTACGGCAACACCTATGAACTCATCTGGATAACGCTCATGCAGTGTCTCCATAGCCACAATGCCCTCCGGGCAGTAGCCGCACCACATGCCTGTCACTTCCTCGACCACGACCCTTCTTTTGGGCTCGAATGCGAGCACTTTTGTCTCGCGTTCTGTCGTGCCGAAGTCAATCCCGTTTATTTGCGCGGAGACTGAGAAGTTTACTGCCTCGCCGTAGGCCGACTGTATTTTCTCAGGGAACGCGAAGGAGAAGGTCTCTCCATATTTCAGTCCGAGGTTGTCATAGTCGAGGCTCATTGTTTTTTCGCCGGATGTGCACACCAGGGATATGGATTCGACGGGAGTGTCGGTGTATGGTGTGACAGAACCGCCGATTTCAACCTCCTCGCCTCCGAGGAAAAACTCTCCGGGGGTTATGACGAGCTCGGCCAGTCCTTTTCCTCCTTCGGCTATGATGTCGTCAATGGCGAGCACCTCGCATCCGAGGCTGTTGTTGACAAATGCCACGAAAATCTTCTGCCCTTCATATGCGCCAAGATCGACGGAATGAGGTGTCCATTCGCCGATTGCCTCATTCTCTATTATGGCGATGGGTTCCCCCTGAAAGTCAGCCGGAGTCATTCCGGTTGTGGAGACCATAACTTTGTAAGAGCTGGCCTTGGAAGAGCTTTCGTTGGCAGACATCCCTTTCCAGGAGAGGGTGGCTTCGCCACCTTTCACCCATATCTGAGGCAGCACAAGCCAGTCGTCGGCCGGCTTTGCCTCTTCGCCTTTGATGCTTTTATGCTTGGAGGCTGATGCGGCATACATATTTTCCGTCCCCTCTTCCCTCATGGTGATCCAGGAGTCGCGGCTTCCGAATCCGAGTTGCGTCATTGTGAAATGCAGTTCGCAGCCATCGTTGTCGGTGCAGAGGAATGAGTCGGGAATGCCGTCGTCGAAGCCGCACGAGAAGTAAACTTCAGATGTGTCGGCGGCCGCCGCCACAAAGGGGACAGAGGCGAAAAACAGTCCCGCCAACAAGAAGTTGTTCATTTTACGGCTCATTGTCTGGATGGATTGTTGACAAACTTCCCGCTGAAAGATTCTGTGCCGGAGATTACGCGGTAGACATACATGCCCGGTGCGAGCGATGAGGTCGACAGGCAATCGGTGCCGGATGCTCCAAGCACATTCTCGCCGGCGATGCTGTAGACGTCGATTCTGTCGGCGTTGCCGGATGTGCGGATGTATCCGCCTTCAATTCTCACGCCGTTTTCAGCAGTCGCGGCATTTATTCCGGAAACTCCGAGCTCGGCTTTGCTTATGCGCCATACGCCGCTGTTAGCGTCGTCAAGCAGCGGAGAGTAAATGGCGGTATAGATATAATTGTCGTCAGCCACCAGAGTGAGGGGGTAGGTGTATGAGGGGAGATCTTCGTTGATTTCCCAGTTTTCTCCAAGGTCGGTGGTGTAGTAGACCGGGCCACCATGGTGGACTGTCACGAGTAGGTTGCCGTCAGAGACGATGGCGCGCACGTTGTTGTCGTCGGTGTCGGGACGTGGTATTTCACCCCATTCGTTGCCGTCATTATATATAAGGTATTCGACATCTGTAGTGAAGTTCACCACGCTTCGTCCGCAGATCATCTTGTCGCCCATCACAGTCACCTGGCTCATGAAGTTGCTGTTTATGGGCTCTACATCCCATTTTGCGGCCCCCCCGGCCTGATTGAGCGAGTGTACGGAGTACATGCCGAAACTGTAGATTTTCCCGTTGAACGCTGTGAGATTGTAGAAGTTGTCCATTATCGGCTCCGGGCTGTCCACCTGAATCAGCAGAGACTCACGGTCGGTGTGTTCCCATGTCTCGCCATAGTCTTCTGAACGCAGGATTCCGCCTCCGCAGAAGTCGCCGATGTATAGGATGCCGTCGAGAGATGTGATGGCGTAGCAGCTTGTGCCGTCGATGGCTTTCGGATCAACGAATTCCTCAATTGCCTTGCTGTAGTTGAGAATGTCCCATGTGCGGCCTCCGTCTTCGCTGCGTCCGATCCTGCCGGCGCTGCCTGTGGCGAACAGATATCCGTCGGCCTCGTAGAAATTGCTGAACCAATAGTCTTTTACGTCAGCCTTGACCCATGTCTTGCCGTTGTCTTCAGAATAAGAGATGCCCCCTTTCTGGTCTTCGCGGAGGTCAGAGGCGAGATGTATGCCTTCCGATGTGATGAAGTGCGCGTATGTGCAAGGCAACGATAGCACTTGTTCCCATTCTGCGGAGGCAGACAATGCAATGGCAGTGCATCCTGCGGTAAGAAACCAACGTCTGGCACTGAGATTAGGTAGAAGTTTCATAAGTAGTTAAAGTGTTTAATGGTGAAAAATGATACTTTTGTTTGCAAAAAAACTTTTCAGACCGGAAACTAATATTAATAACCGGTTTTAAAGAGATATTGCAATTGCAAAGATAATATAAATTTCGTTTAGCCCAAAAAATGGCATGATTAAAAAGGCCTGAAATACATGTTTTTTGCAATATCGGAGAGTGTCGCGCACTGTCGAAGTGACTTTTTCATGTCGTTTCCGCTTGTCGATGCCGACAGGAGGCTCCGCGTGTCGCCGGCACATATTACAGACATATAACGCATATAATATAGGCGACGCGGCAGCGTTTATAATAGAGGTTGCCCGTCTGCTGCGGGTAGGGCGGCGGTGCCGATAAATAATAATCCGACAAGAGATGCGAATAGATATATTGACCGTATTGCCAGAGATGTTTGAGTCGCCGCTTGGGTGCTCCATCCTGAAACGGGCCCGTGACAAGGGGCTCGCGGAAATCGTTGTGCATAACCTCAGGGACTATACGACCGACCGTCACCGCAAGGTCGATGACTATCCTTTCGGGGGAGAGGCGGGGATGGTGATGAAAGTCCAGCCGGTGGAGGCTTGCATCAATGCCCTGAAGTCCCAAAGGGAATATGACGATGTGATATTCACGTCGCCCGACGGCGAGACTTTTAATCAGAAGATGGCCAACACGCTCTCTATGGCGGGGAATCTGATAATTCTTTGCGGCCATTATAAGGGTGTGGACTATCGCATACGCGAACATCTTGTCACAAAAGAGATTTCGATAGGCGACTATGTGCTCACAGGCGGCGAGCTTCCGGCCTTGGTAATGACCGACGCTATTGTGAGACTGATTCCGGGTGCGATAGGAGATGAGCAGTCTGCGCTTTCCGACTCATTTCAAGATAATTTGCTTGCGCCCCCGATTTACACTCGTCCGGCAGATTATAACGGGTGGAAGGTTCCCGGCATACTCCTTTCCGGCCATGAGGCCAAGATTGATGAATGGCGCCACGAGCAGAGCCTTGAACGCACGCGCCGCCTGCGCCCCGACCTTTTGGAAGAACTATAGAGACAACATAAAAAGCACCCGCCGGGTGCTTTTTATGTTATAGCCAAAGGCTTGATAAGGGATGGCTATGAGTCGATTTTGTTTGCCAGATGTCTTAGGGTTTCCGCTATCGTGATGCGGGTTTTTGAGATGAATGATGTGCGGCTCTTTTTGTTGCCGTTCTCGGATTTGGAAGCGTTCCAGCCCATCTCATTTGAAAGCCATTTCATCAGGTCGTTCCCCATCAAGGCGATAATAACTATGAATATGGCGTTTGCCAGTTTTATTGGAATTATAATCTCATTCATGATAAATGGGGTTCTCGGCCAGTCGTTGAGTCGGCATTGCGCAGAATCTCGGATTGCAAGGCCATTGTGAAATGCGTTATTGTTTTTTAGTTCGCCGTTTATACCATACAAATGGCATCAACATATATTTGAGAATCCTGTCAGCAAGCCAGCATATGCCAATAAGCATGAAAGTTTCCTTAATGAATTCCAATAGTGTCATACTTTTGAGGGGTATTTAAAATTTTTATCTTTCAATTATATAATCAAATTTTCATCAGATAACATTATAATGCTAAATAATGTCAACCGAAAATTTCTGAAAGTATTGTGGCTGCTATAGCTGCTACTTGTTTTAGTCCTGTTGTTGAAGAAATTACAGCTCCTGCCAACGCTGAATATGCTATTTGTTCCCAGTCGACATTTCCACTCATTTGCGATGAGATTTGTTGTTGAATAGCAGAATAGCATGCCGAACGGATAGCCCCGAGTGCATCAATGTATACCCATGGTGCTACTCTTGTTTGTGGTGCTGCACTTTCTGGATTATCTTCCCACCACTGAGCTGAAGACAAGCTAATTCCAATAATGTAAGCAGAGAACTTTCCTTTTTTAGTTATTAGTTGGATGCCATAATGATTTCTCCATTGTGTTGCCAATCCTTCGATAGCTAAAAGTATAGCAAATTGTGGTTCATTTTTTTGTCTAATAATATATTCACTAAGTTTTTTTAGCAAATCTCTTTCAAAAGAGTCAATAATAGATGAAGCATGAAGGCTATTTATTAAAGACACTATTTCACATTTGTTGTTGTCTGAAGACAAGGAATATGATTTTTCCCAAATATTATCAATGTTGTAATATTCAAAATGACTATCTAAAGCATTTGTAAAAAGAACTTTTTGAGAGTCACTGATGTCCATATATTGAACTTGCTCTTTTTGGAGTTCATGTAATTCTTTCCAATCTTCAAGGTTGAATTCTTCACCTTTGGTGCTTCTTGCTTCGATTGCTTCTTGAGTTTTTTCAAGCATAGAATTGTGTATGTTCCCGAATGCGAGATATTCTGCCAAGGGATCATTACTGCTGATTAGCTCTGATTCAGTTGTGCATGATGCTTGTGTTATAAGTGTCATGGCAATGAATATGTACAATAATACTCGTTCCATATAATTTATATTTTAGATGTTAACTTTCGCAAAGATAAATAAAATAATACAAATAAAAAATTATGAAAATTTTTTTATTTGTATTATGATTAGTTTTTGCAAAAATATATATTATAGTGTTTTTAATTATTGATACTCAAGAAAAAGTTGTCAGTCGAGACGTAGTCCGCAGGCTGTATCCATTGACCCTTGTGTGAAGCTACCGTCTCCGAAATATAGATCAATAAGACCTTCTCTGTACTACTGTTCAAACTCTTGTGGCTTCTCCTTCTTATTCATATGAATGATGCGAAGGTGAGGCGGGAGCAATGGGGCAGGATTTTACAAAAGCGGGCAGGGGGCATCGGAATTTCCGATGCCCCCTGCCGACATTTGCAAAATGAAATTTGATTATTCTTGGATATTGAAGAGGTATGACTTTAGAGAATGTTTCATCATAGGGAGAGAGTAATAAATCAGGATAATCAGCAGGGCGGCATAATGTGTCCCCGCATTATGGCTTGGCTTATCTGTAGTCTTTAAGGAGCGCCTGGAGGCGTTTGCGTGCAAAGAATATGCGGCTTTTCACAGTGCCGAGGGGGAGCCCCATCTTGTCGGCTATCTCGCTATATTTGTAGCCGGCTACATACATTGAGAAAGGCACCCTGTATTCTTCAGAGAAATTCTTGATGGCTTCAGAAATCTCTTTCGCAGCGAAACTGCCTTCCGGGGTGGAAAGCCCTGACTCCTGCGAGAGATTGAGATGATAAAGGTCTTCAGTGGTGTCGACCACAGTCGCGCTTCTCACCTGGCGGCGATAGTTGTTGATAAAGATGTTGCGCATGATTGTAAACACCCAGCCTTTGAAGTTTACGTTGTCGACATATTTAGATTCGTTGTCGAGCACTTTAAGGGTTGTGTCCTGCACAAGGTCTTGAGCCGTTTCGCGACTTGTAGTGAGCTGATATGCGAAATTTAAAAGGTTGCTTTGCAATCCTAATAATCTCTGTTTGAATGATCCTGATTCTGCCATAGCCATATAGTTTTTAGTGGAGTCCGATGCTGTGGGGTTGGCACCTTTGGCACCGGCCTGTTTGTTGATTTGATGTTTATATAACAACGCAGAAAGAAAAGTTATCGCGAGATGGTGTTAAAAAATTGCGCAAAAATATTAACGGCAATTAAGGGAAGTGAGCTGAATTTTCAAATTGCTTTAGAATGGGTTGTTATAAATGTATTATTGCAGTCAAAAGGCTGAATTTTGTAGGGGTGTGATGCCGGCGGGTTGTAAAATGGCAATTTTGAAAATTAACAATTATTTTTGAAAACATTGTGGATTTCGAGAAAAAGCGGGTGAAAAAAGGGGTCTGAGACGTTAAAATATTAAAAATACGCCTCAGTTTTGCGGTTGAATGGTATATTATCATTAATTTTGTGGTCATTGGCGATTTTGCCATCCCCACTCAATCAATATTAACGTGAGCAAAACGATAAAGAAGGCAAATTTTTGGGTGCGCAGGCGTTCTCATCTTCCATTGATAGCTATAGGCACATTGGTTGTGATGTTGCTTTTTTTTAACGACGACACGTCGATTTCTCAGAATATGCAATATGAGCGAGAGATCAACGCCCTCACGGAAGAGATTGCCCGGTGTAGGGATTCGGCCGCCTATTACAGGTCGCAGCGCGAGGCCATAATTCATGACAACGGCGACCTTGAGCACATAGCGCGAGAGAAGTTTCATATGCAGCGTCCGTCGGAGGATGTCTATATATTGAAATAGCCCTTTCCCTCACCATAGAATATCTGCATATTTCATATGCTAATATATACCCAATCATTCGCATCAGATGTCTTCCAAAACAAAGGTTAAGGGTTCGTCCCTTGAAAAGAGGCGCAAACTTGTGGAATCGACAGCCACATTTGGCCTCCTTCTGATATGTGTGGCATTAGTGTCGCCATTCATGAATCCGGAGAAAATTGACTTCTTGAAAATTTTCAAGTGGGTTTTCAGCGCCGGGGCTTTGATTTACACAGTGGCCAGGGTGGTGAATGTGAACGATCCCTCCGACTCTTCAAGGATGAGGCGTCTTCGCCGCATGGAATTCTGGGCCGGGGCAACTTTTATAGTAGGCGCCGCCTGCTGGTTCTACAATGAAGGGCATCTCGGGCCATACGCCGGGGTGCTTGCCGTGTTGCGTGACACGATTATGTTCACGCTCGCCGGAGCCCTGATTCAGATTATTGCTTCGTGGATGATTGTTTCACGTGCGAAAAAAGAACAGAATAAAGCCGACTGATGATGTGCTCCGCCAACGTTAAACGAATCCTCACTATCGACCAAGGGAACTCCTCGGCCAAGGGTGTGCTATGGGAAGGACCGGAAATTATCGACACTGTAAGGATGGAGGGTTCTGCCATAGAAGATCTTCTCCCGCTTCTTGAGAGGGGAGAGTCCGACGGGTGTGCCTATTGCAGTGTGCGTCACACCGACGCCAAATTTCTGGAAACCCTGCGACGTCTGGTCGACGGGCGACTGCTTGTGCTAACGGCATCGGTGGCTCTTCCGGTGAAAGTGAACTACGGAAGCCGGTCCACGCTCGGCAACGACCGCGTGGCTGCCGCTGTAGGGGCTTCCGAACTGTGTCCCGGAGAGGCCGCGCTTGTGGTAGACGCGGGCACGGCCATGACCCTCGACGTGATAGACGAAGAGGGTAATTTCATGGGTGGAAACATCGCCCCCGGAATGCGTCTGCGCTTTAAATGCCTCCGCACGGAGACCGACCAGCTCCCGCTCGTGGATTGCGACGGGCCTGTGAGTGTGTTCGGCCATGACACTGTGAGCGCGATAAGGGCAGGTGTGGCCGGAGGGATGGCCTGCGAGATTGCAGATTCATTTCGCATGGCCGGGCAGATGTATGGATGCCGGAGAATCATCCTTACCGGAAGCGACGGCGAAAGGCTTTTGCCGCTCCTTGTGCATAGAGGGCTCCCGGTGGAGAAGGATGTCAACCTCGTGGGGCGTGGCCTGATGAGGATATTCAATTATAATGTCGCGAGGGAGCAGGCGTTTGATTGATAAAAATTGAAACTACATATAACTAATAATCAGGACTAAACTGACTTATGAACAAGATAAAACTATTGTTATTGATTTTTGTGGCCACTGCGGCGGGGGCTATGGCCCAGAATGTCACCACTCCTTACTCAATGTATGGCTATGGCATCTTGAGCGACCGGGCGTCGTCGATGCAGCGCCAGATGGGCTCGGTGGGATATGCAATGAATTCCGGGAGGCAGATTAATGTGATGAACCCGGCTTCGTATGCTTCTATCGACTCGCTCACATTCCTGTTTGACATAGGCGCCGACATGGCTTTCTTATGGCAGAAAGAGGGGGACGTGAAAGAGAAATCTGTCGGCGGCGGACTTGACTACATCACGATGCAGTTCCCGATATGCAAGTTTATGGGCGGCTCTATAGGCATGCTGCCTTATTCTTCGGTGGGATATGCTTTCGGCAGCGACATAGCCCACGGAGCAATGCAGAACCAAGGCTCCGGCGGCATCAACCAGGCTTATCTGGGCGTGGCCGGCAAAGTGGGGGGCTTTTCGCTCGGCGTGAACGTGGCCTATAGTTTCGGCAACATCATCAACGACGTTTTCTCTTCTCCTGTCACTTCCGGGCAGACTCTTTTTGAGCATGTGATGAAAATTCGCGACTGGGACATCTCTATTGGTGCGCAATACACAGCCCGCGTTTCGCGCAACGACCGTATCACGGCCGGACTTACCTTCACTCCTAAAAAATCGCTTCACGGCGACACCTGGGCTACTGTGCAGGAAACTACGCAGTCATCAGTGGCCGACACTGTGGCATTCATGAAAATGGGTGGCAACTACTACACGCCTATGACCATCGGCGGCGGCATATCTTACAAGCATGAGCGCACTTCGCGCTGGATGATTGAGGCCGACGTCACATTCCAGGAATGGTCGAAAGTGAAATATTCTCCTCTTTATTCTCTCGCCGAACCCGACAAGATGGTGTTTGAGGGGATGAATTTCAGCAATCGCACACGCTATGCCATAGGCGGCGAGTATGTGCCGAAAATCAGAGGCAATTATTTCGAGCGCATGGTTTATCGTCTCGGCGCATATTACAGCAATGACTATCTTAAAATCCGGGGCAACCAGGTGAGGGAGTATGGCGTGACTGCCGGCTTCGGCTTCAACACTCCGGAAGGGAAAACTATGATTAACCTTGGTGTGGAATGGAAACACAGAGCGGCGCACCCTGCCACCCTTATTTCCGAAAATTATCTGAACATAACTCTTGGTGTGAACTTCAACGAACTCTGGTTCTGGCAGCGTCGCATCAAGTAATGATATGAGAATAACCGGACTTTCATTCATAGCAGCAGTGGGCCTGTCGGTAGCGGCAGGGAGTTGCACTGAAGAGACCAAGGTGGACATTTCTCGAAACCTCGACCCGTCGAAGATGCCTTCGATGGTGACTCATAACATATCTACGCTTGTGTCTGATTCAGGGGTGACACAGTATAAGATAGTGGCCCCGGTGTGGTATGTGTATGACGAGGTGGACACCCCTTACTGGTCGTTTCCCGAAGGGCTGTATCTCCAGAAGTTTGACCCCAAGTTCAAGGTTATCGCCACTGTGGCGGCCGATTCCGCACGTTTCTTCAGGCTTCAGAAACTCTGGAGGCTTGAGGGGAATGTGGAGATGACCAAGGCCCCGAAAGATGTGTTCCTGTCGCCAAGGGTGTTCTGGGACCAGCGTAGGCAACGCCTCTATTCCGACACGTTTATACACATTGAGAACGCCACACATGTGCTTGAAGGCACAGGCTTTGAGTCAGACGAAAGGCTCACGCGCTATAGAATTCTCCATCCTTCGGGCATATTCCCTGTTGACCGCGACAAACTGAAGCAATAAACTATCAAAATGATTATATAATGTCACTGACCACAGCAATCATAGCCACAGTCGTCGCCCTTCTTCTGTCGGCGCTCTTTTCCGGCACTGAGATAGCGTTTGTGCAGTCGAGCAAAGTGAGAATGGAAATCGATGCCGCCCGTGGCGGGTTGATCGACAGAATAATCCATGGCTTCTCGCGCCATGAAGATATGTTTATCTCCACTCTTCTTGTGGGCAACAACATAGTGCTGGTTGTGTATGGCATCACATTCTCCGTCATAATCAACCCGATTCTTGAGACCTGGCTCCCCAACGAGGCCCTGATGCTTGTGGCCAACACGGTGCTCTCTACAGGATTGGTGCTTTTTGCCGGAGAGTTCATGCCCAAGACCGCATTCCGCATCAATCCGAATTTTATGATGCGCCTGTTTGCGCTGCCTCTCTATCTTATCTACTGGGTGCTCTATCCTGTGTCGCTCCTTGTGTCGGGAATATCGAAGGGTCTGATGAAACTGTTTGGCCTCAAGACTGAGGAGGAATCGTCAGACCGTCTCACCATAGAGCAGCTTGACGACTTCCTTCAGAAGCAGATTGCCGACAACACCGGCAAAGATGATGTGGAACATGAAGTGAAGATTTTCCGTAATGCCATCGATTTTAAAGACACTCAGATTGGAGAATGCATGATTCCGCGCAACGAGATTGTGGCTGTAGGAATCGACTCCATATCGCGTGAGGAGCTGGTCAGAAAGTTCATCGCCACAGGTCTTTCAAAGATTGTGGTCTATAGGGAAGACATCGACGACGTGTTGGGATATATTCATATCTCTGAGATGTTTAATCCCAACAGAGATTGGCGCGAAGCCTTAAAGCCGGTGATTTTCACGCCTGAAACCATGCTTGCAAATAAAATGATGCGCCGAATGCTTTCAGAGAAGAAGTCGATGTCGATAATAGTGGATGAGTTTGGCGGCACTGCCGGCCTGGCCACTTTGGAAGACCTCGTGGAGGAAATCTTCGGAGAGATAGAAGATGAGCACGACCGCAAGCGGCTCTTGGCAAGGGAGGTGAGCAGCGGGGTGTATGAATTCAGCGGGCGTGCCGAGATAGAGAATATCAACGAGGAGTTCGGGCTCGACATAAAGGAGTCTGACGCCTATCACACACTCGGCGGCTTCATTCTCGACACACTTGGGGCTCTCCCGGCTCAGGGCGAGACGTTTGAATCGGGAAGTCTGAAATTCACCGTTATGCGCATGGCCACTACCCGCATTGAACTTGTGAAGGTGGAAAAAATTGAAAAATAGCCACATATCTCTTAGCCGGTTCAATGCCTAAGGGCGGCAAATAGCAAAGGGTTTGCCGAATTAAATGAATTTTAATATAAATGGTGAAAGAATGTAAAATTAAATAAAAAATCAGACAATTTATTTTGTAGATTCGCTTTCTTTTATCTACCTTTGTGGCGAGATATTAATACATATACACAAATCACCTAATTGTTCACATCAATGAGCAGCAAGCCCTCATTCATTTCATCAGTGCTTGGGATGCAGGCTAATCTTCGTTCTTTCGCCTTAAAGCTTACTCTCGATGCAGATGAAGCTCATGACCTTGTGCAGGACACTACTCTGAAGGCGCTCAACAATGAAGAAAAATTTGTTGACAACGCAAATTTCAAGGGGTGGATGCTCACAATCATGCGCAACATTTTCATCAACAACTACCGAAAGAGTGCGCGAGAGAACACTATGGTTGACACTTCGGAAGATCTCTATCATTTGAACCTCAAGCAGGATTCAGGGCTGGAGACACCCGACGGAGCGTATGCCGTTAAGGAGATTTCGGAAATCCTTGCAGGTTTTCCGGAAGATTGTCGCGAACCGTTCTCTCTTCATGTAGCAGGCTATAAGTATGAAGAAATTTCAGAACGCCTCTCTATGCCGCTCGGGACAGTGAAGAGCCGGATTTTCTTCACTCGTAAAAGGCTCCGTGAAATTCTTAAGGACTATCGCTGATTCTGTCAGCGCCTTAAGGAAAGTATACGTATTCTCATTACATTCAGGCCATCCGCACCCCGGGTGGCTTGTTTTGTAACGGCGGAACGGCGGAATGGAACTTATGTGTTTTTTCTCTTTTTGACGGGTTGTGTGAACTATCGGCATTGTTAAATCGTTTAATAAATGTGTATGTGATGGGAATCATGCCCGCTTCCTTTATTTCACATATCAGATTGCTGAGACGGGCATAGGCGTAAATAATGTAAAAAATGAGTGTTATGAAAAGGATTTTACTGTCGGCAGCCGTCCTCGCTCTTGGAGGGTCAGCTGCATTTGCCGCAACCGGCGATATGGGCATTGGCATCAATCTTGGCGCCGCCCCTTGCATAGAGAAGCATTCATCAGTGACCAATTTCATTCTTGGTGCCAAATTCCAGTATCAGGCCACAAGCCTTATTCGCCTGCAGGCGGATGTTGATTTCGGATTCCGCGACAAGAGTGTGAGCAGTTTCACGGCTATGGCCAACGTGCATTTCATGATTCCTTGCGCCGATAGGTTCTATCTCTATCCGTTGGCCGGACTTGGCTACGGCAATGTGAAATTCTCCGGCTCCGACTGGTCATACAGCAAAGATAAGTTTGCGTTCAACATCGGCCTTGGCGCGGAATATGAGATTACATCTAATTTCGCAGCTAATTTCGAGTTCAAATACCAGTATATGAAAGATTTCAACCGGCTCCCGATTCTTGCGGGCCTGACATATAAATTCTGACGGCATCATTTCGTGTCCATTTTTATCAGCAGCTCATAGCCGGTAGTGGCTATGGCCTGCTTTCTGTTTCCCTTCCCTATAAATAAAGGTTTGCAGGATGCTTCATGCCGGCACATAGGCGTCAGATTCTTGCGGATTGTGTAAAATATATGAAAATATGTAGATTATGAAGAAGTTATTGGTGTTGGCATTTATGATTGCCATGATGGCCGGCTCGCTTTGCGCACGCGACAGGGTGAGCAGAGATGTGGCCGAACTTCCTGCGGCAGCGCAGAAGTTGCTCAAGACATACTATCCCAAGGTGGCTGTCAATCATATAAAAATCGACTCGAATCTTTTTGGGGGTGCGGATTATGACGTGGTGCTAAACGATGGCACGGAGTTTGATTTCGATAAGGACGGAGAGCTCAAAGAGATAGACTGTGGCATGAGAGAAGTGCCGTCGGGGCTTTTGCTCAAGACAATCCGCGATTATGTGTCGAAGAATTTTTCAGGACGCAAGATAGTGTCGATGGATATTGACTCAAGAAAATATGAGATAGAATTGTCAGACGGCATCGAACTGGAGTTTGACCGCTCCGGGCAGTTCCTGAGAATTGACGACTGACCCATCAAAATATCGAGAATTTCAAAAAGCGTATTTTAAAGCACGCTTTTTTTCCGTTGTTAAAATAAGTTAAGTGCTGTGAACAATGTTAACATTCGTGATGTTGTATAAATAAATTAAATATAAAAAGTGTGAAAAATTATTTATTGGTATTAGGCATACTTGCTCTTTTATTTGTCGTAAGTTGTAATTCTGAGGTTTTTCCTGTTTAGGAAAGTGTTATAAATAGTGAGTTCGATAGCAAGCTCGCTCAGGCTATTTATGAGGAACAGATAAAATCGGAAAAGGTTTATGAGCTGCTTGTAGGATCATCTACCCGTACTACAGATGAAAAGGGTTGTAATATTTTGGAGTATCTTCTTTCTTGCCCTGTGTCTGTGGTAGATTCGTTATATGCAGAATACAGCCGTTAAGAGGACGAGATTGATTTATATGTAAATGAAGGAAGAGAGATTATAATAGATTCGATAGGGTATGAGGGATACTTAAAATATGGTGAATTTTTACATGAATTCTATATGAATCCAGATGTAGATTCTTTTAGAAACGAGATTATTTCGGATAACGAATTTAAGTATAATCTGTACGTTATGGGTGTTGCTAAAATATTAGCAAATCCTCTTCCTGATTTATCAACTCGCAATGCAGTACTATCTCCCCAACAAGAGGACTGTTTTAATAAATTGAAATCGGATTTAGCGAGTGGGTCGTTAGAAGACATAGCCGTGACGGTAATTTTAGCGGGTGCTGGACCTGCAGGTGCGTTGTTTGATGCGTTATTTACAAGTTATGGGATACTTGAAGCTACGGAAAAATACAATAAGTGTCTATATGGAAATTGATGATAGAAGGAATCGTCCTGCAATTTTAAACAATAAGATTTTGATTGCAGTAGCTATGGGATGGTGTTTGTCGTTTGGATTATATATATTTCTATGTGATGGATTATCAGATAATAAGTACCCTGTTTGGAATATCGTGAATTTGATTGCTTTTGTCGGGATAGCACTGTTTACAAGTGTAATGTGCCTAAAAGAAAAAAGTTATTCCTATGCGTTGTGGGCATTCATTGTGGCTTTGGCTGGGAGCGGTTTAGTATGGTATTATTCTGACAGTGTGTGATATGCAGAGACCGGAGATGTATAGAAGATGGCCGTTTCTATTGGGGGTGAGTATATGGTTTTTCTCCTATATGGCGCGCCGGATTGCGGCTGAAGATATTACAAGCAGCGTTGGCTTGTGGTGGAATATTGGCAATGAGGTGATTCTATTGGCAGTAATGATATCAGGAATCGTTGTGAGTATAAAGGAGAAGTATTATGTCTGTGCATGCGCAACAGCTGTGATTGCCTTTGTAGGGTCAGCCCTTACGCTCACTGTCTGACACTGTTTGACGGTATCGGAATACAGAGCACGGAATAATATTGGGAAATGAGGGTAGGGTAGATGTGCTGCATTTATGATTAAAATTAGAAAAAGATGGTCTCCGGAAAGTGATAAAACGTCCGGAAGCCATCTTTTTTTAGTTGTTTATTCAATAAAAATTAGGTGTCAGTCAAAAAAATATGCGCACAAAGATGTCGGAATAACAACATGACTCGGGAAAAAGTTTTATGATTAACAAAACAACACATATTTTAACATTTGTTGATTCGGTTAAATAACAATGTCTTGCGTGCGGAGAAAATAAAAAATATGCTCTACAACATAAAAACGCTTGCGGAGGGCGGAAAAAGGTTGTAATTTTGCAACCGCAAACGGGAAACGAGCCGAGCGCGGCAGACGCCCCGGGAGCGGGAGAGAACATTGACAACGATGCCAC
>Ga0209064_1002634_pt1 | contig 18992 bp, 19 predicted proteins | sample Inofromicrocosms_FD_187498 | JGI IMG/M metagenome (GOLD analysis project Ga0209064, IMG submission 187498) | Mouse cecum microbial communities from Vienna, Austria - Inoculum for glucosamine and mucus D2O microcosms (SPAdes) (version 2) | ecosystem: Host-associated > Mammals > Digestive system >... | reverse complement strand
CTCCTCCCCGGTACAAAAAGAGCCTGACGCCCAAAGACATCAAGCTCCTGAATAAAATTTTCTATGACAAAACCGGGCTGTAAATTGACCCAAAGACATTTCTGTGCTATACTAATAGCAGAAAACCGTGGAATGGAGCGTTGCCCTATGCCAAAGCAATATACCATTACCCCACTCAGCGAACTTTCGTTGAAATCAGATTTTATGTTTGGGCAGGTTATGCGTTCTGAGGAAATATGCAGCCTGTTTCTGGAGGCGCTGCTGGATGTGTCCATTCAGCGGATCGAATTTCTTGACCGCCAAAAAGAAATGAGTGACAGCTATGAGTACCATGGCATCCGTCTCGATGTATATTTGAAAGATGAACAGGGCACTGTCTTTAATGTAGAGATACAAGCGGATCGGAAGGACGACCTGCCCCGCCGGGTCAGGTTTTACCAGAGCGGCATAGACCGCAATGAACTGCCCAAGAGCGCGGACTATGCCAGTCTCTCCGAAAGCTACATCATCTTTGTCTGCGACTTCGATTACTTCCACATTGGCAAAGCGGTGGGTGAGCGGATATCTTTTTTGAAGGATACCACTGTTCCCTATGAGGATGGCTCCCACGTATACTTCCTCAACAGCCGGTACACAGAGGCCAACGCCGGCAAACCGATTTTGGAATTTTTGGACTTGGTTCGCACGAATGATCTGGAGCAACCCTATGAGACGCCCTTGGGACAAATGGCCCGGGAACGGATACAAGAGGTGCGCAGTGATAAGGCATTGGAGGTGTCATATATGACGTATGCGCAGAAAATGATGGATGAACGTAGAGTAGGTTATATGGACGGATTGGCAGAAGGCCGGGCAGAAGGCATGGAGAAGGGCATGGAAAAGGGTATGGAAAAGGGCATGGAAAAGGGCATAGAAGAAGGCCTTAAAAAAGCAGTTACTGCATTGAAAGGAATCCTTGATCCTGTGGTAATTGCAGAGCAATTCAAGATGTCCTTGGAACAGGTTATGGACATTCTCGGTCAAAAATAGTTTTTATGGAATCAGGGCGGTCCCATATAGTGAGACTGCCCTGATTTTGTCTATGAAACCTTGGCTCTTTCTTGCAGGAACTCCAGGAACAGCTTTTCAATTTCCCGGTCGTTGCTAAACTTATCCAGATAGGGGGCAAACTGTTTCCGGTCAAAGGATATCTTCCTGGGTGGAGCCATCAGCCGCTTTTCGGCCGTATCCCGGGCCTCACGCCATGCAGCGAAAACAGCTTGACGGTCAGCGGTAGGTGGGGGACATTTGCGGGTGATGTGCTGCATGGCAGCCTTATTGATCTGATATCCCACAATGGAACATATCTCCACAAATGCTCTCTGGGACTCAGAATTGTAGTCAGCTATCAGGTCAGCACAGGCGAGGTTAAGCTGCTTTGGGGTATCCTCCAAGATGGTGGACAGCTCTGGTATCAGTTGAGTCAACTTGACGGCCTTCCGTATCTCATACTCTGTGACACCAAAAAATTCGGCAACCAATTTACGGGCGTTGTACCTTTGGCGATTATCGCCAAAGGTCTCCATAGCGGCATTTCGTTGGCCATTCCTGTTTTTGGCATCCAGCAGAGCTTTGTATGCTTTCCCACGTTCTATTATGGTAAGCCCTTGCCGCTGAATCAAGTTAGTGGAGGTAGCAATTACAATGGCTCTGGCGTCATCAGCATCCACTACCTCCGCGGGAATCGTAGACCACCCGGTCAGCTTTACAGCGGCAGCACGGTTGTGTCCGCTCAAAATCTCATACAGGCCGCCGGAGATAGGGCGAACGATAATCCTGATAAACAGACCGTCCTCCTGAAGCTGCTGTGCCAGGGCTTCCAGCTTTTCTTTGGAATAGGGACGAAAGCCAATGTCTGCTGTGAAAAAGGCCACCAGCTTGTCCAGTGGAAGATCGCAGAACTGGACAGCTTCCAAAGGCACCTTCTCCCGGAAAATCTGCTGGTAGGCTTCATCGCTAGTTTGCAGCTCGGATGCCTGCTGGGTAGCGGTCATGCGCCGCTTCAGCATATCGTTCATGCTCGTTTTAGGCAAGCCGCAGCACCTCCTCCGCCAGACTGCGGTAGGAATCGGCGGCGGCATTTTTCGGCGCGTAGTCAAAAATACTCTGTCCGGCGGCCGGACACTCTGCCACCTTAATGGAGTATTCGATTGGCCGCTCAAAAACGTGGAACGCCTCACCGTAGATTTCTCCTACACTCTCTCGAACGCTGCGGCACAGCTGGGGCCGGGACTGATACATGGTCAGCAGAATACCGGCGACCTGAAGCTTGGAGTTGAATTTTTCCCGCACCGATTTAACCAATTCCAGCACTTCCGGGATACCCTCACTGGCCAGGAAATGGGCCTGGACCGGAACGATACAGTAGTCCGACGCTGCCAGTGCGTTGACGGTCAGAAGCTCATGCTTCAGCCCACAGTCGATGAGGATGTAGTCGTAGGAGGAACGCAGATGATCCAGCAGCTCAGTCATGACCTTTTCGCTGGCCCGCCCGGAATCTCCCACAGCGTTGTACTGAGAGAGCTGCATAACCTGGAGCCGGGCAGCGGCATCCGCCAGCCGGCGATTAGCCGGAATCAGGTCAATGCCGGTATTTGTGTGGATGATAGTTTTCTGCAAATGGAAGTCCAGATCTTCTGGGTAGTCGATGGCAGCCAGCAGGAGATTGGCCAACGTGCGGGGCTGTTCAGCGGGGGTGTAGCCCATCGCCGCTGTAAGATTCCCCTGACTGTCACAGTCAATCAATGCGACTGATTTCCCAGAAACGGCAAGAGCCGCACCTAAATTTAATGCTGTTGATGTTTTACCTGTACCACCTTTAAAATTGCTGATGCTGAAAGTTTTTCCCATTTTACACATCCCCTCCTTTTTATTTTAATTTTTTGCGCAAGAAAATGAACCAAATCAGAGAAAGGCTCTCTTTATAAGCACTTTCTGACTTGGTCCTAATATATCACTATCCTCGAAGAAAAACTTTGGGTTGGGTAGGCGATTATCGCTGGCGAATTTCTCCAAAATGGCCTTTTGATTCTGGATACTGCCGGAGATACCCTCTTTCTCGTCGTCACGGGACAGTCTGGCGTATAACGCTGTAATCCTCTGATTATTAGGCTGCTTTTTCTTCAAAATATGCTCCTTTCCGCAGCCGGATGTGATATGAATTGCAAGGTAGCTTTATCATACCACATCCGGCGCAAGACTTCAACACTTTACAGTGTGATATTTTGATTGAGAATGCGATTTACTTTCCCGTCTACGGTTTCAGCGCCCTTGCTAAAATGGGCGTTGACGGTGTAGCCGGTGCCGCCGATCTCCCGCTCAAAACTGATGGGGTGAGGGTACTGATGCTCTCGGAACCATGCAAGGCGCTGTTCCTGGCTCAAAGTGGAGAGATAGGCAGTTTCCTGTTCCACATTGGCCCATACTTCTTCAACAATTTCCCACTGTTTTTCTGTCAATTCGATTTGAAATACGCTCATCTGGCAACGCTCCTTCCCCTGTGCTTATCCTGAGTGCGGCCCATGCGCTGGGCCTGCATTTCCTGCTCCAGCTTCAAATTCTCTTTCAGCCGGTCACTCCGAGCGAGTACACTTTCGGCGGTTTTGATGTCCTTTCGGCAGACGGCCATCGCCGCCGTTAGACAGTCACGCTGAGCCTTTATCTGGGCGATTTCCGTCCCATCGTCACAGCGGCGCAAGCGGTTATAGCACTTCTGGCGAGCGGCTCCCAACTCTTTCATTTCGGCCTGTTTTCCGCTGATAAAGTCTGCAACAGCTTCCGTTGTGTCCAACTTTTCCCGGCAAATCAACTGCGCCTGACGGCTGATAGTGTCCAGACGGCGACATTCCTCCCGCAGTTCCGGAGACAGAGGGCGGTGCTTGCTCCCTTTGAGGAGAATACCCAAACAATAGCAGTAGTGAAGGTACAGCCCCCGGAAACCGCCAATCTTCTTTACTGTGCTGAAAGAGCTTTTTACTCGTAAGCGCCTGGGCCGTAGCCGCTGGACAGGGATAGGTTTATACCGCTGATAGCCCAGGTCATAGGCATACTGCTGGCGGTTTTCCTCAATGCGCTCCCGAAGGGCTGGGAGGTCGTAGTTCTCGCCCAGCCGGTACAGCCGCACCGCCTTTTTACTGCCGATCCGCCGCAGGGTGGCGTATTTGTGGGCGGGGTTGGCGTCCAACTCGTAGCCCTGCTCCCGGAGGGCTTTCCGCAGATCGTTCCCGTCCACGCTAACCTTCAGGGCAGCGTCCAAGGCTTCCCGCATGAGATTGTACTTGGTGGGTTCGCCCCTCTTTTCAGCAAAGTAAATGCTCCGGGGCGTTTTGCCTTTCGGATTTTTAATGGTTGAAAGCTGGTATTCCTTGCATAAATCGTCCGACAACTGGCGAAACTGATAGTAGGCCCGTTTGCCGCAGTTGAATTTCCTGCCGTCCCACAAGCCCACGGAATTGACGACAAAGTGGTTATGATAGGTGCCGGTGTTGAAGTGAGTGGCGACCAATACCTGGTATTCATCGCCCCACATCCGCTTTGCCAACTCCACGCCGAGCCGGTGGCACAGCTCCGGGGTGACTTCACCGGGCTTGAAACTTTGGTAAGCGTGATAGGCTACATTGCCGCCCGTTTTGCCAAACCGCTCTTTTACCGCCTGCATTTCCTGAAAAGCGGTGTCCCGGTTACAGTTTACGCCGGTGACGAACATGGCCTGTTCTTCGCCCTCAATGGTCTTTTCCCCGTTGGCGGCGTAATGGAGAACATTTTGCAAATCCGAGTAAATGGTTTTATCCGGGTTTTGGGTATAGTCCACTACACGGGCCAGACTGTCCTTGACAGGCCAAATTTTAGTTACCGCCATCGTCCGTTCCCTCGCTGGTGTAGGCCGTCAGGATTTGCCCCGCCAACTCGTCCAGTTGGGCCGCTGTCCGTTCCACAGGCTGGATGGTGAGGTTATCCCGCAGGGCGTTTACCTGCTGATAGAGGGCATGAAACCGCTGGCGGGGGAACACCGCCGCAGGCTTCCCAGCGCCCACCCGCCGGAGATACCCGGACAGGGACAGGCCACACCGCTTGGCCTGACGCTCCAGCTTCCGCTTTTCCTGCTCAGTCACCCGCACTTGGATGGCTGTCGCTCGCTTTCTGTCGGTCATACTGATCCGCTCCTTTCTGGCCGGGGTGATAGGGGTGGAACCCCTCTCGGCGCAGAGCGCCGCCCGCTTTTGGGGTGCCCCCGGCAACACAAAAGCTATGCTCGCTACCCCACAAGACAGGGTAGTGAGCTGTCGGTCGGTGGCTTCTTTTCTATGGAGCGTTGGATAAGGTGCCGTTCTGTCCGAAGGCGTTCCGCCCCCTTTCAGCGGCGTTGTCTCGCTCACTCCCTGGGTTGGGAGGTCTTGGCGCAATTATCACTCTCGGACGGTCATTCAGTTGTCAGGTCAAAAAAGAAGCCGGTACATAGACGCACCAACCCCAGCGGGAGTTTTCCTCTCGCTGGGGTTCTTGTGTGGTTGTCTATGTACCGGCTCAATAGCCGTATTCAGTTTGCCCATCAAATGGGAGTCTCAGTTTAACATATAGAATTGGTGTTTGTCAATACGAAAATTTTCCGTATCATCAAAAATATTAATTAACTTCACTGCATCGACGGCCTCCGTAATGGGGGCCATAATCGTCCCCACGACACAAGGTACACCAACTCTGAGCTCCATCAGGAATACTTGCAGAAGCCCGCTTTTCACTTTGACCGTAAGCACCGGGATACGAATAAAAGATATGTTCTTCTCCATCTTCGACAGAACACTTCGGGCAGGATTTCAGGGCTCCGCCTTGGGCGTATTGCGATTGATTCAGCGGTTTTCCACAATGTTTACAACGCATCCCTATGACCTCCTAAATAAGATTCAGCTTTACTTTCTTTTTGAAAACAAATAGATGTTCATGTGCCAAAAGCAAAAAATGCTGTCTGGAATTACTTGCTTTCCAATATCCAGTTGAACGACAATTATGCTGCCCTTTAATTATAAGTTCCTGTAACGTGAAGCCAGCATTCTCGAACAGATTCATAACCTTAAATCCCAGCGGAATAACACTACCTCCCTTTCGAATATCACCCATAAGAATAGCGCAATATTTTCCTGGCTGTAAAACTCGATAACACTCCTTGGCTACCTGTTGCATTTCGGTTAAAAAGTCTGGCAATGCTAAATGGGATATATCTTCGGGTATATCTTCGCTGTATTGAATAATATTGCGTAGGGGGGATGGGTGCAAATGAGGTCAATGCTTTCATCGAGTATTAAAGACAGATTCCTTGCATCGCCTCTTTTGATAAACACTCGGCCATTAGCTCCATTGTGAGAAAATTCTGTTTTTGTTGCACATTCAGCCAAGGCTGCATCACTGGTATCAATACCAATAATATTACGATTAAGTAATTTAGCTTCAACTAAGGTAGTTCCTCCACCTGCAAATTGATCTAAGACTAAATCACCCGGCTGGGAATATCTCAAAATAATATTTCTTGGGATATATGGTGACCAATTACCACGCCATTTCCCATTGTGCGTGGCCCAACTTCCTCGCTCCGGGAAACTCCAAATTGAAGTCGTTTCTAATTGAAAACCTTGTGGTTCCCATTGCATTATACTACTTTCCTGCATCGCAGTCTCGCCCAATTCTTTTAGATTTCCTCAATCAATCCCAAAATCCAATTGACCCAGCCGATGATTGTAGAAGAACGGCGGTAATATGTGCTGTCAGCATCAACATGATATAATTCCGCTGACTTCATAATCTGAACAATGGCACTTGCATCCAGCATTTCTCCACACTGCAAATGAAGTCTTAGTGTATCCTTAAATGCTCTATGCTGGAGAATTTGAGTGGCAATAGCAAGTTGTCTTTCCTTATAAGGCAGTTTCATTATATGCCGTCCCAGCCGCGAAAGCTGGAAGATAATATTTCTTTCGTTATCTCGCTCTTTATCTATAAGGCCAAGATAACGGCCAGCATCAGTATAGTAATTAGTCTGTCGGCTGTCAAAAGCATATTCTGAAGTAATATCATCTTTTGTCATTGGTTTTGCATTAAGCAACTCGATCAAGTTAATAATCCTCGCCATACTGTTTGCTTGTGGAAAAGGTATGTCAGGCTCTTGAGTCAAGCGAACAGTATATAAAAGGTTTTCGATATCAGATAAAGCTATTTCTGTTTCAATAATATAGTTTTTCTGCTTAATCAAGTGTAAAGAATTATAGCTTCCTGGAATTTCAAATTGATATTGATATAGATAAAATATTCCGTTGGAAAAAATTAAAAATACAGGTTTAACAGGTTTTGTTACCCTACTGCTCCAAACTCGAAAAGGATAATATAGCTGTCGAACCAAAAAATCATCGGATAAGTCTCTTTTTGCTTCAAATAGTGAAAGATAATTAATTCCCTCATAGGCGGCATCTATTTCGATTTGGGAGTTGCTAACTGATAACTGTTTTGTCCCAAACGAGGTGCTAATATCAAACTCAAAGTCGCCAGATCCCATACGTCCGCTGACAGTGGAAACAATATATTCATCTTCAAGAAAATCATTTAGTATCCCACAGGCGTAAGCACAATTCAAAGAAATTGCCTCACTCACAAGGAATTGTGGCATTAGGCTTTGAATATATGCCGGTATGGAAACCCTCTGAATGTTCCCGGATGGAGTTTCAAACTCTTTGTAAGCACCAAAGGAGGAAATAATATAGTCACCACGAGTTATAGGGAGAATTGCCAAGCCATTGTCGGCAAAAACTTTTGGCAGATTAACTTTATGGTCAAACTTGGTCATTAGTCTTGGCTCACGAAATTCTTTGATCTGTTCGGCGGATATTGTGAACGATCCATTGTTAGATATTTCGTCTAATATATGATATTTATCAAAAAGCTGCTCCCATGCTCTATCATTTAGTCCCATAATTACGAATTAACACCTCCTGAACAGCGCCACGTTTATCGGCATCCGAATTGATTGCACGTTTTGCATACACTGTTTTGATGGCATATTCTGCGTATAGTTCCCGGATAAATTCGGTAGCCGAATTAGAAAGCAAAAATTTAACTCCTCGCTGTGTCAAGGCATCACAACACTCTTTTAATCGAATTTGTTCGGCTTTGTCAAAACCACCCTTGTTATAGCCTGTAAAACTTGCAGTATCGGAAACCGGATCATATGGAGGATCAAGGTAAATAAACCCTCCTCTCGGAACACGTTGGAGCGTAGCAGCGAAGTCTTCACTAAATAATTGGATATTAGGAGACGATAGATATTTGCTTACCGCTCGTAACACAGGTTCATTTACGATGTTGGGTTTTTTGTAGTGGCCAAAAGGTGAGTTAAATTCACCAGAGGCATTAACCCGAAACAAACCATTATAACAAGTCTTATTCAGATATATGATTCTGGACGCTTTCTCAATTTTTGATAATAGTTTATAGGATTCTTTATCTCTATCCAAATCCCTTACTTGGTAGAAATGATCGGATGTATTTTCATGTTCCTGTAAAGACATAATCAACGATTCAACATCATCTCTAATAACCTCATATACCAACATCAAATCATCATTGAGATCATTGATAATGGCGTTTTTAGGTTGCCTGGCAAAGAGGACTGCACCTCCACCTAAAAAGGGTTCACAATATGTAGAAATCTGCTTGGGCAACAATGGTGTAATATCATCTAAAAGTTGACGTTTTCCTCCCACCCATTTCACAACTGGAGAAACCAACTTATTTTTAGCCATTTTGCCCACTTCCCTTATCTAAATTGGTATTGTTATTCATGACTTACTGCTTTGCTTCTTTTGCAAAAAATGGTCGTCTGCAAATTTCAAACTTTGGATCCATACAAAAACCCATTATTATTATAACGGTTCAGACAGAATTAAGCAAGCTATTTTGTAATTTTTATGTCTTGGTATCCTATATCAAAAAGTTGCGATGGAAAATACTCCCATCGCAACTATACTCATTGGTAAATCAGATCTACATTTACAATCTCTGTTACACGCTCTCGGATATTATTCATCCGCCCTACCCACTCCATTTGACTATCTGCTTTGAGTTTTTCTGTAATGTCCTCTTGTGTTGCCATTTGTCTCACAAGCTGAGAAAACATATCTTCCGCCTGTTGGTCGATGTCAGCCAGGTGGCTATCCAGCTCCCCGCTGAGCAGCAAGGCATTGTAAAGAGCTTTCCTGTGTTCTCGCAAATACCACCGCCTACGCTGGCCCCAGACGCCAACGGGGACGCTTTCCGACACGGTGAGGTTTGGGAGAAGGTAATCTCCAACTTGACGATAGGTTCCACCCATTTGCTCAAATGTAGATTTTCTCATAATATATACCTCCAAAGTGTTGAATATCCCTGCAATTCAATCACTTTCGGCTGTCTACAAATAGTAAGGGAGAGGTAACCTCCTTACGTTACCTCTCCCTTGTGGGGGAGGCTTTATTTTTGCGTTTCCTCCTCCGTCGCCGGATTAAACAGTTCTTCTAGCGTGACCCCCAAAATATCCGCAAGGACAAGCATTTCTTTGTCGCTAACCTTCCTCACTTGTCCTTCCAGCGCAGACAATGCGGATTGCCCGATGTCGATTCCTCTCACCTGTAGCTGGGCAAGCATTATAGTTTGATTTATCCCCTTCCGTTTACGGAGCAGGACCACATTTTGCCCAATTAGGTTCTCCGTACCCACAGTACGACGCTTTGGCATGGCCCCTCCCCCTCGCATTTTATCGGATTATCCTATAATATTTGCGAAAGGGCTTGATTTTATCTGAAAATCAGCTAAAATAAAGTAGGGAGGAATTGACCATGGAAAACGAATCTTACAAAAAGCTCTACTACCACGCATTCAACCGGCTGACCGACCTGGCAAAGGAAATCGAGCGGACCCAGAACGAGCTGGAGGAGATGTGCCTGGAGGCCGGGGAGCACCCCGACGACAGCACCGACTAATAAAAAAGCAGGAGCGCCCGCCGCGGCGCTCCTGTCCGTTTGTTGTAACGCATAAAACACCCCCTACGCAAGCTTATTTGCCTGCACAGGGGGCTTTTCTCTACTTACTGAGCGATGTGGGGAGGGCTTACACCGCGCCGAAGCGTTCGCTGGGCCACAGGGCCAGCACCGCACGGCCCAGGATATAGTCGGTGTCGATGGGGCCCAGCTGGATATCCCGGCTGTCGGTGGAGTGGTTGCGGTTGTCGCCCATGACAAAAATGGAGCCCTCGGGCACCTCCCAGTGGGTCTGCTGCATGGTGGGGCCGGGGAGGTACATCTCCTCCGGCAGATAGGGCTCGTCCAGGGGCTGGCCGTCCACATAGACCAGGCCGGCCATATAGTCGATATCCACCGTCTGGCCGCCGGTGGCGATGACCCGCTTGACGATGGCCCGGGGCTCGGTCCAGCCGGTCAGCAGAACAGGGGTCTTGTTCAGCACCACGATATCCCCCTGCTTCGGGGTGTAGCCCAGGGACCAGATAAGCATGATCTCCCCGTCCTGGAGGGTATTGTTCATGGAGTCGCCATCCACCCGGGTGAGCCGGGCCACGCAGTTGAACAGCACCACCGCCGCCACCACGCAGCCCAGGAACATCTGAAGCCAGTCATACAGGTCGGCCCCCGGACGGCGGGGGGCCTGTTCCTCATTGGTCTCCTCCTCCGGCTCCCGGGGCAGGCTGTTGTATTCGTCCATTGGGGCACCTCGCTTCCTTGTGTGTGGTATTATAACCGGTTTGCAGGGAAAATGCAACCGTTTCTGGCGCACAGCGTGCGCCCGTGGGCGGACAATGTCCGCCCCTACAGCTCGATTCGGGTCACGCCCGGGACGCCGCGCAGGGCCTCGCCCTCCCGCTTCTGGCAGGTGAACAGAAGCAGCTGCTGCTCGCCGGACAGCTCCCACAGCAGCTCCAGGGCGTGGGCCAGGCGTCCGTCGTCAAAGGAGACCAGGGCGTCGTCCAGCAGGATAGGGGGGCGCTCCGGCAGGCACAGCCGGCACACCGCCAGCCGCAGAGCCAGATAGAGCTGGTCCGCCGTCCCCCGGGACAGGTACAGGGCAGAGCGGGGCAGCACCCCATCCCCCTCCCGGACAAAGCCCTCCAGCTCTCGGGTGAGGGAGACGGCCGGGTATTTGTCGCCGGTGAGCCGGGCCATATACTGGCCGGTGAGCCGGTTCAGCTCCGGGGAAAACCGCTCCTGAAGGCGGACGTTGGCCTGGGTGAGGGTCTCCATGGCCAGGGAGATCGCCTCCAGCTCCAGCCTGCGCCGGGCCAGCCTGTCCTCCAGCTGTTCCTTCTGGGCGGACAGGACGGCGGGGTCTCCCATGGCACTGAGGGTGCCCCGGGCCTGATTCAGCTGGGCGCTTACCTGTTCCAGCCGCTCGGCGGCCTGGCCCAGGGCCCGGTCGGTCTCCTGGGAGCCCAGGTCGGGGATGGGCAGCTCGGGGACGGGGCCGTCGGAATGCCCGGCCCCCTGGGCGGCCAGGTCTTCCAGCCGGCGGCGGCAGGCGGCGGCCCGCTCCCGGGCCAGAGCCAGGTCGTGGTCCATGCCCAGCGCCCGGCTGAGGGCCGCCGAACAGCCGAACAGGTCGGTCGCCTCCGGGGCGAAGCCGTGGACGAAGTCCAGCAGCGCCGATTTTGTGGCGTCCCGCTTTTCCTGCCGCTCGGTGACGGCGTTTTGGATGACTTCCACCTCGTGGGCGGCCTTGTCCGCCGCCTGGCAGCGTTCCCGGTAGCTCTGTGCCAGGGCGGTGAGCTCCTCCGGGGTCTGGACGCCGTATTGAGCCAGAATGCGGCGGGCTTGCCGTTTCCTATAGAAATACAGAAGGCCAGCTCCTAAAGTCACGACGGCGACCCCTGCCAGCATACCTAAAATAGGGCCGAGGGGAGCGGTTTCATTTTTCATCAATTGCCGCGCAATTACCCCGATTCCGCCGCCAAAGCCCAAAAGCAGAAAAATCCAGATACCCCGTTTGACCTTGCCTGCTGTTCGGACAGCGGCTTGACAGGCGGCGGAATCCACTTCGGCCTTGGCCACCGCCTCGTCGCCGGTCATATCGAGGAAGTGCTCGTCTTTTGCCGCCTCCCTGGCCGTGGCGGCGGCCTCCTCCGCCTCCTTCAGGGCGGGCTCACCCTGCTTAATCTCCTCCTCCAGGGCCTTGATGTATTGCAGCTCGCCCTGAGCCCGTTTCAGCTCCTCCCGGTCGGGGATGGGCCGGGTGGACAGCTCCGCCTCCAGGCCCTCCAGCTGCTTCCGGGCGGCCTGCTCGGCCTCCTCCGCCTGGGCGTAGCGGTCGGACAGCTTCCGCTGGGCCAGAAGGCGGTGGATCTCCGCCTGCCGGGCCAGACCATCCCGGGTACGGGCCAGAGCGGCCTGCTCCCCCTCCAGCCGGGCGGTGAGGGCGGCGGAGGCCTCCAGTGCCTCCAGATTTTCCCGCACCTGGGCCAGCTGGGCCTCCAGCTTGGGGATATCCCCCACGCTTTTGTTGACCTGCCGCCGGTTTTTCCAGCCCTTCAGCCGCTCCATGGCCTGGGAGAAGGACACGTCCTCCTCCCCCGACGTGACCAGGGCGGCGATGCGCCGCTCCAGCTCGGGGGCAGTAGTGAGGGACAGGCTGCCGTCTCCCAGGAAGGCGGAGCGGGTGAACACCTCCGCCCCCACCCCGGTGAGCAGCTCGCCGCAGTTGGAGGCAGTAAGGCCGGGCACCGGCTCCTGGGTGCCGGTGTAGACGGCGGAGAAGGCGCCGAAGGGTGTGTTGCGCCTGGGGCCCCGGCGGATGGTGATGTCCCGCCCCTCCAGCTCCAGCTGGATTTCCCCCTCCATGGGGGCGCCGGACCAGGGCTGATAGCGGTTCTTGTCAGCCAGGTAGCCCTTTTTGTTCTGGTCGCGGGTGCTGATGCCGTAGAGCATGGCCCGCCAGAAGGCGGCCCAGGTGGACTTGCCCCCCTCATTGGGGCCGTGGATGAGGGTGAGGCCGGGGCCCGGCTCCAGCCGGGCTCTGTCCAGCCGGCCGAAGGTGGCGGTCATGGATTTGATTTTCACGGCTCCTCGCCCCCCTCCAGAGCGGCCAGCCCATACCGGGCGGCCAGCTGGCATACCGGATCGTCCGGCGCGGCCTGGCACTTGTCCCACATGTCCTGGAGAAACAGGCCGGTGAGGGCGTCCTCCTCCCGCCGGGCCCACAGATCCTGGGGCATACGGGTGCGGTCGATGATGGTGAGACCGTAAAATTCGGGTGCCAGCATCAGCTCCAGATTGGCCAGGTCGGGGGCCTGCCCCTCGCCGGTGAGAATCAGGCGGCCCACCAGGTCCTGGGTCCGCCCGGGCAGGGCCTCCCGAATGTTGGACAGCGCCCCCTCCGGCCCGGTGATATCCACCGTGAAAATTTCATAGCGGACCTTGGCCAGGGGGACGAACTGGGCGGTTACACGGCCGGGCTCCGCCTCCAGGTAGAGGACCCCCTTCTCCCCGGTCTCGTCAAAGCCCCGGCCCTCGGGGCAGCCGGGGTAGGCCCAGAAGGTCTCCCCCTCCCGCTGCAGCCCGCTGGTCTGGTGGACGTGGCCCAGGGCCAGATAGTCCAGGCCGCTGGCGGCAATGTCCCCGGGGGTGATGGGGCCGTAGTCGCCCTCCGCGCCCCCCACGTTCCCGTGGAGGACGGCGAGGTGAAGCCTGCCGTCGTCGGGGACGGCGATGCCCCTCAGGGGACAGGCGGCCTGGTGGGGGTCGGAGAAGGCCCGGCCCCACAGGGTGCAGCCGGGCAGCTCCACCTGCTCCAGCTCGTCGAAGATATGTACGTTTTCCGGCCAGTCCAGGGCGGTCCACACCGACCGGGGGCCGTAGAAATCGTGATTGCCCGGGGCGATGAACACCGGGCAGGGGATGGAGGCCAGCGCCGTGGACAGGGCCTGGGCCGTCTCCCGGAAAACCCGCTCCGAATCCAGCAGGTCGCCGGCCAGCAGCACCAGGTCGGCCTGCTTCTCCCGGGCCAGGGCGGCCAGCCGGTCCAGCAGCTCCCGCTGCTCCCCCCGCCGCTGGGCCGCCCGCTCCGGCGTCAGGCCGGAAAAGGGGCTGTCCAGGTGGAAATCGGCCCCGTGGATAATTTTTATCATGTTTATACCTCATTAAGCGGTTTGCAGGGGCGGATATCATCCGCCCCCAACGGACGTCCGCATTATTCAATAATATCCGTCCGGACCACATTGACGCATTTTTTCGTCTCTGTGTCGATGGTAAACAGGCAGGCGTTCAGTTTGCAGTTCCCCTCGGCCTCCTCATACCGCCGGGGCAGGCCGCCCAGGAACAGGTTCAGGGAGTTTTCCGGCTTGATGCCCAGCACCGAGTTGACGGGTCCCGTCATTCCCAGGTCGGTGACAAAGCCGGTGCCCTGGGGGAGCACCCGGCAGTCCGCCGTGGGCACGTGGGTGTGGGTGCCCCACACCGCCGCCGCCCGGCCGTCCAGATGCCAGCCCATGGCCCCCTTCTCGCTGGTGGCCTCGGCGTGGAAATCCACCAGCAGCAAATCGAAGCCCCCCCGGTTCCAGAAATAGTTGGCGGCCTTGAAGGGGCTGTCCAAATTGGAATTCAGGTCCACCCGGCCCATAATATTCAGCACGCCCAGGGCCAGGCCCTGGCACCGGTAGACCCCAAACCCTCGGCCGGGCACCCGGCCGGCGTAGTTGGCGGGGCGGAGGATGCGGTCCTCCTTGTCCAGAAAGGCGCCGATCTGGATGCGGTTCCAGGTGTGGTTGCCCAGGGTAATCACGTCGGCCCCGGCCTCCAGAACACGCCGGGCCTGGGCGGGGGTGATGCCCACTCCGGAGGCGTTTTCCCCGTTGACCACGCAGAAATGGGCCCCGGTCTCCTCCCGCAGGCCGGGCAAGCGGCGGGACAGAATGTCCTGCCCTCCTTCGCCCACCACGTCGCCTACCGCTAATACGTTTAACAGCATAGAAAGTCCTCCTTGCCGGCAGCAGTTTTCCTGCCTATTATAAAGTATCCCCCGGAATTTCGCAACAGTTGTTTGGGGAGGCAGCCTAGGCTGTCTCCCGTGTTTTTTTCCAAAGCTCCACAAGCCGGTGGAGGGCGACGGCCAGGGCGATGTTGGCGGCGTAGGACAGCAGGAAATACAGCCGGTTGCTGGGCCCAAAGGAGACAAACCGGCGCAGCAGCGTCACCTCGGAGAACAGGCTGACGTTCAGCAGGTAAATCTCCAGGCTGTGCCGCCCCAGCAGGCGGAAAAACCGCTGAGCCCACCCCAGGGGCAGGCGCTCAAAGCACCAGCATATGGCAAAGCACATGGGCACGGTGGTAAACAGGAACAGGTAACACAGCGGGCGGTAATCGGCGTTGGGGCCCTTGCCCATGGTCAGCAGGTAGAGCACCCCCAGCCCCAGCCAGACGCACCAGAACAGGATGTCTCTGATCCCCAGCCGCCGGTCCTCCAGCACATAGAAGCCCAGCAGCAGGCCCAGGCAGAAGATGGGCAGGCGGAAGACCAGGTCCATGGAGTACCAGTAGCCGTCCACCATCAGCACCCGGCCGATGACCAGCCCCAGCAGAACGCCGGCGGCGGTGAGGCATTCCCGGCGGCGGCTGGCCCGCAGGCGGCGGAAGCAGAAGGGGGTGATGGCGTAGAAGCTCATGGACCCCGCCACATACCAGTTGAAGGCCCCCGCCGGGCGGACCCAGTAGTACAGCAGAGCGGCGTTCCAGAGCAGGGCGCTGAGGGGCGCGCCCCGGGTGAGGACCTGGAAAAGGGTGTAGGGCACCATCACCAGATAGTAGGCGGGGAGCACCCGCCCCGCCCGCCGGGCCATGAAGGCGGAATAGCTCTGCTCCCGCCGGGCCAGGGACATCACCAGTCCCATGGAGGACAGCAAAATGAAGATGTCCACCCCGCCGAATCCGGCGGCCCGGACCCACTCCAGCAGGGTGAGGCCCATGTTCAGGTCGAAGGAGTGGAACAGCATCACCCAGAGGATGGCCACCCCCATCAGTTCGGTGCGGTATTTGCTTAAAATACTGTAGCGCATGGTTTTTCCTCCACTATCAGCCGGGCGCAGGGATATTGTAGGGGCGGCCTGTGGCCGCCCCTACATTTTAGTACCCATAGGACATAAAATCAATACTTTTACCGGAATTGTGCTAGAATTTAAGAAAATAACCGCTGGTGGAAGGGGGGATTTGGGGTGAGTATACTGGAAAACAAGCAAAGATTCTGCAACCGCCTGAAAGCTCTGCGGGAAGGGAAAAAGCTGACGGTGGAGGAATTGGCCCAGTGCAGCGGCGTGGCTCTGACCATTCTGGAGGAGTTGGAGCGGGAGGTACTTCCAGATGAAATGATGCTTCACGACGCCGTACTCCTGGCAAAAGCGTTTGACTGCAAGATATACAAATTGTTTGAATGAAAGACTATACACGTCTCAAAATTTTGAAAACCTTCCGCATGTAGGGCAAGGGCTCTGCCCTTGCCTTTTCTGCCACGTAACAGAACGCGCTCAAAAGCCTTCCCCCTTAAAGGGGGAAGGTGGCACGGCCGCAGGCCGTGACGGATGAGGGTGCGGTAAGGTTAGCACCCCTTATCGAAAGGACAGCGTCCCCGCCCCGCCCCCTCATCCGCCCCCTTCGGGGGCACCTTCCCCCCTGAGGGTGGAAGGCTTGCCCTGCGGGGGACGAAGGGAATTTTATCCCCTCACGGGGATAGGCAGGGGTAGAACCCCTGCCCTACATGATGTACCAGCCGATATTTCCAGAGGCTTTCCGAATTTATGAGACGAGTATGTGAAAACCCTCCGCCGCCCTTGACAAACCGGCCTGTTCTGATATAATACAAACAGAAAGGGCGCTGTCACTGACAGTTGGCCCGGTTCGATTAGCTAAACACAGTTAGCCGCTCGGGGCCATCCGGGCGGCTAACATGCATTGGTAGTACCAAAACAAAAGCGGGACGGCGTGCCGTCCCGCTTTGCTGCTTATTTGATGGGCAGACCGGCCTCTTTCTTGGCCTTGATCTCCCGGAGGGCGTCCTTATAGGACAGGTTAACCCGGCCCTTCTCGTCGATCTCGGTGACCTTCACCCAGATCATATCGCCGATGTTGACCACGTCCTCGACCCGGTCCACCCGGCGCTCGGCCAGCTTGGAGATGTGGACCATACCGTCCTTGCCCGGGGCCAGCTCCACGAAGGCGCCGAACTGGAGGATGCGCACCACCTTGCCGTAGTACAGCTCGCCCACCTGGGGGACGAACACGATGGTCTCGATCATCTTCTTGGCGGCGTCGCAGGAGGCGGCGTCGGGGGAGGCGATGTGGATGGTGCCGTCGTCCTCAATGTCGATCTGCGCGCCCGACTCGGCGGTGATCTTCTGAATCACGGAACCGCCCTTGCCGATGACCTCCCGAATCTTGTCGGGGTCGATCTTCATGGACAGCATCTTGGGGGCCCACTTGCATACCTCGGGGCGGGGAGCGGCGATGCAGGGCAGCATCACCTCGTCCAGAATGGCAAACCGGGCGTCCCGGGTGATGTCCAGGGCCTCCTTGATGATCTCGTGGGTGAGACCGTCGTTCTTCAGATCCATCTGGATGGCGGTGATGCCCGACTTGGTGCCGGCCACCTTAAAGTCCATCTCGCCGTGGAAGTCCTCCACGCCCTGGATGTCGATAAAGGTGGTGAAGCCGCCGTTGTCGTCCTGAATCAGGCCGCAGGAGATGCCGGCCACCGGGGCCTTGATGGGCACACCGGCGTCCATCAGGGCCAGGGTGGAGCCGCAGATGGAGCCCTGAGAGGTGGAGCCGTTGGAGGACAGCACCTCAGAGACCACACGGATGGCGTAGGGGAACTCCTCCTCAGAGGGGAGCACCGGGGCCAGAGCCCGCTCGGCCAGGAAGCCGTGGCCGTACTCCCGGCGGTTGGTGGACCGGGGAGCCCGGGCCTCGCCCACGGAGTAGGGGGGGAAGTTGTAGTGGTGCATATACCGCTTCTCGGTCTCCTCCCAGATGGTGTCCAGCTTCTGGGAGGCGGCCAGAGTGTTCAGGGTGCACACGGACAGCACCTGAGTCTGCCCCCGGGTGAACAGGCCGGAGCCGTGAACCCGGGGCAGCACGCCCACCTCGGCGGCCAGGGGACGGATCTCGTTCTGAGCCCGGCCGTCCACCCGGTGGCCCTCCAGCAGCCAGGCCTTCACGATCTTTTTCTGGAACTTATAGGTGAACTCCTCCAGGTACTGGTCCATGTCGGGGTACTGCTCCAGATATTTCTCGTGCCAGTGCTCGATCATCTCGTTCCAGCGCTTCTCCCGGACGGTCTTGTCATCGGTGTCCATGGCGGCCTTGGCCTCGTCCATGAAGTTGGCCACAATATCGTCGAAGAGCTCCTGGTTGAACTGGGCATGGTCGTACTCCATCTTGGGCTTGCCGATCTCCCGGACGATCTGGTCGATGAAGTCGATCTGCTTGCGGATCTCCTCGTGGGCCTTGACGATACCGGCGTACATAATCTCGTCGGGGATCTCGTCGGCCCCGGCCTCGATCATGACTACCTTCTCCCGAGTAGCGGCCACGGTCACGTCCATCCGGCTGGTCTTGCGCTGCTCCTGGGTGGGGTTGAGGACGATCTGGCCGTCGCAGAAGCCCACCTCCAGGCAGCCGATGGGGCCGGCAAAGGGGATCTCGGAGTAGCTTACGCAGGCGGAGGCGCCGATCATGGCGGCCACCTCGGGGGAGCAGTCGTAGTCCACGCTCATGACGGTGCACTGGATGCACACGTCGTTGCGGAAGTCGTAGGGGAACAGGGGGCGCATGGGCCGGTCGATGAGGCGGCTGGCCAGCACGGCGGGCAGGGAGGGCCGGCCCTCTCTGCGCATGAAGGAGCCGGGGATGCGGCCCACGGCGTACAGCTTCTCCTCAAACTCCACG
>Ga0209064_1002628_pt1 | contig 19051 bp, 14 predicted proteins | sample Inofromicrocosms_FD_187498 | JGI IMG/M metagenome (GOLD analysis project Ga0209064, IMG submission 187498) | Mouse cecum microbial communities from Vienna, Austria - Inoculum for glucosamine and mucus D2O microcosms (SPAdes) (version 2) | ecosystem: Host-associated > Mammals > Digestive system >... | reverse complement strand
TATAAAGTTACTAAAAATCTGCCACTTGGCCAAATTTTCATTGCACTTATTTTCTTGAAAATCAGAGGTTAAAGCCTCTCCGCCCGTACTGCTCTCGCTATAAAATAACACATTTGTCGAGAATGAAACGAAATCTTAAATGAAAGAGCCGTGAAAAAAAATCAAAAAAAAGCGCGGCAAGGTCTTGCAGATTCAAAAATAATGCGTACCTTTGCAGTGCCTTTAAAAATGGTGCCCTTAGCTCAGCTGGTTAGAGTGTCGGATTGTGGTTCCGAAGGTCGTGGGTTCGAGCCCCACCGGGCACCCTGAGCAAAACGGAATTGAGATCGAAAGATGTCAGTTCCGTTTTTTTAATACGCCTTATGGATAAATACGAAATGCTCCGTGCCGGAATCTGGAGCCACTACATCAACGACGACATCGCAGCCCGCCTTATGGCTTGTGAAGAAAAATGTTTTGAATTCAACACCCTGCCCCCGTCAAGGCTCGTTGAACGCCGTGCCATCATCGAATCGCTTTTAGGTGGAATCCGACAACCTTTCACCATCCATTCGCCATTCCACTGCGATTTCGGCTTCAACATCCGGATAGGCAGCGGCTTCGTAGGCAACTACAACCTTACGATACTCGACGAAGCCGAGGTGTGCATAGGCAACAATGTATTTATCGGACCGAATACGGGAATATACACCGTCGAGCATGCATTTGATGCAGCACAGCGCAGCGAAGGAATAATGAAAGCCCGTCCTGTGACCATAGGAAACGACGTTTGGATATGCGCCAACACAATAATCCTTCCGGGCGTGACCATAGGCGACGGAGCAGTTGTCGGAGCCGGCAGCGTTGTCCGCCACGACATACCACCCCACACTTTCGCCGCCGGAAACCCATGTCGTACGATCCGTGCTATCACAGCCGATGACAAGGCTACAGACATAATCGACTGACTTTTTTTTCAGACAATACAAAACGATATTACGGAAATAATGCGTAATTTTGTCACCGAAAAAACACTTACGCACTTATTCATTTGCAATTATGACGACATCTGACAAACCAGACAAAAAATTCCGCTCCCTGACAAAAGAGGAAATATCAATACTCGAAAGGCGCGGATGTACAGCGGCAGATTGGACAGAAATAAACGTCAAAGACGGATTTTCCCCCGAATGCTGCCGAAATGTCCGCTTTTCCGGCAAAATCTTTCTCGGAACCTTTTCTAAAACATTTACCCGTACAGGTGGAATTGTTCTTAGTTCCGGCATCAGCGACGCCACACTTCACAACTGCACAGTAGGCAACGACGTCTATATCCACGGCATAGGAAACTACATAGCCAACTACGACATAGCCGATGGCGCTTTCATCGAAAATACCGACTGTATCTGCACCGACGGCCTGACTTCTTTCGGCATAGGCACCGACGTATCGGTACTGAACGAAACAGGAGGACGCGAGGTTCCTATCTATGAAAACCTCTCGGCTCAGCTTGCCTATCTCACCGCTCTATACCGTCACAATCCCCGTCTGACATCGGCTCTGCGCAAGCTTATAGCCGACCATGCACGTGCAAAAGCATCAGACCGCGGACGCATCGGAATCAATGCCTCGGTGATCAACAGCGGAACAATACGGAACGTCGAGATCGGCGACTATGCCCGCGTAGAAGGAGTCACCCGCCTCAACAACGGCACAATAGCAGGCTGCGAAGCCGACCCGGTTGTAGTAGGTGCCAACGTAATGGCCGAAAACTTCGTTCTCGCACCCGGCGCGCATGTCGAAGACTCTGTAGTACTTGTCAATACATTCGTCGGGCAAGCCTGTCATCTATCCCACCTGTTTTCCGCCCACGATTCTCTATTTTTCGCCAACTGTGTGTGCGAGAACGGAGAAGCCGCGGCAATATTCGCCGGCCCCTACACTGTGACCATGCACAAGTCGAGCCTGCTGATTGCCGGAATGTTCTCATTCCTCAACGCCGGTTCGGGCTCAAACCAGAGCAACCACATGTACAAGCTCGGTCCCATACATCAGGGGATGGTAGAGCGTGGCTCAAAAACGACCAGCGACTCATATATATTATGGCCCGCTCGCATCGGCGCATTCTCACTCGTAATGGGACGCCATGTAAACCACCCCGACACATCAGCCCTTCCTTTCTCTTATCTGATCGAGAACCGCGGACGCAGTTTCCTCGTGCCGGGCGTGAACATAAAAAGCGTAGGAACTATACGCGATGCCCAGAAATGGCCTAAGCGCGACCGCCGCAAGCCCGGCAGCCCACGCCTCGACGCCATCAACTTCAACCTTCTCAGCCCCTATACCATCTCTAAAATGTTGGACGGCATAAAGCTGCTCGACACAATCGAACAGACCACAGGCCTGACCGCCGACCAATATGCCTACCACTCGATGACTATCGACGCCCGTGCCCTGCGCAAAGGACGCGACTATTACCGAATGGCTATCGACAAATTCTTCGGAAACTCAATAATACACCGTCTGCGCGAAACGGATTTGCGCGACGCCGACGCCGTGGCCTCCCGCCTGCAGCCGACAGCCTACGCAGGACGAGGCGAATGGCTCGACATAGCCGGCATGATTGCCCCGCAGACCGAAATCGACCGGCTTTGCGCTGACATAGCCGACGGCAAGATCGCATCCCTCGCCGAGGCCGAAAAACGCATCCATGAAATCGCCGACGACTATTACGACATGGAATGGACATGGGTCGCCGACAATTTCAAACAATGGTTCGGCAAAGAATGCAGCGAACTGACGGCAGAAGACCTTGCCGAAATCGCCGACCGCTGGCAACAGAGTGTCGTCCGCCTCGACAACATGCTATACGACGACGCCCGTAAAGAATTCTCCCTTATCTCGCGCATAGGCTTCGGCGCCGACGGCACCAATGAAACACAGGCCGCCGACTTCGAACAGGTGCGCGGCGATTTCGAAAACGATCCTTTCGCCCGCATGGTGCTCGACCACATCGCAAAAAAGAGCGCCTTGGCCGATAACTTCCGACGCCGCCTCAAAGCGGAATAAACAGCAACGAAAAAAAATACGCTATTACAACGGCACCGTATCCCGAATGATACGGTGCCGTTGTTCATCCGTTTCCAACGTTTTGTGAAAATTTCACACTTTTTGCAGCTGTCCGGCTTGACTTTGCAAGAAAAAAAAGCTAACTTTGTGAGTCTTAACATAAACAATCTATCACCTGCACCAGACCATGGATCAGACTTTCATCATACTCAAACCGTCCACAATCGCACGTTGCCTTGTGGGAGATGTCCTGACACGCTTTCAGCGCAAAGGCCTCCTTATAGCCGGCATCAAAATGATGTGCCTCGACGAAGCAATACTCCGCGAACACTACGCACACCTCGTCGACCGTCCATTTTTCCCATCCTTACTGCACTCTATGACAGCCACACCGGTCATCGTAGCAGTGCTCCGCGGTAAAAACGCCGTAGAAGTTGTGCGAGCCATGACCGGAGCCACAAACTGCCGCAACGCAGCCCCGGGCACCATCCGCGGCGACTTCGGTATGAGCGGTCAGGAAAACATCATTCATGCGTCCGACTCTCCCGAAAATGCGGAAATCGAAATAAACCGTTTCTTCCGCCCTGAAGAAATTTTCGACTACACTCTGGCAGGCATCGGCTCAATATATGCCCCCGACGAACTTGACTGATCCAAAACCAAGAACCAGGACTACGACAACAAAACAGATGACACTCTCCGTAATAAACAGGTACCTTTTAATCGCCACAGGCCTCTTTTTTGCAAATACCACTTCGGCACAGGATTTCCGACTTCCGGACCAGCACAAAGCCCAACACGGACGACTTCTTGCCAATCAGGGTAATGCGGGAATAACAGTCGACAACACAACACGATATCTCGAATCGCTCTTCTCCGATGAGGACGAGCCCGAATTCGACATATATACCGAAGGCTGGGACAGCAAGCGTGTGAACTGCTACACAGAAAGCATGGTTCCGCAGACCGCCGACATCGACGTGTCGAAATTCTCAATGCCGCACCCCGGCTACATAACCTCGCCTTACGGCTACCGCCGCCGTTTCCGCCGCATGCACAAAGGAGTCGACCTTAAAATCAATATGGGCGACACAATCCGTGCCGCATTCGACGGCCGAGTGCGCATAACAAACTTTGAGCGCCGAGGCTATGGCAACTACGTGGTGCTACGCCACACCAACGACCTTGAAACCGTCTACGGCCATCTTTCTGCATTCCTTGTCGAACCCGACCAATATGTAAAAGCAGGTACCCCGATTGCTCTCGGCGGTAACACAGGCCGCTCCACAGGTCCGCACCTTCATTTCGAAACACGCTACATGGGATATGCTATCAATCCTTGCGCCATATTCGACTTCGCGAACCAGACCACCCATACAGACTCATACACATTCGACAAGAATACATACCAGAACGCACGCAATTTCTCGCCGGCGGCCAACAGCGAATACGCAAAGCGCTACCTGAAAGAAAATCCGACAAAACCCTGGCGAGCTACAGCGTCCTCTTCGTCCAAGGGCAAAGGTTCGGCGACATACGTTGTCCGCAAAGGCGATTCCCTGAGCCGTATAGCATCGCGCAACGGCACATCCGTAAGCCGGTTGTGCAAGCTCAACGGATTGAGCACCAAATCAAAACTCCGCCCGGGGCAGAAACTAAAGTTGCGATAGGACTTTCCTGACGGCAAAAATATCAGCGCCCCGTATCGGACAGACATCCGCTTCGGGGCGCTGAACTTTGCAACACACGAGCTTGTTATGCTCCAAACGACGATTAATTATAAGAATTACAATAATATGAAAACTAAACGACAACTGCAGACAGCGTTCAGCGCCGCTATTGCAATATCGGCGGCAGCACTGATTTCATCATGCGGAACAGACACATGCCGAAGCGGCAGCGACAATACAATCGATTTCACACGCCAAAGCGTCGAGAATGTCTACACGCTTGAAGGTTCGGCCTCGGATTATAACAGCGACCACGACCTAACAATCGCCTGTCGCTCTACAATCCTTATGCCGGAGCGTATATACGGCGACGAAAGCACTGCGCTGCGCGACTCTATCGTGTCGGCCGCATTCGGAAAAGCGGAAACTTACTCCGACACCGTAGCAACTGAATATTTCCGCAAATACGCATCAGAACTCGGGTTTAATCTGAACACAGACAAGGACACAAAGCAATTCAACGGCGAATCATTATATAAAGCCGACGGATATATAACAATTGAAGGTTCCGTAGAATCTTTGTCGCAGACATTCCTATCTTATGCCGTAGAAACGGACTTCTATTATCCGAGATCGGCTCATGGTTCTTCAAACACAAAATACATCAACTACGACATCGAATCGGGACGTATAATAGAACTTGACGACATTTTCGTCCATGAAAAGATGAACGATGAACTTGTTGACAAAATACGCGAACGTGCAAAAGTCATGGAAGCGCTCGCCGGTCCCATATCGATAGAAGGACTGCCTGCCAACGGAAACTTCTACGTAACCAACAGCGGCGACATAGTTTTCGCATATCAGCCTTATGAAGCCGCAAGCTATGCGCAGGGGGTCATCGACGTGCGTTTCCAGCCCTACGAACTCACCGACATGATGAGCAAGGAAGGCCGTCAGCTGTTCAATCTGCCTTCAGAAGCGGACTAAAGTTCGATTTTTGAGCGACGACGGCGCCGTCCGGGTTTGACAAATCGTGCGGCAATATATGCCAGCCTGGTGTGCAGACGGCGCAACCATGGCGACGGAAGCGTGGCTATGTCCGAAGCCATAGGATCGACAAAGCTCGTCAGCGCAGGCACCTCCCCGAACTGCTCCGGATAGATGACCATAATATTATTCTGAGAAAAATAGCGCTGCAGGAAGTTCGGCATTTCCGACATATCGGCATTGAACGACACCGACTGCGGGCGTGCACCGATGACAACAAACAGATCATCGTCGAGAATCTTGTTCGAGAGCAACACGAAATCGTCGTTGCTCTCGAACGTACGGAATTCGCAGCGTATTCCGTAGTTCTCCTGATACAACACACCGCGTATCAACGGCTGAATATCGCCCCGGCTACAGAAAATTACACGACAGCCGACCTGACGCGTCAGACGCGCGATAGCCCGCACCCAGCGGCTGAATCCCGTTTCATACTGCGCCCCGGCAGGAACCCACACAACGATGCGCGTCAGCGTAGCCGGAGGAATGAAGCAACGGGTCAGGATAAGCATACGGTTGGTGGAACGCAATAATTGCTCTACCTTGGAACCGAAGAATGAATCTATCACCGTGGTTCGCCGGTGCATTCCAAGGAAAATCTCTGTTATATCGCGCTCCTCTATAGCGTTCAGTACGCCTGTGACTATGTTGAGGTCATAGCGGTCGAGTCCCGTAAGAGTGACATCGGCACTCGATGCCGAACGCCTGGCCTCGTCAAGCGAGTTCGCCGAAATAGTCCTGGCGGCCTGCGAATTTTCGCTGCGCACATGAATCGCGTAGAAATTATGACTGCCGCGGTCATTGCGCATAAGCACCGCCATTTCTACCAGCGAGCCGGCAGTGACAGGGTTTGCAACCGTGATAAGAGTGTTGTTCACGCGCGTACGTCGTAGCATACGGTGTTCGTCGTCTGCCATCATCTCGACTTTAAGCTTCGATGCCGCTGTAGCCGTGATTATAGGAGCCAGCGCGCAGGTTACGAGAATCACGAGTATGGTGCTGTTGAGCACTTTTTCGTCGAGCATGTGCATGTTGTAGCCCAGTGTGACAACGGCAAGAGCCACCGCAGTGTGCGCGGCAGTAAGACCGAAAAGCACACGCCCGCCCGCCGCGCTGAGTCCGTCGCGGCGGCGCGCTATGAAAGCCGGCAGCCATTTTCCGAGCAAAGCCACCACGAGCATCACGAGAGAGAACCCGAGGGTGTCGGCATTGGCAAGCACACGCACATTTATCATCATGCCGACGCTGATCAGGAAATAAGGAATGAACAAAGCATTGCCGACAAATTCTATAGAACTCATCAGAGGCGATGCCGGCGGCACATAGCGATTGAGTATCAAACCACTCATGAAAGCACCGAGCACAGGCTCGACGCCAACGATCTGCGCTGTCCACGACGCCAGAAACACAAGCGCCAAGACGAACACATACTGCGTCACCTTATCGCTGTAGGTCTTGAAGAAATAGCGCGCCATGCGGGGAAAAGCATAGACAATAGCGGCGAGCCAGAGCAACATCTTCAGCACCAGCCACAATAGTACTCCTATATCGAATACGCCTTCCCTGCCGATATTCACAGTAGCAGCAAGCACCAGCAGGGCGCCCACGACAGCGATGATAGTCCCCACTATGGCTATAAGCACAGCCGGTGATTTTGTGATGCCGAAACGTGCGGCCACCGGGTACGAAATCAAAGTATGGGAAGCATACATGGCTCCGAGCAGCATTGCCGTCAGCCAACTCTGGCCAAGAATATACACGCTCGAAAGCACTCCGAGCAAAAGAGGGATGACAAGCGTCAGTATGCCGAACGACAGCCCTCGGCGCAGGTTAAGGCGCAGATGGAACATGTCGATTTCCAAGCCGGCAAGAAACATCAGATAAAGAAGTCCCACCTGCCCGAACACCGCAAAACTGGAATCGTTGTCGAGCACATTAAAACCATACGGACCGATGACAACACCGGCCACAATCATGCCTATGATGTGCGGAATTTTAAGCTTATTGAGCAGAATAGGCGCAAAAAGAATGATTACCAGTACAATAAAAAAAATCTGAACCGGTTGTGTAACGAGTGGATGCGATAGTATCACCATTCTTTCTTTTGTCTAAATACGCCTCGCCCTGGCACAGGCGTGACAGGGTCTGTCAGCGACGTCGGGATATTATATATTGCGCTATCTGGACGGCATTGAGAGCGGCACCCTTCCGGATCTGGTCGCTGACAGTCCAGAAAGTAAGCCCGCGCGGATTAGCAAGATCGGCACGCACACGTCCGACAAACACCGGATCGAGTCCCGCGCAGTCGAGAGGCATGGGATAAGATTTGGCCGCAGGGTTATCCACAAGCACCACACCATCAGCTTCTGCAAAAGCTTTGCGCGCGGCGTCAACACCCACCGGTTCTTCCGTTTCCACCCAGATAGCCTCGCTGTGGGCACGCATGACAGGCACACGCACACAGGTGGCGCTTACTTCCAGCTCCGGGGCATGCATGATTTTCTTCGTTTCGAAGTGCATCTTCATCTCCTCTCGGGTGTAGCCGTTGTCTGTAAAAGTGTCGATATGCGGAATAAGATTGAACGCAAGCTGCCATGCGAATTTATCAACAGTCGGAACCTCGCCGCCTACAAGCTGGCGGGTCTGCGCCTCAAGCTCTTCCATACCGCTCGCTCCCGCACCGCTGGCCGCCTGATATGTCGACACATGCACGCGGCGTATAGGCGAAATGTCGGCTATAGGCTTGAGAGCCACCACCATCTGTATGGTCGTGCAGTTAGGATTGGCTATTATGCCGCGCGGAGCCGTCAGGGCATCCTCGCCGTTAACCTCCGGAACCACCAGAGGAACATCGGCATCCATGCGGAACGCACTGGAATTATCTATCATTATCGCTCCGCCGGATGTTATCACATCGGCATAGTCGCGCGAAACTCCGGCACCGGCTGAAACAAAAGCGAAATCAATGCCTGCAAAGTCGTCGGGCTTGGATGTCAGTTCCCTGACCTGAACCCGCCGGCCGGCAAAATCATAAAAACGTCCGGCACTGCGCGCCGAACCGAAAAGACGGAGTTCGTCCACCGGAAAAGCTGTTGATTCCAGCACTCTGAGGAATTCCTGACCGACAGCGCCCGAAGCGCCGACAATTGCTACGTTCATTTATACCCTGATAGATTAAATAGATGTAACTTATGATTTAAGTGTTGTTTCTGTTTCTTTATTTCAACTTGCAAAGTTACACATATTTTTTGAATTACGGAGCAATTGCGCTCCAATACGGTATATCGCGCAGAAAAGCGTATGTTCCGGCCGAGCGGTCGAAGCGGCAGCAATAATGCCTCAGGCCATTGCTCACGATAAGAAGCGGAGCATCGAGCACCATATTATAACGCGCGATCTGGTCGAAAACCTTCTGTGTCACCGCCACTGTCGGTGCTTTGTACTCCACTATCACCAATGGGTGCAGGCTGCGGTCGAAAACCACAGTATCGCAACGCCGCGTCATTGAATTCAGCTTCAGGCCTATCTCATTCGCCATCAACACCGACGGAAATCCACGGTCCGCGACGAGAAAGTTGACAAAATGCTGCCGCACCCATTCCTCAGGAGTCAGCGCCACCCATTTACGCCGCAAAGGATCATAGACCTCTCTGCCGGCGGCGCTGTCGCGCAAGGCGATTTCAAAAGGCGGGAGATTTAGCGGAGTCATTATGCGTGATTCGGATTTTTGTTGTAAATTTACAAAAATATTTCCACATGGCACAAGCATCAGCCACATTCGACAGCATACGCTCCGACCTCTCCCGCCGGCAATACGCCCCCGTCTACCTGCTCCACGGCGAAGAAGGTTATTATATAGACGCACTTGTCGACGAATTCGACAAAATACTCGGCGACGACGAAAAAGCATTCAACCAGTACACCCTCTACGCCCCAGACGTCGAACCTGCCGCCGTCGGCGAGCTGTGCCACCGAATGCCCATGATGGCCGACCGCCAGGTGGTGATCCTCAAAGAAGCGCAGGCCGTTCCGACGGCAAAACTCAACAAACTCGCCGCATACGCCGGCTCTCCCACCCCCACTACTATCCTGGTAATCTGCTGCCGGGGCGCGGAAACAAAAGCCAAAGACCTCGTAAAAGCGATAAACTCTGCAAAAGGAGTCGTATTCGAATCAAAAAAGCTAAAGGACTATCAGGTGCCCGCGGCAATAGCCGGATACATAAAAAACAAAGGGCTGACAGCCGAACAGAAATCGCTTGAAATGCTATGCGAGTTCATAGGCAACGACCTCAGCCGCCTGCACAACGAAATCGACAAACTTGCGGGCATACTCGGTCCCGGAGCTGCAGTCACACCCGAAGCCATAGAACGCAATATCGGCATCAGCAAGGAATACAACACTTTCGAACTGGTCGACGCACTCGCCGTCAAAGACGCAGCCAAAGTGTTCCGCATCATAGCCTACTTCCGCAGCAATCCCAAGTCGGCGCCGCTGGTAATGGTAACTACAAATGTATTCAATTTCTTTGCCGACCTGCTGGTGGCCTACTACTCTCCCGACCGTGGCGACTCCGCTCTGATGGCACTTTTCAAACTGCGCCACCCCATACAGCTCCGACGCTACCGCGAAGGCATGGCCCGTTACAATCCATTCCAGCTTATAGAAATCATATCGGCCATACGCGACTTCGACGCAAAAAGCAAAGGTGTGGGTTCGAGGCAGAACGAACACCGCCTGTTCCACGACCTGATGTATCACATACTGACAGCTCCCGGCAATATACGGCGCTAACGGCCGAAGAGCCGATAAAGCGCGAATTGGTATTTGTCCGATTTTTTCGTATCTTTGCAGGCGCAAAAGGCGCTTAGGCGCAGTATGCACGCAATCAGACAAATAAATCAATCATATAACTGAACTACAATATAATTTATGGCAACAACAGCTGATTTCAAAAACGGTATGTGCCTCGACATCGACGGCAACTACTTCTTTATCGTTGAATTCCTCCACGTAAAACCCGGCAAAGGCCCGGCTTTCGTACGCACAAAACTGAAGAACGTCAAGACAGGCCGCATCCTCGACAAAACCTGGAACTCAGGTGTAAAGGTTGAGGAAGTACGCATCGAGCGCCGCCCCTACCAGTTCCTTTACAAGGACGACATGGGCTACAACTTCATGCACACCGAAACTTTCGAACAGGTAGCCATCCCCGGCGAAAGCATCGACGGTGTACAGTTCCTCAAGGAAGGCGACATCTGCGAAGCTATGGTACACGCAGCTTCCGACACCATCCTGACATGCGAAATGCCCACCAGCGTCGTTCTCGAAATCACATACACCGAACCCGGCATAAAGGGCGACACCGCCACCAACACTCTCAAGCCCGCAACAGTGGAAACCGGAGCTGAAATCCGCGTACCCCTCTTCTGCAACATAGGCGACAAAGTGCGTGTCGACACCCGCGACGGTTCCTACGTAGAGCGCATCAAGGCATAAGAACAGGGACATATCCCAATCACAACATTAGCGGCCGGAATCCGATAAAGGATATTCCGGCCGCTAATGCTGTATATGAAAAGGCGCCGTGCGTGTTCCTTCACGGCGCCCCGTTCACAGAGGAGAAAGGCGAATGAGAATAAAAAAGACTCTATTATCAGCCTTCTGCGAACACTTCCTTGTGGAACGACGGTTCGATCACTTCGCGGGCTGCACGGGCGGGATAGTCGCCTTCGGTCGAGATGAACACCCAGTCTATGTCGTCGAGGCGGCGAAGGTCGCTCACGAAGAATGCCTCCGACTCAGACGCTCCGACCACCACCACACGAGCCACCCCGGCCTCGCGCGCGGCATGTACGGTATCTACAAAGTAACGGAGAGTAAGATCGTTCGTATAATGGTCGCTCAAATCATCGTTATAGGTCAGCACCACGTCGTGGTAGCCCCGGAAAGCATCGACCATCGACTGATGGCGTGCGAGATCGGCGTGAGTCACGGTCAGACGGTCGTCGGCAAGCATAAGCTTCTCCGGAAAATCCAACATCGCGTTGACGCTGAGTCCGTTCGCGAGAAGTTCGCCTGCAACATCGGCAAATACACGGCAATTGGTGCCTACAAGTGCTATTTCTTTCATATCGTAAATGTGTGTGTTCAATATTGTTTTTGTCATTTGATATATACACAACACCCACAGATGCGTTTCGGTTGTCTGAAGGCATAAAAAATTCATATCCGGGACTCATTATATATACGCCTATGCCGGACTGACAAAGTGGCAGCGCCAAATGTTAAAAGCAAATGTTAACATTAAAAAATTACTAAGATTCGGGTACTTTTTTCCTATATTGCTAAACCTTGCATTATATTTGCAATCAAAAGGACAGACTACATGCAGAATCGAGGAATAGGCGACGTGCCTCGGCACTCTAAATTCCCTCTTCTATCATCTGACAAAACTACAATCACACTATATTCATTATGAAAAAAGCAATCTTAGCAGCAATTCCACTTATGCTCGCCGGCGCCGCGATGCCGGTGGCTTGCACCCACACCCAAGCACAGGATGCCACTCCGGCAGCCACGACCCCTGCACCCGGACGCTTCATCGCCCAGGACGATTTTGTCCGCGCGGCCGAATCGACTGTCAACGGCGTAGTCAGTGTCAAGAGTTTCGCCTCTCCCAACCGCCGACAAGGCGTGCAGCAGGGAGGCAACTACTTCGACGATCCTTTCTTTGAATTCTTCTTCGGCTCTCCCCGGGGTCGCGGAGGCAACCGCCGCGGCTACGACAACGGCGGCGCCGAACGCGAACAGCCCCAGCAGCAACAGATAGGACTCGGTTCGGGCGTAATCATTTCGGCCGACGGATACATCGTAACCAACAACCACGTAATAGCCGACGCCGAGCGTCTGGAAGTGACACTCAACGACAACCGCAATTTCGAGGCAACAGTGGTCGGCAGCGACCCCACCACCGACCTCGCCCTTATACGTATCGACGCACCGGCCGATCTCCACGTGATTCCTATGGGCAACAGCGAAGATTTGCGTCTGGGCGAATGGGTGCTTGCCGTAGGTAATCCTTTCGGTTTCACATCAACGGTCACTTCGGGCATCGTAAGCGCAAAAGCACGAAACATATCCACCACGACAGGCACACCGTCGGCAGGAGGTATCGAAGCTTACATCCAGACCGACGCCGCCGTCAACCGCGGCAACTCGGGAGGAGCACTCGTCAACCTGCGCGGCGAACTCGTAGGCATCAACACAGCCATCTACTCCCAGACAGGCACATACGCCGGATGCTCCTTCGCCATCCCGACGTCCATAGTCCAGAAAGTCACCACCGACCTTCAGAAGTACGGCACCGTGCAGCGAGCCTACCTCGGCATACGCTTCGTCGAACTGTCGCCGGAACTTATCAGCGAAAAGAAAATAAAAGGAGTGACCACTGGCATATATGTGGCTGATGTGGAAGACCGAAGCGCAGCCATGGAAATGGGTCTGAAGCCCGGCGACGTAATCGTGGCTATCGACAGCTATCCCGTGCGCTCCACAGCCGAGATGCAGGAGGTAATAACCCGCTACAGCCCCGGCGACAATATCGAAATCTCTTTCTTCCGCGACGGCGAACGCCTCAGCCGCAAGACCACCCTGCGCAACAGCCGAGGAACGGTCGACATCAGCCGCCGCGATGACGTAAGCGCTCTCGGAGCCACTTTCGAGAAGGTCGACGAGGAAACATGCCGCCGCCTGCTTATCAAGTCAGGCGTACGCGTCAGCGAAGCCGATCCCGACGGACGCTTCTATAAAGCCGGCATACGTAAAGGATTCATAATCCTTAGCATCAACAATATCCGCATCGCTTCCGAAAAGCAGATAACAGATATCTACGAAAGCCTACGTCAGGGTTCCGACCGCGACAAAGTGATGTTCATCACCGGTATACTGCCCTCCAGCCGCTCGGCCTACTTCGCCGTACCTCTGGCTGATTAAAAGGTTTAGAGTTTAATGTTTAGAGTTTAGAGAGCTTTTGCACGTCTGGTTGAAGGTTTAGAGTTTGGAGTTTAAAGTTTAGAGATTGGAGAGATTTTTGCCGCATGTAGGGACGTGCCGTGGCACGTCTGAAAATTGAAACTTGGATAGCTGCCTTGCAGTGCCATAACACATCCGGCAAAACTCCGAAATTCGACAGCATATTTCTATTCGCATAAGCCCGGAATCCCGGAGGACAGAAGCAATCTCCCATTCAAAGGGCGAAGACCTTGCATCCCAACACGATGTAAGATCTTCGACCTTAATTTATTATGTATCATACCACAGTTCCTCAGGAAACTACGCTGCGCTCCGTAATCCTGAGGCTATACAAAATGTAAGGCCTCCGGCCTTCCCCCCCACACAGCACGTCCCCAAGCGCCCGGAGGGTGCGCGCTTGTGTTTAACCCCATGATTTCATGGGTGGAGCGAATGGAATAACATCGAGGCTCGGAGAGCCGACGTTGTGACAGGACGACTCGTCGGACAAAATTTGACGTGCCACGGCACGTCCCTACATGCGGCAAAAATCTCTCTAATCTCTAAACTTTAAACTCCAAACTCTAAACCTTTAACCAGACGTGCCACGGCACGTCCCTACGTTAGGTTCGAAATTCTCTAAACTTTAAACCTTAAACTATAAACCCCATAAAACAACGGGGCGCGCCTATGGAAGGCACGCCCCGTTGTTTTTTTATGTCATGCGGATGACCCGCAAGGGGATTATTTCACAAGGATCTTGCTGACAGTCTTGCCCCGACGGCAGATATAGAATCCGGGGGTAAGATTGTCGGCAGCCACGCGTACGCCCTGCAGGGTGTAGTACTCGGCATCGGCGTTACTGTCGACAGCCACATTGCCTACGCCGGTAGTAGTACCTTCGCTGTCGGTGTAGTAGCTGATGGTGCCGGCGCTCGGAGTGCGGCTTTCGCTGTGGACTGTGCGCACAAGGATTGTCTTGTCGCGTTCGGGAGTGATGTCGAGCTTATCGGTGCCGAGGTCGGTCCAGTCGGCGCCGAAGTCGGCGGTGGAAGCAGCACGGCGGGGAGAGTTCTGAGCCTCTTCATCCATGGAGAAATCGTAGTAGCCGTCCTTCACCATCACATGCAGCACATGCGAGCCGTCGTTTTCCGGAACCTCGAAATGCAGTGTGTTGGTAGCTTTGTCGAAGCTGTGGAGAGGAATCTCAGGCTGACGGCAGTAAGTGACAGAAATAGTCCTAACTTTCAGTGTAGTATTTACAGACACACTCATTCTCACTTCTTTACTATTGCCGGTCCAGGTTCCGTCCGCATATTTACCATTGCCCTCTTCAACGCTGAAGCCTGTTTTGGCTGTACCGTCTACAACAATATTTTTGATTGTGAAATGGCTGGGCGCAGATATTGTAATGTAAGTAGTTCCATTCTTATAGAATCGAAGTTCTGAATACAGGCCGAAGGATGTTGCTACCTCAGCTTCCATTTTGTACTTTATTCCTGTACTTTCATCTGTCCATTCACTTACATGATCAGACTTGTTCTGGGACGAAGCTGACAGGCCATAGTTCGCACCATTGGTGAAGTCAAACTTAAAGTTGGCGTTGGTATCTTCAGGAACCTCGGGATCGTAGACAATGACTTTCACTTCGGCGGAAGCGGCTTCGTAGTGTTCGTTTTCGTCGACAGAGAATGTCAGCACGGTAGTGCCCAGAGCGCCGCCGAACTGGATTGTTCCACCTTCCCATGTAGCCACATTGTCGTCGCTGCCGGCCACTTTCACCTCGCGCGAGCCGTCGGCCGTTTCGCCGTTGAGCAGCACTTCGAAGCTGTCGCCCACCTGTACGGTATTGGGGTAGCTGTAGATAGACTTATCGGGGTTGAATGTAATGACAGTCGGTTTGCGGACAACATTCAGAGTATAGCTCGTGCTTACGGCTGCATACTCTTCGGTAGCCTCGACGGAAGCGGTGACGGTAGTCGTACCGAGCGCGCGGATCACAAGAGCGCCGTCGACGTATTCAGCCACAGCTGCATCGGCAGTGCTATAGATCACGGGCAGTTCCGCGGAGCATGTTGCGACAGGGGCTTCTGTCCATGCCTTGCCATCGAAATCGACGAGAGCAACGCTCTGTTCCTGGCCGTCGACAGCTTCACCGAAGCTGAGGGTGGCATGCAGTTTGGCGATAATCTTAACAGGGATAGTGGCTTCGGCAGCCTTGTAGCGGGCGTCGCCTGCGAAAGCAGCTTTCAGCACCACATCAGTATCAGCTTCCACAGCGGCGGCAATGATGCTGCTGCCGTCCTCGGCTATGGAAAGCAATGTATTGTCGGTGGAATATGTAAGCGTAAGTCCTTCGGTGCACTCGACAGCTGGCATGGCAATGCTTTCGCCTTCCTTGACGCTTGCCGATTCGGCGGTGAACTTAAGAACGGGAACAGCCTTTACCACATTGAGAGTGTAGCTGATTTTTGCACCTGCATATTCGCTTGTCGATTTCACCTCGGCTGTGACTGTTGTCGTGCCGGCGGCAAGGATCTTCAAGCCTGTTTCGTCGAATGCGGCGATTTCAGGATCCGAGGAAGTGTAGATTATGTCAAGACCTTCGGCACAGGTAGCCTTGGGAGCTGCTTCCCAATAGCCTTCGGCGTTAACATCGTCGACGATATTGACCGTCTGCTCCGAAGCGGCTACACCTTCGGGGAATGTCAAGGTAGCGACGGGCAGAGCCGCACCCCATTCAACCTTGATATATTCGACATAAATTACTTTTCCGCCTGAATTAAATCCTACATATTCATATTGTTCATCCAGGCTTGTAAAATCAAATGTTTTTTCAGTGTCGCCAGAAGCGTATTTGAATCGAGCAAGTTCCTTTGATGTCGGTTTGCCTGTATATGCGGTATGAGAGCCGTATATCACAAATTCACGTTCTGCGGTGGTTTTGGACGCCCATTTAAAAGTGACATTTTTAACAACACCGCCGGATTTTGTAGTATAAATACCTTTACTGCTACCGGCATTCATCTGCATGTTATTATTATTATCATTAATAACATAACCGGAATAAGAAGCATTGGTATCTTCCGAGGTGTACTTTGCTTCGGTCGTATATGAATTTTTATTAAAGACCTTTGTTGTAAGCACATCCACTTTGGGGGCGTTGGGGTCGGTGACGTTGACGGTTACTTTGGCGACAGCACCCGTAGCGGTGGCTGTTTCGGCAAGGGTGAATGTCAGTTCGGCTGTGCCTGCGCCCTTGGCGGTGATTTTGCCGTCGGCATAGACAGCCACGGCGTCGTCGCTGCTGCTGACAGTAACGGCATCGGAAGCCGCACCGTTGACAAGCACTGCCACGGCGGAAGCTTCATCGCCAAGCATAAGGTTGTAAATTTCCGTTGCAGGATCAAGCGTAAGTGTCATAGCTTTCTTTTCAACCACAAGCTCGTAGCTGATGGAAGCGGAAGCGTATTCAGGTGTCGATTCAGTGTAGGCCGTGATGGTCGTTGTACCTGGTCCGACTATCATAAACATACCATCCTCGGCCATAACGACTTCTTCATTGGACGAGCGGTATTTCACCGAAAGGTTTTCAGCGCATGTAGCAAGAACCGGGTTCGTCCATTCGCCATTATTCACATCGTCGACAAGATTGATTATCACCTTTCCGTCGGTGATTTCGCGGTTGAAAGCAAGAGTCGGAGCGAGCTTGCCTTTTACTTCGAGGGTGAACGAGGCCGAGCCGGACTTATAAAGTTCCGTTTCGACGGACGTGGCCGTAACGGTCGTTGTACCGCTGTTTTCATCGGCAAGAATATGGCCTGTATTTTCATCAATAAGAGCAATCTCGTCAGCTATCGAATAAGTGTATGTCAGACCGGGAGTGGTATCGTCGGTGAACGCGGGAGTATATTCCGCTCCGGCGTTCAGCGTAACTTTTTCCTGAGAGAATTTTATGACAGGCGTAGCTTTTTCGACCACGAGAGTATATGAAACCGTAGTTTCGGCATACTGTTCGGTAGCTGCACTGGTAGCAGAGATAGTGGTCGTGCCGGCGCTTACAATCATGACTTTGTCGTCATCCATCATAGCGACATTGTCATCGCTCGAAGCGTATGTAACCAGAAGTCCGTCAGCACCGCTAAGCACGGGAGCTGCAGTCCAATAGTCATTAGCAACATCCTTTACGATATCTATCGTCTGCGTCGAACCGTCGACTCCGGCACCGAATGTGATGGGAGCGTCGGGCAGAATGTTTTTCTTGCTATAAGTTACTTCGATATAAGAAAAACGTTTCTGGGCTGACGTCTTTATTGTAAAATCCGATGAAGCCTGTTGCGTTTCTGTTAATATATACGTATTTATATTATTAGTATTCGATGAAAACGCAGGAGTCGTAGTTTTTTCTGCATAAGCAGATGAAGAACAATAGACTTTTATATTTTCTATTGTTACACCTTCTGCATGTTTAAAATGTAATATATCACCAGCATACCAACGAACAAGCTTAGTGTTTACTGTAATTTTTGTACTGTTGATTGATTCAAACTCAACTGTTACATCTGTATTTGTAAATGATTCACCTGCAATATTCTTGAATGAATTATTTTTGATAGTCACAGTCGTGCCCGTACCGGAGTAGGAAGCACCGTCAGCGACAAAAGCCACCACATCGGCATGGGTCCAGAGGGCGATGGCGCTTAGGAATGTAAAAAATAGTAAGAGTTTTTTCATAATTTGATTTGAAATGTGATTGATATTTAAGTTTGTTATTCGCCGTAATTTGTACCTATACAAATTGATAAAACAGAAAAGAGGCCATGCCCTAAACGGACACGGCCTCTTTTGCGGGCACACTTTTTGCCCTGTATTTCATTGAACCCGACATAATTGCCGAATGGATGGATACATCAACAGTATAATACATTGGAATCGTACAGATTTTGCTATACAAAATTAATTCATATTTCATAACTGACCGCCCCGTCAATCGTTAATAATCATTAAACAGCACGAGCTTTCCGCGAAACCATAAAGCTCAAAGCCAGACGTGCCACGGCACGTCACTACGTTCCCTAAACCATAAACTCTAAACTATAAACCGGACATGCCGCAGAACGTCCACAAGCGCCCGGAGGGTGCGCGGTTGTGATTAACCCCATGATTTTTGAACTGCACCCCAAAAGTTAGACACAAAACATTTAGAGTGTAGAAGCATTATGAAGCATACCATTGAAGAAAAACTGAATATCATCAGTATTCTGCGTGCG
>Ga0209064_1002611_pt1 | contig 19155 bp, 23 predicted proteins | sample Inofromicrocosms_FD_187498 | JGI IMG/M metagenome (GOLD analysis project Ga0209064, IMG submission 187498) | Mouse cecum microbial communities from Vienna, Austria - Inoculum for glucosamine and mucus D2O microcosms (SPAdes) (version 2) | ecosystem: Host-associated > Mammals > Digestive system >... | reverse complement strand
CAGGAGAAGCAGAATATGCCCGATTTTCTCCGTTAGCAATGATTTGTTATTCGAGAAGATTGTAGTATATCCGCTTATTTAGTGGCATAATGCTTTCTTCTCGAATAACTATAGTTCTTTAATAAACTAAATTTGGGGAGGTGTAAATCTATGTCAGAGATAAGGTTTCGCAACGCAGCCCACCGTGATTTTTTTCTGGAAAACATGATGAAATGCAAAGTCAACGACTGTTATCACAGGGCATTTTTCTATGTGATGGGGATTGCAGAGGAAACAAGGAAAAATATCAATTCCATGTTTGATTTTAAGACAGACTGCATTGAGCCAGAGGGGATGCACGCAGGGTGGCAGACAAGCGGCACAGTCAAGGTCTGCAACCTTGCCTTTAACCTCTGGAACGGCTACGCAGAGGAGGGGCGTGAGAAATATTCCACGCCAGAGGAATTGTTCTGCTGCGAGTTTGCCCCGTATTTCATGGAGGGCATCAAGGTAAGGTATCCCGAATATTGCAGGGATTTACCTGTCCCTAAAAAGCAGACGGAGCATACACGGTAAATAAAAAATAGCAAAGAGAGGATATGCCTATGAATTTGAAAAACTATAAAACCATTATCTGTACTGCCGCCGCTGTTGCCCTCTTGGGAGCAGCGGTTTTTTGCGGCTTTAAGATTTACAGCCATTACCAGCAGATAGACGTGCAGACCGAAGCCTTTGCGGAGATTGCCGAGGTCGTGGAGAACGCCGAGCCAGAGGAAGAACCGCCAAAAGATAAAGATACGCCTGTCAGCGAGGGCGAGGATATTCTTGCGAAATACAAGGAGCTGTATTTGCAGAATGAGGATATGGCGGGTTGGATTGCCATTGATGGAACAACCATCAATTACCCTGTCATGCAGAGCAGGAATAACCCGGATTTCTATCTGAAGCACAACTTTGAAAAGCAATACAGCGATTTGGGAGTGCCATATATCCAAGAGGATTGCGACATTCTCACAAGCGACAATCTGATTATTTACGGACACCACATCAAGGGCGGCAGGATGTTCGGGGTATTGGAAGATTACAAATCCAAGGACTTTTATGAGAAGCATAAGACTATCCAGTTTGATACCCTCATAGAGCAGGCGGAGTATGAAATCATTGCCGTATTCAAGACGGTTGCATACAGCTCACAGGGCTACCGCTATTATGATTTTGTCAATGCAGAGAATGAAACAGAGTTTGATGCCTATGTCGGGAAGTGCAAGGAGCTTGCCTTGTATGATACGGGCGTGACCGCTGAATACGGCGATAAACTTATAACCCTGTCTACCTGCGAATATTCCGCACAGAACGGCAGGCTCGTAGTCGTGGCAAAAAAGGTAAACTGATATGACCGCAAATCCTCTGGGAAAGGAGGTTTTGTATGGCTGACATTAAGACCAGAGATGCGGTCAAAGGCACGATAAAGACCCTTAACAAAGCTGTCATTGCAGGGGAACGCATGAAGTCCGCCTATGCCAAGACAAAGGATAAGGCAGGGCAGGGATATTATGCAGAGGAAAATTCCCCCACAGAATATGCCGCCGATAAGTTCTCTCATGCTTCGGGGCGTATCAAGGACGAGGGAATCCATCAATTCAACAGGCAGGGACAGAAAAACGTCCAGACCACAAAGGAGAATATTGGCAGGGCAAAGGATAAAATCGCCGAATTTAAGACCAGACGTGCAGCAAAAGCCGCAGAGCAGAAAAAAGCACAGGCTGTTGCAGAACAGAACGGCTCGCTGATCCGAAACGGGGCAGCGAGCCGTTCTCCTGTCCCCGATGTTCCCATGCAGGGCGAAGTGCCCCAGACAGGGGCAAGCCAGTTGATAAAGACAAGGCGGCAGGGGAAAAAGACCATCAAGACCACAGCCAGAAATGCGGAGAGAACCGTCAAGACCACAGCAAAAGGGACGGTCAAGGCAACGGAAAAAGGCGTAAAAACCGCAAAGGCGACATCAAAGACGGCGATTAAGACCAGGTCGCAGACCGCAAAGGCGGCACAGAAAACGGCGAAAGCATCTGCCAAAGCCGCCCAGAAAACAGCACAGACCGCAAAAGCCACGGCAAAGGCGACAGCCGAAGCAACGAAAGCCACGGTCAGAGCCACCATTGCTGCGGTTAAGGCAATCATAGCAGGGACGAAAGCCCTTATTTCTGCGATAATCGCAGGCGGCTGGGTTGCCGTATTGATAATCCTTATCGTTGTCCTGCTTGGGTGTGCCGTTTCCCTGTTCGGCGGCGGCAGCGACAGCACTTCCTATACCCCTGTCAGTGCGGAGGTGGAAGCCTACACGCCGCTGATACAGAAGTATGCGAAGCAGTACGGCATCCCCGAATATGTGGAGCTTATCAAGGCGGTGATGATGCAGGAATCTGGGGGAAAGGGCAGCGACCCGATGCAGGCGGCGGAGGGGAGCTTCAACAAAAAGTACCCCCATGAGCCGAACGGCATCAAAGACCCCGAATATTCCATCGAGTGCGGCGTGCAGGAATTAAAAGCCGCCCTCACATCAGCCGAGGTGGAAAGCCCGATTGACATGGAGCGTATCAAGCTCGCCTTGCAGGGCTATAACTTCGGCAACGGCTATATCTCATGGGCAAAGACCAACTACGGCGGCTATTCCTATGCAAATGCGGTGGAATTTTCCGCTATGCAGGCACAGCGGTTAGGTTGGGAAAAGTACGGCGACACGCAGTACCCCGCCCATGTGTTACGCTATTACCCATACGGACGGGCATTTACAAGCGGCGGCAATCAAGCCATTGTAGAGGTCGCCTTGACGCAGCTCGGCAATGAGGGCGGACAGCCTTATTGGAGTTGGTACGGCTTTGGCGGACGTGTGGAATGGTGTGCCTGCTTCGCTTCTTGGTGTGCCGACCAGTGTGGTTATCTGGAGAGCGGCATCATCCCGAAATTCTCCCTCTGCTCGGATGGCGTAAACTGGTTCAAAGGCAAGGGGCAATGGCAGGACAGGAACTATGAGCCACAGTCGGGCGACATTATTTTCTTTGATTGGGGGAATGACGGCTCTATCGACCATGTGGGAATCGTGGAGAAATGCGAGAATGGAACGGTCTATACCGTTGAGGGTAATTCTGGCGATGCCTGCAAGCAGCAGAGCTATCCAGTCGGGAGCGGCTCTATCTATGGTTACGGATGCCCTGCCTATTGATGGCAGAATGGGTGAAAGAAAAACCAGAGGTCAATCCTCTGGCTGCTCTTTTGCCTTACATAAGGCGATTGCGGTTGCTTCAAGAATGGACAAATCTCTGTCGCTCAATTTATCCAGAAGCACATCCAAGCGTTTCCGTATGGCACTTTTGGTATCTGTTTTTTCTGGAAATATGTATGGGTCGATAGGCATATCGAATATCATAGCGATATATGCCAAAAGTCCGAGGCTTGGGTGTTTCCCTTCCAGTTCGATTGCTTGGAGATGTCGTGGCGAAATATCAAGTGTTTCCGCTAATTTCTCCCGTGTTATCTTCTGGGCTTCACGAAAAGTTTTGATGTCAAGCCCTATCGGAGTGAAGTCGAATCCGTATCTGTTTTTCTTGTTTTTTTCCATTTCCATATGTCCACCGCCTGTTCTAAAGTTTAATATGTTCCATTTTACAGAGATAGAAGTTCTCATTAAACGAGATAGAATCTCTACAAACAGGAACTAAAAATGCTATATATGAGAATCTACGGTATAAATCAGAAGATGGATTATCTGTAAGAATTGGAATCATGGTATGACAATATTATCTCAGAGTTCCGTGGACGTTTTATGACGTGGAATTTTGGTAAGAGAAATGGTGAATCGTATTTTTTTCGCTATTGCAAAAACTTGTGGATAGTAGTAGAATAGTTATTGACCGCAAGTCAATAACTATTACAAAGGAGGTGCATTGAAAATTGGCTAGACCTGTAAAGAAAACGCCAGATGAATGGAAAAAGGAAATCCTAAATGCTGCACAGGAACTGTTTAGTTCTAAAGGATATGAGGAAACTTCTATTTCCGATATTATGGAAATGGCAGGAGGGGCAAAGGGAATGTTTTACCGTTGTTTTCAAAGCAAAGAGGATGTTATGCATACATTGGGAAATCAGTTGTTTTTTGAGAATAACCCTTTTGATGCAGTCAAGGAACGGAAAGACTTAAATGGTTTACAGAAAATCAAGTCATTACTTGTGTTGAATCAATCCGACACAGAGCGTAATCATTTGAACAGGCAGGCAATCCCAATTCTAAAAGACCCACATATTTTAGCCACAGCAATAAAAGAAAACAGACGTGTTCTGACTCCGTTATGGTTGGAATTGTTGGAGGAGGGGCAAACAGACGGCTCTATCAAGACAGAATTTGCAAAAGAGCTTTCCGAGCTTTTACCGCTTATTAACTTCTGGCTTATGCCGTCGGTATTTCCTGCAACAGAGGAGGAATTGCATCATAAATACCACTTCGTAATGAAAGTATTAGACCATATGGGACTGCCGCTTTTTGACGATGAAATCGTGTCATTCACAGAAAAATTTATCAATGATATTTCAGAAACACCCTGCGGGCATACCTCTATGCCAGAAAATGCAGGCAAAATCAAGGAAAATGGAGGAAATGAGCCATGACACAAAAATTATTCACTAAGAACTTTATGCTTCTTATTTTAGGGCAGCTAACCTCTTTATTTGGCAATTTTATATTGAAACTTGCCTTGTCCATGTATGTACTGGAAGTAACTGGTTCAGCCGCCATATTTGCAGGGATTTTGTCTGTCGCAACAATCCCGACCATTATTCTGTCACCTTTGGGCGGCATTCTTGCAGACAGGGCGAACAGGAGGAATATTATGGTGGCATTGGACGCATTAACGGGTACATCCGTTTTGTGTGCTACATTATTTTTATCTGAAAGTAATGCACTTGCCGTAATCAGTACGCTGCTTATCATACTTTCTGTTCTGGGTGCGTTTGAAACGCCAACGGTTCAGGCGTGTATTCCGACTATGTTACAAGGCGAAAATATTATGAAAGGAAATGCTGTTGTAAATCAAGTGGCTTCTTTGTCCTATTTAGTTGCTCCGATGTTAGGCGGTGTGCTGTATGCGATGTTAGGTTTGAAGCCTGTCATGTATGCAAGCGTCGGATGTTTCTTTATTACAGCCTTATTTGAATGTTTCATAAAACTGAATTATCAGCGTTCAGAGGGAATAGGAGGTGTGTTGTCGGTTGTGAAGCAGGATTTCTTATCGAGTATGCAGTACATAGTAAAAGAACAGACAAGCATATCAAAGATGCTGCTTTTGACCGCATTTTCAAGATTTTTTGTGATGGGTATCACCATAGTCGGTCTGCCTTATATTGTGCGTACTGTCCTCGGTTTGAATGCACAGTATTATGGGGCGGCGGAGAGTGCATTGGCAGTTGCTACAATTTTAGGAAGTGTTGCTGCAGGACTTCTTACAGGAAAACTGAAGATACATAGGTTATCTATCCTGCTTGCTTCTATGGGTGTTTTTATTATTCCTGTTGGGATTGCTTTTCTTTGCCCAGTCAGACCCATTATAAAATATGCTGTCACCATTGTTTCGATTTGTGGTATGCAGATTGCAATCAGTATTTTTTCGATTTTTGCGGTTTCCCTTATACAGCAGAGAACGCCTAATCATTTAATCGGAAAAGTAATGGCTTACACATCTACAATTACATTATGTGTTCAGCCCATAGGACAAATGGTGTACGGTTTTCTGTTTGACAGTTTTAGCGATGCGATTTATTTATGTTTCATTCCAACTGGCATAATTGTATGTGCTGTCGGACTATCTGCAATGGGTTTTTTTAAGAATATGGAAAAAGAACAACAGGAGGTATCAGCATGAAGCAGGAAAAATGGTTATTGTGTCCCGTATGTGGGAACAAGACGAGATTAAAATTGCGTGAAGATACGATACTTGAAAATTTCCCTTTATATTGTCCGAAGTGCAAGCAGGAAACTCTTATAAATGTCCAACAAATGAATATGTCCGTTATCAGAGAGCCAGATGCAAAGACGCAGAGCCGATGAACGTGTGAGAAAACTCACAAATCATCGGCTCTGTTTTTATACTCCGCAATTTTTTACAATTCAAATTTCAGGCTTATTGATATGATGTAGGCAGGCAAGGACATTGCCAAATAAATTTGAAAGGAAGTGCTAAAAATGGATTATAAAAATCTGTTTGAAAAATTTGATGGAGGAGGTAAACTGCTTTTGCCAGATGCAGAGATTTCATTTGCTGCGATTCCGTGGTCTAAGCATCCTGCTTTCCTGGGTGTGGAGCTAAAGCATATTATCACATCCGAAAAGACAGACGGACAATTCAGTTACCATCTTGTGAAGATTGCTCCTAATAAAAAAATTGGCAATCACATTCACGAGAAGCAACTGGAAACACATGAGGTAATCTCTGGTGTGGGAGTATGTGTAAACGATGGTGTTAAGTTACCTTATGAAGTAGGCGTAATATCTATTTTCCCCGTAGGAGTACCGCATGAGGTCATTGCAGGAGATGATGGACTTTATCTGTTTGCAAAGTTTATACCTGCCCTTTGTTAATCAAATTCCTTTGGTTAAATAGTTCCAGAGGATGATTTATATGTCAATGGCGGCAAGCCTACATATTTCTCAAATTGTTTTATGAAGTGGCTTTGGTCGCAGAAACCCGTGGTCAAAGCTACTTCGGTTATTGTGTCGGCTTCATGGATTAGGCGTTGTGCTTTGCGGATACGGTTCTGGATTTGGAACTGGTGCGGCGTAAGCCCGACCTCTGCCTTGAAGCTTCTGATAAAGTGGTATTTGCTGAGGAAAGCGTTTTGTGCCATTTCCTCGACAGAAAGTTTGCATTCTGGGTATAATTCCAACTGCCTTTTTAAGTCGTGGATATATGGGTTATGGTCTTTAAGATGCCAGTCGGGAGAATTTGCAATTTCATCCAGACAGTTTAATAGCTGTAATATTTGGTATTGGTTGATTTTTCCCATATTCATAGCCTGCATCAGAAGAAGCCCGATATGTTTTTGTATGGTGGCAACTTCTACGTCATTTATAGCATTCTTATCAATGCACAGGCTAAGCAGGGTATAACTGTTATGTGCTGAAATGCTATGCGGTACATATGGGAATACAGCAAATGTTTCATTTTGCTTATAAACCCTTGTTTCCTTATTTGTGGTAAGGACAACGGAGCCATCCAGTATGATATCGATTGTCAGCACGGAAACATGATTATGTAGTGGGTAGGATATAGTTGAGTTCTTGCAGAAAATCAGCTCAATACCTGTTTGAGCATGATATAAGTAACGTATATTATTTGCCATCATAAATGTTCCTTTTTGTGTTGGTCATATTTTTGATGCAATCCTGTCAGTACGGTATCAAGAGCAGTGGATAAAGCTGCCCTGACTTCATCTGGTCTGCTTAACGCATATCGTAACTGTAAGGTCGTATATCCGTGAAGAACGCCTGTCAGTAAATTTAATATTTCATCAATATTTGTTGGATTAAAATTGCATGAAAGGGCAAGCGTTTTTAAAAGGGAAAGATAATTATCAAATATTTTTCCTGTTTCTTCAGTGCCGTGCCAAGTTGCCCACTGTATTGTTTCGTAAATTCCAGGATGTTCAATCATGTAGTCAAGGTATGTAATGCCTACGCTTTTTACTGCATCGTCTCCAATTTTACCGATAGCTGCCTGCATCATTCGCTCATTCATGGTTTTCATGCCGTTATGGGCGATTTCCCTAAGCAGGGATTCAAGGCTGTCTATGTGGTTATATAATGATGGAGTGCGGATATTAAGGCTTTCAGCAACGACTTTTAAAGAAACATTGTTTAAACCGTTTTTGTCTGCTATATCCGCAGCAGTTTGTATAACATCAGCTTTTGTTGTTTTCATAAGGCTACCTCTCACAACGATATTTTTTATTATTTTAGCTAATATAATTAGCAAAGTCAATAATAATATTAGAATTTTTGTCATTAGTTATTGACAATCGGATTGTTATCGAATAAAATACTAATATTATTAGTTAAAATACTATTTATAGTAACATTGTAGGAGGTGAGGAAAAATATGAAACAGATAAAAAAAGAACTTGAAATAAATGAAATACCCGCTGTTCTTTGGGGTGTTCCATCAAGAAAACTTTATTTTTATGTACACGGTCAGGGAGGATGTAAAGAGGAAGCAGCCGTATTTGCGGATGTGGTTTGTAATTTGGGTTGGCAGGTTCTTAGTGTGGATTTGCCGAAACATGGGCAGCGGATAAATGGAACGGTGGAATTTGAGCCGTGGAGCGTTGTGCCAGAGTTATCTGGGATTATGGATTTCGTTAAAGACAGGTGGAAGCATATTTCTTTATATGCGAGCAGTATCGGTGCATGGTTCAGCATGTTAAGTTTTGGAAATGAGCCATTAAAAAACTGTTTATTTGTTTCTCCTGTTCTGGATATGAAAGAACTTATGTTAAAGATGATGGGATGGGCGGGCGTATCACAAGCTCAGTTAGAAAAACAGCGTCTGATTCCAACAGACTTCGGGCAGACGCTTTCATGGGAATATTGGAATTATGTGTTAGAGCATCCAATCAGGCAATGGGATTTTCCGACTAAAATATTATATGGGGAAAATGATAATCTGATTGACCGTTGCCTTGTAGAACAGTTTACGCAAAAATTTAGCTGCAATCTTACTGTTGCTGAGAATTGTGAGCATTGGTTTCACACCGAGCATCAGTTGAACGTCATGCGGGATTGGGTTAGAAAAGAAATAGGCTGTAAAAAGGTAATTTCACAGGAAAGGTAAGTATCATTATGATAAGAACAGAATGGATACTCTGCCCTGTTTGTCGAAATAAAACCCGTGATAAAATTAGGGATGATACAGTTTTAAAGAATTATCCTCTCTATTGTCCGAAGTGCAAGCAGGAAACATTGATTGAAGCAAAAAATTTACAAATAGCAGTCATCAAAGAGCCAGACACTTTAGATGCAGAGCCGATGAACGTGTGACCTCACAGACCATCGGCTCTTTTTATTTTTGAAGTAGTGGCGGTAAAAACTGCATAACAGCTTTTTCGTTTAAGATTTCAAAATAGCCATTTTTGTATATAAATAAGCCTGCATCTTCACATTTTTTTATGGCTCTATTGACGCTCCTAATCGGGGTATTGGCTTCTAAAGAAATTTGTTGTTTAGTAAGTAGATGAAGTCGGTTACCATATGCGTGAATGGCAATTCGCCTTAAAACTCGCTCCTGTACATTCATAAGTGATATTTCCTCTATCCGCATACTGTTTGTTGCGAGTTTTTCAGCCAAAATGGAAATAAGGACAGAAACCGCTTTAAAGTCGCTTTTTAGCCATTCAATGTAATCACTTTTGTGTAACATTAAGACTTTGCAAGTTGTAATGGCGATTATGCTCACAGGTTTTAATCCTTGATAAAATGGCTCTACTTCTCCGAATACACTATCAGGCGTATAGGTATAAATCGTTGCTATTGAGCCTTGAAGATTCTGTATATATGCTTCGGCAAAACCTTCACATAGAAAATAAACATAATTATTTTCATTATCTGCTAACAATATTGAACTGCCGGAATCATATTGACGCTCCAATAGCCTTGATTTTATGTTGTTAGGCATACATGAGAATAGAGTGGTTTTCATTGGCGTATCCTTTCTGGTTGGGTCAACTGACCTTTATATAGAGAATAGCAATATGATATACTGCTGTCAAGACAATCTGGTTAAGGGAGGATTTTATGATTAAGCCTAAAGCATTAAAATATGGAGATACTGTTGCAATCATTTCACTTTCTTCAGGGATGGGCGGAGATGATATGTTTTATTATCGGTATTTACTGGGTAAAGAGAGATTGGAAAAGATATTCGGATTAAAGGTAATTACGATGCCAAATGCACTCAAAGGAAGTGAATTTCTAAAAAATCATCCAGAAAAAAGAGCGGAGGACTTAATGCAGGCTTTTCAAGACCCTAAAATAAAGGGGATTATCTGCATGATTGGCGGAGATGACAGTATCCGTTTGTTGCCCTATATCAACTATGATACTATCCGAAAAAATCCTAAAATCTTTATGGGGTATTCAGATTCGACGGTCAATCATTTTATGATGTATAAAGCAGGATTAGTGTCTTTTTACGGTCCGTGCGTATTAGTAGAGTTTGCAGAGAATAAACAAATGCACGAATATACAATAGACAGTATAAGAAGAACTTTATTTCATGTTTCGCAAAGCATAGATATTGCACCAAGTCCCAAATGGACGTCTGAATTTTTAGATTGGTCGAACATGAAAAATCAAAATGTGCGGCGGAAAATGCAGCATGACAATCATGGCTTTGAGGTATTGCAAGGCACAGGAATCGCAACAGGGGAACTAATAGGGGGTTGTTTGGGCGTTTTTAAAATGATTATTGGGACAGAGCTATGGCTAGAACCGTCAGAATGGGAGGGGAAAATACTTTTTTTAGAAACGGGGGAGGATTACCCTGTTCCAAATGAAGTCTGTTATTTTTTAAGAAATCTAGCCGCTCAAGGAATCATAGACAAGTTGAATGGAATTATAGTAGGAAAACCGCTAGATGAGCGTTATTATGATGAGTATAAACAAATATATAAAACAGTGATTTGTAACGAAGCTAATCAGCCGAATCTTCCTATTCTGTATAATGTTAATTTTGGTCATACATCACCTGTCAGCATTTTGCCCTATGGTGTAATGGCACAGATAGATTGCAGTCAAAAAAAGCTGACTGTTATTGAAAGCCCTATAGAACGTGATTTGCGTTCTCGTAATGGGGAGGTTAGAGATGAAAGATGAATGGATAATGTGTCCCATATGTGGGAACAAAACCAGAAATAGAATTAAGCCCAAAACAATTTTAATTAACTTTCCGTTATACTGTCCTAAATGTAAAAAAGAAAGTCTAATTTCAGCAAAGAATTTACAAGTAACGGTCATCAAAGAGCCAGACGCTTTAGACGCAGAGCCGATGAACTTGTGAAAAATCACAGATTTTCGGTTTTTGTATATTTGTAGATACAGAGAAATTCTGATAGAATAAACCTTCCATTTTGACACCATACTTTTACAGTATGATAAGATTGGCATATGGGAGGTGGATTTTAGTGGATACATATAAGACTTCGGAAGTGGCAAAAATCATTGGCATACATCCAAATACAGTACGGATGTATGAGGAATGGGGACTGATACCAGAAGCGAAACGGAAGCCGAACGGTTACCGAGTGTTTACAGATTTCCATATTGAACAACTTCGGCTTGCCCGCATTGCTTTTCAAATAGAGGTGCTTCAGAACGGACTAAGGAAAAAGATTGTAGAAACTGTCAAGATTTCTGCAAAAGGCGATTTTGATAAGGCTCTTTGTTTGGCGGAGGAATACCGAAACCAAATACAGAAAGAGCAAACCAACGCCGAGGAAGCGATTCAGATTGCAAGGCAGATTTTATCTGGCAGGTCGGCGGAACAATCCCTTTGTTTAAAACGAAAGGAAGTCTCAGAGTATCTGGATATTTCTATGGATACACTTAGAAATTGGGAATTGAACGGTTTGCTTCGGGTAAAACGGAAACAGAACGGATACCGCTTCTATACAGGCGAGGATATTGAGCGGCTAAAGATAATACGGTCACTCCGTTGTGCCAATTACTCATTAGAAGCAATCCTGCGGATGCTGAATGCCCTTGAGCATAATCCGCAGGCAAATATTGAACAGGTGCTGAACACGCCGAAAGAGGACGCCGATATTATTTCCGTTTGCGACAGGCTGATTGTATCATTGCAGGCAGCCGAAAAAAATGCAGAAAAGATGATAGAGATTCTTACCGATATGAAAAAGGAATTTTCTTAACCCTACATTTTAACACCAACCTTTTTTTAGCTGTTAAGATAAGAGCCACAACAGCAAAAGGAGGATAAGACAGATGAATGAAATCATCAGTGTAAAGCAGCTCTCAAAATCATATGGCGGACTGACTGCCGTGCAGGGGCTGGATTTGTCAGTCACGCAGGGGACGGTTTTTGGGCTGCTTGGAGCGAACGGTGCAGGAAAAAGCACTACGATTGAATGTATGTTAGGCACAAGGAAATTCGATGCAGGCACGGTTTCTATTTTAGGGATGAACCCGCTCCTGCAAAGGAAACAGCTTTTTGAAAATGTCGGCGTGCAATTACAAGAAGCGAATTACCAAGACAAAGTGACGGTTGCTGAATTATGCGAGGTAACGCAGTCACTCTATCGGAACGCCGCAGACTATGGGGAGCTTCTGAAACAATTTGGTATTTTTGATAAAGCAAAAAGCATGGTCAAGGAGCTTTCTGGAGGACAGCGGCAAAAACTGTTTATTGTTTTAGCACTGATACCACAGCCTAAAGTTGTTTTTCTGGATGAGCTGACGACAGGGCTTGATGCAAAAGCCAGACGGGAGGTATGGAAAATCTTATCTGACCTCAAAGAAAAAGGAATGACAATCTTTCTGACTTCACATTTTATGGACGAGGTAGAAGCGTTGTGCGACTGGGTCTGCATACTCAAAAAAGGAAAATCTGTCTTTTATGGAACTGTAGAAGAAGCCATTGCAGGCAGTCCGTATGACAAATTTGAAGATGCGTATTTGTGGTATTCTGATGAGGAGGCAAGTGATAATGAAAACATTTAAAACAATGCTGAAAAATGAGATGAAACTTTCCCTGCGTGATATGAACATGGTCATATTTGCAATCTGTATTCCGCTTGTGGTTTTGATTATACTTGGGGTTATTTATGGCAATAAGCCTGCGTTTCAGTGTGCAGAGTACACGTTTCTGGAACAGTCCTTCGGTGCTTTGGTAACGATTGCGGTTTGTGCCGGCGGCGTAATGGGATTGCCCCTTGTAGTATCTGATTACCGAAACAGAAAGATATTGAAGCGTTTTAAAGTTACCCCAGTCAGCCCTGCGATGATTTTAGCGGTGCAGGTTGTGGTTTATACAATTTATTCCGTGGTATCGCTTATACTGCTTTATATTGTTTCGGTATTTTTTTGGGGATTTCATATGGGCGGTTCTGTGATTGCTTTTCTCGGTGGCTATCTATTAGTTATGTTGTCGATATTCAGCATTGGCATGATGGTAGGCGGGATTTCCCCGAACTCCCAGACAGCCAGCGTGATAGCAAGCCTGTTATACTTCCCGATGCTTATTTTTTCTGGAGCAACCCTGCCATATGAGGTAATGCCGAGTGCATTACAAAAGGTAGCGGATATTCTGCCATTGACACAGGGAATAAAACTATTGAAAGCTGCTTCATTAGGACTTCCAATAGAAAACGTCTTTGTTCCAATTATTGTTATGGCGGTACTTGCTGCCATTTGTATTGGAGTGTCCCTTCGCTTTTTTAAATGGGAGTAGCAGGTAACGCAGAGTGGCTGTTATGTCCTGTCTGCGGAAATAAAACAAGACTAAAAATAAGGGAAGATACAGAACTCAAGAATTTTCCCATTTACTGTCCAAAATGTAAGCAGGAAACATTGATAGAAGTAACAAATTTACAAGTAACAGTCATTAAAGAGCCAGACACTTTAGATGCAGAGCCAATGAACTTGTGAGAAATCACAGTTTATCGGCTTTATTTTTATATAACCATAGGTAGGACAAGCCCGCCGAATAAAAAAAACGATGTTTCGGTGAGCTGATTTGCCATGCTTTGAAATCTCTCCGACTTCGCTTTTTGAAGTTTGGAGGGATTTTTGTTGTCTGCAAATAGCGACTTCCATTTACATATATTATATAAAAGATGGGCGGATAACCCGTTAAAAAAATTTGTTTCAGTACAAGGGGGCTTTGCACCCAACAAGTAGAAGTTAAATCTCTACATATTGGAATTAAAATATCTATAAACCGTAAAGGTATAACAACCTTTGCGGTTTTTCTTTTGTCGATTTTTGCAGGAATACGTCGTAAGGCAGTTTCTGGCGTTGGATGCCGTTCACCGCCTGCCAATCTGGATTTTCAAAAAAATTCAGATTGGAGGTACTTACGGTGAAATACGCACCAAGAAAGGTATATATCAAAGAAAGTGGCAGCTACACAGAGTTATCCTATAAGGAATTTTGCAACCGCAGAGAAACGGACAGGGCTTATGCGGACAAGCTCTTTATTCCCGTGCAGGGCTGTCTGATTGAAACGGAACAGGCACATTATATTGAGTTTTATCGTGACAAGGAGCGTTGGCGTTATCTGAAAAAACTCGATGCAGATAACAGCCTGTTATCCTTAGAGGCATTTGAGAGAGATGATGACAATAGTATTGATTTCATTGCTGATGAAGCGGTAAATGTTGCGGAAGCTGTTGTCCATAGGATGATGTTGGACAAGCTGCGTTCTGCCCTTGCCATGTTATCTGAAGATGAGCAAAAGTTGGTAAATGCTATCTTTTTTCAAGAACTGTCAGAAAGAGAATGGTCAAACATTTCGGGTATTCCACAAAAGACAATCAATGACCGAAAACGGAGAATATTAGCCAAGCTCAAAAAAATTCTGGAAAAATAAAAATTTGTTCCGCTCAACCCCCTCACTTTTTCCTTTGGAAAAGTGAGGGGGTTTTTTACAGGCTTCCCGCAGTTCTTTGACAACCGAATAACCATTCACCAAATACATTCTCTTTGTGACTGTAAAGAGCATAAGCGTGTGCAGCGGTACGCCATGACCTGCCGAAAAAGCAACAGCGATGAAAGGTGGTGAGCGGATAATTACCGACTCAAAATATCGGGCGGCTCCCGATTTCGCCATGACACACAAAGAGGACAATGATACTCCCGTCCAGTCATAGTCCGAGCGGTAACCAATCCGCCGCAGGCAATGAGGGCGGCTCTGTCAGACCGACAGTTGGGGTGCAACTCCCGTGGCGTCAGTTCGCTGCTGACCGTTTGGTGACTTCCCTTGCGTTATCATGCATCAGCATTTTCGGGGTGTCGGGGACAAATAGAAAATGCTTTCTATCATAAAGCCAGATGCAGGGCGGTCAATGGAACCCCCTATGGGGATACCTTGATGCCATACGGCAGTAAGAGGAAAACAGAGTTTGTTTTATGCTCTCCCGACCTTAAATACTCCCTTGCGTCTGGCTACTACATAGGCAGGATATATCTGCCTAAATCCAGACAGGAGGTAAATAGATATTATGGAAAGAACAATTAGACGTGGCGACATCTACTATGCAGAGCTTAATCCCGTTGTCGGTTCGGAGCAGGGCGGCACAAGACCCGTACTTATCATTTCTAATAATATGGGCAACAGACACAGCCCAACGGTCATTATCGCAGCCATTACGAGCCGAGTGCAGACAAAATCTAAACTGCCGACACATACCGCAGTAAATGATTTTGAGGGGCTTGATAAGGATTCCGTTGTACTGCTTGAGCAAATTCGTACAGTGGATAAGAAAAGACTGAAACAGTATATGGGAATGATGCCGACTGAAACGATGGCAAGGGTTGATAAGGCTCTTGCCATTAGTATTTCACTTAAAAATAGTTCAGAAAATAATTGTGCGAATTAGTGGAAATGGGAGGATTTGCACATTAGTCAAACGACGGCTGTATCCATATAATTTATGGCATACAGCCGTTAAGCATTGCGGAGGTAGACAGATGGAAAATGTCAAAGAATTTCATAATGCAGAACAAAAAAACAACGAAGCTGACGAAGCAGAAAATTTTGATGTCTTTATAAAAGCTATGGTGCAGGCAGTTGAAAAATACGGAAGATTTGTTTTGCAGGAACTGGATTGTGTTGCGTAGGCTTACGCAACCTTACATACCGCATTTTCCAAAATTATCGGAGGTGTTAGAATGAACAGGGAAGGAAAGAAATGTGTTCTGTATCCAAGAGTAAGTACAGAGATGCAGGTTGACGGATATAGCCTTGAGGGGCAGAAAAATAGTTTGAAACGGTTTGCAGACCGTGAGGAAATGGAAGTTGTAGGCATCTACGAAGATGCAGGAAAGTCGGGGAAGTCAATCGAGGGGCGACCCGCATTTAAGAAAATGCTGTCCGACATAAAAAATGGACTGGAAATAGAGTATATCCTTGTCTATAAACTTTCACGTTTTGGGAGAAATGCGGCGGACATTCTAAATTCATTGGAGTTTGTTCAGTCCTATGGGATAAACCTTATCTGCATTGAGGAGGGGATTGACTCATCCCAGACAAGCGGAAAGCTGCTCATATCTGTCCTGTCAGCGGTTGCAGAGATTGAGCGGGAAAATATCATTGAGCAGACCATGAACGGACGCAGGGAAAAAGCAAGGCAGGGCGGATGGAATGGCGGTTTTGCCCCATATGGGTATTATCTGAAAGACAATCATCTCTTAATAGAGGAAAAAGAAGCCGAAGCAATCCGAATTATATTTGATAAGTTTGGAAATTCAGACATAGGGCTTGGCGGTGTTGCAAAATACCTTAATCTGCAAGGGATAAAGAAGATACCCCGCCAGAATGGAAAGTTAGAAACATGGAGCAACCATTTAATACGGCAGATATTAGACAATCCTGTTTACTGCGGAAAAATTGCTTATGGCAGGAGAACACGGGAAAAAGTGAAAGGAACGAAAAATGAATACAAACAAGTCCATACAGATGATTATATCTTAGAGGACGGGCAGCATGAGGGGATTGTCAGTGAGGAACTCTGGCAGAAAGTCCATGCAAAGCGTTTAGCAACAGGAATCAAGCAACCGTCGAGAATTGGAAAAGAAAGGTCGCATCTTCTGACAGGCGTTTTGAAATGTCCCCTTTGCGGCAGTTCAATGTATACGAATAAACACGCATGGACAAATAAAGACGGCACATACAAGGAAGTATACTATTATATATGCGGAAGAAATAAACAAGAGCGGGGGCGTCATTGTGATTACAAGGCATCTTTGAGGAAAATTGACATTGAGCCGCTTGTAGTAGAAGCGGTAAAAGAGCTTGTAAGCGATGCCTATTTTGCAAAAGAGATTGAAAAGCGAATTGGAGTGCAGACAGATACAAGCGTCGTAGATAAAGAACTTGCCAATTATGAAAACAAGCTGAAAGAGGTGGATTTGAATAAAGCACGTCTGGAAAATGAGATTGACAATCTTCCTGTCGATGCCCGATTCCGTGAAAGAAAAATCCATGATATGACATTAAGGCTTGACGCTTTGTATGATACGATGGTGGAGTTGGAGGAACGCATTGAAGATGCAAAGCTGCGAAAAAGCTCTATTGAGATGGAAGCCATCACGCTTGATAATGTTTACAAAATCATGCAGAATTTTGGAAAGCTGTATGCTATAATGAGTGATGAGGAAAAGAAAAGTCTTATCACTTACCTCATTAAAGAAATTCAGATATATCCGAGTGGAGAATCGAAAATGCCGTTGAAGTCGATAGAGTTTAACTTTCCAATTTATATTGACGGCAAGGAAGTAAGGAAAGTTTTGTGGGAAAAGGGTAATACCGTTGAAAGTATCGTGTTGCTTTCAAAACTTCATACAAAACAGAATATAGAAGTGGAATTGGAAATGAGTGAGATGGACTTGACTGCGGCGGAGAGTAAAGCCACTTATGAAGAAATCAAGGATTATGTGTTGGAGCATACGAGATTGAAAGTCAGCAGTTTGTATATCGCACAAGTAAAAGAGAAATGTGGGATTATCGAGAGGGTGAACTATAATCTGCCAAAATCGGAAAATTCCAGACAGTCGAAATGTCCGCCAGAGAAAGAAAAGGCGATAAGGGATGCGTTGGAATATTTTCGGATGATTTGATGGTAGATTAGGAATGGTGGGGGTTTTTCTTTGATTTATACCTTTGAGTGTTACCGCCAGTTTCTTAGTAAGGAAACTATAAAAGGACGGTGGCTTTATAAAAGAAAAATTATTTGCGTGATATGAGTTGGCATTTGTGCTACTGGGTGGAGAAAAACTTAATTTTGAATAAATTTGTAAAGGAGTGGGTCAATACGAAAGAACATTATAAATATAATCAATATACGAAGCAAAATGTAAGACATTCGGCACTATTTAAAGCGGTAGAGATTTTAACTTCTAAAAGAGGGCAGTCATGTTGTGTTGAAAGAAATTATGTGCGTAGATTATATGATTATTTTGCTTTATCAGAAGACATAAGCCAGAATAAAGCAGAGGCGCAAAAAATTAATGTTTCGTATATAACAAATTGGGAAAAATTACATGATTCTTTTGTGGAAACAAAAAGACCAGAAGACTTAATGGTTTGTTTTTTGAGTGGCCCAGAGCCAGACAATGATTTTCAGGAACTGATTAATCTTGGTATACTTCCTCAAAATATTTGGGGATTTGAGTCAAATAATCAAGTATATAAAAAAGCAATTGCAACTTATGAGCAAGGGGAATATCCACAACCAAGAATCTTAAAACAGAATATAGAAACTTTTTTTCAACAGACCCCAAAAAAATTTGATATTATATACATAGATGCTTGCGGAAGTATCCCATCCACACAACATGCATTGAGGTGTGTGTCAACAATATGTCAAAATCACCGTTTGAATTCTCCGGGAGTTATAATAACAAATTTTGCTATGCCAGATATTATGAAGGAATCTGTAGATGATTATTATGAGATAGTATCTCACTACTTATTTTTTAAGAAGTATCCATCATTAGAAGTAAAAATAGATGAAAATGGGATAAGTAATCTGGAATATCATGAAGTTTTAGAGGAAGTAACCGAGAATTTTGAATTATATTATGGCGAATTTTTATCTGCAATATTGCGCGATATACCAGCAGTTATTATACCATTACAAAGGATTGCACAAAACCCATACTTAAATCAACTATTTGACTTAACAGATATAAATAGTGCCTGCTGATTAAACTTGAAATGCTTGATTTTACTGACTTTTCTGGATATTTGGTATATAATATTTGCAAGGTAATGCAGATTAATCGTTCATTTTTCGTGCAGATAACCTTAGAAATATACAAGCAAGGAGTCCGATATATGTACAAATATCTTGATAAGTTACAACATTCATTCCTCGATTTTAATCAGCCATTAGGAATGCATA
>Ga0209064_1002604_pt1 | contig 19190 bp, 16 predicted proteins | sample Inofromicrocosms_FD_187498 | JGI IMG/M metagenome (GOLD analysis project Ga0209064, IMG submission 187498) | Mouse cecum microbial communities from Vienna, Austria - Inoculum for glucosamine and mucus D2O microcosms (SPAdes) (version 2) | ecosystem: Host-associated > Mammals > Digestive system >... | reverse complement strand
AAAACATTCTCGTTACGTCGGGGGTAAAATAACACAACTCTTTCAAATCGTCCTCTATCTCGTCAATAGGCGACATTTTGAATTTGAAAGGTATATCTTCGTATAATGTGCAAAATTTGCATTTATGATGCGTACAACCCGCAGTTACTTGTAAAAGAGCCGACCAAGCCTCATAAGGCGGACGCCAAACTGTTCCCGTGTAGTGCATAAATAAAATACCGTCCTTTTGTTTTTCTATATTATAAATCTTGTTAGTACAATATTTCAAGTACTGTCTTTATTTAGTAGTACTATCAAAAATGATACTAATATATTTGAATTACTTTTCTTAATACGCTATAATGAAAACAAGGAGTTAATATGGCGGACAACAAATTCAGAAAAAGAGAAGTTATGGCGCGGTGCGTGCCTATGAGTAAATTGCAAGCGGTCTTAAGCGGTAAATGGAAATTTCTCATTCTTTGGTATATCGCTTTTTATAAAATGCAACGCTTTGGGGAATTACTGCGTCGAATGGACGGCATCACGCAATCGACGTTAACTAAGCAGTTGCGCGAGTTGGAGGACGACGGCTTTATACACCGTGAAATTTATAAAGAAATTCCGCCGAAAGTAGAATATACCTTGACGGAACTCGGAAAAAGTTTTGTTCCTGTTTTAACGCAAATGATGGTGTGGAGTCAAACGCATTTGTGCGCGCCCGACTATGTATGCCCGTATTCGGAAGAACGAATAAACGAATTGCTTAATTGATAGTTTGAACGCTCAAACCGAGTGATCGAGCGGATAATCCGCATAATTTTGCGGCAAGTTGAAAATTCACAAGCATTGAACGAACTTTATAATATAGTTGAGGTTTATGGACAGGCGGAGAAACGGTTTGTACAATGCGTGAGTCACAAATCGATTGACTTATGCGTAGCGGCGTGATAAACTACAATCATGCCGTTTTTGCAATTCAGCAATGTAGATTATTCGTACCCTACGGGCGATAAAGATTTTATTCAGGCGCTGTATTCGGTGGACTTGACCGTCGAACGCGGCGAATTTGTCGCGCTTGTCGGCACTAACGGTTCGGGCAAGTCGACGCTTGCGCGGCTTGCTAACGGTCTGTATGTGCCCGATCGCGGGTTTGTGACTGTAGACGGACAGTCAACGGGCGAAAAGGGCAATCTTTACGATATTCGCAAAAAGATCGGCGTGGTGTTTCAAAATCCGGATAATCAAACGGTGACGACGGTAGTCGAGGACGACGTGGCGTTCGGTCCGGAAAACCTCGGGCTTGCTCCCGCCGAGATCCGCGAGCGTGTGGATTGGGCGTTAGAGTGCGTAGGCATGAGCGAATACGCCAAGAGCAATCCCGCGCGATTGTCGGGCGGACAAAAACAGCGCGTAGCCATCGCGGGCGTTCTCGCGTTAAAGCCCGAACTTATGATACTCGACGAGGCGACGGGCATGCTCGATCCCGAGGGCAGGGCGGAAGTCATGAAAGTGGTTACTCGGCTCAATCGCGATGAGGGCATGGCTGTTATAATGATTACGCATTTTATGGAAGAAGCGGCGCAAGCCGATCGAATAGTAATACTAAAAAACGGCAGGGTCACAGCCGACGGGCGCGAACTTTTTTCGCAGCCGCATGCATTTACCGACGCAGGGCTGGAACTTCCGCTCACGGTGCGTTTGGGCGTAAAGCTCAAAGCGGCGGGACTTGATCTCGGACTTCCGCTCGACGCCGACGCATTTGTCGCTGCGGCGGTGAAGGCATTGGGGGGCGACGAATAATGCTCGAAGTAGTGCGGCTCTCGTATGTATACAGTCCGAAAACGCCGTTTGCGAAACAGGCGCTTCGAGGCGTCGACCTTAAGATAGAGGACGGCGACTTTTTCGGGATAATCGGCGGTACCGGCGCGGGCAAGTCCACGCTCGTCAGTCATTTCAACGCGCTCACGCGCGTGCAGAAAAAGAGCGGTACGGTCGTCGTCGACGGCGTGGATCTATCGGGCAAGCGGCTCGATCTCAAAAAACTTCGCGCCTCGGTGGGCATGGTTTTTCAATATCCCGAGCATCAGCTTTTCGACGATACGGTCGAGAAAGACGTTGCGTTCGGACCGAAAAACTTGGGACTGACCAAGGACGAACAGGCGGCGCGAGCAAAGCAGGCGATAGAACTCGTGGGGCTTGATTACGCGGAGTTTGCGCAGCGTTCGCCGTTCGAGCTGTCCGGCGGGCAAAAGCGGCGCGTAGCCATTGCGGGCGTTATCGCCATGCACCCTAAGATACTCGTGCTCGACGAGCCGACGGCGGGGCTTGATCCCAAAGGCAAGCGCGAGATAATGAAGTTGATACTTAACATAAAGCAACTGTGCCCGACAGTAATAATGATCTCGCACAATATGGACGAGATAGCGGAATATTGCAACAAGATAGCCGTAATGAAAAACGGCGCGGTCGCGGGCGTGTACACTCCGCGCGAATTGTTCGGTTCGCGCGAAACAATAGGATCGTGCGGGGTCGCGTTGCCGCTCGTCACCGAGCTTGCCGCAAAGCTTTGCGCGGCGGGCTTGCCCGTCGATCCCGCGACGCTCACCGAAGACGATCTGATAAAACAATTGACGGAGGCTGCCCGTGCGTGATCTTACGGTAGGACAATATTATCCGTCAAACTCGGTCGTACATCGCGCCGACCCGAGGTTCAAGCTCCTGATACTGTGCGTTTATTTCGTCATGGTTTTTTTCTGCGATACGTTTTTTTCGTTCGCGTTCGTGACGGTGTTTGTGCTAGTCACAGTGTTTATCGCGCGCGTGCCGTTGCTGAAAGTGCTCAAGGGCATTAGACCCGTGCTTATCGTTCTGCTTTTCACTACCGCGCTTATGATAGTGTTTTACCGCGACGAATCCGCCGCGCCGCTCGCCGAGTGGTGGATATTCAAGATATATTTAAGCGGGATATATGCCTCGCTCAAATTGGCGTGGAGGTTGTTACTGCTCGTACTGATGCCGTCGCTGCTCACGCTTACGTCCACGCCGACGGAGATATGCGACGGATGGGAGAGCTTGCTTACCCCGCTCAAATGGATAAAAGTGCCCGTGCACGAGCTTGCGCTCATAATGAGCATCGCGTTGCGATTGATCCCTACGCTTGTCGATGAGACCGATAAAATCATGAACGCGCAAAAAGCGCGATGCGCCGAGTTCGATTCGCGCAATCCGTTCAAGAAAATAAAAGCCATGCTGCCGGTGCTTATACCGCTGTTCGTGTCGAGTTTTCGCCGAGCGGACGAGCTTGCGGACGCTATGGACAGCCGTTGTTATCGCGGCGCGAAGGGCAGAACGCGCATGAAAAAATTGAAGTGCCGCGCCGGCGACGTTATTGCCTTGCTTTTTTGGTGTGCGGTGTTCGTGTGCGTGCTGTTCCTCAAATATAATTGGCTCAATTGGGCGTTTATACCGCTGCTCGGGATTTGAAGGCACATTCATCGCGTGATACGGGCTACGCTCGGCGAACACGCTCGGTTACGTAGTATGGTCTACGCGCCCTTCGCGTGTTCGCCGACTGTTGCCCGTCTGACGCGCGACTGTGCCTTCAAAAGTCTTTTTAACAGAGGTGGATTTATGCGATATAAGATAACATTGAGTTACGACGGGAGCGGGTTTTGCGGTTGGCAGAGCCAAAAGAGCGGTGGCAGCATACAGGACGCCGTAGAGTTTGCATTGGAAAAACTGACCGGCATAAAAACGCGCGTCACTGCTTCCGGTCGTACCGATGCGGGCGTGCACGCGCTCGCGCAAGTCGCGCATTTCGATATAGAAAAGGATTTGACGGAAAAAACGGTTATAGGCGGGCTGAATGCGTACTTGCCGCGATCGGTGCGAGTGTTGGCGGCGGAGCGTGCGAACGATAATTTCGACGCGCGCAAGTCGGCTAAGCGAAAGACGTATATGTACTTGATGTACCGCGGCTCGGAGCTGCCCGTGCTGAGCGGGCGCGCTTTGTGTATCGGCGATAACGTAAACGTCGACGCGATGCGCGATGCGGCGCGTTTTCTTGCGGGAACTCACGACTTCAAAACGTTCATGGCGTCCGGCGGCGGCGCAAAGACGAGCGTCCGCACCGTATACGACACGCGTTTTGAAGACGATAAGTTTTTTGTAAAGTTCTATATAACGGCTAACGGGTTTTTATATAACATGGTTCGCATCATAGTCGCGCAATTGCTCAAGATCGGCAAGGGCGGCAATATCGACATGCGCGAGCTTATCGCATTGTGCGACCGCAATAACGCCAAAGAACTCGCGCCGCCCGACGGCTTGTATCTTTATGACGTAAAATACGAGTAGTATCTGCCGGATTAGTTAAATATTTTGATAAACTGTTGATAAAAGTTTAGAATTAGATTAAAAATATTAAAATATTTAATAATATACTTGACAATGTTAATATTCGGTATTATAATGCGTATAAATATACGGAAGGAGACGCGCATTATGAGAAGAGTACCCACAAAATGTCCGATATGCGGAAAGTCTACTCACGTTGCGGTGGTGAAATGCGATAATTGCGGCACGACCATAAGCAACAAGTTCGGATTTTCCGCGTTCGATAAGCTCGACGGCAAGCAGACCGAGTTTGCGCTCGCATTTATCGAATGCGAAGGTTCGATCAAGGAAATGGAAAAGCGGTTCGATATTTCATACCCGACCGTCAAAGCGCGGCTCGCCGAGATAAAAACCGCACTCGGTCTCGCTGCGGCAAAGCAAACCAAACTCGATATTTTACGCGAGCTGGAAAGCGATAGGATCAATGTGGACGAAGCGATAAAGCTTATACAAAACAAGGAGGATTGACATGAACGGCAAGTACAAAGACGAGCTTGAACTCATAATGAATATGTACCGCAGCGGCAAGATCACGGGCGATCAAAAGGACGAGTTGGTCGCCGCGCTCGATAAGCGCAGCGGCAGAGACAGGGCGCGCGATTGCAAAAAGATCGTGTTTCGCGTCATCACCGAAAAACGCACGGACGCCGCTACTATAGTAAGCGTGCTTTCTGCGGTTGTCGGAGTGGACAGCGTGGCATTTGACGAGCGTAACAGCATGGCGACGGTCATAGGCGAATTCGACGTGGACGGTATAATAACCGCCGCACGCGATGCGGATATTCGTTTGCGCGTCCGCGACATCGATATCGATTACGTTCCCGAGCCGAGACTGCAAAAAGAAGCAAAAAGCGAGGCTGCCGAAACGCCCGTCGAGCGCGCTGCGGCAGAAACTCTCGAAACTCGCGAAGAAACCGAAACATGCGAAACTCTCGAAACGCCCGATGAAACGGAAAAAGAAATATTCGCGGACGATGACGATGACGATGACGACGATTTCGACGATGGATTCGATGACGGTGATTACGACGAGACGGAAACGGAGCCGGACGACGTTGAGAACGCCGAGCGCGTCGAGCAAGAGCAAGACGACGTAACGATACATATAAACGATTCGCGTTCGCTGTCCGAGTTTTTGAAAGGGCTGGGCGCGCGCATTTCCGATGCGTTCGATGCGGGCGTAAAAACGTTGCAGAGCGACGAGTTCGGCAAGAAAATAACCGACGCGGTAGACGGCGGTATGAAAGCGGCGAAGGACGCAGGCAAAAAAATCGCGGACTTTGCGGATAACGTGGTCATAAAAACCTGCGATCTCGGCAAGCGCGGAGTAGTAGTAAAGACCAAGGCGGAACGGTACGATGTGCCGTACTCGGAAACGGAGGCGACGGTCAAAATAGTTACCGATACGGATGTGGTGGTTTTTTCGGGCGACGCTAATACGGTCAAAGCGCAGAGCAAACCGTACTTGCCCGACGATATGTATTACGCGCTGTGCAAGATGCTCGACAGCGAGTTCACCGGCAGATATAAGTATGCAGGGAACGATACCGTGCTCAAGCTTTCCGTCAAGCCGAAGAATAATTAGTTTATCTTTAATATTAACGGCGGCGGTCGCCGCCGTTTTGTTGTTTAATAAACTGCGGTGTTGAGTGGAGTATTTTGCATAAAAGCGACGGCGCGATTGACAAGCATGCGCTCAAACGGGTATAATATGTTTATTAAAAATTCAAGGGAAAGTGCATGAAACACGGTATTAAAACTATCGCGGGGGCGGTGACCGCGGCAATATTCGCAGTCTTTGCGTTCGGATGCGCGCCGACGGGCATTTGGCGTATCAAACAGATAACCGACGTCGTATCGCTTCACACCGAATTGCAAAAAGATTATCTCGCGGACGGGTACAACAATATAGCGGAGTATGCGAACGGCGTCGAAGAGCTGAGCCGCCCCGCGCCCGTTTTGCTCGAGTGGGAGTACGAGAACGCGAATGCGAAAAAATACGTTCTCGAAGTGTCGCGTTACGAAAATTTCGTTAAGCCGATAAAGATAGCTACAGCCGAGCCGCGCGCCGAGGTGTACAATCTCGAAACGGGCGCGGAATATTTTTGGCGTGTGCGCACGGGCAAAAGCGTTTCGCCGGTATCGAGTTTCACGACCGCCGCAGCAGCGCCGAGAAACTTGTACGTGGACGGCGTGACGAACGTGCGCGATCTCGGCGGTTGGAGCACTTGGGACGGACAGACCGTAAAGCAGGGCATGATCATTCGCTGCGGCAGGCTCAATAAGAGCGAAACGCCCGAAGTGGAGATAGAGATCACGGACGACGGCATAGCCTTTATGCGCGACGTGCTCGACGTGGCTACGGAGATAGATCTGCGCATGCCGGACGCGCACAATACCGAGACGGGCGGCATAACTCAAAGCCCGCTCGGCGCGGACGTGAACTATATCAATATCCCTATGGAATGGGTTATGGGCAACAGCTTCGATTATTTGACGGACACGCAGTATTATCCCGCGATACGACGGTTTTTCGAGGTCGCGTCGAACATAAACAACTACCCGATTATATATCATTGCAATATCGGAACGGACAGAACGGGGTTGTATGCGTTCCTCATAAACGGACTGCTCGGCGTTACCGAACATGATCTGTACCGCGACTATCTGTTTTCCAACTTCGGAAACATCGGCGGAGCGCGATCGGTATCTAATATCAAGGCGTATGTGAACAAGATAAAAGAATACGCCGGCGACACGTTCGATAAGCAGGTCGAAAACTGCTTGCTCGATATAGGCGTGGAGCAAGCGCATATCGACGCGGTAAAAAGGATAATGCTGTAAGCAATAAAGAATTAAACGTTGCGATACGTTAAAAGCGGCTGTCAAACGACAGCCGCTTTTACGTTACTTGGTATCGAATATTTTGAGTCCGCGCAGTGAAGCTTGGCGGAACAATGCGTTGGCGATGGTCATATTTTTGCTAACGCCTTCGCCGTTGCGGTAACAAACGCCGAGATTGTACATGGCGGCGGGCAGTTTGGATTCAAACGCCTCGCGGAACCAATAAACCGCATGCGTAAAGTCGCGTTCGATCTTTTCGCCTTTGTAGTACAGTTCGCCGAGAACGTTTTGCGCTTCAGGTTCTCCCGCGAGCGCGAGCGCCGACAGTTCGTCGAAGTTTTTCCAGAACTCTCTGTCGGCAAGCTTATCGCGGTATTCTTTTTGCGCCGCTTGATTTTTTTTGGCAAGCGCTTGCTCTTGTATTATTTTTTCTTCCGAAAAACCTATAGAAGTATTGTAATCGCGTCGCGACGCGGGGTTTTGAAGCGTGTTGTATGCTTGCTTTACCTTATGTAATTCGTCGCGGCTGTGCTTGTCCGTATTTTTGGAATAAAGCTCGACAAGCTTTTCGTACGCCGCTTTAAGTTCTTCGTCGGTCGCCCATATCAAAACGCCGAGCGTACCGTAGAGCGTATTTTTGGCAAGCTTCATGTCCGACGACTGTTTTTTCGACCATTCTTTCGCGTGCGCGGCCATTGACGCCAAAAACTTTTCGTCGGTGTATTGTTTGCGTCTGCGCTCCATTTGCTCGTTCATGTCTTTTATTTCGGCAGACATCATGTTGAGCGCTTTATCGAGTTTTATAAATTGTTCGTTTAGTTCTTTGCGGCGCGTGTGCCACGTAAGCGACGTAGTGTCTTGAATAGTCGCGGCGACCCCGTCGTTCTTTTCCAAAGCGTCGCGCAGCGTCATTATTCGCAGTTTGGCGGATTCCACTTGTTTCGTTGCGGTAGTGTCCGTGTTGCCGAGACTCGAGAGGCGGCGCAGCCACGTCAACTGCGATTCGAGTTCCGTCACTTGATCGGTCTTGCGCGCGATCTCGCGGTCGCGGTCGAACAGTTCGGATTCGAGTTCGCGGCGGTCGTTTATGTACGACTGCTCGCGGCGCTTGAGTTCGTTCATTTCGCCCGTCAGCTTGTTTATCGCCGTCGACAGCTTTTGAGCTTTTTCGTCGCCGCTCTTGAACCCCGCCGCATATCCTTCTTTGTACGATTTGGAGGCAACGGCGTTGAGCACGGCGTTCGCATCCTTTTGCACTTGCGCCTCGTACTTCGCGTTTGCGCCTGCGGACGCATTGGGGCGGTTATAGGCGGCTTGCGCGTTCGCTCGGGCTTGCGCCTGAGCGCGCTCGGCGCGGCATTTGCCGTCGTATTCGGCGCGCTTTTTCGGATCTATGAGCACGTCGTATGCCTCGGTTATCTCGGCGAAACGCTTGGCGGCGGAATCGTTGCCGTGGTTCACGTCGGGATGATACATCTTGGCGAGCGAGCGGTAATTCCGCTTTATCGCCTCGTCGGTCGCAGTCGACGTCAGATTGAGAGTTTTATAATAATCTTTCATAATCACACTCGCAAAGCCTTTATACACAAATTATACTATTTATGACGCAAATAGTCAATCTTACGCACATAAAAAAGAAATTTTTGTGAGCGTGCGCGCCGCAGCCGCATAAAAAAAATAAAAAATTTTTCATTCCGGAAAAATTTGCGGCAGTTTTCGTATAGATATAAGTGTAACGCACTTCGAGCAAGGTCTTTACAAATGATTTTTACGGCGGCGTATCGATCTCGATCACCGCATGGTTTTTATTCGATATTTCGGCGCACGGCGGAAAGCGCACTAAATGCAAAGTAATGCAAAAGCACGCAAATAAAGCAATTTTTGCATAAACACTTGTCAACCGAATAAAAGTGTGATATACTTACAAAGACAATGTCCTATCGCGTCGCAACGGCAACGGTAGTTTCGTCGTGCGAACAGAGGTGTTATGAACGATTCCAAAAAAACTATACTTGTAGTCGACGATTCCGAACTTAACCGCGCTCTGCTCGTGGATATGCTCGAAAGCGATTTCAAGATCATAGAGGCGCAGAACGGGTTGGGGGCCATGGCGGCGCTCGTAGAGCACGAAATGGAGATCTCGCTCATGCTGTTGGATATCGTCATGCCCGAAATGGACGGGTTTGAAGTGCTCGCCATGATGAATAAGCAAGGGTATATCAAGACCATTCCCGTCATTATGATCTCCGCCGAGAGCGGCGGATCGGTCATAGACCGCGCTTACGATCTCGGCGCTATAGATTACATAAACCGACCGTTCGACGAGCGAACGGTCAAGCACCGCGTTATGAGCAACTTCGTGCTCACGCTCAAGCAAAAAGAACTGTCGGAAATGCTTTCCGAGCAGATATACGAAAAAGAAAAAAACAACAGTCTCATGATAGAGATACTGTCGCACATAGTCGAGTTTCGGAACGGCGAGAGCGGCTTGCATGTTTTGCACGTGCACACGATCACCGATTTCGTACTCAAAGCGATAGTCAAAAAAACCAACAAGTACGGGCTTACGCCCAAAGATATACGGCTTATAGACAATGCGTCGGCTCTGCACGATATCGGCAAGATCTCCGTGCCGAGCGAAGTTTTGAACAAGCCCGGCAGGTTCACGCCCGAGGAGTTTGAAATAATGAAGCGGCACACCGTCGAGGGCGCGAACATGCTCGACAATCTGCCGTTTCATAAGGACGAGGCGCTTGTTAAATATGCGTACCAAATTTGCCGTTGGCATCACGAGCGGTACGACGGCAGAGGCTATCCCGACGGGCTTAAGGGCGACGAGATACCCATCGCCGCGCAGGCGGTGTCGCTTGCCGACGTTTACGACGCGCTCACGAGCGAGCGCATTTATAAGCCCGCGCTGTCGCACGAGCGCGCTATCGAAATGATACTTAACAACGAGTGCGGAGTATTTAACCCGCTGCTCTTGGAATGTTTGAAAGATATAGCGCCCACGCTCAAGAAAGAACTCGAGGTAATATCGTTCGGATGCGCGTCGGAGGACAGTATCGACGAGTCGGTGCGTCAGATCATGCGAACGGACGGCAACGAGATTTCGAGCCGCACGCTCAATCTTATCGAGCGCGAGCGATTGAAGTTCAAATATCTCGCGGATATATCGGGCGAGATCACTTTCGAGTATATAGCCGCGCCCGAAATGCTCAAGCTGTCCGATTGGGGCGCGGACGTATTGGGCGTGCCGTCGAATATCCTCGACCCGCTCAATAACAAGAAATGGTGCGGTATATTTCGCCGCGACGACTTTGACGATTTCATAAAGCGCATTCACGCGACTACGCCCGAGCACCCCGTTGCGACCGCCAAATACAAGCTTGTCATATCCGGCGAGGAACGGTGGAACAAAGTGATCGCAAAGGTCATGTTCGGCGGCGACACCGAAGCGCCCGAATTCGAGGGCGCGATATGCAAAATCACAGACATCAACGACGAGGTGATCACGCTTGCCAATCTCGAGGAAAAAGCGGAGCGCGATCAGCTTACGGGCTTGTTCAACAGGGAAGCCGCGCGCGTGCGCATATCAAAGCTTCTGACCGAAAGCAACGGGAAAAAGTACGCGTTGGCGTTTTTGGATTTTGACGATTTCAAACAGGCAAACGACAGGCACGGGCACCAGTTCGGCGACGAAACGCTTATAGAGTTTGCGCGTCGCATACGCGCCAATATCCGTGCCAACGATATCGCGGCTCGCGTCGGCGGCGACGAATTTATAATATTCATGGAATATAAGGACAACGTCGAGGCTCAGGTTGCGCGTATACATAAGCGCATGACAGGCGACTTCAAGGGCTTTTATATCGGTATCAGTATGGGCGTGGTTTGCGCCGACGAAAACTGTATCGATTTCGACGAGCTTTATCACAAGGCGGACGTTGCCGCGTATTCGGTAAAGCGCGCTACTAAAAACGCATATAAGATATATAACGATTCTTTGTCCGAACTGCTCGGCGACGACGGGGAATAGGGAGGGGTTTATGACCGTAAAAGAGTGTTACGACGCCATGGGCGGCAATTACGACGAGGTTTTGAGCAGACTGCGCGACGATACGCGCATCGCCAAGTTTTTGGGCAAGATCTTAGCCGATCCGAGTTACGAGCTGCTCGTGACCTCGATTGCAAACAATAATGCGGAAGACGCATTTCGCGCCGCGCATACAATAAAAGGCATTTGCTTGAATCTTGCGGTCACCAAACTGTACGGCTCGTCCAACGCGCTCACCGAAGCGCTCAGAGGCAAGTCGGAGATAACGGACGAGGCGCACAAGCTTCTCGAAGCCGTAACGAACGATTACAACGCGACTATAGACAGCATCAAAAGTTTGCAAGCGTGATCGAACCAATGACAGTCATATTTCGGCAGGTCCGATAAATGATATAAAACACAGAATATAATTTCGGGAGGATTTATCCGTGTCTAAGAAAAGCGATCTTAAAAAAGCGATAGCAGAGAGCGAAAAGGAGATCGAGGAGCTTGAAAAAAAGCGCACGCGTTCGCAAAGCGCGCTTCTCGAAGCTTTGCTCAACAATACCACGCCGAAGGAAACCGACAGAGAATACTTTAAGGTATTCACTTCGCTTATAGAGCTTGAGCGCGCCAACTTGAGAAAACTCACAGAGGAACTCAACAGCCTCGATTGAGTGTTTTGCGTCGCCATAAATTGCACTTAATACCCTACGGGTATTATTTTGCGTTCCGCGATTTTTTTATGTTTGCAAAGAACACGCTCCAATAATATCGTGCGTGTTCTTTTATATATTAAGCCTATATTATATAGTTTCCGATTTTTCTATGAGCCGAGCGAACTTGTTTTCGTTGAGTATCTCGTTTGATATATACTTGCCGTTGCGGAATACCGCATAATTCGTCCAAGCCATAGGTGCGTTTTGCGCTTTTTCCTTGCTGTCGATAAATACGCTCGCGAAAGGAATGCCGTTTGCTCTTGCGTACTCTTCCGCAATCGGAACGTATTTCGCAGTAAACGGGCAGCCGTGAGTATAGTACACTACAAACCCGCTTTTATCTATGTGCGGCATCTTGGCGCACGCCTTGAACTTCGGCACGGGCGCGTTTTCGTCAAACGGCAAATACAGCAGGGTAAAGAACGGTTCGGCGGTGTCGGCAAGCTTAAAACCCTTGTATGAAAGATGTTTCGGGTCGGATAAAAACGCTTGCTTTTTTCCCGACGAAATGACTGTTATGCCGAGCTTGCCTTTATCTTTCGCGTCGGAAATGCAAGAAGAAAGCAAATCGTTTGCATAACCGTGACCTTTGAACGAGCCGGATACCCAAAAGCAATCGATATGCATATAACCGTCTGCCTCGATAGGCGCCCAAGCGTTTTCCGCGGGGATGTATTCGATAAAGCATTTTCCGCGTTCTTTCGATTTCAAAAATACAAGCCCGTCTTTTAATCTTTCGGCAAGCCAAGCCTTTTTACTCGCTACTTGAACGTCATTGTTGTTCGATATGGCGCAGCAAATATGTTCGTCGGCTAAATTCTCGCTTGTCAGTTTTACGTATTCCATGATATACCTCGCTCATTTATTATATCACCGATGCAACGGCGCGGCAAGCTTATTCAAGGTGTATATTTCGACAAAATACGTAGCGAAAATTACGAACGAAAAGTAATGTATCGATCATATTATAGATATGGTTTTTGCTCGGCGAGAGTAATATTACCATGCTATTATGGTTTTGTAATCAACAGCCCAACCGCGTTAAAACTGTTGACAAAAGCGATCAAATTGAGTATATTGTATTCTCGGCGTCGGCAAGCTCGGTAAACGGAGTTGAATACATGCGGCGTCGCAAATCATGCAGGAGGTTTTCATGACTTCAAAAAAACGTTTTTCGACTATATGCGTTTCGTCGGTATGCGCGCTATCGCTTTTGGCGGGCGTTGCGACGGTTATGCCGAATAACGGCGTTATCGCGCTTGCGGAGACGGACACTCGAACTTATGCGTATTATTACGACAATCTCACAACGGCGGACGGCAACGGAGAGCAGACCGAGTATACGCTCGCAAAGAAGTTTTACGAGGCGTTGGAAGAGATCGAGCGTTCGGGAGACTTCAGGACGGGCAGCGTTTCGTATTCGCTCGCTTCGGTATTGACGTCCGATCAGATCAAGGCATGGGTGGTCGACGGCAATTTGGAAATTCCCAAGGCGTTCGGTGCGGCGAGAGATTCCTTCTTGATGGATCATCCCGAATTGTTTTACATAGACATGTATAAGCTGACAATAAGCGCATCGCGTTCGGGCGGCGTCTACTCGGCGTATGTAGACAGCGGCAGAGCGGCAAGCGTTTACAGAGACAATGCGTTTTCGACCGAAGCCGCCGTCAATAAGGCCATAAACGATTATAATGCGGCGTTGAACAAGATAGTCGGCGACGTGAACAAGACCGTTGCAAGCGATAAATCGGGTAAATCCGAAGACTTTTTAGCCGCGACCGCCGCCAACGAAGCGATCGCTGCGAGCGTTACTTACGATTTCGGCGCATACAATGACTTTATCGAAAACGGCGACGGCGCGTCCACCGCATCGCTTACCCATACCGCATACGGCGCGCTCGTGCTAAACAAAGCTGTTTGTTCGGGATATTCTTTCGCTTATAAAGCGGTAATGGATCAATTGGACGTTCCGTGCGTGATCGTCAGCGGTTACAGCAAAGGCAAGGATAAAAACGGCAACGACACGGCGGGCAACGTCGGTCACGCTTGGAACTACGTTTATTTGCAGACCCCGCAAAAAGAAGCTGTCGATGCAAGAGGCATATCCGCTCTTTCGAGCGAGGAGGACGGCGGTTGGTTCGCGTTCGATACAACGTGGAACAGCGTAAGCTCGGACAAAAACAAATATTCCGTTATGGATTCCATGACCGCATTAAGTCAGCATATTGCAAACGGCGTAATATCGTCGTCGGAATACTCGCTCAATTATCCAGCGCTCGCCTCGTTAAGCTACGAACAGCTTTGCGATCCCAATAAGATGGATAAAGAGATCGCATACGGCGGTTTTTCGTACGCGAGTACGTACAGACTCGTAGGCGGCGTATACGACGCCAACGATCATGTAAGTTACAACGGTTACGGCGCGAAGAAACTTCTCGAAAAAGAAAATCTGCGTTTTGTAATGCGCTATTATGCGTTTAACAACGGCGTCGGCAAGTGGACGTTATGGACGGATCTTGCGAATTACTCGGATTTTGGAGCGAGCGGTATTTTTGACGAGCAAGCCGGAACGATAAACCGCGTGTCTTTGGCAAGCAACGTGCATTATACGCAGTATGCCGTTATATCCGGCGTCGACCCCGACACCCCCGTTACCGCATTGAACGGACAGGTCATTTACGACGTAAATTGCTTTTATTCGGATTCGGAGAATGTAGAAAAGCATGCGACGTTTATTTCGATGTCTATGGAGAACCAATCTTACGGCACGTATACTCCCGCGCCGTATGTAATTTCCGATCGTTCCACGCCCAGTTTCTGCGCCGATTTTACCATTAGCGACAGCATGAGCGAATCGTCGAACAGTAATATAATGTCCGACGCAAAGGCTATAAAATTCTCGATCGTATACACCGAGCCTTTGTATATCCTCGACGAATCTCAGCCCATTTCGATAACGTTCTCCGCCGATCACGAGAATACGCGACAGTTCGCGGGTTTTGCCAAATTCGACGACGGACAGTATGTGCATTTGGTTAAGGATGAAAACGGCGTTGCCAATACGTTGCAGTTCAAATTCAAGCCGAGTTTGATGTACGAGCATAACCGCGAAGGTTACGCTATCTCGTTCCATAACGTCGGTTCTGCGAAAATTGTGGAAAAGAAAATCGACGGGCAACTCGTTACTACCACATCGGATAAAGCGCCCAATCACGTATACTACATGTTCTCCCGCAATTATTATGCTTGCTCCAGAGTATTCGGAGACGGCCGTCTTTGGGTAAGTTGCTGCGCTCAGCCTACGCTCGTAGACAATTCGGATCTTTCGGCAATGGACTTTAAGGATGCGGAAGGCAACAGCACTTTCTCCGAGCAGGAGCGCAGTCAGATGATGCTCGTGGTCAATAAGGTTTCTCCGGATACCGAAAACGATATATTGAACGAAATACACAAAGACAAGAATAACAACGTCGGCAAAAAAGATATTAAAGCGAGCCAAACTTTCGATATCGATTTGCAGATTTGCGGCAAGTTCGCAAGCATTCCCGACGGCAGCTACGTTAAGATCGCGCTCGGATTCCCCGAAGGCTACGGCCCCGAAGACGAGGGCGTAACGTTCAAGATTTTCCACCGCAAGCACCTCGGCGGAAACAAATATATAATCGAAGAGATCCCGTGCGTAGTGACAAGATTCGGTATCGTCGCTACTGTCAATAGTTTCTCTCCGTATACGGTGGTCGCCGTGCCCGAGAAGAAGGCAACCACCAAAACCGTCATCGCAACCGTAGACGGTAAGGGCGGCAAACTTTCCAAGGAAGACGGCAAGATCCAAACGGTCGAAAAGGACGGGAGCTATACGTATACCGTTTCGCCCGACGAGGGATATAAACTTTACGGCATCACGCTCAACGGCAACAGCGTTATAGACAGAGTAGTCGACGGCAAACTGACTTTGACGTACGACGAGCTGTCGAGAAACAACGAGCTTGAAATGAAATATATATCCGAAGAAGCGGCGGTGCGTTACGAGGCGAACAATATCGTCGAGCCGGTCAAAGTTATAGTGTCCACCGACAACACCGCTTCCAAATACACGTTCGTACATGGCGAAGTGTTCCCCGAAGCGTTGAGCGCGGGCGCGATCGCAGGTATAGTCATAGGCGTTATTGCCATCGTTGCCGGCGGAGTCGCCATAGCGGTAGTCTTGATCATAAAGAAGAAATCTTCTTCGAGAATATAATATCCCCCAATAAAATCCGCCGAGCTGTCGGCGGATTTTTGTTTGAATGAAAAATGTTGTAACGCCGAAATTAACGGCGCCGCGAATTGATACCGATCATGCGTCGCTTTTTTCGGATTCGGAGTTTTTGAGTTTGACGGATTGTTCGCGTTTTTTGAAAACTTTGGGAAATGTGACGAAAATCACGACGGTTGTTATGACGCCCGCAACGAAGTCGGCGATACCTTCGGACATGTACACGCCCTTAAACCCGATATAATGCGTGAGCGCAAAGCACAGCGGGATAAGTATCACGACTTTGCGCAGAACTGCGAGTATGAGCGCCGACGCCGATTGCCCTAATGCCACGTTGACGTTTTGCAGCGTCATTTGCACGAAGAACATTATAGAGCCCATGAGAAAATACGGCGTGTATGCTTTTACTATGTTCGTCACGTTTTCGCTCGCCGAAAAAACGTATGCGTATAGTTGCGGCACGGCAAGTGAGACCGACCATACCGCTGCGGCGAATATAAAAGCTATGATTGTAACGTATTTGATGCCTTTTTTCAGCCTGACCGTGTCGCCTTTTCCGTAATTGTAACTAACGAAAGGCTGTAATCCGTAACCAAGCCCGTTGAGCGGGAGCGAGATCAGTTGCAACGCGCTCAGCATGATCGTCAAAGCCGCGGTGTAATCCTTGTCGCCGCCCGTCGAGCCGTTAAGGTTGATGTTGAATACTATTTGTATGGCGCATTCGGTTATCGTCATAATGAACGGAGTGATGCCGAGAGACAGTATGCCCGCTATCCTCTTTGCGCACGGTTTCATGTTTTTGAACTTAAATTTGAATATACTCTTTTTTGTAAAAAAGAACGCTATTATCCAAACGAACGAGATACATTGCGAAAGAACGGTCGCAAGGCTTGCGCCTTTTACGTCCATGCCGAAAACGAAAATAAAAAGAGGATCGAGCGCGATGTTGACAATCGCGCCTATGAGCACAGAAAACATAGCCGTAAGCGAATAACCTTGCGCCGTTATGAAAGGGTTGAGTCCTTGAGCGAGCAGAACGAATACCGTTCCTATCGAATATATCTTCAGATACGATACCGCAAGTTCCACGGCGCTCGGCGGACAGCCGAAAGCGATGACGATTTGTTTCGACAGAAAGAACGTCGTCACGCTGAGGATCACGCCTATGCACGCGAGCATAACGAATGAGGTGTTGAATATCTTGTTAGCCTCGTCTTTGTCGTTTTCGCCGAGCTTTATGCTCGCACGCGGCGAACCGCCCAAGCCTACGAGGTTGGCAAAAGCTTGAAGTATAAGCGTTATCGGCAGAACGATGCCCAAAGCCGCCAAAGCGTCCATGCCCGAACCGTCGATCTTGGCGACGAACATTCTGTCGACAATGTTGTATAAAAACGTTATAAGCTGCGCGATAACCGCCGGTATCGTCAGTTTGAAAACCAGCGGCAGTATTTTTCCTTCGCCTAATTTGTCGGTCGCGCTTTTCGTTTCGGGGTTATCGTTCGGCATATCGATTACAATTATATCATAAGAATAGCGGAACTTCAAGCGATTGCGCTCGATACGAATGGTAAAAGCATATATAAACTTAAACGTTGCCGTCGATATTTTCGTTTTTGTCGTTGCGGCAGACATTGTAGATAATACCGCATTTTTCGGCATACTTATTTTATGACGGAAGCGTGCCCGTCGCGGTTTTGCTTAACAGACTTTACGGCGAGTGATAAAATATATTCGATATTTTAGGAGTGTGATTTATGAAGACGTTAAAAAAGATTTTGGCGGTTGCGGTATTTTGTTTGTTTCCCGCATTGACCGCCGTCGGCTGCGGAGTCTTTCAACCCGAACAAGACCCCGAACCGTCGATCACGTACACTTTCGCCGAAGTAAACTATCATTACCAATACGATGTTGCGATCGAAGAATATTGGCAAGAGAAATATACGATCGTAAAGGGTGAAACGTACTATATAGACGAGTTTTATACGCCGCCCGAGAAAGCCGGTTATACGTTCTTGGGCTATACGCGCGAACAAGGCGGTGCGGGCGAGCTTGTCGAATTGCCGTTCGGGATCACGGGCGAGGGCGGCTCGGGCAAGATTTATAATCTTTACGCCAAGTACGAGCCTATAGCGTATAATGTCGTCTATCATTTGAACGGCGGCGTAAATTCGCCCGATAATCCGCAGAGTGCCACGGGCAAAGTGGTCTTGAAAGATCCCGTTAAAGACGGTTGCGTGTTTTGGGGTTGGTTCGAGGACGAGGATTTCAAAACGCCGATAAAAACTCTTTCGCTCAGGCTCGACGAGGAAGATACGACCATTCACTGTTACGCAAAATGGGGCAGAGTAAGCACGATCTCGTATTCCGTGAACGTGACCAATACTACCGCGTCGCATATCAAAATACACGAGGACAACACAAAAACGTCGTATACGTCGAACGGTCCGACCGATACACGATTTAATCTCGACCATCATACATATGCCGGTTATTTGTTCTTGGGCTGGACTTACGAAGGACAGACCGAGCCGATGCGCGGCATAGATCTTACGACGATCACGATTCCAAAAGAGCAAGAGGGCGATCTGCATTTCGTCGCAAATTACGCGTACGCAACGCCATTGCAAAACAATCCCGATCTTACTACCGAAACGGTAGGAGCAACGTGCACGATCACCGTTACGAGCAATGTTCGCGAAATAATCATAGCGGATAACCCCGACTACTCTATAATCAAAGCCAATATCGTGATAAGATACCGCGGCGACGAGCAACCGAAACTGCTGTATTCAGGCACGTTTAACATAACCTTTGAAAAGATCTCCGACGAAACGTAATAAAACAATAAAAACCCGACGTTGCATTATAACAAGCGTCGGGTTTTGCTAATAATCCCATACTTGACAAAAGCGGGAAAGAAGTGGTACAATACAAGTACGACGCATGGGGCGGCATACGA
>Ga0209064_1002602_pt1 | contig 19201 bp, 24 predicted proteins | sample Inofromicrocosms_FD_187498 | JGI IMG/M metagenome (GOLD analysis project Ga0209064, IMG submission 187498) | Mouse cecum microbial communities from Vienna, Austria - Inoculum for glucosamine and mucus D2O microcosms (SPAdes) (version 2) | ecosystem: Host-associated > Mammals > Digestive system >... | reverse complement strand
ACACATTTCCGCTGTCGTCAACGACCTCGTGCATATCGCTCCACGGATAGCAACGGTCAAAATCGCTCTTAATCTCGCTTGCGCCAACGGTTACGGTGCGACCTATTGCGCTGTCCGTTCTCGTAAGCGTCGGCGCAGACTGCCCTACATTATCCACGCCGTAAATTTTGCTTTTTTCCGATACCATTAAAATATCCTCCTATTACTTATTTTCAAGCGCGATAAGGGGGAGGATTCCCCCTTAGCAATCCCTCTCAAAGAGGCTTGTAACAAAGGCGACCGCCGATAACCGAGCTCGCCGTAGAAGCAGAACAGTCACCGCTCCAATACCAAAGACCGGCAAGCGACCCGCTGTACCAAGACCCACCGACATTCAGCACAGTACCACCCGACCAATAATAGTCGCAATAGTGAATACTTTCGCCGCCGCCGAGTTCCGTTGCGTAACCGAGCAAAGGGAATTTATCGAATTGCTCAACCTTCTTTATATAGCCGCTTCCCGTATTTCTATCGCCCATATAGACATACGGAGGATTCGTGTCCTCGCTCTTATACTTCGTAGGGTCAAGGCAAATATAGACTTTATTCCCCGAAAAGGTTATACCGTCAACCCACTTCCACACATTACCCCAAGGATTTTCAATTCCTCTATACTTGCAAGCGTGGTGTCCGTCCGTGTTGCAAGCGGTATCGCCCTCTTCGTGATTTGTGTTCCAAGACCCGGAGGGAGTCTTTACATTGTCGGTATGCCCCGTTTGAAGCGCCGCCGAGTTTCCGTCCGTCCAGCCTCTCATAATGGATTGACTATTCGTAGTCGCAAACTCAATGAGGAACAATTCTTTGATGATAGCGTCAATGAGGAAGTCATATTGTTGATACCCCTCGCCTTGTGCCTTGCAAGCCGTTCTCATTTGCGGAAGTGTGATATTAACAAGGCAAGTCTTTCCGCTCTTCGATTCCGCCTTTGTCGAACTTCCGCTTGCCTCATATTTGCCGACCAAAACATAGTCAATCTCGTTGCCTTTTCCGTCCACGAAAAGCGTAGAGAAGCCCTCATAGCGGAAGCCCGATATTTGGTGTTTGTAAGTGCCGTTTGCGTTTTTCGTGATTTTGGAATAGAACTTGGGAATGTAGATGAATACATTGCCAGCCTCGTCAACCACTTCGTGCATATCGCTCCAAGGGAAGCACTTGTCGAAGTCGCTTTTGATTTCGCTTGCGCCCTTCGTGAAGGTCATTCCCTCGGCGGCGTCCGTTCTCGTGAGCGAAGGGCTTGATTGTCCTACCCCGTCCACTCCGTAGATTCTTGCTTTTTCCAATACCATAGTTTTTTATCCTCCTATTAAATGTTTAATGATTTCTCTATTTTTGCAAGACGCTTGTCAAGAGGACTTCCCTTGATTACACCCCTTGTCTTTTCCGATTCCAGAGCATAGCCAACCGCTTTCGCTTCTTCTATCTCCGCTTGAAGGTCGGTCTTGACCTTTGCCACTTTTGAATCCGTCTCTCCCTTTTCGTATGCCCCTATATCGGAAGCGGAGAGGGTTATATCGGAAGATAAAGGTTTTCCGTTTATCTTTCTGCTATTTGCCACAAGACCGCTTATGAGACTTGTAATATCGATAGGGATTTTGTTGCCGTTTTTAAGGGTCAATGTCAGCACACCGTTATCATAAGAGCCATTCATAACGAGGCTTTCCACGGGGAAGTCTACCGAATCCTCTACAAGCGTCTCCCCCTTGGGATTTGTGAGTTTTACGGAGAGAATATAATTATCATCGAGAGAGACTTGCAAGCCCGTAGGACGCTTTTTTAAGGCTCGGTCAATAGAGCCTCCACCGATAAAGTTTCTCGCCCCTTCTGCCTCTTGTGCGTAGAACGCTCCGAAGCCATATACCCCGGCAATATCAATCTCGTTGCGGATTGAAGAGACGTCTTGATTCGTGAGGTCGATTCGCCTATCCATTCTCGCCACTTGCTCGTTGAAGGTAGTCTCATTGACAAGCCCAGAGATGAGGTCGGATATATCCACCGCAAGAGGCTCTTCTTCGCCTTTGACTTTGAGATAGACCGTGCCTTCATCGTACCACGCTCCAATAATCATAGTTTCGAGAGGAAGGTCAACGCTTTTTGAGTCAAGCACCTTGCCCTCAAAGTTTTTGAGTTCAAGCGTGATAATGAAAGTGGTCGGGTCTATGGAATACTCGATATAAGCCGCCCTCTTTGCTAACTCGTCATACACCAACTTTTTCGGAGTGGCGTCATCGTCAGCCGTAGGATTCCCTACCCCCATTCTTCCACCAGAACGATATTCGGCTATCTTGCCCTCGGAAGGCTCGGAAGTGATTTCCTTTGTGAGTTGCGCTCCGGTAGGACTTATCACATAAGCCCTTGTGAGTTTATTCTCTCCCACGACCTTATTGAGTTTGTTTGTTTCGAGAGCCGTTACTCGCTCGGCGTTACTCGTGATTGTATCATAGCCGTAGACGGTGAAGCCGCTTAAAGCGTCTTTGTACTTTGCAAGAAGTTCCTTGGGAACGGCGAAGGTCGTGCTTCCTTGGAAAGCCCCTTCCTCTATGTTGTAGTCCTTTGTGATGAGGACGGTAGAAAGATTGACGAAAGCCCCACTTGCAACCGCCACAACGGGATATTTGTTGCCTTCGAGAAGAACTTCCGAGGGAAGTTCAATCTTGTCGCTATTGCCCTCGTAGCCCGTTATAGTGAACTCGTTATCCGCAAAAGTGAAGATGAATCCGTTTGTGCTATGATAGAACTCGCCGCCTATACTGCTTATGGTATCGTAGCCCGTTGAGGTTTGTCCGAGGATTTCGTTCACCTCTTCTACCACACGGTCAACCTCGGCTATTGCCGATTGAGATATATCTACTATCGGTTGCCAAAAGGCTCTTCGTATATCGTCTGCCTTGTAGCCCGAATCCGTTGGGTTGTTCGGCAATGTGTAGGCGGATTTTCTTCGTATCGCCGCCTTGGTCTCGGCGCTAACTTTTTTAATCTTTGCCATGCTATTCCACTCCTTTATTTGATTTATTGATTTTGTATAGCACGGTGAAGGTGTTCACTATGCAATCGCTATCGTTATCCGAAACGAAGCGGAAGATGATGAAGTTGAAGTTCCTCTCCTTGCACTTCACGGAATAACTATTTGCGAAGCCCGTCTCGAATGAGAAATTCTCGAATGAGAAGTTATCGAATGAGAAAACATTGATACCTTTTGCATTGATGAGTTTGTTTACGCTTCTCGTCTCATACCCGAAGGAAAGTTTTCCGTTTATCTCTGGGTTGGTCGATATTGTCATCTTCAAAAGGGTCTTGCTCGACTCATTCGTTCCGAGGTCGAAGATAGGAGTGTACCACTCGGCAACCACATTCTCTCTATGTGTTACCTTCGCCGTGATAGAGGTTGGAAGTGAGCCGTTGTAGTTCGTTAAGGTAAGCACTTCACCCGATTTATACTCTTTGAGTTGGAAGGTAGATTCGGTGATATTCGAGAGGTAAAGAGTTTTTTGCGAGATATACTTGCAAAGCCTAAATCCCTCGCCTTTTATCTCCACCTCATTCCCCTCGTCATCGATGAGACCGAAGCAGCAAGCGCCTTTGTCTATCTCGTGGAAGAGATATTTTGTGTTGAGACTCAATCCGCTCCCTTCCACATTGTCGGCATAGACCTCCGTTCCTTCGGTGAGGTTGACTATCTCTTCTTCGGTTACATAGATTTTATTATCCTTGACCGTGAAATCCCTTAATGCGAGAGCATATATCCCACTCGTAGAGAATGTGATTATATCGTTCTCGGCAAGGTCAACTCTTATGTGAGAGTTATAGGTGATTCGGTTATTGAGCAAATCCAAAGAGAGGTCTCCCGGTTGGCTCGTCTGGTGAGTTCTGTCGGTGTATTCGTTATCAAAAACGCATACTTGCCCGTCTCTCGTTCCGAAGCAAAGTTCATTGTCTACGATAGCCCACACCCTAACCGGGATATTCGTCCAATACCACCATTCGTAATTGTAAGACCCGTCTATATCGTCCTCGCTCGTATATTTGAATCGAGAATCCGCAATATAGCAAACGTCATCGAGCGAGAGGTAATAACGATTTTTATATACAATCCCAACCGCTTCCGAGAGGTTTTCGTGCCTCGTCAGTTTTTCGTTGATAGAACGGCTTCGCTCCCTTGCATATCTTTCCGTTGTTGCCACATTCTCGGCAAGCACGATTCCGAAAACGCCGTTTCGGGAAAGAATGATATTATCCCCTCCGAAGTTCACGCAAGCATAACGACTCATAATTCCTTCGCCTATGCTACCGGCGGAAGTGGGGAAAATACCCCTTATCGAATCGATATTCCCGGCGGAGTCATATTCCTTGGAATAAGTTCCCGTCCGATAGAAAATACTTGCCTCTTGGCTATTCTCTTGCTTGTAAATAACAAGCGTACTATCCGAAAGCCTTGCATACCCACCTATCGCCACACTATCGCTACCCATTGAAGCGGTGTTGAGGTCTCCAAAGTAGGTGTAATCGTCCATTTCGGAATGGAAGTCAATATTTGGATAATTGGGATTGCCGCTCAAAAATAGCCTATCGGTGTTACCGTCTACACCGAATAAAATTCCGAATTGACATTGAGTAATTCTTTCCGCATATCCCTCCACCGCACACTCGAAAGTTACGGTTATATTGTCTCTGCCTTCCATTTGAGGAGTGGAATCAAGCGTGAGTGTAATTTGACCCGTTGCGTAGTTTACGCTTCCACACTCTTCGGCAACCACCCCTTCATCGTCTCGCTTTGTCTTGAAGAGTTTCGTTTTATCGGAGGAATTATTTTCTATCGTGTATGTAACGGAAGAGCCTCCCTCCATTGTTTCAAGCACGATGAGCAAATCGCTTCCTTCGTCCACCTTGCCGGAATCAAGCGTCCAAGTGAGAGAGGTCTCTCCTTCTTTGAAGGCTCTCCCGAGGAGTTGATTTTTTCTCAAAGACGAAAGCAGATTGACGTCATCGAGATTCCCTCTCGTATCGTCCGAGACGGAATCATCATCGATAGAGATTGTAGTAGTGGGTATGTAGGTGTCCTCGTTATTGACTACCCTCCGAAGTTCGTAGGTCTCGCCCTCGTTCCACGACCCCCAAACCAGATAGTCTCCGCAACCGATAATATAGCACTTGCCTTGATTGACGAAGGCTTGGCTTCTCGTATTTGTCAATACCGAAGGGTCTACTTTTGCCGGGGAATATGTAGATGAAAGCGTTATATCCTCATAGGAGTATTGGCCTTTTTCCTTCGTGATTTTATATATCCTCTTCCCAGCGTGAACGAGCAAATCTTTTCGATTGCCCTTGATAAATTGAAAAATCCCATTGATAGGTTGAGCGTTGCCGTTTTCGTCCTCAATTCGGAAGAGTTCGTTCCAACCATTCCTCTTCCTATTCACCCCATATTCGTTGATGAAGTTTTGCATATTGGAGGCTCTATTCGAGTGTACCCTCAAAGGAGAACTTGAAAAGTCCACACCCTTGAAATTTTCAAGCGTGAGTTGCTTTCTTTCTTTGAGTTGTATATGGCTACTTGCTCTCATCTTAAATCTCCGTTTGGGATAACTTCGTGAATACTTTCCCCGAATGGGATTGTTTCGTTTGAATTACTTGCTCCATTGCCATTTCAAACCAATTCCTTGCTTCGTTGGCTTCGTCTGGCTCATCGTCTCGGAAAAGGTCTCCCTTGACGAAGTATGGAATGTGCGTTGCTATTTTGTCGGGAATGTCAAGTTCCGTATTGTCATCGGTCTCGGAAGTTACTCTCGGAATCGAGGGATAATATAAAACCGTGTAGGTTGTATCTTCATCGAGCAACGGAAGCACAAGCACATTGCCCTCCATACGGAACTCCGCATTTCCCTCGTACTCTTCCCTTCTCTCGCATACAAGCCTATCAATATCGCAAAAATCCTCTATGAGCGTGGCGAGGTCAAAGCGAATGTATGAATCGCTTGCAAGCCCTTCGGAAGCGTTCAAAGTGTATGCCTTGATAGGAAGCACTCTTTTCTCTTCCAAGACCGAGAAGCACCGATTTATAGCCCCCGGCATATTGACGAGATAACTACCGTAATTCTCATCTCGAAGGGCATTATCGAGTTCGTCAATCGATAAGTCCGTGTGTGTACTCACAAACATTATCTTCAACGATTCGACCTTAATATCTCCAAGTTTCATAATCGTCTCCTTGTAGCAATTTGACGGAGTTGCACCGCCTATACTCTTAATTGCATAAAGAGCCTACCTATACGATAGGCTCTTGTGTTTTTATACGAGCGCCGCAACGCCGATTTTGGGAGTACCGGGAGAGACCACAACGATTTTTCCCTTGTTCTCGCCCGACACATTTTTGAATCTGCCGCTTTCGAGTTTCAAGAGGCTCGTTCCCACCGGCACGGTGAGGTTGAGGTCTGCCACGCCTTGAATACTGTTGCCAGCCTTGACGGTGAGCGTAGTTGCCGCCGTTGCGACCACAACGAGAACGATTTTATCGTCTCTTTCCGTAAATTCCACCGCCTTTTCGGTATCGGCGGTAAGCGCTTCGAGTTCCACGGTTGCGAGTTCGTTTCTCATTTTAAGTTCCATATTCCTTGTCCTCCTTATGCGTATTTGACGTTGATATTGATGATTTCTTTCGGACGGACTACCTTGGCGTCAAACAAGATAAAGCCCTTCACGGCGTCTGCGAACTTCTTCTCCGGGCGGTATGCCTCGGTGTGGGTGAGAGGTTTCGCAAAGGCAATCGCCCTTTGAGTACGAATCATAATGTTGTCCGTAGCGCCCGAATCCGTTTTGTGGACGTTGTTCGACATTTTGACGATGACCTTGCCGTACATACCCACCTTGCCGTTTTTGAGAATCTCGCTGTTGTTCGTGTCCTCGAAGCGATATGCCTTTTTGAGAATCGTATAGAATCTCGGAGATACCGTAACAACGATTTTCGTAGACTCTTTGACGTCATTCTCGAAGAGTTTTTGAATGGCGAGGTCAAGCACGTCAAGGACGTATGCTTCGCCGGAGGCGGCGGTCTCTTTCGCCACAACCTTCGGGGCGGCGGTATAAAGCGAAGCAACGGACGAATCCTTTGCGAAACTTGCGATATAGGTGTCAACCTCGTTTGCAAGCCCCTCACTCGTCTCGGCTTCGAGTGCGTCCATAATTCCGTCAACCGCTTGCGCCTTGTCAATATCTCCTACGAGATAGTTGAAGTAGGCGATTTGGTTGATATACATAATCACGGACGTATCTTCGATTTCCTCCGGGCTTTCGATGTCCTTGTTGCGGCTTGCCTTTGCAATCCTCTTAATCGTAGGCTTGCCTACGCCGAGAATCGTTACGGATTCGCCTTGCTTTTTGACCTTGCCTTCATATTTGCGGTTGCAATCCTCCGCAAAAACGCAAAGTCTTTCGAGTTCTCTGTTGATACCCTCCGACCATACGGAAGGAATAAAATTTTGGTATGCCATAATAGAATTATCCTCCTTCTTTGTTTATTTTGTTTATTTCCACTTTCGCATACTTGCCCTAATCTTGTCATAGTTCTTGGAGACTTCCTCTTGGGTCATCTTTTGAACTTGCTCTTTCGTGAAGAAGCCACTATCCGCTCCGTTAGGGCTGGATAGAGCGCCGGGTGAAGCCTTTGAGTTGGCGAGAGTCTGTTTTGCAATTTGTCTCGCCTTCTTCTCGTATTCCGCCACCAAACTCACAAATCCCTCATAGATTTCCGAGAGTGGAAGCGTTCCCACTTTTCCGCTTGCGAATGATTGGAATTGTTTGTCTTTGAGGAGGGTGTTTATATCGACCTCCGGGTGTTTGGTGGCAAAGTCATCATAGTCCTTGCGATACCATTCCTTTTCGGTCTCCTCCTTCGTTTGTTCGGCAATCCTTTCCTTCTCTTTTGCTTTGTGGAACTTCGAGAAGTCTGCCAAAGGGTCTCCGCCCTTGGACTCGATTTCCTTCATCGTCAAGTATTCTTCCACGTCTGCCGAGTCTTTCATCTCTTCGCCCGTGAATGGATTCTTGCCTCCGAGGGTCTCGATAATGGCTTGCTCTCTCGCCGCTTTTAATTCTTGCTTGCGTTCTGCCTCACGCCTACGGCGAGCATTTTCGGAGTTTTGCTCACGAGATTGAGGAGGCTCTTCCTTCTTCGGAGGTTGAGGCTTCTGCTCTCCACCTTGTTCCGAAGTATCGGTGAACTCCACTTCGTTTTCTTTCTCCGATTCTTGTTGGTTGGCGTCAGCGTTCCCGTCAACCGAAGGATTGTTCTCCTCCTCATTTGTTTGCGCTGTTTTGAGTTCTTCTGGCATAGGTTTCTCCTTTGGATTTTTCCGCTATTCCGTGCGTAAGATTTTTGTATAGCATAGGTCGAAGCCTATTTGCTATCTTTGTTTGTAGGTCGTTTGACCTCTTTCCCGTAATTCGGGCAATTCTTATTCCGGCACACTTGAATCTTCAAATCTCCGATTCTCTTGACCGTTGCCGCCGTTTTGCATTTAGGGCATAACATTTTGAATACCTCCTTGACTTGCGAGAGCCGTTGCAAAGTCCGTTGCGTCTTGCCTTGTCTCGGCTATCGCTTGATTGCCGAGGTTGATTTGCTCGTTCGCTTGGCTTAACTTCGCCTTGGATTCTACATAGAGATTGGCGAGAAGCGTTTTGAGGTGGTTATTCTCTTGAATGAGAGAAACTACCTTGTCTACCGTCTCCTTTTGCTGTTGAATCACCTTGGACGATTCCGCTAATTGTTCGCCTAATTGTTGCACTTGTTGAGTGAGTTGTTGTACTTGACTTTGCTCGTCCTCTTCAATTCCTTTGAGAATCTCCGTGCGGTTGGAGAGAGCGTCCTTCGGATATGCCTTCAAGTAGGTTTTCATCGAGATTAGACCTTTACCGAGAAGCGTATCAAGAGCATTTATATCGCCAGCCGCACTCGACTTCGTTCCGGCGGTTGTCTCTACCACCACCTCGAAGTCAATGGATTGATAATCGGCGCTATTGAATACGTCCGTCAATTCAACCTCTTCCTCTTGGGGCTTGCCCGTACTATCGAGAATCGGTTGCCCTTGCGAGTCAACCTTGGGAGCGTTTTGCTCGTATGTAAACTCTTTCTCCGTGTAGTACAGTTTGAAGAATTGTGCAAGGATTTTCCCTTGCTTTTCCTTCACAAGCCAAAAGGCGTCTTTGAGTTCCTCTACCGGTTGTTGGGCTTGGGATTGAAGTTGAGCAATGGCGGCACCGGACATACTCGCCCCAAGAGTCTCGCCGGTCATAACCTCGGTAGAGCCGGTCATTACTCTCGTTAATTGAGTTAAGGTATCGATGAGTTGAAGCGGTTGCGATTGCATTGCTTGTTCGGTCATCTTGCGGATTCCGTTACCGGTAAGCGAATAATCAACGAGGACTTGACCCGGCTCGTTATTTATCACTTGACCTTTGAGAGCGTTGGGGTGAACGATATACTTGCCCCAAGCGACCTCTTGTGCGTTCAAGAGACTCATTGCAAGGTTGAAGTTTATTGCCTTTTGGTTGGGAATGATTCCCTCCACTTCCCCAAGCCCATAAATGGACTTCTCTCGGATTTCGTAGTTCCCTACGACTATCGGATAGAGCGAAGCCTTTACCCCTTCGTGAGTCAATTCTTCGCCTTCTCCATTGTCCGGGAGGCTATTGTTGGGAGCGTCCTCCTCGAATCCGAGTTCCTTTGCGGCGGCTTCGAGGTCGGGAGCGAGAGGGAACGGCTTATTTATGACTATCGTCCTCGTTGCCTTCTCGCAATAAACTTCTCCGTCTTTTCGGAAGTATCTTGTAAGCACCGTGCAGAGTTTATTTCCCTCTTGCTCGATTACCCCGTATTTGCTATCCGGCTCATCGGAGACAATCTCTTCCGGGTCAATCCCCTTGTCGCATTTTGCCCTCACGCTCTCCACGTCCTCACGAGAGGCAATGAGAATCCACTTTTGTTTTTGCTCATCGAGTTCAGTAGGATTCGAGAAGAAGATATTGAGTGGGTCGATAAGATAATCTTTTAAATCTAACTTGTCCATTATTCATCTCCATCTGTTAAAATATTTGCTTTATGTAAAGCTCTTCGTATTCTCCAAACATCGGAGAAATACATTGGGGTGTACCAATATTTATTAATATCGTCATTTTTTCGCATCGGGTCTGTAAGCGTATTTGCTATTTTCACATATCCCGCACAACCTAATAATGACAATTGTAAATAACACATCAATCCAACTGTTTCATCTATATCCTGTCCCGTAAACAGAATATAGTTTTGAAAGTTCTTTCCTTTTTTGCTAAGAATTCTTCTAGCAACATTCGCGCTAGCAATTAACGTAGCACCCGCCCCGCAAGTCGGGTCGTTTATCGAGTGATATCCAAGTCGATTAATATCATCTTCTAAACCCAATAAGTTTATTTCAGACATTAATTTACAAACATCGTATGGCGTAAAGAATTGTCCTCTATTCCTGCTACCCAAATCAAGCTCCATAAATATCTTTCCCAAGAAATCTTGTTCTGGATTATGTTCCAAAGCCATAGTGAGTTTAAGGGATTGATTTCTCATTTGAGAAATAGATAAAATCCGCTATTTTAGTGTTTTCACTCACGGGTCTATTGTCATTCAATAATGCTTCATTTAGCATACCTTCTTCCTCCTTTTTATCTTCTTCGGCATAAAACCTTCTTTGAATTTCCTATCAAGGTCAATCAGATTGTAGCCGGGCTTGAAGTCTACCGGAGAATCTTTTTGTAGTTCTAATAAAATTTTCCAATATTCTTTGAAATTGTCGAAAATAATGCGAAGACTATGTAAACATTGTTTCGGACAAAACCAACAACCGTCTCTATCGAAGAAGTCATATATCGGAGACCTATACCCGGATTTTGCGCACATATTCATTGCCTCACTTTCATCTATACCCTCTTCAAAAAGTGGAGCGATTTCGTTTCCTTCAAGTCTCTCTATTCTTTGAGGCTCATCGTGTGCAATTCCTATATAACGGATATGTTCGCCCTTGCTCTTAAAATAGGCGTCCAATGGCTTCATTTTTAATCTATCGTTGCACCAAGCGCCGAGAGTATAAGGGAAGCCATAAATACTTCCTACCGATTTCCCTTTCTGTTTGACCGTATAGAAATAGTCAATGAATGGAATATCACTACCTACCACGATTACGGGAACGCCGAAGTCCTTACGAACTCTATCAATAGCCTCCTCGATGAAGGCTCTCATCGGCTCAAAGTTTCCACTCAATTCCTTTGAGAACCTTACATCGCAAAAGACAATTTCATCGAGAGGATATTTTTGCGGATTTTCCTTTATGATTTGCAACATAGCAAGCGAATCTTTTCCAAAACTACAAGACGCTATATAATACATACAAGCCTCCCTATATCCATTTGAGAGAGGTCGTTCCGGTAAAACCCTTCTCCCAAACAAACCACGCATAGGCAACGCAACTTCCGCCGCCGTCCTTCATCTTTTGAAACTCCGCATTTTTGGCGCACATAATTCTCTCGGAGAACACATACACCGCCTTGGGAGGATTGTCTTTGAAAAGTTGCTCAAATCTCGTTTTGCCTTCGAGGAAGGTCAACTTCAAGAACATATACGCCTTGCAACCGTTCCGAAGCAACTCCAAACTCTTCAACACAAATTCCTTTGCGTTTTTGTAGGGCGGATTTGTGATAATATCAAACCTTCCCATATAGGGCGCTTCCTTCGCCGCCAAAAAATCCGCTTGATATGTAAAAGCCTTATAGCCTCTATCTACAATATCGGAACTTATGACGGTGAAGCCCTTCTCTCCCAAACGATGAGAGAGATGACCCTCTCCGCAAGCACATTCCCAAACATTCTGATTAGGTCTCTCCACCTTCAAAAGTTTGTCAATGGCTATGGGGTCGGTTGCATAAAAATCGTCCGCTTGTCTTTCGTTATCGGTATGATTGCTTGCACCGATTATCTTCCAAATTTTATTACTACTCACTTTGAATCCCTCCGCCTCCAATACTCGTCCTCAAAACGCTTTTCGAGTTCCGCTATCTTCCGTCTTTGCTCGGTGATGATTGCCGACAATGCGATGACGGCGCTCTTCGCTTCCTCTCGCTCGTTATGGATATTCGCCATTGTTCCAACGCAGCGATGATATTCCGCTTCGTAGTCGATTGAGAGGGTCTTGCAAGTAGGCTCATCGTCCTTTCCGAATATCTCTTCATAGGTCTTGAAGGAGAACATACACCAGCCTTTCGTCAGCCCCTCAAAGCCTTCGAGGACGTGCGTGATTTCAATGTTCACCTTTCTTCCGGTGTATCTCCCTCTTGTCGGATTCCATTCTCGAAGGTCGTATATATCGCCCTTCTTGTAGTTCCTATCGTTAAGCCGAAGTTCGGCTCTCCTCCTCCCTGCTATCACTTCCTCAAAGTATTCGGGAAGGATTTTGATTGAGGGGATTTTCTTACAAAGTTTCTCGCCCATAAGTTAATCCTCCTTTCTATACGGAAGCATATTGAGTCGCTTTGCGACATACTTCAACTTATCCATTAGGTTTCTCCTTTTCAAAAATTTTAGATTCTATGAGCCTTTCGACAACTCTTTTCATCATTATCGGCGGTACGCTCATTCCGCATATATATCCCACGCTTGAATAGGAATCGCTTCCGAAGTCGAAGTCTTGTGGGAATGTTTGAGAGTTTCGGATTGTCTCTTTGCTTATGTAGCACTTCTTCTCAATATCGATGACGTCTGGCTTCCCTCGCAATGTAGGAATCACCTCATCGTCTCGTATGTAGTAAGTTTGAAAAGCACTTCCTTTCTCTCCGGGCCTCACCCTTGTATCGGCAAGGCATTTGTCTCCGGGCTTTGCGTTCGAGATGAGGTAGTATGAGTGAGTTCCTTCTCCCAACTTTCTCCCATATCCGTCCTTGCAAGCCCCATAAGTTACCTTCTCGTAGTAAAACGACAAGTCAATATTCCGAAGGTCAAAGTCAAGCCTTGTGGCAATAAACACTACTCTATGCCTCGTTTGGGGGATTCCCATTTGCTCTCCTTTGAGAAGTTCGTGCCGAACTTTGTAGCCTATCTTATGGAATCTCGCATATATCTCTTTGACATACTCAAAAGCGTTTCCGAGCAAAAGCCCTTCGACATTCTCCATAATGGCAACCTTCGGCTTCAACTTTGCTACCGTATCGATAAACACAAATAGCAAGTCATCGAGAGTTTGAAGTTTTTGCCCTTCCTTAAATCGCTTCTCTACACCCCAAGCCTCTTCCCTTTGCCCAGCCATTGAGAAGGTTGAGCAAGGTGGAGACCCGTCAAGTATATCCAAGCGGAACAATTCTTCGGGGAGGTCATCGAGTTTGTTGAAGTCTCGAATATCCATAAGGTAGTTATACTTCGGTTTGTGATTCGCCACATAGACCTTATTCATTCGAGGGTCTATCTCATTGCAGCCAAGCACCTCGCACCCGGCGAGTTTATATCCCATTGTGCTACCCCCCCCCCGCAAGCAAAACACGAGAATACTTTTAACCCGTTTTTCGTTGCGGGGTAGTCCTCCTTCATAGACCACTTCCAATCGGTTGACTTCTTCGGAGCGAAGGCTTCCCTCATAGGGTCATCTTCGGGGAGTAAATCGAATAAACTAACTTGATTCATCTTGTCCTCCCTATATCCCGAGCCTCTTTGCGATTTCGCTCTTTTCGTCTCGCACCGTGCTTCGGAAGTCATCGCCTTCGAGTTTTATGACCCTTGTAGCCATTTCGTTGATTCGTTCCACGATTGCCTTATCAAGCCCAAGCACACTCGCCAATTCTCCGATAGAATAATTCGATGAGAACACGGTAGGCTTTTGTGCATTGTATCTTGCGTTGAGGATTTCAAAGAACTTCTCTTCCGCCCACTTTGAGGAAGCGACATTGTATTCCCTTCCGAGGAACTCTTTGCCAAGGTCATCGATGAAGGCGAAGTCGTAATATTCCAAGTTTCTCAAAATGGTACATTCGCCCATTCCGTTCCTATCATACGAGCCTCGGATTTCATTGAGGATTGTCGCAAGGTTGGTGTATATGCACCGATAACCCTTCCAGACAAGTTCATTGCAAATACAAGCGATGAGGAACGTCTTGCCAGAGGAATTATCTCCGTATATGTAGAGACCGATATTCTCGGCAAATACCTCTTTGCTTTTCTCGACATAAGCCGAGGCTTTTTGATAGGCTTTGGAATTATGCTCCGTTATCGTAGCGTCCTTGAACATAAGATTCCGATAGCGTTTACCCGTTAGCGAAAGAGCCTTTCGATTGTTGAACTCCTCCATTCTCTTCCGAGCCGCCTCTTCCTCTTCTTGCTTTTTTCGAGCCGCCTCTTGACACTTGCACATACTCCTTATGCACCATTGCTTATCTTCGGAGCAATAGAAGCGCTTTGTTTTACACTTCTTGCAATAAGGGAGTCCGTCAGCGTCAAGGTACTCGTCCTCTCGTAATTTGTACTCCCCGGAGGCGAAGCCTTTTTTGAACTCTTCGAGTGTATCTCCAATCTTAATCATCTTCCCTCCTATCGTACTTTGAGGCACTTGCCCCCTTCTTCGGAGGGCTTTTATCGTCCTTTTCCCAAGTGCGAATACAAGCCTTCCAATCTTTCATAGGTGTCTTTCCCACCTTCCACCCTTTTGACTCATAGAAATCGATGAAGCGTTGAGGGTCTACATTGTTGTTGCGTTCCTTGCAATAAGCGGCAACCTCTTCAAGAGTAGGCTTCCTAAAACGCTTTGCGGTGTGTGCCGCCGATTCATCGGCACATACCTCTATCTCTTTCTCTTTGTCTATATCTTCCTCTATCTCTATATCTGTTGGAATTTGGTTGGAAGGAGGTTGGATTTGGGTTGGAATATTTCCAACCAAGGCTTTTCGTGCCTTTTTATAGACGTTTGATTTTGTCTCGCTACCTATCGAACTCGCCGCTTCCGGAAGGAATCCGTCTCCGTCTCTTTCTTCCAAAAGCCCTTGGATTTTTAGGTAGTTTATTGTTACAACTACATTCTCTTCGTCCTCTTCGAGTTTAAGAGCCATTTCCTTCTCAAAGGTTTCCTCAATCCCCTCGTAGATGAGGAGACCGTTGAACTCTATACTCAAAAGAAGAAGTTTTAGATAGATTATGGTATATGTATCTCCGCCGGCTAACCGTCTCAACTTCTTAATTCGTGCATTGTTAAAGAAGTGTCTATTGAGTTTAAGCCAGAAATACCTCTTACCATTTATCTCGTTACCGTGTGCCATTTTGCCTCCTAAAAGGGAATATCTCCGTCATCATCAAACTCTTCCAAATGAGGCTTCTTGCCCTTCTTGGGAGGTTTTTCCGATTCATTGTTATCTCTCGCTTTCGGTGTGAGGAAGTCAAAATCTTCTACAACTACCTTGAATGTTTTTCTCTTCGTTCCGTAGTCATCTTCATAACTCCCTATCTCCACACGACCGCTAACTCCGATTTTGTTCCCTTTACTAAAATAGTTTGCTATTGTTTCAGCAGCGCCTCGCCACGCTATACAATCGAAAAAATCCGTTTCTCTTTCACCGTCAGCATTTGTGAAACTTCTACTTACGGCTATTGAGAAATTGCAATACGAAACACCGCCTTTCGTCTCGGATAATTCGGGGTCTCTCGTGAGGTTGCCGATGAGCATAATCTTATTCATTGCTTCCCCCTATCAAACCTTTAAGGAGAGCCTCAATACCCCCCCCGAAGAGAAGAAGTCCGAAACCACATTCTTCTTCGTTTGCTCGATAACCTTTTCTACGCCCTCTACGGTCGCTATAATGGCACGAGTCTCACAAGCGGCAACCGTGATTGCTCCCACCGAAACGCCCTCATCGGTAATTGCTTCCGCATAAGCGCCTATGATTGCTTTTGCTCTTGCGTCCGTGATTCTCTCGCCGGTGTCGAGATTCTCGATGATAATGCGGAATCCCTTTTTGTTGCCCTTTACGTCTGCACTTTTATCGATTTTGATTTCCGTTGCTCTATTCGAGCGATTTTTGTTGAAGTTCATAATTATCTCCTATAAATTAGATTTTCTTTATCCCAATTTGGGTATTTTGATTTTAAGTAGGCTTCGATTTTCGCTCCGATTTCTTCTCTTTCTTCACGAGTTCCGAAGTCAAATTTGTTGTGGCATTGATTTTCGGTGAAGTTGGTGCATAAGGTAACTATGTTTTCCTCAATCCCCAAACCACCTTGGGAGCGAGGTATGAAGTGAGCGTTTGGCATTACATTTCGACAGCAACCGCAAACCACACACCTTCCTCCGTCTCTCTCCCATACGGCTTGTTTGACCTTCTGGGATATATCCGTTGCTTTTGACCGTTTTGATTTCATCGCTTGTATTCTCCTCTTGCAACCTCGATTTCGGAGTCATAGATTCCAAGTTCAGCAAGTTTATCAAGCGTTGCTTCTATGAGTTCCGTCATCTCTTGCGTGTCAAATTTTGAAGAGCCGATGAAGTATTGATATACATTGAGGGTCTTGCCGTTGACCTTCCTTTCGCCCATTTTACGAACTACTCGGAAGGACTTCTTTAACATAGGCTCGGCTTCGGGGAGGGCTAATAGATAATCGTAGGAAACATTGGCTTCTTCGAGCATAATGGCATAAGCCTCTTCGCTCGATACCTTGTTTTTCTTTCCACTCATAGCCATAGCCAACTTCCCCAAAAGCACCCATAAGAGTTTGTTTTGTTCAAGGCTTCGCTTCGACCTATACGGTTTAACCTCTACCTCCAACTTCTTCTCGGAGTTTCTTGTCTCCTCATAGGCAAGCAAGGCGGCGTCTTTTTCGAGACCGTGAACGACATAGGATATAACAAGGTCATTGTTCTCGTTTGTCATTCGGAAGGTCTTTTCCGCAATAAACTTACTCATCGCTTTCTTCCTTCTCTATTTGCTTTTTAAGCGCCGAAGTCAGAAGTTCAAATTGTTCGTCCGTGAGGTCGTTTATCTTGATACTCTTTCCAAACTTCTTGATAATCCACTCCGTTACACTTGCAAGTTCGATTGAGGAGTTCTTAATGAGTTCATTGACAACCGCCCACTTTGACTTGCTTCGTGCCTCACGGCTCGGATTTTGCCCCTTGCCAGAGCCTTTCTTCTCCGCTTGCGAGGGGGTCGCTTTCTTCTTGTCCTCGTTTTTGGAATCGGGGTCATCTTCATCGGTAGGCGCTCCAAAACTCTTCAAAAGAAGGTATCTCTCCGAATAAGTCAATCCGCTTCCGAAGGCTTTTGAAAGGTCGTTTTGTTGTCCGTAATACTCGAACTCTACCCTTTGCCTATCTTCGGGATTGTCTATGTTTATCCATTCGTAGATGAGTTTACCGTCCACCAGAAAGTCCGTTTTAAGGTCTCCGTAGGAGTTCTTGTACTCGAAGGTTTGATAGCCTCGGTGTTGTGTTGCAACCGGGAGGAAGAGAAGTCCGACTTCTTCCATTTTCTCTTTGATGAGAGCAAGGATTTGAGAGCCGGAGATATACGAATAAGCACCCTTGCCACTCGTCTCGGCGTCCTTTTTGAGAACTTTTACGACTCTCTTCACCTCGTTGATTTTTTGGAATACATTCATTCCCTTGTAGTTAGTTCCTTCCATATTTGCTCCTTTACTTCCATTCGAGGTCTTTCTTTATGTAGTACACGTCCAAAAGACAACGGAACATTTTGAAGTATTTCTTGATTGTTGTGGGCTTAATTTCTTTGTGGTCGAAAGGCTCGTCCTCGTTCCTTCCGATATTGAGAATCATAATTTGCTCAACCTTGTACTTGTTTTCCGTCAAGAGATTCGCATAGGAAGAGACTTGAAGGAAGTGTTCGTTGAAGATTCCCTTGCCGCTCTTAAAATCGATGAGCGTGAGTTTTCCGTCAACCTTGCAGTAGAAGTCAAGCGTTCCGCCGTATTTGTATTTCTCCGATACAAACTTCTTCTCGTTGAAGATAGGCTCTACTTTATGTTGCTTCTCCCAATCGAGATACTTTTTGAATCCGACATTCGCCATTTCTTTTTCGAGGTCGGTATAATCCGAAAGGTCGGCTTTATTGCCCGTGATATGCGCTTCAACCAAAGCGTGAATGAGAGTTCCAACCCTCGCCGCCTTGTCTACATATTTCGAGGAATCGATTCCTTGAAGTCCGAGATTGTTAGCCCACTTAACGAGCGCCGGCTTATTGAGAAGCCCCGTAACCGTTGTAGACCCCGGAACGAGAGTTCCGTCTTGAAGATAGTATCTGGTGTGCGCCTTCGTAACCTTTTTGAGTTTGTCTGCCATTAGTTTTTTCCTCCCTTTTGGTATTCTTTGAGATTGTATTCGTAGGATTTTTCGAGTGCCTTCATCGCCTTGGTAGAAGCCTCGATTTCTTTGATAATTGCTTCCGATTCTTCGAGAGTGCAATTCGTGAGTTGCTCTCCGAGAGCCTTGATTTTTTGCTCGTAGCCGACCTTGGCAAACGCAACCTGCCTTTCAAGGTCTCGAACTTGTTCCAAATAATATTCCGTCATTTTGATTGTCTCCTTTATTGACAAAGATTTTTTATTGTGGTATATTGTTTGGGAGGGTAACATACCTAAACCCTTTTCGTGATTAAACTTCGTTCTTATGCTTGGCGGCGAGAGCGGAGTTTTTTTCATCTTCGAGGATTTGAGAGTATTTCGCCTTCAATCTCTCGAAGCAATGATTGACCCAACTTGTAATATCCTTGAATCCGCATTTGCCGAGAGCCTCTTTGAAGAACTCTCGCGCTTCCGGAGGAAGGTTGACCGTGAGATGATAAAACTCTTTTTTCTTCTTGCTTCCCTTTGATACTTTGACCGTAACCTTGGGAGAGGTTAAGAAGATTTCGTGAGGCTCATAAATATCTCCAACTTCGCAACCCAACTCATCGCATAATGCTTTCATCATCGGGGGAATCGGAAGGCATTTATAATTCTCGAATTTGCTCATCATAGGCTCGTCCGTACCGATAGCCTTAGCGAGTTCCTTTTGTTGCCGACCCTTGCGGATTCGCATTGCCCTTAATTGCACCTTTACACCTCCTTTGTCTCTTCGACTAATTTCTTTCCTTGCTTTTGAAGCCAGCGAAGTTGATACAATCGCTT
>Ga0209064_1002596_pt1 | contig 19269 bp, 18 predicted proteins | sample Inofromicrocosms_FD_187498 | JGI IMG/M metagenome (GOLD analysis project Ga0209064, IMG submission 187498) | Mouse cecum microbial communities from Vienna, Austria - Inoculum for glucosamine and mucus D2O microcosms (SPAdes) (version 2) | ecosystem: Host-associated > Mammals > Digestive system >... | reverse complement strand
GACTTTGCACTTGCTGCAAAGTCCGTACAAGCACGTTAATTTAGCCAAGAAAGAATCTGCCCCTCGCCGAAGGCGATTTGGAATGGGCAGATTCCGTAACAGGGAAGCCGAAGGCTGAACTGTTACCCGGCCGGAATATTGGACTCTACACTCTCTCCCCTAAGTAGTAAAATCCACGGCATTCTTTCAGATGGACATCCACTATCCTGCCAATCAGCGCTTCATCGCCGGGGAAGTGGACGATAGTATTATTCGACAAACGTCCGGTCACCAATGTATTATCCTGTTCGTTCATTTCTTCCACTAAAGCGGGCAGGACTTGCCCCTGCAAACGGGCTGTCCGGGCTTTTGCCGTTTCCTGCACTGTCTTTAACAGTTTATCGAACCCCTCTTTGATGACTTCTTCCGGCACCTGATTGGGCATGGACGCCGCGGGGGTTCCGGTTCTTTTGGAGTAAATGAAGGTGAATGCATTGTCATACTGCACCTTTTTTACTACATCAATGGTTTCTTCGATATCCTCTATGGTCTCGCCGGGAAATCCCACGATAATATCGGTGGTAATCGCAATATCCGGAATTTCATGGCGAATTTTTTCCGCCAGTGCCATGTATTGTTCCTTGGTATAGCGCCGGTTCATGGCCTGCAAAACAGAAGTAGAGCCGGATTGGAGGGGGAGATGCAGATGGCGGCATATTTTCTTTGACTCTTTCATCACCTGAATCAGTTCGTCGGATAAGTCTTTGGGATGGGAAGTCATGAAGCGAATCCTTTCAATTCCTTCTATTTTTTCCACTTCCTTTAAAAGCTGGGCAAAACTTATCGGGGTTTTCAGATTTTTCCCATAGGAATTTACATTTTGGCCAAGCAGCATGATTTCGACGACACCGTCAGCAGCCAGTTTTTTGATTTCCTCCAGGATATCCTGAGGGGCGCGGCTTCTCTCCCTCCCCCTGACATAGGGTACGATGCAGTAGCTGCAAAAGTTATTGCAGCCAAACATAATGTTGATGCCTGACTTAAAAGGATACTTGCGTTCCACCGGCAAATCTTCCACTATCTGATCTGTTCCTTCCCATATATCAATGACCATCCTCTCCGATTTCAACATGGTATACAGCAGTTCTGCGAATTTAAAAATATTGTGGGTACCGAAAATTAAATCCACAAACCGATAGCTTTTCCGTATTTTCTCAATCACACTCCCCTCCTGCATCATACAGCCGCACAATGCAATCTTCATATGAGGGTTTTTCTTTTTTAAGCCGTTTAAAACACCCAGCCTTCCATATACCCGCTGGTTCGCATTATCCCTGACGGTACAAGTGTTATAGATGACCAAATCCGCTTCTTCCGTATCCGCTTCCTGGTATCCGGCGCATTCCAAAATCCCGGCCAGCTTTTCGCTGTCCCTGGCATTCATCTGACACCCGAAGGTCGTCAGGCTATACGTCAGCGGACGTCCAAGGCGTTCGCTTTCCGACGTTACGGCCCGCCTGCACTTCGCCATAAAGTAATATTGGCGCTGTGGTTCCAAATCAGGGGGGCTATAATCAACACTGACCCTATCCAAGTCTATACTCTTTAACTCTTCTGCTGAAACATTTTTTAAATTAATACAAGAATCCATCTCTCTTCCTTCCCTTCCCCCTTCCAAGAATGCCGCCCTTCTGCAGTCTATCGAAACTCCTCCGAAACCTGATATAAATAGGCATGTCCGCTTTTCCCCACCCGCTGTATAATTCCAAGATAAGCCAATATATGTAACACTATTCCCGCCGTTTTTACAGGTATTTTAGCCGCTTTGGACAAATCCTTCGTGGTGAAGGCATCCGGAAGTCCTTTTGGCAGAAACTGGAGATAATCCTCCTTCCCCTCCACCGACACCTCATCAAATAAGTCCACCGGTATCCGGTCATAACGGCAAGAGCCTTTCTTCCTGTCTTTGCTCCAGCCGTTCAGCAAACGGTATTCCTCTATATCAATTAACGGGAATATAAAATTCAGGTTTTCGTTTTTTAAATAATTTTTTATTCGGTATAGTTCAGGAAAAGCCCGGTAAGCGCTTCCTGTCAGCGGGCTCTTCCTCCGGGGCGACAGTTCCCCTGTTTCCTCATCAATCCATATGAGCCATTTTATATGGGGGATAGGATAAATAATGGTAACCGGGTATTCTCCCAAAAATGCATCCAGTTTTGCCCTCATTTTATAGAAATTACCGTTCTGGATTTCTAAAATCGACTGTCCGGTGCAGATATCCGCCACATAATTCCCCACCAGCACTTCCTGCATTTTCTCATCCGGCGCATAGTAATTCTTAAGCACCGCATGCACTGTCTTTTCTTTGAGCGTTCCGATTCCCTCCCGCTCCCTTTCTTTTCCGATTACTTTATTTTTTGCCGCTTCAAACCGCTCTCTGTCCATACCATCATCTAGCGGATTCTTTCCGGGAATCCTATTTTCTTCTGTACCTTGCGCAGCGTCTTTGTGGCATAATAATTCGCTTTTTCTCCATTTTCCTTAATAATACCGTCAATATATGATTTATCTTTGGAAAGTTCATAAAACCGCTCCTGCACCGGCTTCAATGCGCTGACCACCGCTTCCCCTACCGCAGGCTTGAATTCACTGTAACCTTTCCCGTCAAATTCCTTTTCCACATCTTTTGGCACTTTTCCGGTACATGCACAGTAAATCTCAATTAAGTTCTTAATCCCCGGCTGCTCATCCCGATACCTTACCGTAGCTTCCGAATCGGTCACCGCCCGTTTGAACTTCCGGATAATAGTGTCCGGATCATCCATTAAATAAATGCTGGCATTGACATTTTCATCCGACTTGGACATCTTCTTCTCAGGATTTTGCAGGCTCCGGATATTCGCCCCCGCCTTCCCCATATAGGGCTCCGGCACCGTAAACACATCTCCGTAAATGGCATTAAACCGCTGTGCGATATCCCTTGTAATTTCCAGATGCTGCAGCTGGTCTTTGCCCACCGGCACCACATCCGCCTGATACAGCAAAATATCCGCCGCCATCAGCACCGGATAAGTATAAAGGCCGGCATTGATATTATCCGCATGTTTTGCTGCCTTATCCTTAAACTGGGTCATACGGTTCAGTTCCCCTATATACGTAAAGCAATTCAATATCCAGGCCAGTTCCGCATGCCCGGATACATGCGACTGGTAATAAATACAGTTTTTCTTCGGGTCTAACCCTGCCGCAATATATAAAGCCAATAAATTCCTCGCCCTTTTGCGCAGTTCCGCCGGCTCCTGCCTGACAGTTATGGAATGCATATCCACCACCGAATAAAAGCATTCATATTCATCGCTCAATGTCACCCAGTTCTTTAAAGCCCCCAGGTAATTTCCCAAAGTCAATGTTCCTGTAGCCTGCATCCCGCTAAAAAGCACTTTTTTGCCATCTATCATTTCAATTTCCTCCCACCATTTCATATTTGTATCAGTTTAGCATTGCTTTTACTATTCGTCAAGTTATGCCGAAATAGAGGAAGAAGAAGCGGTAACAGTTCAGCCCAGGACTTTGCACTTGCTGCAAAGTCCGTACGAGCACGTCAATTTGGCCGAGAAAGAATCTGACCCCCGCCGAAGGCGATTTGGAATGGGCAGATTCCGTAACAGGGAAGCCGAAAGGCTGAACTGTTACAAGAAGCGTAACAGGAGGACTTTCGTCCTCCTGCTTCCTAGCTTCTTTATGAATTTTTTTCTTCACATCCGCAAGTACTTCCGGGTGAAGGGAACGGTGCAAAACCTCCCCTGCAGGAATCATCCCTATCCCTGTCCCTGTCTCTATCCCTGTCTCTGTCCCTATCCCTGCATCGGCCATCATTTCTTGGATCTCTCCCGCCGCATCCGCAGTTATCAGGAATATCGCTGCCACACCCTCTGGTATTATTATTTCCACAGCAGCAAAGCAAAAGTAATAAAACTAAACAATTATTCATATTTTTCCACTCCTTTTTGCTATGCTATATCCTATGCAAATGGAACGGAAAAGTTCCAGTAACAGTTTATCTCCAGATTTCGAAGGCCGAACTTTACAAGTTCCAGCCTACTTTCTTTTTGGAAGGATGCGTCTTCTGATATAAGCAAAGGTCTTCTCTTCCCCCTCTTCCGCCAGCATATAAAGGAGCTTCTCCAACACCTTCTTTGTCTTTTTATGCAAAGGCGCCGGTTCCTTGGCGGACAGGTAATACTCTAACGGAGACCGGTTCGTATATGCCTCTTTTTTGTATACTTTACTGGCTGCAATACGATCCATCAGCATTTCTACAATATAACGGTTCGGCATAGGCGCCGGGGCCATACCTCCTGGAATATTTTTCGTACTGTAGTCCAGCCAATATTCATAATGGTGCTTATTTCTCCCCTTATGATGCAGCCATGCGCTGGAAAAGCCGATGTCTTCCCTTTCCGCATTGTTCGGGCTTCTATCGCCCTGATAATACCGGGCCCCTACCAAAAATTCAGTCGGACTGTATTTTGATAAATCGTGCATCATTCCCTGGTAATATAATCCTACTTTAAAGCAGCCCTTCATCACAAGGTATTTATGGTAAGTAATAGTTTTCAAATGCTCCCAAGCCTTCATTTCCTAAAATGCGCTCCTTACATATTGGTTTCTATTGCAGCATTCCGCCCCTTCTATCTGTTTGGAACAATAAATCCGTATGGTACGGGGTGCCACATCCACATGCTGTTGTTCTTCCTCCGGGTTTTGGACCATTTCAATTTTTCCACCCTTCCCAGTATCTGCAAGCAAATGCCATTCCATTCCTTTGGGCAGCTGAGGAAGGGCAAAGGAATGGGCCATCCAGTGCATATTATAGGCCACATAGAAAAAGCAATCCTCTTCCCCCTGCCTGTTCTTCGCATAAAAGCCGCAGTACATAGCCCCGGCGAAACGGCTGTAGCTATTTAACTCCGGCCGCCAGGCTTCCTCGCCATGATAGGATAGATCGGGATAACCGCAGCCGATATAATCCAGTATCTTTAATTCCAACGGATTTCTCAGTACCGGATGGTTTTTTTTCAGCCGGACCAATTCTTTCATATAGGCAAAGATCTCCTCACCCATCCCGCTCCGGTTCCACTTAACCCATCCAATCTCATTGTCCTGGCAATATGGGTTATTATTCCCGGCCCTGGAATTGGCAAACTCATCTCCGCTATAAATCAAGGGCGTTCCCTGGGATAAAAACAGCATGGTCAGCGCATTCTTCATCTGCTGCCTGCGCAGTGACACAATGCCTTTTTTCCTGGAATTCCCTTCTACTCCGCAGTTCCATGTACCGTTATCATCATTTCCGTCCGTATTGTTTTCACCGTTGGCTTCGTTATTTTTTTTCTCATAGGACACCATATCTGCCAGAGTAAATCCATAATAATTGGTTACATAGTTAATGACGCCATGCTGCTTTGGATTCTTCCTTTGCAGTTCCAAAAAACAGCCCAGCATATTGTCATCCCCTTTTAAGAAGCGGCGGGCAGTATACATATAGTCATCCGAATAAGATGCCAGATTTCGGAATTTTGGCGTTTCGTTTTCTTCGTAAATCTGTTCATAGGGAAAATGGTAATAAAACAGCTTTGTATCCGTCAAAAGCGGCTCTGTGCCAAGAACCTGCAGGGGAATCCGCTCCCCTTTTAAATGTACGCCGTCTATATGGTATTCCGTAACCCAATATTTAACCACATCCAATATCAGCCCCTGCTTCACCGTATTGGGGAAATAGAATTGCATAATTACCTCAATATGGTTTGCATGTAATGCTTTCACCATATCCTTGAATTCACTTGCCGCATTTTTATCCGAACTGTAAGCCGCCTTAGGGGCAAAATAGTACCCTTCTTTATATCCCCAGCAATTGTATTTCACCGGCAGTTCTTCTTTTGCGGACAAATGCATGTTTGCCCTCTGCATTTCTATTTCATTGAACTCATAGGCCGGCATAAGTTCCACCGCCGTAATCCCAAGTTCCTTCAAATGAGGGATTTTCTCTATAATCCCGCGAAAAGTTCCTTTCCTGGCCACTCCGGAAGATTTGTGCCTGGTAAAAGCCCGGACATTCAAACAATATATAAAGCTTTCCTCATAAGGAATTTTCAAAGGCTCATCTTCCTCCCAGGAATAGTCTTCATCCAAAAAGCCTCCCTTTAGCACTTTCTCTCGCTTTCCCCATTTTTCATGCCCATGAATCCTTTTGGCATAAGGATCCGTAAATACATTTTCCCCATCATAAAAATTATATGCATAGCGTCCAATATCCAAATCCTTTATTGCCATGCTATAAATAGAGCCGAACTTATTCTGTGAATGAAAAGGAAGTTTTTTCTCCCTTCCCGTCTTCTTATCATACAGAATAATTCCACAATCCTTTCCGTCTTTCATCACTACGGAAAAATAGGTATTATCACACTCTGTCATTACGCCTAACGGGTACGGTTTGTTCTTCTGCCTGCTGTCAATTGTGTACATCCATAAACCCCCATTCCTGCACTGCTTTTGCATCTTAACTTCTTTTGTCTATAAACACTGCCATAGCCCCCCGGCTTATCTTTCACTTATCTATTACGAAAAACCGAATTTTACATATTATAACATAAATTTTTTTTCCTGTCTAAAAATACATAAAATTTGTTGATTATTATTCTTTCAACTAGTACAATGGAGAAAGAAGGTTGAATTTTTGCAATTTTCTTACATCTTATACCAACAGAAAGGAGTTTTTCATGCGCAATTTAAATCCATCTCCGTCAAACGGTGCTGAAGACGAGGAAATGACAGTAGAACTGGATCTGGAGGACGGTTCCCATGTAGTCTGCGCTATCATCACTATTTTAGAATGTCAGAGCAAGGATTATATCGTCCTTCTCCCATTGGACGAAAACGGGGAGAATGATGACGGCGAAGTATGGTTTTACCGTTATCATGAAGATGAAAACGATGTGAACGCAGAGCCTGAACTGGAATTTATCGAAGATGACGAGGAATACGAAATAGTTGCCGATGCCTTTGACGAATACCTGGATAATGCCGAGTTCGATGAACTTGTGGATGACTAAGAGCATATGGAAGAAACGTTCCATATCCTGCCTATAAAATATCAGGCGACAGCTTTAATCGTTCCAAAAAGCAGGATGATTGGCCAAAGGTAAGGATTTCCAGCCTTTCTTTGGCCCTTGTCATGGCTACATACAACAGCCGTCTCTCTTCTTCTATCTGTTCGGGCGATGATGCCTTGCTATGGGGAATCACTTTTTCATTGACGTTGGGAATAAATACCGTGTCATATTCCAAACCTTTTGCACTATGCATAGTGATGAGCGTGACCCCCTGTTCTTTTTTGCCCTTCTCCGATTTTTCCTGCTCCCCATGCGTTTCTATAAATGTATCCCATTCATCCAAAGATTGAAATCCCCGAATCATTTCTTGTATCCGCGCAGCAGTCTCTATCCAGGTTTCTGCCCCATCTTTTTTCCCGCCCAGGCAGGAGTCATATCCTATGGACTTTCTAATGAAATCCACTGCCAGGTAAGGCCTTAACGATGCTATCCGCTTCAGTTCCCCAAACAATTTCTTTATCTTCTTTTGCATATATGGAATATTCTTATAATATTCCAAAAGTTTCTCTTCATTGACCATCTCATCTTCCGCCGCCTGCCTATGAATATAGCGGCAAGGCTTATTCATAATCCGGAACAAATCCGATCTACGCCCATTTCCCGTCTTGGATATGTCCCTGGCCAGATGCAGATAAGCAAGAAAGTCTTTACAGATTGGATGCCCCCACAAATTTTCTATTTTTCCATGCACATGAAAAGGAATTCCCGATTGATGAAAAAGCCTTGTCAAACCGCCAGACTGATCGTTCGTCCGATAAATAATAGCTGTTTTCCCCTGCTCCTCCAATGACATTTCCTTTACAGCCCTGGCCAGATAATGCGCTTCCTCTTCCCATGAAGAAAAACTGCATATCTTTACTGCCGTTCCTCCAGGCCTGGCTGCTTTCAGTTTTTTGGGAAATCGTTCTTTGTTTTCTTCAATCACCAAAGAGGAAGCCTGAACGACTTTTTCCCGGCAGCGGTAATTCATATCCAGGAAAACCTGAGACGCATCGGGATAATCCTGTATAAACTGCTGCATCACTCCCGGGCCGGCCCCGCGGAAGCCGTAAATCGACTGGTCATCATCCCCCACCGTAAAAAGGTGGTTCTCCGGCGCCGCCAATTTTTTCAAGATCCGGTATTGAAGCGGGCTGATATCCTGAAATTCATCCACCAAAATGTGAGAATATCTCTTTTGCCAATAGGATAAAACAGTTCGATTTTCGGACAGTATTTTATGGCAAAGGATAATCATATCATCAAAATCCACCTGATTTTTTTCTTCCATCATTCGGCAGTACTCCTCAAATATAGCGGGAAACTTATTCATAATATCATCATCCGGCAGCGCCAACGTCTGATTCCTGGCAGTTTCACATACACCCTCATTTTTTCCGGCGCTTATTTCTTTAAATAGCTGCTCCATCGTATCTCCATCCACATCCCGGATACCGCATACCGCCAGACAATGCCGCAGCAATTCTACTTTTTCCTTCCCCGATATGGGGTGGTATTTTTTCCCGCCTTTTCCTGAACCATTCAAAATATGATAGTACACCGCATGAAAGGTGCCGAAACTCACGGCCGGGTAGTCCCCATTGGTCAACTGGATAAACCGGTGCTGCATTTCCAGAGCCGCAGCTTTTGTAAAAGTAATAACGAGGATTTTATCGGGAGAAATCCCATGATGGCAGATTAGATGACGAATCCGCCGAATCATCAGATAGGTTTTGCCTGCCCCCGGCCCTGCCAGTACCTGCATAGGGCCATAGGCATGCTCTATCGCTTTTTTCTGAGCAGGGGAAGCCTCCCCCGCCCTTAGCTGATAATTTGTCTTATTCGCAGGCACTCTTTAGCAGTTCAATGCCTTTCTTAATTCTATTTATGGATTCCTCCTTACCGAGTATTTCCATAATCTCCGTAGCGCCGGCAGGAGTCATCTGTTTGCCGGATACCGCCGTACGGATTGGCCACATCACATAGCCGTTTTTGCAGCCCTTTTCCTCCACATAGGATACGAGCATTTGATACAGGGAGCCGTTGTCGAATGCTTCCTGCATCTGAATTCGGGGCAAGAGTTCTTCCAATACCTCTAAGGAAGAAGCCGCTGTTGTTTTCATTTTCTTATGGGTATACATAGCCGCATCATAAACGGGCAGTTCTTCAAAGAAATCTACCATTTCCTTAATATCAGGAAATACTTCAATACGGGTCTTAACCATTTCAGCTATTTTCTTAAGGTTCAAGTCTTTTGTAATGGCTTCTTTCAGGTAGGGCTCTGCCATCGTATAAAAACGGTCAAAATCCATCGCCTTCATATATTCCCCATTCATCCACTTTAGCTTTGTAAAATCGAACACTGCCGGGGATTTGGACATGTGGCGGTAATCAAATATTTTTACCAGCTCTTCCAAGGAAAATATCTCCTCATTCCCTTCCGGGCTCCATCCCAAGAGCGCTACGAAATTCACCACCGTTTCCGATAAAAATCCCTGCTCAATCAAATCCTCATAGGAGGAATGTCCGCATCGCTTGGAAAGTTTATGGTGCTCTTCATCGGTAATCAATGGGCAGTGTACATATACCGGCACTTCCCAGCCAAACGCTTCATACAGACGGTTATACTTAGGGGACGAAGAAAGGTATTCATTTCCTCTCACCACATGAGTAATTCCCATCAGATGGTCATCCACCACATTGGCAAAATTATAAGTAGGGTAACCATCGGATTTAATCAGTATCATATCATCCAATTCGGCATTATCCACAGTAATGTCCCCGTATATCTCATCCTGGAAAGTCGTGGTTCCCTTCGTAGGGTTATTCTGACGGATTACGTAGGGAATGCCCATAGCCAGCTTCTCTTCCACTTCCTCCTTGGATAAATGAAGACAATGCTTGTCATATACGTTTATCTCCTTACCTGCCACCGTACGGTTTAGCGTTGCCAGCCTTTCTTTATCGCAGAAACAGTAATAGGCTTCCCCTTTGCCGATAAGCATTTTGGCATATTCCAGGTAAATACCTTTGGCCTGGCGTTCGCTTTGCACATAGGGGCCTACCCCTTTATCCTTATCCGGCCCTTCGTCATGAATCAGCCCTGTTTTTTCCAAAGTGCGGTAAATAATATCTACCGCCCCTTCCACGTACCGCTCCTGGTCAGTATCCTCTATACGCAGGATGAAATCCCCGCCTTCATGCTTTGCTATCAGATAGGCATAAAGCGCCGTCCTCAAGTTGCCTACATGCATGCGCCCAGTAGGGCTGGGGGCATATCTTGTCCTTATTTTTGTCATCTATTTTTCCATTCCTTTCCCTGTTTCCATCTCAGGTATTTTCTTAGCAGCTGCAGCCTTAAAACCAGCCACCTCTTTCGTGGCCTGTGGAATCGGTATATTGGTTCCCGCACCCGCCACACAGCCGCCGGGACATGCCATGCCTTCAATCAGACACCCATTTTTCTTCCCTGCTTTTGCCAACATTAATATCTTCCGGCATTCCGAAAGGCTCTCGGCATGTTCTATATTTACATCCACATCCGGATAATATTCCCTTATACATTCTTCAATGGCATTGGCAACGCCCCCTGCCACGCCGTATCCGCGGCCAGCCCCAGTGGCATCCTCCATCTTTGCTTTGGCACCCACATTTTCCAGATCAATCCCCTTCGCCTCGAACATCCCTGCCAGTTCCTCGAAAGTGATGACAAAATCCACATCGGAACGGATGGTCCGCCTGGAAGCCTCCAGTTTCTTGGAAGCGCACGGGCCGATAAATACTACACTGGCCTCCGGATGCTCCTCTTTAATCTTGCGGGCGGTGGCCACCATAGGTGTCAGGGCATTGGATATCTTATCAATAGTTTCCGGGAAAAATTTCTTCGCCAGCATGGACCATGACGGGCAGCAGGATGTTAACAGGAAAGGCAGTTCCTTCGTGGCTACTGAGTGGACGTAATGCTCCGCTTCCGCCACGGCCCCCATATCGGCGCCGATTGCCGTTTCATATACATCGAAGAACCCCAACTCTTTTAATGCCGTCTTAATCATATCCGGTGTCACATTTTTCCCAAACTGGCCAACGAAGGCCGGCGCCACCTGGGCGATGATTTTCCGCCCCGACTGCATGGCGCGGATCAGCTGGAAAATCTGGGATTTATCCGCAATAGCGCCGAAAGGGCAGTTCACCATACATTGTCCGCAGGAAACACACAAATTGGTATCTATGACCGCCCTGCCCTTTTCGTCATTTTTAATGGCGTTTACCCCGCAGGCGGAAAGGCACGGCCTCACCTGATGGGAAATGGCATCGTAAGGGCAAATGGTTTTGCATTTCCCGCACTTAATGCATTTTTCCTGGTCAATGATGGATTTGCCGTCCTTCATGGAGATAGCCCCCCTCGGACACACTTCCCGGCACGGATGAGCCACACAGCCCATGCATCTGTCCGTCACTTCATAGCGGTTCTCCGGACATGCATTGCATGCGGACGGAATCACCTGCATTAAGGGAGGTTCATAATACTTTTCATCAATATTGCTTTCCGCCAGCCCCTGCGTCACATGCACCGGTGCATTTTCCGGCCTTAGGGAAAGCCCCATGGCAAGGCGGATGCGCTCCCTGATAATGGCCCGCTCCCTGTAAATATTGCCGTACTGGGATTCATCATAATCTACTATCTTATAAGGCAATGCTTCCACATCGTTGATTAAATCTTCCGAAGAATAAGCAAGATTAGCGACTTCCTTGAATATACGCCTGCGTACTTTCCGGACTTCTGTATCAATACCTCTCATTGCTCAAATGCTCCTTTCTCCATCCCACAAAGTTATCTGTTTCGCAATTACCTATTCCACAAAATGGACAAAAGCGAGATTGTTAATTATTTATCAGAATTCTTTTCTACTATTCTTACATAAAAAAGGCAAGAAATCAAGGGATTTCGGCAGCCGAATCCCAAATTTATAAAAAGAGGCTTCCCAATTGAAAAACAATAACCGAAACCGTCCATGCAAATATCAGCTGGAAAACAATCATCCCTAAAGTAAATTTCCATGAATTACTTTCCTTTTTTATTGTCGCCACTGTAGCAATGCAAGGCACATACAACAGACAGAAAATCATAAGGGAAAAGGCATTTAACGGCCCAAAGCCCGGGTTTATGCTTTGGATATTCTGGACAATGGCCAGCATCCCGGCCTGGGAATTGGCATTTGCCACTCCAAACAAAACCGCAAAGCTGGAAACTACCACTTCCTTTGCCGAAATACCGGAAATAAGCGCTACTACAATTTGCCACATATCAAGTCCTGCCGGGGCAAGTACCGGCACAAGAAAACGTCCGATGGCAGCCCCAAAGCTATCCGAAGGATTCTCCACCATGCCGCCTATACCGAAATTCAGCACAAACCAAATAATGATGGAAGCTATAAAAATAGTTGTCCCGGCCTTTGACAAATAATCTTTCAGCTTATTCCATACATAAATCCGGATAGTCCTAAGATTTGGCCTTTTATATTCTGGCAGTTCAATGAGAAGGGAAGTATGTTCCCCCTCCTTTTTGGCCCTATGGATTACCTTCGCTACCAGAATAGCTATGGCCATCCCTATGACATACATGGAAAACGCCACCGCCGCCGCACATTCCGGAAAAAACATATCGGAAAACAAAACATAAATAGGCAGCCTGGCCGAACAGGACATAAAAGGAGTGACAATCATTGTTTTCCTTCTGTCATGTTCCGTTTCCAACGCACGTGTTGCCATAATAGCCGGCACTGTACAGCCAAAACCTAAAATCATGGGAAGGAAAGCTTTTCCTGACAGCCCTACTTTTCCCATAATATTATCCATCACATATGCCACCCTGGACATATAGCCGCTGTCTTCCAAAACAGCCAATGCCAGAAATAATATAAAAATATTCGGAATAAAGGTAAGAATCCCCCCTACCCCGGAAATAATGCCATCCACAATCAACGACTGCAGCCATTCCGCCACATGAATCGAAAGCAGAAAACCTGAAACCCCTGCCGATATAGCGTCCAGCCCAACTTCAAAATAGCCTTTTAAAAAATCTCCAACTGCAAATGTAAGGATAAAAACCAATCCCATAATCAACAGAAACATAGGAACTCCCCATACAGGATGAGTGAGCAGCTCGTCTATCTTATCCGTACGTTCCTTCTTTTTCGCTTTATGGAACAAAGTTTCATTTACAATATTCTCTATATATGCATACTTTGTCTGAATAATCTCCTTTTCGTAACTTCGGTCCACCACATTGGTGACCGAAATGGGATGTTCCTCCCGGACTTCTTCATCGTCCTCCAAAAGCTTAATGGCATGCCATCTCACCGAAGAATGGGTCGGATAATGTGCCTGCATCATCACTTCCAGCTTGGCCAGCTTGTCTTCAATTATTTCCCCATAATCCAGTACACAGCCTTTGGAACCTTCTTCATAGTGATGCACCACCGCATGGAGCAAAATATCCAGGCCGGTTCTTTTTGCCGCAGAGACAGGAACCACCGGGATATCCCCAAGCAGTTCCGGCAGGCGGTGCAAGTCGATTTCCATCCCCCGCTCCTGCACAATGTCCATCATATTCAGGGCAAGTACCATTGGCTTGCCCAACTCTAACAGCTGCATGGTCAAGTATAGATTCCGCTCTAAGGAAGAGGCATCCACAATATTGACGATTACCTCTATATCATCATCCATCACACACTGCCTGGTCACCTTTTCTTCAATCGTGTAGCTGGTCAGGGAATAAATCCCCGGCGTATCCACCAAAGTCAAATGGAAGCCTTCATATGCTGCTTCCCCTTCCATCCGTTCCACCGTCACTCCGGGCCAGTTGGCCACCTTTAGCTTAGAACCGGTAATAGCATTAAATAAGGTCGTTTTCCCGCAGTTCGGATTCCCAACAAACGCTACATGAACCGTTTTATCCTTGTCTATCATTTCCCTGTCAACCATTGTGCCGCTCCTCCTTTATCTCGATGCCGGAGGATATATGCTTCCCCAACGCCAATCTGGTTCCCCTCACCTGTATTATCAATGCCCCGCCCTTTTTGCGGTTTAAAATCTTTACCTTTGTTCCGTCATTTAGTCCCAGTGCCTGAAGCCTTCTCGTAATGGGTTCTTCCACATAAACCCCATCCACTTCGTACACACCGCCTTTTTCTCCGTCATAAAGTGTCATTTTTACCTCATTTCTCCGCTGCATTTATATTTTAATTCCATTAAAGTTAATCGGCTTTGCCGAGACTTTCTACTTTTTGCCAATAGGAAAAACTGGCTGCTGCTATCTCAATACAGATAAATTATAGAATTTGATATATGGAATGTCAATATGGCAGGAGGATAAGCAGCTATTTATTATGATTGATTTGACGAAAATATGAAAATACAAACACATCTAAAAAAGGCTATCATATATTATATTAGAAATATTCAGAATCTATGAAAGGAGAATTATGCAGGATTATAATTTCAACGAATATTTTGACCGTTTCCCGCTGGCTATGGCCTATGTTCCCTGGCAGCATCTTACGCAGATATATGAAGATCTGGATAAGGCCTATTGTACCGGCACTATCTTTCCCGAACTGACCAAACCATTTACAGGAAGGAGATGTGTGCAATGAGTTATAAAATGAATACGGAACAGGAAAATATGCTCCGCAACATTGGAATTGTAGATTTCGTAACAATCGAAATGACGGAATACCTGGACACCCACCCGTTCGACCGGGAAGCTATGGAATACTTTAATCACTATATGCGCATGAAAAACCAGATGATGCACGATTATGCCGTAAAATTTGGCCCACTCTCCCTTTCTGTTGCGGATACCTGCGGCAAAGAATGGAAATGGGCACTGCAGCCGATGCCCTGGGAAGGAGGATGTTAAGATATGTGGAATTATGAAAAAAGATTACAGTTTCCAGTAAAAATCACACAGCCCAACGCGAAACTTGCCCAGGTGATTATCAGCCAATTCGGCGGGCCGGATGGTGAACTGGCCGCTTCCATGCGTTATTTATCGCAACGCTATACAATGCCCTATAATGAGGTGGCTGGGCTGTTAACGGATATAGGTAGAGAAGCCCCTGAAATGTTCCATCTCAGGGGCTTGCGCTTTTTTTAGCGGTTTACCCTGCGGACAGTTTACGCTTTTTGCAACCGTATAGCTCCATTTAAGGGGGAGCAGGTTCAAATACACATCAATATGGTCTTTGTCATTCACAACCATTTTATCTAAGATTTCTTTGTAAAAATCATCTTCATATTCTACACCATTTATAAGTTCATTCATCGCTTCTGTAATTTCAGCAACAAGTTCTTGCTGTTTTTCAATCCTCTCCCTTTGTTTGTCTATACTATCTATAACGGATTGCAGTTCGGAAATCTCATTCTCACATTTTGCCCTTGCTGCTGAAAATTCATCTCCGGTAATATCACCAGATGTATAAAGGTCAATAAGGTTTGTGCGTTTTTGCTCAATGGCTTTTATCCGTGATTTTAGTTTCTCACTGTCTGTACCTGCAGTATCCATTGCGATAATAGACTTAATAATAGCAAGCAAATTGTCAGTGATTTTCTCCTTATTATACTTTAAGCTGCTCGTGACAAGGTACATGATGTGGGTTGCATCTTCGTTTCGTATGCTAAGCCCACTGCATCCAACATGATTCCCTGCTTTATCCACATGAGGGCTTCCATGTCTTGCAGCTTCAAGACACCGCCACGCCTTATAGCGGCTTCCATTTTTTCGGGTTTTATATCTCGCCACATAACTTGAACCGCAGCATCCGCATTTGATTTTCCCAGAAAACGGATAACGGTTGCTGTGTTTAGCTTTGCCCTCCTGTGAAAGCGATTTTTCATCCAAAATGCGGTTTGCCTTATCGAAAAGTTCACGGGAGATAATCGGCTCATGATGGTCTTTGATAATCACAAATTCCTCTTGCCCAAGGTTTACTTTCTTTTCATGGGATAGAAAGTCTGGCGTATAGGTTTTTTTCTGAACTAAATCACCGCAGTATTTTTCATTGCGGATAACACGGAGAATGACTGTGTTCTGCCATTCTTTTACCCGCATGGGCTTAATTCCCTCCTCCCGAAGTTCACGGGCAATCACATGAGTTCCTTTCCCCTCATTTACAAACTTGTGGAAGATAAGACGGACAGCTTTCGCCCCATCCTCGTTGATATACATTTTGCCGTCTTTCACATCGTAACCAAGCATACTCCGCCCGAAAACAACTCCCTGCTCCATCTGGCGTTTCTGCCCCCATTTTACACGTTCGGAAGTCTTACGGCTTTCCTCCTGTGCAATTGAGGACATAATGGCAAGGCGAAGCTCCGCATCGCCGTCTAAAGTGTTAATGTTATCATTCATAAAGATAACACCCACGCCATGCTTCTTGAGGTCACGGGTATAGAATATACTATCAAGGGTATTCCTCGCAAAACGGGATATTTCTTTTGTTACAATCAAATCAAAATCACCGTTCTTTGCACACGCAATCATGCGGTTAAATTCTTTTCTTTTTTTCGTATTCGTACCAGAGATGCCTTCATCTGCGAACACTTCATAAAGTTCCCAGTCGGGATTACGCTCTATATACTGTCTGAAATAACGCTGCTGGCTTTCAAATGAATTTGCCTGGTCTTCGTTGTCCGTAGATACACGACAATATGCGGCAACCTTTCTCTTTGTGTGCTGTATCTTCCTTTCTTGGTTTAGGGTTTCGTATTTATCTATTGACATAAGAATATCTCCTTCCCCGACAATCCCTTGCCGTATTTTCAGTATAATTAATTGAAAATGGTATGTCGAATGTGCAAATCTATCTTTCTCACACTTGACTATGTAAAAACGTCAAGCGGTTATGCCTGACGTTGCTTTTTTCTAATTTAGACGATATTGTTTTTCAAGCTCAAGCAAACAGCGTTCCCGCTGTGATGCGGTCAACAAATTCCTTTTTTCTAATGATAAAAGGATTGACCTTTGAAAATTCATAAGAAATGCTGCGTGTTCCTGCTCATTCAATTCTGGAACAGGCTCGCCAACATACTTAAATTCTCTATGCTTCAACAGGCAACACCTCCCTCATCCTCAATGTATGAGCGAATGATTGTACCATATAACGAGGGGGCTAATCCTTTTTTTGAATGCTGTCATCATGCAGCGGACAGCATTCATGGGCAGGCAAAGAAGCCAAGAGCCTGCCCTTCTTCATCGGGCAATGCGAATTTTTTGAAAATCCAGATTGACGGGCGGAGAACGGCATCCAATCCCAGAAACCGCCTTACGACGTGTTGCAACAAAAAACGACAAAAGAAAAACCGCAAAGGCTGTCACGCCTCACGGTTTATAGATTTCCCCTTACCTCTGCACTATTTACAAAATGTGCTTTTGACCTATATTTTCTTCTCTATATTTATCACTTTCTGCGTCCACTCACGGTAAAACGCTTCTTCATGTGACACCAATAGCACTGTTCCCTCAAATTCCTCCAGTGCGGTTTTCAACGATTCTTTCGCAAACGCATCAAGGTGGTTTGTGGGCTCGTCCATGATAAGGAAATTGCACGGCTTCATCATGAGCAGGCACATTTTAACCTTTGCCTGTTCCCCTCCGCTCAAAGTTCCGATTTCCTGCATGGCGTGTTGGCTTGAGATGCCGCAGCCTGCAAGACGCTTTCTCACGTCTTTTATCGTAAGCGACGGGTAAGCATCGGAAACAATCTGAATAGGCGTTTTTTCTATATCCGCCCATGCCAACTCCTGCTCAAAATACCCAATCTTGACCTGCTCCGAAAAACGGAAACTCCCGCTTAATGAGGGTATTTGACTGATAAGCGTTTTTAGCAGGGTGGATTTGCCGATACCGTTAAACCCCGTCATAACAATTTTTTCTCCCCCGTTTACGGAAAAGCTGATGTCTGACAAAACAGGATAGTGGTAGCCAACATCCAGATGCTTTACTTTTAGATGCTCTGTCGTAGTCAGAGGGAGAGCCGCAAACCGAAAATGCGGCTTGATTTCTTTCTGTTCCAGAGCTTCCATCTTATCCATTCGGTCAAGCTGTTTCTGCCTGCCGCGAGCCATTTTTGACTTTCTCCCTGCAATATTCCTGCGGATAAATTCTTCCGTCTTTTTGATTGTTTTCTGCTGTGCGGCATACTGTCTGATATAATCCTCACGGAGCAGTGCCTTTTTTCTCGTGAACTCTGAATAAGCGCCAAAATATTTTGTGATTTTCTCGTTGTCAATGTCGCATATCCTCGTGGATATTTTCTCTAAAAAGTCATAGTCATGCGATACTACCAGAAAAGCGTTTGGCAGGCTGGAAAGATATTCTGCAAGCCATGCAACGTGTTCTTTGTCCAAAAAGTTTGTCGGCTCGTCCAAAAGCAAAATATCTGGCTTTTCAAGCAGTAGTTTCGCCAGTATGACCTTTGCCCTCTGCCCGCCGCTCATCTGCTCAATCGGTCTGTCTAACCCAATTGCCGTTAAGCCCAGACCTGTTGCTACCTGTTCTATCTTTGTGTCAATCAAATAAAACTCCTTGCGCTCCAATTCTTCCTGATACCTTGCCGCCGTGCTTAGCTTCGCCATATCCCCATCCGCAGACTGGCAGTACAGCTCATTCATCCTGTTTTCTATCTCATACAGCCCAGAAAATGCGGATTGCAGGAACTCCCTCATCGCCACGCTTTTTTCAATTTGGGCGTACTGGTCGAGATACCCTATTTTTATGTTCGGCTGCCATACTATCCTGCCAGAGTCTGGGATAAGCTGCTCCGTGCAAATCTTTATGAACGTGCTTTTTCCTGCCCCGTTCTGACCGACAATCCCGATATGCTCCCCTTTGTTCAACGTAAAATCTGCGTTTTTAAACAGATAATTTTCTCCAAAAGAATGTGTCAATCCCGTAACTTCTAATAAACTCATAATCATTTTCCTCTCTTTTTCCTGTCTGATTTTTCAAACTGGGCAAAAAAATAGCAGAAGTCAGATACTCTTGGTATCATGCCTTCTGCTATATCCGTTCCATCACAAACCGCTTGCAGGAAACAGCCCATATACAACAAAAGGCTACGGACAAAACACTGTCCAT
>Ga0209064_1002594_pt1 | contig 19279 bp, 21 predicted proteins | sample Inofromicrocosms_FD_187498 | JGI IMG/M metagenome (GOLD analysis project Ga0209064, IMG submission 187498) | Mouse cecum microbial communities from Vienna, Austria - Inoculum for glucosamine and mucus D2O microcosms (SPAdes) (version 2) | ecosystem: Host-associated > Mammals > Digestive system >... | reverse complement strand
CTATTATATGATTAGACACTCTTTGAAAACAAATTAAACCGCCGTATGCCGAACGGCACGTACGGTGGTGTGAGAGGAAAGGAAACGAAAGTAGGCCAGAAAACTTTCGTTTCCCGACCTACTCGATCTTTGTGGTGTGGGGGCTCGCTGGAGCTCGCCTGCTTTAGTGGTAGGGGTTTGGTCTAATAGGGCTGATTGGTCTAATGGTAGCTTCGCTAAAACTCAGCGCCTTGTGGGATAAGAATAATGGCTTTTGATTTGTGTGGGCTCGCCTGTTGTGGCTTTATTGTCGAGGGGGGAAATTCAGAGTCTGGGACTATTCGTTGAAAATAATGGTCTGTTTGTTGAATTATTCGGAGTCTGTGTCGAAATTGTAGTAACTTTGTATGTGAAATAATTAGAGTTAAATTCAATGGATATCAAAAGAAGCAGGAAACCCGAAACCATCATATACGCAGTCCTTTGGATAATAGTTGTGGGTTTATATTTGCTGGGATCAATGCGTACACGTGCTCAATTGTCACTCCCGCTGTTGGATATGTCAGTGTTTACAGTCATGCTGTGTACCATGTTTCCTCTGTTTGTATTGTTTCTAATCAACAACAATATACTGATACCGCGTTTACTGCTCAAAAATAAGTGGAAGTCGTATTTTTCAATAACTGCGATAGTGGTTATTATTTTATGGATTTACCAGTATTTTGATTTTATACATCAGATAGACTCTATGCCTGTGGGGTCGCGTCCAGTACCACATCCCCTTCTTAAGCCATTGGTGCCTTTGCCTGTGCTGCTCGATTTCACATATGCACTGCTTGTTGTAGGTTGTAACCTTGCCATAGCTCTGATGTTCCAGCGGTTTGATGACAAACTGGAGAAGGAAAGTCTGATGAAAAGTAATGCAGAGAGTCAGCTTGCATATCTTAAGGCTCAAATAAATCCTCATTTCTACATGAATATGCTTAATAATATTCATGGAATGATTGACATCGACACTGATAAAGCACAGAAAATGCTGATTGATATGTCTCATCTGATGAGGTATATGCTTTATGATAGCTCACGTCCGCAAATATCATTGTCGGATGAAATTGATTTTCTTGACAAATACCTGAATTTAATGCGGCAGAGATATCCAGAGGATAAAGTAGTTATCTCATCAAAATTCCCTTCGCATGATATGATTTGCAATATAAGCTTGCCTCCGTTACTGTTTCTCGTTTTTATCGAAAATGCCTTTAAGCATGGTGTCAGTTATAGAGAGTCTTCGTGTATAGCAGTCAACATCAATGTTACTTCAAACGAGTTGCGTTTCTGTTGTATGAATAGTACTCACGCGGCGAGTTCAACCGACGAAGGAAGGGATAGTTCCGGCATCGGACTGAAAAATATAATGCAACGGTTACAATTGCTATATGGTGACAGGATGGATCTGTCTATCAAGGAGAAACATTCAACATATTTTGTAAATCTCACAATTCCGATTAATGATACTTAAAACACTGATAATCGATGACGAGCCCATCGCTCTTGAAAAATTGAAAAACTATGTCGGACGAGTACCGTCACTCGAACTGTCGGCAATGTGTAGCAACGGATTTGAGGCAATCGAGTTTCTTGGCTGCAATGATGTTGATTTGATTATAACCGACATAAATATGCCGGATCTCAACGGTATGGATTTTGTTAAGGCACTTCCGAACCGCCCCATGATAGTATTTACCACTGCACATGCGCAATATGCTGTAGATAGTTATCGGTTGTCTGCTATCGATTACTTGCTAAAGCCTTATGGTTTTGTAGAATTCAATCAGGCCATCACTAAAGCGATTGATATTTATAAGCTTCGACAAGCCAATGCCAACGTGACACAGAAAGGAGCCTCTTCAAACGATTCTCTTTTCATCAAGACTGATACGCGCTATATCAGGGTGCGTCTTTCCGAGATACGTTTCATAAAGGGATATGGAGAATACCTTCTGGTTTTTGTTGAAGGCAGAATCAACCCTGTGGTGACGTTGAGTTCCTTTGCGTCAATCAGGGAATCCCTGCCTGACAACTTTTTGCAAGTACATCGCTCTTATATAGTCAATATGGACCAGGTGGAACACATCGAACGGGCACGTGTGATAATGGACTCCGATAACTATGTGCCAGTAGGAGACAGCTACAAGGTAGCTTTTCAAGAATATCTCATGTCCCACACTGTAGGCAAAAGCACAAAATAGGACTGATATCGCAGATTCATTGAATAAATAAGGCCGTTGGTTGAACAGATTTCACCAGCGGCTTTTTTTCGCGTAATATTGCAGTATAAAACGAAAAGCAATGAATAGATGAAAAAACAATCATTAATTGCACTTGCATTATTATTGTCGGCTACAGCTTCAGCCCAACAACTATGGACATACTCCGATTGTGTATCGTATGCCCGCGAACACAACATATCGCTCCAAAAATCGAGACTTGGAGAACAGACTTCGGAATATGATTATGAGGAAGCAAAGGCTCAATGGCAACCGACATTAGACTTTGCGACAACCCACGGATTTTCAAACTATCCATGGGGCAACAGTACAAAGAATTCCTATAACAGTTCATACGGGCTTAATGCCGGCTGGACTGTCTGGAACGGTGGACAACGTGAAAACAATATTAAACGAAGTAAAATCCGCACTGAAATAGAGCGACTCAATACAGGCACTATACTAAGGTCTCTCGAAACAGACCTTCTTCAAGTGTATATCAACATCTTATATGCCAAGGAAGCTATAGGAATATATGAGGAAGCTGTGAAAGTGAGCGAGGCTCAGGCTTCACGGGCGCAAGAGCTTGCAGAGGCAGGAAGGCTGTCGCAGGTGGATTATGCACAACTCAAAGCTCAGCTGGAGCAGGATAAATATTCATTGGTAAACGCGCAGAGCACTTATGATTCTCGACGCATGGAACTCAAGCAGCTACTTGAATTGGGAATCGATGATAACATAACACTCGCTGACGTTGAGTGGACGGCCGCGCAGGTACTGGAACAGTTGCCGCCAATGAACGAGAGCTATCAAATGGCTATAAATACAGATTTGAAAATCCAAGGACTTGACCTTGAAAAGTCATCATCGGAGCTCGATGTCAAAATAGCCAAAGCCGGGCGACTGCCGAAAATATCTTTGGACGCAGGCATAGGCACCGGCTATTTCGCACCCGGGAGTTCATTCGGCACAGCCATGAAACAGGGCTGGAACGAGAATATCGGTCTTACATTGTCAATTCCAATCCTTGATAATAAAAAGACAAAAACAGCAGTTGCAAGAGCAAAAGCTGCACAACTGGACGCACAGCTCGACATAGACCAGCGTCAGACCGAACTATCCCAGATTGTGGAAAACTGGTATATCGACACTCGTTCAGCGCAGTCACGATTTACGGCTGCTGAAAGTCAGCTTGAGTCAACAAAACTTAGCGACGAACTTACCAACGAACGCTTCAACCTCGGATACGTCGACCCAGTGGAGCTTATGACATCGCATAAATCGTATATTGAAGCGCAGCACATGTTATTACAAGCCAAGTATATGGCAATGTTAGGGCATAAAATGATAGAATTCTACCGTAATGCGTCGGTAGCTCTTCCGTAATAACTAATATTTATCATAAATGAAGATAACAAGACACCTCCCAATCCTCGCGACTATATTGTTGCTCGCTTCGTGCGGTAAAAAGCAGACTGTCGTGTTGGAAACTGTCGAAGCCGAACGTGGCGAACTGACAGAAACTGTGACTGCAACCGGAACAATCGAATCAGTCACTCAAGTCGATGTCGGCACACAGGTAACCGGCATTATCGACAAATTGTATGTAGATTTTAACTCTGTGGTCGAAAAAGGGCAACTGATTGCCGAGATAGAGAAAACTCTTTTGTAAAGTGACCTTGCCAGTGCAGAAGCCAACGTTGAATCGGCCCGCCTAACATATGAATATAATCTGACTAATTATAAGCGAGACAAGGTTTTGCACGACAAGCATCTCATAAGTGATTATGAGTTTCAAACCACTACAAAGGATCTTGAAGTGTCGAAGACTGCATACGACAAAGCAAACGCCGATAAAGTCCGTGCAGCCAAAAACCTCAACTATGCCGAAATCTATTCACCTATCGACGGCATAGTAATATCGCGCGATGTTGAGGTTGGCCAGACAGTTGTATCTAACATGAGCGTGGCAAATCTATATACAATTGCCGACCTCGATAATATGCAGGTTGTCGGAAATGTAGATGAGGCAGACATCGGCCAAGTGAAAGTCGGTCAGCCAGTGACCTTTTCTGTAGATGCTTATCCTGATGAAAAATTCGAGGGCAAAGTGACACAAGTACGTCTCAATCCGACAACTGAGAGTAATGTGGTAACATACGAAGTGGTTGTTGCCACATCTAATCCGGAACATAAACTTATCCCCGGATTAACGGCCAACCTTACAATTTATATTATGCGCGAGGAAAATGTACTCCTGCTTCCGACAAGTGTGTTTACATTTGAGCCGGGAAACCAAGAGAACGATAAACTTCCACAACCATCGGGCAATGCCGAAAATCTTAAACTTGAGGATAACCAAAGATGTGTCTGGATTGTAAACGGGAATTCACTTGTTCCCACCGCTGTCACCATTGGCAACAGTAACGGCATGAAGACAGTCGTGACATCGGGGCTCGGTGACAATGCAATCGTTGCAACCGGATATTCACAAGAAACGCACCATCAACAGGAACAGATCGGAGAACAAAGTCCATTCGCACCACAACCTCCGGGTCGAAAAAAGAAATGATATGAACGACAGCAAAGAAATAATACATATAGAGAACCTCCGTCGTGAATTCATTGTTGGAGGTGAAACGGTCAAGGCTCTGCGAGGTGTATCATTCTCCATTAAGCAAGGTGAATTCGTGACAATCATGGGCACATCGGGTTCAGGTAAATCAACGCTACTGAATCTTCTCGGATGTCTTGATACACCCACTTCGGGAGAGTATCTGCTCGATGGGGTGTCAGTACAGTCAATGAGCAAGAACCAACGGGCCGTTACCCGCAATCGTAAAATTGGTTTTGTGTTTCAGAATTACAATCTTCTGCCCAAGACGACAGCTATTGAAAATGTTGAACTTCCGCTGCTGTATAATCCTGCTGTCAGCGCCAAGGAGCGCCGCGAAAAAGCCGTTACAGCGCTGAAAGCCGTAGGTCTTGGAGAACGCCTTAACCACAAGAGTAACCAGATGTCGGGTGGTCAGCAGCAACGAGTGGCAATTGCCCGTGCGTTGGTCAATGACCCAGTGATAATTCTTGCAGACGAAGCTACCGGAAATCTTGACACACGGACTTCATTCAGTATTCTGATGCTGTTCCAAGAGCTTCACTCCAAAGGCCGCACAATAATATTCGTGACCCATAATCCTGAGTTGGCAGATTATTCATCGCGAAATATAATATTGCGCGACGGCAAGATTATCTCTGACACAATCAATGAGCATCCGGCCTCAGCCCTTGAAGCATACGAACAATTACCCAAAGATAATGATTGATCATGAATATAAGCAATCTTTTAAAAATAGCCTTGAAAGCCTTAAACAATAATAAGTTAAGATGTTTTCTGACGATGCTTGGTATTATTATTGGAGTGGGGGCGGTTATAACTATGCTGGCAATCGGTCAAGGATCTAAAAACAGTATAAAAGCTCAGATTTCCGAAATGGGTTCCAACATGATTATGATTCACCCCGGTAATATGCAGCGAGGCGGTGTACGCCAGAGTGCCGACGATATGCAGACGCTTGATATTGAGGATTTTGAGGTTATTCAAAAATTACCAGGAGTAGCGGCAGTTTCTCCGTTAGTCAATTCTGCCGGCCAACTTGTCAATGGAAACAACAACTATCCATCGTCAATCTATGGAGTAACACCAGAATATCTTGATATTCGTAAGTTCAAGGTCAAGGATGGTTCGATGTTCTCGGAGCATGACATTAAATCGGCTGCAAAGGTTTGTATTCTTGGTAAGACTGTAGTGGATAATCTTTTCCCTAATGGGGAAGATCCTATCGGAAGGGTAATTCGTTTCGGAAAAATCCCCATGACGGTTATCGGTGTTCTTGAATCGAAAGGGACCAACTCAATGGGACAGGATCAAGACGATGTAGTCATTGCTCCTTATACTACCGTTATGAAGAGAATCCTTGCTATTGACTATATACAAGGTATATTCGCAAGTGCTATGGATGAGTCGCGGACCGATGAAACTATTGACGCCATAACCGAGACACTCCGGTCACAGCACAAATTGAAAGAAGATGCTGATGATGATTTTGAAATTCGTTCGCAGCAAGAACTCAGCGAGATGATGAACTCCACAAGCGATATGATGACTGTGCTTCTTGCATGTATTGCCGGTATTTCTTTACTTGTAGGAGGTATCGGTATTATGAACATTATGTATGTTTCTGTAACAGAGCGCACTCGTGAAATTGGACTTAGGATGTCGATCGGAGCTCGAGGAATTGATATTCTGTCGCAATTCCTGATTGAAGCTGTGATTATAAGCGTGAGTGGTGGAATAATCGGTATATTGTTAGGGATCATTGCCACATGGCTCGTAAATTTAATTGCGCACTGGCCTGTATACATTCAATTGTATTCAGTTGCATTATCTTTTGCAGTATGTACAATAACAGGAGTTTTCTTTGGTTGGTATCCTGCAAAAAAAGCAGCGGGGCTCGATCCTATTGAGGCAATTCGCTATGAATAATTATTTTTAAGTAACTCTTAAAAATTAGTTTATATTATTAAGATTCACTTTATCTCGATGAGGCTGCGGCGCTTTTTGATTGAATAATCCTCAAAAATCACTCGCAGTTAATTTTTTCGAGTTACTTATGATATTAACGCGAACTTGCGTTAATGGTTTTTGCTTGGTGGTGCAGTGGGGCTGATTGGTCTTATTGGACTAATTGGGGGGCTTCGCTGAAGCTCAGCGCTGGGGACAAAAATAATTGCTTTTGATTTGAGGCTCGCTGGGGCTCGCTTGTTTTGGTGGGTGGTTGGGCTAATAGTGGCTATTAGCCCAACTGATGTGCTTAGGAGAGGGTGTGGTTGCGGAGTTGGCGGGTGAGGCGCTTGCAGAGCGATTCGTGGCAGGATATCATGTAGATCAGAATCGCGTTGAGTACGACGAGTTCGAATATGAAGTATAGCCACGGCATGCCTATGAGTACTGATGTGAATAGGGCTATGGAGCGCCAGTTGAATGATAGGATGTTTGTGTATTTCATCAGAGGGAGGCTTCCTTTGCGGAATTCGGCTCTGAATTTATCGCTTGGCATGCGTCCGTTGTATACTTTGGCAAGCTCGGCTCTCAATGTCTGCATGGCCGGAGAGAGGCGCTCCTGACTCGATGTGTAGTTGGTGTAGAAGAAGAGTACGATCTTGGCCCAGAAGTTTCCTTTCCATGGCATGGAATCGAATTTCTGACGTAGTAGTTTGCTTGATTCGAGTTCGCTGCCTTCTTCGCCTTTTAGGAAGTATAGGTGGAACTGGCGGTAGTAGTCGGCCGTGGCTGCTTGTTTGGCATGGAATATGCCGGCAGTAACAGCAATGACCCATATAACCCACGGGTGGTCGTGAAAGAAGGGTGCTGTGGCGTTTTCTCGCAGGCAAATGGACAAATATATGGTGAAGAACCAGATGTCGCCTGAGAGGCCGTCGAGAATGCGTCCGATGCGCGAGTATTGCTTAGTCATGCGAGCAAGCTGTCCGTCGGCGCTGTCGAAGCTGTTAGCCCATATTAGAAGGACGATGCCAATTATGTTTATCCAGATATTGTTGAAGTAGAAAGCAACACCGGCTCCAATTCCCAAGAAAATTGATGCGATTGTAATGGCGTTTGGAGTGATGCCTATTTTACGGGCAAGGCATGCCCATGCATATCCGATAGGTCGGTAGAACCAGAGGTCGATGTTTTCTTCGGTATCAAGTGATTTTAGTGATTCCTGATAGCTTGAGTCTTTTTCGGACATTTAATAACTCTTAAAAATAAGTTTATACTAAAGAATGCAATGTAACTCGCAGTTAATTTTTGCGAGTTACTTATTTGTATTTCTTGAGTTCGTAGGTTTTTTGTCGGAGGAATGCACCAAGCTGTTCCGGGTCTTTGAACTGTGCTTGTTGCTCTACTGTGATAGGTTCGCCTATAGAGATGTGCAAAGTTTTACCGCGTTTTCTGAAAACTTCGGCAGGGAGTCGTAGCGATCTTGCAGGCCAGCAGGCGTGCCCGAGGAAGTCGCACCACCAGCTGTTGCCGTCGTGGAAGTATATCGGAATAACGGGCACTTTAGCTCGTGCAATAATCTGTAGAATCGAGGGCTGCCAAGGGCGGTCCTGCAAGCCGTTGCGCAGTGTGGATTTGCTCATAGCGCCAGCGGGGAAGAATCCTACGGGGTTTCCGTCGCGCAGCTGTTTGATAGCCTGCCTGATGCCGTTGACAGATACGGCTCGTTTCTCGGGGTCGTTGCTTGCCCACGCGTCGACGGCGATGAAGTTGGGCCGCATGGCGCTGATTTTGTTGAGAATCATGTTGACCATGACTTTGTATTCGGGCCTGTAGCGTGTGACCATGTAGATAAGTGCGATACCGTCGAGAGCGCCGAGAGGGTGGTTGCTGACGGTGATGAAGGGCCCTTCTTTGAATCGCGAGAGTATTTCCTCGTTGTCGATGCGGAGTTTGATTTTGAAGTCATCGATAAGCATTCGCTTAACGAATTCGGGTCCGGGAGTGTCGCAGCTTCGACGGTGTACGGCATTTACTTCGTCGACAGAGAGAAAGTGGAGCATCCAGTTTACGAGTTTTTCGTGACCGTCGAGTTTGGGTACCATTTTGCGGATGTCGTCGTAATTGAGGACATCGGGTTTGATATCGTATTGGCTGAAATCTTCGTTGTTGGTCATATTATTTCGGAATGTCGACGTATTTTACATATTTATCGATAAAGCGAGCGAAAGGCTTTAGGCGCATGAGCAAGCACTCGAACAGAGCAATGCCAAGTAGCGCGGTAGCTATACCGAGCAGAACGTCGATTATATAGTGGTGTGAAGAGTAAACGGCGGTGAACCAGATGCCTAAAGTGACAATAGCGAGTGTAATCGTCCACCCCTTTGGCGCACGGCATAGCAGAGCGTAAACGAAAGCAATCAGGGTGTACGCGCTGTGGAGTGAGGGAACTGCAGCGAAAACGTTGCTATTTCGGGCGTATAGGGCATTGAATATGCCGAGGCCGGTCATATCGTCGAACCTTCCCAGTCCTGCAACATCGCCCGGAGTACCTTCGATAGCTTCGAACCCGTGTAGAGCCACGTACCATGGCGGTGCGGCGGGGTGGATATAGTATATTGCGAATCCGAGAAGATTGACGAGCAGGAATACTATTGCAAAATGTATATACCCCGATGTTCGTCGGCTGAAGTAGAGGTAGAGGCCGAAGACGATTGGCAGCGGTACCCAGCATAGATAGAAACATCCGGCCAGGAAATCCATAATCTTGCAATTGTGAATGCCGAAGAACTCGTTGGGGGTGAGAATGCCGTTCTGAGTGGCAATTCCAAACAGTGCTTTTTCGGTTTCGTATAGCCCTGCAACGTCAACGGGGTTGACTTTGTAGTTCGGCACAATATTCATCCAATCGTAGGAAATACCGAAAAGGAAGAATGGAATAAGGGCAATAACAGTGCGTCGCGATGCGGCATTGAGGAAGAATAGAGAGAAAATAAGCAAAGCCATAACGACGTGCTCCGGCCTAAAGCCAATAAATAGCGCAGTCACAGCCAGCCACAGAATCAGGGCGCCGGCACACCATACCGACTCACGCACGGCAGGTAATGATAATTTCATTTAAGTAACTCTTGATAAATAGTTTGTATTAAGATAAGCTATTAACTCGACGAGGCTGTGGCGATTAATTGCACTCTTGCACAAGAATCCCCGCTCAGCTAATTATTGCGAGTTACTTACGGCCTGATTTAATAAGTTCGCGACGGCTGTGGGTAAGACGAGCAAAAGCTGTAAGGTTTGCGAAAACGGCAATAATACCCATGGCGAAGGTGAGAATGATATTGGGGTCGAAGTACGAAGCGGGGTCGATATTCATGCCGGTAATGCCTGTAGCAATCGTAGCCGCAGCAGTAACGACAACACGCTCGGGGCGCTGCATGAAACCGATTTTGCATTCGATGTCGAGCCCTTCGGCACGAGCCCTTACGTAGCTAACCATGATACTGCCAACCAAAGCAAGGAATGTGATAATCGCACCCCATATATTACCGCAGGCAATCAGGAATGCCGCAATTCCGCCGAGAGTGAACAGCTCGCAGTAGCGGTCGAGAACAGAGTCGTACATGGCTCCGTATATCGAGCTCATGTTGCCGAGCCTTGCAACCTGACCGTCGAGCATGTCGAAAAGCGAGAAAGCAATTATAAGAACTCCTGCCCAAGTGACAAGCCCGAAGTCGGGAGCCTGATTATACTGGCTGACCTTAATCGCCGCCCATACCATTACCGCCGCCGCAGCCAAGTTGCCCAGCATACCGATAGTAGTGACCATATTTGGCGTCACCCCCATGCGTATGAGTAAACGTACAAAAGGATTGATTATGGCGTAAATGCCTTGCTGAAGGCCGTCACGCGCCGTTTTAGCAGATTGTTTAATATCCATTGTAGCCATTATTTATCAGATTTTTTAAGACCAACAGTATCCATAGCGTTAACGATGTGCTTATCGAGCCATATGCTACGGTATACGAAATAACGCTGAAGGACGAAGTTCCAGAACCATGAAACCATAAGAGCCGTAAATAGTCGAGCGGCGGCATAGTATCCGTCGGGTTTGAATCCGATATCTTGCAGCCATTGCCACCCGCTTATCAGGCTATATATAGCTTGTGTTCCGTAAGAGTTGAGGAGCATGGAACCGGCCCAAACGAAGGTGTATTTTACAATAACAGCCCTCCAATCGACACCTTGTGCCCTGAAAGTAAAACGATAGTTTATGATACAGTTAATGATACCACCGCACAAAGCGCCTATCATAGTGGCGATGAGTGGGCTAAGCCCGAGCCACGAGAAAAGGATGAATCCGATAAGCATATCGGTCCACCCGGCACACTGAGAAGAAACGATAGAGCGAAGGTATGTGAAAATGAGCGAATTGCTTTTGAGCAATTTGTTGCCGAGCTTCGCCCACATAGATTCTTCTGTCCTAATATCAGACATAATAATAAAAAACGTTTATAAGCAAAATGATAATTGCACCGTAAATACCGGCAACGATATCATCGGCCATCATCCCCCATCCTCCGGGCAACTTTTCAGTGCTCCTGATACCGAGGGGTTTGAAAATGTCGAAAAAACGGAAAAGCGCCAGAGCGAGCACAATCTGCCACCAAGGGCAGAAAGGTGCAATCGGGAGAAGAGTAATCCATTGACCGACAGTTTCGTCGGCGCATGCCACTACGGGGTCAGGCCCCCAGTATCGTTCGGCAACGTTACTTGCCCATGTTCCTGCAATTGTGAAAATGACCACAGCTGCGAGAGTAAGCCACAGCGTGAGCGCAGCCGACGCCCAAAGATATAGCGGCAGCCATAAAATAATAGCGACCAAAGCTCCCCAAGTGCCCGGGCAAACAGGCAGGAAGCCGGCACCGAACGAAGTGGCAATCAAGCGAGGCACGATCGGGAATCGCTTAGTGCTTCCTTCGGGTAATTTAGTAGACTTTCGATATGGATTTGCCATGATAAACTCAACTGTTGTGCTCTTTAATAGCCGACATAACATACTTAGCGATAGCCGGAGCAGCTTCCTGTCGGCAGGGCGCGAAACTTGGCCAGTCGTTAATGTCGATTAGGCTTAGACTTCCGTCGTCGGATAAAATGCAGTCGCCGCCATATACTTTGACATCAAGCTCCTTAGCGGCTTTTTCGCACATTTCGCGCATCTTCTCGGGGTCAGCCTGCGGCTTGCCCGGGTCGGTCGCTTTTCCGTGTTGCTGTCGGAACGGGTAGAAAGTATAGAAGAACGGAGAACCTTCGACGCCGTAGAACTTGACGAGTTCACCGTCGAGGTGACGGTTGATAACAGCCTTTTTGATACCTCTGAGGAAAAACTCCTGCAGAAGTTCCTGAGCTTCTTCGGCATGACGGGCATAGCAAACGTCTTCGTGATGCAGCGAATGCGATTCACCACGTTTGATCCAGCATCGGTCGATTTTCATTTTCTTCAGCCTTGCAATCACAGCCTCGTCGGTGTTGACAATAATGCTCTCAGGGTATTCGATACCCGACCCGAGCAGAATCCTTGTCATTCTTTCGCGAATGCAGTTTTCGATACCGTATCCGGAGTTGATGACGAGGTCACCTGCATCCTCACGGCGTTGCAAAAGTTCAATCGACCTCATTTCGCGGCACATGTTAAGAATAATGTGTTCGTCGACAGCGCCGGCAATGAACTGCTCCTCGCTGTATACGTTGACTTCGCAGCCGCGTTTGCGTAGCTGTTCGGCAACAAAATTGAAAATAGCGGCATCGTTGCCAATGTGGTTGGGCGAGAATACGCCAGCGCGCATAATGCCCGCAATTTTGATTAATGCCATAATGATTGGAGTCAATTGCAGCCCCAAAATTACAAAAAATAATCTAAATATTGGCTATAATTGCGATTGAATTGCCTAATGTCGGCAAAATTTGCTACTTTTGTGGCCGAATTCACGCTATGCACTTAAAGGAAAAAGTAATGGAATATGCCGTGTTAGCAGCCGGACAAGGCTCAAGACTATTGAGAGAGGGAGAAAAATCATCGAAACCGATGATTTCGATACTTGGTAAGCCGATGATTGAAAGGCTTATCCGCCTGCTTGTGGACTGTGGAGCCGAGCGAGTGCATATCGTTACCAATCCTGCGATGGATGATTTGAACACGCACCTTGCCTATCTGCGCGATACCGAGGGGTTGCCAATAAACTTCAGGCCTATAATATCGGATAATTCATTTTACAGCCTTAGCGAGGCAGCCCGTGATATCAAGGGCAAATTTATCGCAATGACAGTCGATGCCATTTTCCCGACGGCTGAATTCAAGGAATACGTAAAGGCCGTAGAGTCAATGCCGGAAGGCGAGGCCATAATGGCGCTGACAAGGTATGTAGATGATGAAAGCCCTCTCTATGCGCGACTTAACGATGCCGGAGACGAGGTGATAGACTATCGCTATGGCGGCGAGCCATTTCCGGGAGAGCCGATAGTGTCGGCCGGTATATACGGAATAAGCGATGAAATAATGAAAATAGCCCAAGAGGAACAATACCCGGCTTCGACAAGTGATTTCCAGCGAATACTTGCAGTTGGCGACAGGGTAAAGGTTGTGCCGTTTGAGTTTAGCAAGGCATTCGACGTAGACCATGTGAGCGACCGCATCGCCGCCGAGGAGTTCCTTGCAGAAGTCAACAAGTAAACTTATTTTTCGATAACGAATACCGCTTTAGAGCCGATGTAGATTACGTCGGCTTTTTCGTTGTGCTGCAACTGTCCGAGGCCGGATACTGTAATCGGGGCTATGTCGGGGTTGGAGAACTGATTTGAGTCAGGCGTAATCGTGACGGCATCGGGGTCGGTGGCGTCAATGAGAAGCACGGTGCCTGCCGGGGCGTCGTTGTATATCATCAGCGGGCAGTCGCCTCGGTATAGGTCGATTACGCGGTAAATACCCGGCTTGGTTGTTGATTGCTGCAACCATACTCGCCATGGGTGTCGGTCGGGGTCGAGGAGTTCGGCGTTGAGCGACACTACAGGCAATACCCATGGGTCGGTAAATGTGGTGATGCCACAGTCGGCCCACTCGCTATCGCTTTGTGTGATAAGGTATTCGATTGAAGGAGTGAGGTTGTTGTCGGCAACGATGATGTTGAAGCGACCTTCGCCGGCATCGTAGGTTGACGCGGCATTGTAGATGTATGGTACCCAGCTTTGAGCGGCTATCAATCTGTCGCGTGCATCTGTGATGTCGCAGAAGTCACCGTCGCTAATGATATGTGGGGTGTTGTCGGCGAGGGAGATTGTTCGGTTGAAGTCATCGCCCGATACAATGTAGGTATCGCCTGCGCGGGTGATGCTGACCGGTAATCGCTCAAAATTGCGGATGTATGTTGCCTTGGAGCTTTCGCCTGCGACCCTTGTGACTATTATTTCCTTGTTGATTTTACCGGCAGAAATAGATATGAAGTCGGTGTCGCCGGCCGACAGAGAGGGGCCGTAGTACTCGATAGAGAAGCTGATTTCGGCAAGTCCGGCGTTGAAATCGACAGATTCAGGTGCGCTTACCGAGCCTTTGCGAGCGCTTGCCTTGATGCCGACAATTTCGTCGGGGGCAGACGCCGGGTTTTCCCTAATGAGTGTCAGGGATGCCGATGCACGATCGCCGGGAGTGAAGATTTGGTTGGTAGATGTTGGTGCGAAGCTTATGGTATGGCTTACGGGTTCGGGCTCGGGTGGTAGCGGGCGTTGGGCCGGATTGCTGCTGCATGCAGCCGAGCAAGCCGCAACGCCCGCGAAAAAGCATCTACGCAGTATAGTCGACGCAGACACGGCCGGCGAGGAGGGGTTTGATAATGGCAACGCAAGCAATGTGCTCGGGATGTGCGGCATATGTTGCGAGGTCGGCATAGTCATTGCAAGTGGCAGTGAGCACGATGTCCCAGTTGCCGTTGTCGGGGCCGTCGTTAATACCAACTTCGGCGGTGAGGAGTTGGTCGATTTTTTCAGGTAGAGCTTCGATTGCAGCTTTGAACTCACGAGCTGCGCAGTCCTTGCCTTCGCCTTCGAGGCGGAACATTACAATATGTTTGACCATTGGTGAATGTGTTTTTTGAAATGTTGAAATGATTTGGCACAAAGTTACAATAAACTTGAATAAGTTCCTACCGTTCGGGGAAAAATAAAACCGGAGAGGGCGGTGATAGGGGCCCTCTCCGGTTAAAGTTTTTTTTGGGGAAGTGTTTATTTGTAGAGCTTTTCGCGGAGCTCGGCTACGCGAGGATCTACGATATAGTCGTCGTACTCGGTGAGTTTGTCGATTATACCACCCGGGGTTAGCTCGATAATTCGGTTGCAGACCGTCTGGATGAATTCGTGGTCGTGCGAGGCCATGAGTATCACGCCTTTGAATCCTCGCAGGGTGTTGTTGAAAGCCTGGATAGACTCAAGGTCGAGGTGGTTGGTAGGCGAGTCGAGTACCATTGTGTTGGCGTTTCGTAGCATCATACGCGCAATCATGCAGCGCATTTTTTCGCCACCAGAGAGAACCGAAGCTTTTTTGAGCACATCCTCGCCGGAGAATAGCATCTTGCCGAGGAATCCCTTGAGGTATATTTCTGACGAGTCGTCGCTGAACTGCGATAGCCAGTCGACAAGGTTGTAGTCGGTGTTGAAGTATTCGGAGTTGTCGAGTGGCAGGTATGCAGTTGTGATTGTCTGTCCCCACTCGAAAGTGCCGGCGTCGGCTTTGCGTTTGCCGTTGATTATTTCGAAAAGAGCGGTCATTGCGCGAGGGTCGCGGCTTAGGAATGCCACCTTATCGCCTTTTTCGATTTGGAAGTTGACGTCGTTGAACAGAATTTCACCGTCGACCGAAGCCGATAGTCCTTTTACTTCGAGAATCTTGTTTCCGACCTCTCGCTCGGGAGTGAAAATAATGCCCGGGTAGCGTCGCATCGAGGGTTGGATTTCCTCGATATTGAGTTTTTCGAGCATTTTCTTGCGCGAAGTAGTCTGCTTGCTCTTTGCCACATTTGCACTGAAACGGCGAATGAACTCGAGAAGCTCGGCACGTTTTTCCTCGGCTTTTTTATTGGCTTGCTGTTGCTGGCGAAGTGCGAGCTGGGAGCTTTCGTACCAATATGAGTAGTTGCCGGCGAAAAGCTGCAGGCGGTTGTAGTCGATGTCGAGGGTATGGGTACATACCGAATCGAGGAAGTGTCGGTCGTGCGAAACGACGAGGACAGTATTTTCGAAATTTGAGAGGTAATTTTCGAGCCAAGCCACAGTGTCGAGGTCAAGGTCGTTGGTAGGCTCGTCGAGGAGGAGGTTGTCGGGGTTACCGAAAAGGGCTTTGGCAAGGAGAACACGCACTTTTTCGTTAGCGCTGACGTCGCGCATCAGCATGCCGTGACGGTCTTCTTTGATGCCGAGACCGCTAAGAAGTGCAGCAGCATCGCTCTCGGCATTCCAGCCTTCGAGCTCGGCAAAACGCTCCTCGAGTTCGGCGGCACGCACACCGTCGGCGTCGCTGAAATCAGGTTTGGCATAAAGAGCGTCTTTTTCTTGCATAATATCCCAGAGCACAGTGTGACCGCGTAGGACGGTTTCGATCACGGTGCAATCGTCGAATTTGAAGTGGTCCTGTTCGAGCACACTCATGCGCTCGCCCGGGCCTTGAGCGATAGTTCCGGCTGTTGGAGCCAATTGGCCAGACAGCATGCGCATCAGTGTAGATTTTCCGGCGCCGTTCGCGCCGATGATGCCATAGCAGTTGCCGGGTGTGAATTTGAGGTTGACATCCTGGAAAAGGGGCTTTTTGCCGAACTGGATGCCAAGGTTGCTTACTGTAATCATTTTGTATATTGGAAATCGGTTGCAAAATTACGAAAAAATTTGCTATGAGCGAAAAGTTTTGTATTTTTGTCAGTTCAAGCACGAAGAGAAACCATTATTTACCCAGTGGCACGATTCAATCCTCAAACCGGCGAATGGGAGGGTCTCGAACCCCCAAGCCTACCGCGAAATACAACAGCAAATACCCCGCTAACAACAAGCTACCAAGGTGATTGCCGCTCGGCAAACGCGGTGATAGACCGCGGCCTGTCGCACGGTCGGCGCGGACGTTCGCTATGGGGTAGGATTAATGACGCAGTGGCATCAGTCGGCAATGGTATCGCCGATATTGCCGATACCATGCGCAATGCACTGCGCAAGTCGCTTACGTGGCTATTCTGGATTGTAGGTGCTGTGATATTGATCGCTATTGCATTCAAAGGCCAATGGATTGTGGCTGTCATTGTCGGCCTTGTGTGCGGGGCGCTTTATGCATGTGCCTCGATGATTGTGGCAGCCTTGGTGTCGTGGATTGTCTTTATCCCGGTGGCCTTGCTGCGCTTCGTGTTCTATAATATATGGACTCTGTTGATAGCGATTGGCATAGCATTGGGAGCTTGGTATAATGCCACGCAAGTATTGCCCGACTATACATATAATGACGATAGCATAGAGCTTGCCGAAGCGTATCCTATATATTATTGTGAGGCGTGGGTGCTCAATGTGCGCGACCAGCCCGATAGGAGTGGCAATGTAATCGGAGTGTTGCAACGTGGCGAAGCCGTGACTGTAACCGACCTTTATGCGGGCGAGGACTTTGCCGCAATCGACTTCGGCGGAGTTACCGCTTATGTGTCACGTAAATTTATAACGACAGATGAACCTCAATAAAATGTTGATAATCGTAGCTGTGGCTGCGATTAGTATAAATGCCCGGCCTTGTACGTCGCTTATCGCGTCGGGGTCGGCGACTGCATCGGGGCGCCCTTTGCTTTGGAAGCACCGCGACACCTCGGCGGAGAGCAATTTTATACACCGAGTCGACGAACCCGGCAAGATAGGATATGTGGGCCTGTTCAATGGTGGCGACAGCCTCGAACTCGACGAGGCGTGGATGGGTATGAACGATGCCGGATTCGCGATAATGAATACAGTGGCGTATAATCTGCCCCCAAATGACCCCGATTGGATAGATCGCGAGGGTTTTGTTATGGCGCAAGCCTTGCAGACCTGCCGCACGGTCGACGACTTCGAACGTATGTTGTGCGAGATGCCCAAGCCTATGGGCGTGCGGACCAACTTCGGCGTGATAGATGCAGCCGGTAACGGCGCTTATTTTGAAACCGATGATTATAAATATGTTCGCTACGATTTGCGCGACGCGCACGACGGTGTAATGGTACGCACGAATTATGCCTACAGCGGAGCCTCCAACGAGGGTATGGGCTATATACGTCATCAGAATGTAGTAGACCTGCTCAAGGCGCAGATTGCTACCGGTAGCCTTACGCCGGCATCGCTGACCGAGGGTGTGAGCCGTTCGTTCTATAATTCACTTACCGGCTTCGACCTCAATGAGAGTAGCGACAGTTGGGCCGTGGACCAGGATTTTGTTCCGCGCTATTCGTCGACATCGTCGATAGTTGTAGAGGGTATATTGCCGGGAGAGTCCGCCGATAGCCAGGTGATGTGGGCCAATATAGCTTATCCGCCCTGTAGTTATGTGGTCGGGGTGAGCAATACTGAAGTACCGGCGTGTGTAGACGCAACGGCCGCCGACGGCACCGCGAGAGCGCCAATGGCCATTGAGGCCGCCGAACTTAAGGCGCTTGTGTTTCCGGTGACGCGCGGCAGTGGGTCGAAATATATCAATCTGGACGTTTTAAGGCCGATAAATGAAGAAAATTATCAAAAATCGCTCGAATCCTTTTCGAATTTTCGCCGAAAGGTCGATAAAACTCGTCATTGATATTGGCAAAATTGATTGTGCGAGTGTCATTTTGTCAAAATGAACATATAAAAATGCGGTCGCAAACAATGTTAACAGGCATAACGTTACGATATGTTTAATATTTAACATATTTTAATGTTGTATATAAAATTTCACATAAATAGCGTTTAAGTTGATATTATTTATTTAAACTAAATAGCCGATGTAAAAATGCCATTAAAAAAGGAGAAACGGTTGCAGCTCAAAAAATGGTTATAAAAAACGGTGTTTTGAGAATTTTGTAACTAAAAAAACTATTATTAATTTTGCATCGGAAATGATACGACAAGCATTGCCGGATGCTTTTTCATATTAAACAAATCTGGAATAGACATATAAATCTAACATTAAGTACTATGTGTAAGAACGCAAGGACCGTCCGCGAGGATAGTCCTTGTTTCGTTATATGCACATTTATAATGCATAATTCATAATGCATAATTCATAATGCGCAATGCATTTGCCGATGGTTTTGGACATAAAGACATAAAAACGTATCCGTCCGAAATAGGCCGGGTTTTTCATGGTGTTTATGGTTGCGATCTTTGCAGTCAAAAATGCTATGTTTAATTTGAATGAGAGCAATCGTATTGTAATGGCGCAGCATCCGACCGATATGCG
>Ga0209064_1002582_pt1 | contig 19373 bp, 15 predicted proteins | sample Inofromicrocosms_FD_187498 | JGI IMG/M metagenome (GOLD analysis project Ga0209064, IMG submission 187498) | Mouse cecum microbial communities from Vienna, Austria - Inoculum for glucosamine and mucus D2O microcosms (SPAdes) (version 2) | ecosystem: Host-associated > Mammals > Digestive system >... | reverse complement strand
CTGTTCCCATCCCGAACACAGTAGTTAAGCCCGTCCCGTGCCTACAATACTTGGCGGGTGACCGCCTGGAAAGATCGGTTGTGCCGGCATTTCAGTTGGTGTTGATTACAGTGAGGTTCCACCTGTTCCCATCCCGAACACAGTAGTTAAGCTCATTTGTGCCTACGATACTTGGCGGGTGACTGCCTGGGAAAATAGGTAACGCCAACATTGAAAAACGCTGAGATAGAAATATCTCAGCGTTTTTTCTTTAGAAGTTTAGAAGAAGGCAGGGTAAATATGAAAATCAAGTGTGTCTGGGAACACAACGGAGATGATACGCTCCTGTATGCAGAAAACTTTACCGGCGCGTTTACCAGGGGACCGTCGAGGGATGCCGCTCTGGATAAAATGCCTGGTGAAGTGCAATCCTATCTGAAATGGGCCGGTGGGGAGATTCCGGAAGAGCTCAATGCAAAAAGCAATGTGGAAATTGTGCAAGAGAAGGAAAGCTCTCTGCGAATATGCGACGCGGATTCTGATGTCATTTTTGAAGGAGAAAAGACTCCCCTAACCGTTGAGGAGTATTTCAGGCTGAAGGAACTGGCGCTGAAATCCGCTGCGGATTTTTACCGTCTGTATCTGTCCATTCCCGATAAAAGCCGGAGCTGCCTTCCTGTGAGAAAAACCTTTTATGGCGATATTCCAAGGACGGCGGAGGAAATGTATGAACACACCAAAAATGTGAATTCCTATTATTTTGGGGAAATTGGCATTGATGTCTCCAATGATGGGACCATTTACGAATGCCGCAGGCGGGGATTTGAGCTTCTGGAGAGGTTAGAAATGGAAAACTATCTTGCCAATGCGGTGGTATGCGGAAGCTATGACGAGCTTTGGTCCCTGCGAAAGGTGATGCGCAGATTCATCTGGCACGACAGAATTCACGCAAAGGCAATGTACCGGATGGCAGTAAAGACCTTTGGAGAAGGTTCGGTGGAGAATGTTTTTCAATTTATACTGTAAGCGGCAGCTCCGTTCCGTGAGAAATTTGTAAGAAAATCGATAGAGAAACCAGAGAAAGAATATCTGAACTTCTGATATAATAGCCATAGAACCCCCATAATCTATCTAGTAAAGAGGAAGGGAGGGTCAGTATGGGTGTTAATATTTTGGTGGTGGACGACGAAAAAGAACTGGCCGACGTTATAGAACTCTACCTTAAAAACGACGGCTGTAATGTCTATAAATTTTATACCGGCGGGGAGGCCTTAACCTGTATTGAGAATACACAGTTGGACCTGGCGATATTGGATGTCATGCTCCCCGATATGGATGGCTTTCAGCTTTGCAGAAAAATCAGGGAAAAGGCCTTTTACCCCATTATCATGCTGACAGCGAGAGGGAGCGACCAGGATAAAATTATGGGACTGACCATCGGGGCAGATGATTACATCACAAAACCATTCAATCCATTGGAGGTCACAGCCAGGGTGAAAACACAGCTTCGGCGATATATGCAGTACAACAACGCCGCTTCCAAACGGGAGACAGCAGCGAATGAGTACGGTATTCGAGGGCTTGTCATCAACCGGGACAGCCACAAATGCTTTCTGTATCAAAGAGAGTTGCAGCTGACCCCCATTGAGTTTGCCATCCTCTGGTATCTTTGTGAACATCAGGGTACCGTCGTCCCCTCCGAGGAGCTGTTTGAAGCGGTGTGGGAAGAAAAATATCTTAACAATAACAACACCGTTATGGCCCACATTGGCCGCCTGCGGGAAAAGATGGATGAATCCGCCAGAAAGCCCAGCTTTATAAAAACCGTATGGGGAGTGGGATATACCATTGAAAAATAAATCCGGGGCCTTTCGTCAGCTGCGCACAAAAATTTTTCTGCGGACTGTCGCAATGGGGGCAGCCGCTGCCGCCTTCGTTTATCTCGCCTATTCGCTGCTGCGCGGGAACTTCGCGAATTTTATGACGGCCTTCTTTCAAAAGATGCTGCGTATGGATTACAATGCCGCTTTTGGGCTCTATGAAAGGCTGTTCCGCCGCCATATGGACGGGATTATTTTATTGTCCATTCTGTCGGCGTTTTTCTTATTTCTCTACATTTATCTTCACCGGGTTACAAGGTATTTTGAGGAGATAGACAAGGGGCTGGACGCGCTGCTCCAGGAGGCTCCCAGGGAAATATCCCTGTCTCCGGAGCTTGGCTCCATAGAGCGGAAGCTGATGCTGGCCAAGCACACCATAGACCGCCAGAAAAGCGATATGCTCATAGCCGAGCAGCGAAAAAATGACCTTATCATGTATCTGGCCCACGACCTGAAAACTCCGCTGGCCTCCTCAGTCAGCTATCTGAACCTGCTGAGGGACGAAAAGCAGATATCCCAGGAGCTGCGGGAAAAATACATCTCCATCTCCCTTGCCAAGGCGGAACGCCTGGAAGAGCTGATCAACGAGTTTTTGGAAATTGCCAAGTATAATCTATCCGACATTACCCTGCAATACAGTGAAATCAACCTGACTCGAATGCTGGAACAGCTTGTGTATGAATTTTCCCCTATCCTCAATCAGAAGGGGTTGTCCTGCCGCCTGGAGGCTGAGGAAGATATCACACTCAAATGCGACGCCGACAAGATGCAGCGGGTATTTGACAACCTTTTGCGCAATGCCGTGCTATACAGCCATGGGGGAACTGAAATTGTTATCTCCGCTGAAAGAGGCAAGGATACCCTGACGCTGAAAATTTCCAACCATGGCAGCACGATTCCCCAGGAAAAGCTGGAGAGGATATTTGAACAGTTTTACAGGCTCGACGCAGGACGCAGCACAGAGGGGACCGGGCTGGGGCTTGCCATTGCGAAGCAGATTGTTGTGCTCCACAAGGGGACCATTACTGCCGCCAGCGAAGGGAATGTAACTGTCTTTACGGTAACGCTTCCCCTTTTGTAAGAAAATCGTGAGAAAATTCTGAGAAAAAACGACGCATATTCTGTGAAGGAACAAAGAAAAAGCGCCCTTGCTTCTGGTACAATGATAGTGCCGGAGCAAGGGCGCTTTTGATTTGATAGGGAAAGGGGACTGTATATGGAGCTGTTGATTGACCATGTTACAAAACAATTCAAGGATAAGAAGGCTGTGGACAATATTACCCTGAAGCTCACGCCGGGGGTATGGGGCCTGCTGGGGGCCAACGGCGCGGGCAAAACGACTTTGATGCGGATGATTGCCGGAATTATGCCGCCCTCCTCCGGCGATGTGCTGTATGACGGCGTTTCCATCCGCGCCCTTGGGGAGCGGTATCGGGATATCTTCGGTTACCTTCCCCAGGAATTCGGCTTTTACCAGGAGCTCACCGTGAAAGACTATCTGGAATATGTGGCGGCCCTGAAGGGCCTGCCGGAGCGGAAAAGCCGGCGGAGAATCAGCGAACTGCTGGAACAGGTTTCGCTGCTGGACGCGTATCACCGGAAAATCTCCAAGCTCTCCGGCGGCATGAAGCGCCGGGTGGGGATTGCCCAGGCGCTGCTGAACGACCCAAAGGTTTTAATCCTGGATGAACCCACCGGGGGCCTGGACCCAGGGGAACGGGTCCGCTTCCGCAACCTGCTTTCGGAATTCGCCCACAACCGGATTGTCCTAATCTCCACCCACATCGTCCCGGATGTGGAGTATATCGCCGCCTGCCATGCCGTGATAAAGGACGGGAAGCTGCTGGCAATAGGGACCACGGAGCAGCTGGTCAGGCTGGTGGAGGGCAGGGTGTGGAGCTGTACCGTTCCGCCGGAGAAGGCAGGGGAATATGAAAGCCGTCTTCAGATTGTCAGTCTGCGCAATGAGAACGATGGAAGGACCTCTATCCGCTACCTAGCGGAGCGGCCCTGTACCGACGATTCGGTTCCCGCCGTCCCCCGGCTGGAGGACCTATATCTGTGGCTGTTTCCCCAGAACACCGGAGCAAGCAATGGGAGGTTTTAACTGATATGAAAATCTTCAAATTAGAGCTGAAACGAATGTTAAAGGCAAAGCTCACCTGGATTTTATTGTTGCTGTCGTTGGTTTTTTCCGTCCTGTTGGCATACCTGCTGGTGACATACTGTTACAGCAATTACACAGATGAGGCGGGGAACGAGGTCAATCTGACCGGGCTTTCGTCCATCGCCTATGAAAAAGTACGGCAGAAGGATGCCTCCGGCGTTGTCACTCCGGAGCGGGTGCGGCAGGCTGTGGAGACATACCAGGCCTGCCTGGAGCAGTACGGCGTGACGGAATCCTACAATCTTCCTGAAGGTGTCTATGAAAAGGAGATACTCCCCATTTCCCCGCTGCTCCACGGGGTCAAGGAGGCCTTTGCCGACCCGAATACGGGAATGGCCCCTGCCATTATGGAGATAGACTCGGAACAGCTTGAGGATTATTACGCGGTATGTGAGCAGAGGATTGTCTACCTGATGGCAATGGAGCAGGCCGGGCATCCCGCGGCACAGCGCAGGGCGGCGGAGATGTACCAAAGGGTGGAGAAGCCCTTTGAGGTTTATCCAGGGATGACCTCCTCTGTCATGGATTATCAGAATATTATGGGCTATTTGGTACTGCTGTTCTGTGTGGTCATCGCGTCCTCCGTATTCTCCGCTGGGTACCAGTCCGGCGCCGATGATATTCTGAGATGCACCAGGCATGGCAGGGCCAGGATGGCCGCCGCAAAGATAGCCGCACCCCTTCTGCTCAGCGGAGCCACCTTTACGGTTTGCTCTACCGTGTATATTTTGACGGTCAACAGCCTGTTCGGGTGGGAGTGTGTAAAAACCTCCATCCAGATGATGTACTCCATTGTGACACTGGCAGGACTGAACATAGGGGAGCTGCAATGGCTTTTTGCCGCTGCGGGGCTGCTCTCGGTGCTTGCATCGGTCAGCTTTACCCTGTGGATTTCCTCCAGAAGCAGGAGCACCGTTGCATCCCTGGCGGCGGCGTTGGCCTTCTGCATTGCACCGGTGGTGGTCTATATGGCCGTGCCGGGGACGCTGGCCCCATGGGTTTGCAGCATTCTCCCCGCCAGCGGCACCAGCATACAGGCCAGTATCCTCTACGCCATTACGGATTTTCGGTTCTTGAATTTCGGCGGGATTGCTGTCTGGACACCCTATGCTGTCATTGGGGCCTGCGTTGTTGAGATACCCCTGTTTTTGTTGCTGGCTGTGCGGGCCTATTGCAGGCATACAGTCAATTAATTAAAGGCTTCACAATTAACCTAAAAATGCCCTCCCCATCTTCCGATGAGGAGGGCACTTCTATTGCTTTAAGCTGTCCGCGGACAATTAGTCAGCGTCGTACAGCTTGGAGAGTCTCTGGAGATAAGCGTATCTCTTAACCGCGTTGTCCTCGGCCTTGGCGAACAGCTTCTCCGCACGGTCCGGGAAGGAACGCTGGAGAGAGCTGTAACGGACTTCGTTCTTGATGAAGTCACCGTAAGCGGCGGTGGGAGCCTTGCTGTCCAGCTGGAAGGGATTCTTGCCTTCCACAGCCAGTCTGGGATCGAAGCGGTAGTTGTGCCAGTAACCGGCCTCAACTGCCTTCTTGATCTCGGTCTGGGCAATGGACATGCCGCCCTTGATGCCGTGGTTGATGCAGGGCGCATAGGCGATGATGATGGAAGGTCCATGATAGCTTTCTGCCTCGGTAAATGCCTTGATGCACTGGTTGTAATCCGCACCCATGGCCACATGGGCAACGTAAACGTAACCATAGCTCATGGCGATACCCGCCAGGTCCTTCTTCTTCACTTCCTTACCGGCAGCGGCGAACTGAGCGACAGCGCCGGTGTTGGTGGACTTGGAGGACTGACCACCGGTGTTGGAGTAAACCTCGGTGTCGAACACCAGGATGTTCACATCCTCGCCGGAGGCGATAACGTGGTCAAGGCCGCCGAAGCCGATATCATAGGCCCAGCCGTCGCCGCCGAAGATCCAGACGGAGTTCTTAGCCAGGTATTCCTTGTCAGCCAGAATTTCCTTGCTTTCCTCGCAGCCGCAGGCCTCCAGCTCGGAGATGAGCTTGGCGGCGGCGACCTTGTTCAGCTTGCCGTCTTCCTTGGTGGCCAGGAACTCGTCGATGGCCGCCTTGACGGTGCCCTCAGCCTTCTCGGCCAGAGCTTCCACCTTCTTGATGGTGACATCGCGCAGGTGCTTCTGGGCGTAGAAGATACCGAGGCCGAACTCGGCGTTATCCTCAAACAGGGAGTTTGCCCACGCGGGACCAAAGCCCTGCTTGTTGACTGTGTAGGGGGTTGCGGGAGAAGAACCGGCCCAGATGGAGGAGCATCCGGTGGCGTTGGCAATGAACATCCGGTCGCCAAACAGCTGGGTGGTCAGCTTGGCGTAAGGAGTCTCGCCGCAGCCCGCGCAGGCGCCGGAGAACTCAAGCAGAGGCTGCTTGAACTGGCTGCCCTTGACGGTGGAGTCCTTGAACTTCTCGTTGACTTCCAGTTTCACAGGCAGGTCGAAGCCATAGGCAAATACCTCCTGCTGCTCGGCCTGGCTGTCCAGGGAAGCAAGGGACAGAGCCTTGTTGCCCTTCTTGCCGGGGCATACGTTGACACAGCTTCCGCAGCCGGTGCAGTCCATGACGGAAACGGTCATGCCGAACTTGTAGCCGGGCATACCGGTCATATCCACCAGCTTGGCGGCGGCAGGGGCGTTGGCAGCTTCTTCCGCAGTCATTACCACAGGACGGATAACCGCGTGCGGGCAGACGTAAGAGCAGAAGTTGCACTGGATGCAGTTTTCGGGGTTCCAAACGGGAACGTCAACGGCGACGCCGCGCTTCTCGTAAGCGGAGGAGCCCAGGGGGAACACGCCGTCCACATATTTTCCAAAGGCAGAGACAGGCAGCTTGTCGCCTCTCTGTCCGTTGATGGCTTCCTGAATGTTGGAAACGTACTCAACCAGAGGAGCATTGTCACCTGTGATGGTGGTTCCGCTCTTCTCGTCAACGGCATTGGCCCAGGAGGCGGGGATTTCAATCTTCTTGACTTCCTGTGCGCCGCGCTCAATAGCCTGATAGTTCATGTTGACGACAGCCTCGCCCTTCTTCCCGTAGGACTTCAGGGCAGCGTCCTTCATATACTGAACAGCCTGGTCGGCGGGGATAATGTCGGCCAGCTTGAAGAAAGCGGATTGCAGGATGGTGTTGATGCGGCTGCCCAAACCAATCTGCTTGCCCAGCTCCACGCCGTCGATGACATAGAACTGGATGTTGTGTTTCTGCATGTACTGCTTGTCGGCAGCGGGCAGTCTCTTTTCAATCTCAGCCTCGTCCCACGCGCAGTTGAGCAGGAAGATGCCGCCGTCCTTCAAATCCTGAACCATATCATACTTGCCGATGTAAGCGGGATTGTGGCAGGCTACAAAGTTCGCCTTGTTGATCAGGTAGGTGGACTTGATGGGGGACTTGCCGAAGCGCAGGTGGGAAACGGTTACGCCGCCGGACTTCTTGGAGTCATATGCGAAGTAAGCCTGGGCGTACATGTCGGTGTGGTCGCCGATAATCTTGATGGAGTTCTTGTTGGCACCGACGGTGCCGTCAGAGCCCAGACCCCAGAATTTACAGCTGGTGGTTCCGGCGGGAGTGGTATCCTCCACCTCCACGGGAGCCAGGGACAGATGGGTAACGTCGTCGTTGATAGAAATGGTGAAGGGAGACTGAGGAGCCGCCGCTTCCGCATTCTTATAGATAGCCGTGATGTCGGCAGGGGTGGTGTCCTTGGAGGCCAGGCCGTAACGTCCGCCGTAAACGGGAACGCTGTCAAACTTGGTGCCCTTGAGGGCGGTGACAACATCCTGGTACAGGGGCTCGCCCAGTGCGCCGGGCTCTTTGGTACGGTCGATGACCGAGATGGTCTTGGCGGTGGCGGGAATCGCTTCCACCAGACGCTGCGCGGAGAAGGGGCGGTACAGGCGGACCTTAATCAGGCCGTACTTGTGGCCTTGGGCATTGAGGGCGTTGATGGTTTCCTCAACGGTCTCGCAGACAGAACCCATGGCGACTACAACATGCTCCGCGTCGGGCGCGCCGACGTAGTTGAACAGCTTGTAATCGGTGCCAATCTTTTCATTGATCTTGCCCAGATATTCCTCGACGATGCCGGGAATGGCTTCATAGTACTGGTTGCAGGCTTCTCTTGCCTGGAAGAACACGTCGGAGTTCTGAGCGGAGCCCTTCAGGAAGGGGCGTTCAGGATTCATGGCGTGTTTGCGGAAGTCGTTGACGGCGTCCATATCCAGCATATCCTTCAGGTCGTCGTAATCCCAGATTTCAATCTTCTGAATTTCGTGGGAAGTACGGAAACCATCAAAGAAATGCAGGAAGGGAACCTTGCCCTTAATGGCGGACAGATGTGCCGCCGCGCCCAGGTCCATAACCTCCTGAACACTGCTGGAGCAGAGCATCGCGAAGCCGGTCTGGCGGCAGGCGTAAACGTCCTGATGGTCGCCGAAGATGGACAGCGCGTGGGAAGCCAGGGTACGGGCGGAGACGTGGAACACGCCGGGGAGCAGCTCGCCTGCAATCTTGTACATATTGGGGATCATCAGCAGCAGGCCCTGGGAAGCGGTATAGGTGGTGGTCAGCGCGCCCGCGGACAGCGAACCGTGCACCGCACCGGCCGCGCCGGCCTCAGACTGCATCTCAACTACCTTAACGGTATTGCCGAAGACGTTTTTCAGGCCGTTTGCCGCCCACTGGTCGGTAACTTCCGCCATGGTGGAGGACGGTGTGATGGGGTAAATCGCCGCTACATCCGTAAACGCGTAGGATACATGTGCGGCGGCATTGTTACCGTCCATGGTTTTCATTTTTCTTGCCATGTTTTTTCCTCCCTTTGGGATTTTTCTTTCAGAACCGGAGACATCAGACAGAGAGAACCGCTGCCCTTTCCTGCATTTTGGGAACGGCGGACAAAGCCTGTCCCTTGACACGCAAAGAAAACTACCAAACCGGTTCCCCTCCGGTGAACGCACGGCCAAAACCGGTACGGCTGAAGGAAACCCGCCTGTAGCTTTTGGGTCAGTTCTCTTTATAAGTTGATTTTAACACGTTTCAGCGGCATTGTAAATGGTTTTTCTGTACAAACCGGAAAAAATCTTTTTGTTTTTTAAAGGAGAAGCTTTTTATATGGGACGATGACCCAAAAGAGAAAAAATTTTTCTCTCCCGCAACCGCGGAGGGATTTTGTCGGGTATACTGGTGAGAGACCAATTTTAAGACTCAGATATCTGATATCCGCCACTGACACCTGACACCTGGAAAGGAGAAATCTTTTATGGACGATGCGGACATTGTCAGTCTCTACTGGCAGCGCAACGAAGAAGCAATCCGGGAAACCGAAGAAAAATATGGGGCGTACCTTGGAAAGATAGCCTGGAACATCCTGGCCAACCGGGAGGACAGCGAGGAAAGCGTCAACGACACCTACCTCCACGCATGGAACTCCATGCCGCCCCAAAAGCCGGCGATGCTCTCCACCTATCTGGGAAAGCTTACCCGGCAGCTTTCCATTGATATTTACCGGAGAAGGAACCGGGCCAAGCGGGGCGGCTCCGAGTATGCCCTGTCCCTCACCGAGCTGGAGGACTGCGTTTCCAGCGGCAGTACCGAGGATGAGGTGGAGGTTCACCTGCTGGCGGAGGCCCTGGGGCAGTATCTCAGAGGGATTTCCCCGGAGGCCCGTACCGCCTTTCTGCGGCGGTACTACTTTATGGACCCCCTGGGGGAGATCGCCGCCGGGCAGGGGTTTACGGAAAGCAAGGTAAAAAGTATGCTGTACCGCACCCGCCAGGGCCTGCGGGAGTATCTGGAAAAGGAGGGCTTTTCAATATGAAACCGGAAAAAATCAGCGACGCCCTGAACCATTTGGATGAGGACCTTTTGCGGGAGGCGGAGGAAGCCAGAAACCATAAGGTCCGCCGCCGTCCCGCCTGGCAGAAGTGGGGGAGCCTGGCCGCCTGCCTTGCCCTGGCGGTGTTCGCGGGGACCCGGCTGCTGTCCTCTTCCGGGAATATTGCGGAAGGAGAATTGCCATCCATCACCATTGAGAACAACGAGGCCGGGGCTTTCGGCTATGAGGGCTATATGGCTTTGGATATTTCCGAGCTGGGTGGCGCGAATCCTTGGACGGAGGGGGCCAAAATCAAAACTCTGCCGGTATACCAGAACTCTATTTCCTATGACGAACAGCACATTGCCTCCGGGACGGATCTGGACAAGATGAAGTCCCTCCTCCTCACGGTAGCGGAGCAGATGGGACTGGACACCAAGACGATTCCCATCACTGACGATACCCCCGATGAAGACTATATCAAGGCGGTGACGGAAAAGATTGAATCGGTGGGGGATACTGTTCCGGAGGGATACTTTGACCCGTCCACCGTCATCATGGAAGGGGACGGCATCAAGATAGAGGTGGACCGCACCCTGACTGCCCGCATTGACCTTGACCCGGCGGTGGAGCTTCCGGCGGAGTACCGTTTCAGCTACGGCGCTTCCAGCGAGGAAATGAAGGAAGCGGCGGACTGGCTCTCCAAAGAATACAGCGGCCTTCTCTCCGGGATGAAAAAGCCGGTGCTGGACCAGGGCATGGCAGATCGGAATATTTACCGGGAACGCAGCTTTGACACGGTATTTTTTGATGGTTCCGGTTCGCTGGAGGAACAAATCGTCAACTATAACTTCAACCGGGTGGCCTTTTACAATAACGACGAGGGAAAGCTCTTTATTATCCGGGTTTTTGTCCCCGATCTTTCCCAAAAACTGGGGGACTACCCCATTATATCCATCGAAGAAGCCAAGGATCTGCTCCTGTCAGGAAATTATGCAACATCCGTCCCCTGTGAAATGCCCGGTAAGGAGCACATCGCCAAGGTGGAGCTGGTCTACCGCGTCGGCGCCTATGAACAGGTGTGGCTCCCCTATTACCGCTTCCTGGTGGAGCTGCCAGAGGAGTTCCGCCCAGAGGACAAGGAGCTCCACGATTTCGGCGCCTACTATGTCCCGGCAGTGGAGGGAAAGTATATCGCCAATATGCCAACCTATGATGGTCAGTTTAACTGACGGGTGGGTGATGCTTCAGCTTTGATGTTCAGGAACAGGCGACTCTCCCATTACGGGATGGTTTATACTATTATAACACAGATATACAGGAGCTGCCCGACAAAGCGTGGACGGCCCAGCTGATGCTGTACGGCCACCTTGGGGAGCGGTTCGGTAAAGCCAGCGCCTGTATCGAATGCGGCCAGTGCGAGGAGATGTGCCCCCAGCATCTTCCCATCAGAAGGTGGCTGAAAGAGGTGGCAAAGCGGTTTGAGGGAGGGCTGTGAGGAAAACAGGTCCTCTTTGAAATGCCCCTGCAAAGCTATGTGGTTCTGGCTGCGCCTTACAGCCCTAGTGTTGATTTCAGTATCGCCGTTCTGCCGCGCTTTTCCGCCCTGCTCTGAAGGATACCTGGCGCTCCTGTACTATCATGGATCAAAAATCACCTCCGTCCCATCCGATTTTAGAATCATAGTTACTTTCTCGCTGTCATAATCAACAGACAAAGCCGGGTCATTTGAAATCTTCAGACTGTGGGCGCCATCCCTGCCACATAGATAAACGCAGTCTGAATCCATGCGGTTGACAAAATACAGCCCCTGATTGGTCAGACAGAAGTCATAGGCAACCATATTCTGAAACGGTCTGGCTTTGCGGGTCTTGGTATCATACACCGTCAGCAGAGAATTTTCGTTGATAAAATAGATTTTCCGCCCATCAAAAGCGATATTCCCTTTGGTGGGGATGTCCAGCATGTGGGTTCGCTGGATCGTCCTGCCCACTTCTGTAATCCCGTCATTTGTGATGAAAAAGAGGCTTTCATCGTTCAGGAAAAAGCTGTAACAGGTTTGCAGGAACATCCAGGTATCCCCCACGGTATAATCAATTCCCAGCAGAGATCGCCCGCTGTCCGTTATTTTCTCAAAAATAACCTGTTCCTCGAAGGTTTCTGTATCAAACTGGACGATGGATACCTGGGTAGATGTGCTGTTGTAGCTGCCGACCCGATCCACATACTGTTCTGTTTGCAGCACCATATAGTAAATGTACGGGGCATCCATATAAACGGCCTTGATGGATTCCCCATCCGAAAAGGCCCCGAACAGCGGAGAGAGGGGCAAATCCATCAAAGCGCCGATGTCCCGGTTTTTCAGAGAGTATGCCCGCGTCTGATCGTCGAAAATAACACTGTAAGTTTCTGACACACTTTGCAAAGAAGATGAATTAAATATCCCGTTTGCGGATTTCCCGGCAGAGCAGCCGGACAGCGAGAGCAAAACCAGAAGGCTCAACGCTGCGGCTCCGCACCGTCTGGCAAGTTTCCTTCCCAACTGCCAGCAGTTTGTGTTTTGCCGCAGCACCCACCATACCATGAGGGCGCAGCATGCGGCGGACAGGCCGAGCAGGACCAGCAGCTCCTGGGGGGAACGCTCTGAAAAGGTCACGATGGATTCTCCCGTCAGCGAATCCTCCACGGAGGAAGCCCCCTCCAGAAAGCCGGTTGCCAGCAGGAACGGCAGGGGCAGCGGCAAGCGGTAGCAAATCTGTCGGGACAGGCCGATGTACAGTATCAAGGTGGACGCCACTCCGATTACCACCGTCAAAGCATATTTCTTCACCCAAACGGAGGTAAAGAGCAGCAGGGCGGCGAGGTATACCGAGCCAAAGCAGCGCAGGATGGTTATCATCAGATATGCGGCCAGCAGGGAGATATTTTTTGTACTGCCTCCAAAACAGGCGATACTCTGGACAGGGTACTCTCCGTGGGGCAGTCCATATTTCATCCCGAAGAATACAAAGCGAATCAGGGCCAGCCCTCCGCAAAGAGCAAACACGGCGCAGAGGGTCATCAGGACTTTGTATCTGGCACTCTTGCGGCTCTGCGGTGCCGTCCGCAAAAGCGCATCCATCTGACAGCTATACTCTGAACAAAAGGCAGTGGCCGCCAAAATCAATATGACAAGGAACAGCGGGAAGTCCAGTGTTTGGGCAGCAAACAGCCCCGCCCAGCCGTTTGTTTTCAGAAAGTAACGATTGCCGGTGTTCTCGCAGATATATAAATATTGCCGGTATGCGATTTCAAAGCCATGCTCATGGGCCAATACAGCGCCCGCTTCCGCAATTTGCCGTTCATACTGTTCGGCTGTAATCTGACCGCTGTAATAGCTTTCCTGGGACCCGGAGCGGGCATAGCGGGCCTCCGTGACGGCCTGGGCCTCTTGTTCCAGCCAAGCGGCTTTTTCCTCTGTATACGCCCCGTCCAGCCGTTCCAGATACCACTGGTATTCCTTGCAGTATTCTTCCATTCCGCTGTTCTGCGGCCTGTCGGTTACAGCCAGCCAGACTGTACTGATCAAAAGCACAGCCAGTATATAGAACAGATTCCGCTGGTAAATCATCAGTTTTTTCCATTCATAAAAGAAAACACTCATTTTGCCCTCCGAATACAGCGGTGACAGTTTTCCGCTGACAGAAAATAAATCATGACGGCAGCCGTAAGGCCCGCGATCAGCGCAAACCATATTGCGGCCTGCCAGGTCAGGACGGGGAATCCGCCCAGGTTTACAAACTCCGTTTTACCTAAGAGAACTCGGTTTGTCAACAGAGAATAAGGGTTCAGCACCTTAGTCCAGAAAAAATTGGAGTAGGCGCAGGCGGCCCCGCTGACGGTCAGCGCCATACAGAGGGCAAAATCTATGACAAAGGGGAGCAAGGCATTTTTCCAGAACATCGAAACCAGCAGCCAGAACATCCCAATCACCCATACGCCAGCGCATTTGAGCGCCGCAGACAAGAGGACATACTGAAAAATGCTGAGATTGACGGATGCTTCCGCAAAATTCGGGATTGCGAATACCGGTAGGGTAAGCCCTTCCAAGGTCTGAAAGGAGGATGCAAAGCCAATCAGGTCAAGGAGAGAAAACCACAGCGAGGTCAAGAACAGAAACAAGGTGGCCGCAAGGATTTTCGCCAGGGCTGTTTTTCTGCCGCCGCCCGGACTTACCAGCAGCAGCATATCCATCTGTGTCTCCTTCTCGCTTACAAAGGTTCCAATGATCCCATAGAGGCAGAGCAGGAGGGTCAGGACAATGGAAAAATCATAGTTCAGATAGTAATTGCACATTTCCCGGTAGGCAAAGGCGGGGATGGTGCGGCCAGCGTAAAGGTTGTAGATGGCCCCGCTCTCCCTCTGCTGGTAGAACGCTCCCCGTTCCCCATAGAGCGCGGTGCTTTGCCGCGCTCTATTTGCCACTTGCTCCGACCGGCCGCTGTACTCATAGAAATACTGCATAGGCGTCACGAAATACTTGTCCAGCAGGTTCCTGTCGCTGTATAGGTTCCCGGTCATCGTGTTGGGGTCGTCGGTGGCTGTGCTTGCGGTCATATCTGACGTGGCCTCCACAAGCGGCTGATAGGCCGTAAGCAGGCGTTCAACCTTTTCGGGGGTGATCTCGCCCCGGTATTCCTTATAGAGCTGCCAATGGAGCGTGTGCCAGCTCTGTTCCCCGTTCTCGTCTGTCAGATAGGAGTAGGATTTGTATTCGCCATAGATTTTGAACAGGTTGGCGAGGCTGAACACCACAAAGAGCGCCAAGATGGAGCGTTTACAGAACTGCTTGATAAACTCATACCGGATCAGACGTATCATGGCGCTCCCCCCTGCAATAGTACAAGAACACATCCTCCAGGTTTGGCTGGACAGGCTGTGCGTTCTTAATTGGACATCTATCCTCAACAATGCGGAGAGTAAAATTCCCGCCCTCCTGCTTCATGTTGCTGACGCAGTACATCTCGGTCAGCAGCGCGGCATCTTCGGCCCCGGCGGTTATATTCCACACTTTGCCCTCAATGTTCTGTTCCAACGCGGTGGGCGTTCCCTGCATGAGAAGCGTCCCCTGTTTCAGCAGCAGGATTTCCCGCGCGATGCACTCAACATCCGAAACGATGTGGGTTGCCAGCAGAATCGTCCGGCCCTGGGCAAACCGGGAGATCAGGTTCCGAAACCGTATCCTCTCGCTGGGGTCAAGACCGGCGGTAGGCTCGTCCAGAATCAGAATTTTGGGGTCGGACAGCATGGCCTGTACAATGCCAACTCGCTGGCGCATCCCGCCGGAGAGCGCGCCAATCTTCTTGTCCTGCGCGTCCGTCAGGTTCACCGTGGCCAGCAGCTCCGAAACCCGGTCTTGCGCTTCGCGGGTGGGAATGTCTTTCAGCGCGCACATATAGAGCAGAAAATCCTTGACGGTAAAATCCCGGTAAAAAATAGGGTACTGGGGCATATAGCCGATTTGGGACAGGAACGCTTTGCCCAGCGTCCTCACATCCTGACCGTCCACCCGGATCGTGCCGCTGTCCCCCCGCAGGATGCCTACAAAGGTATTGATGAGCGTGGTTTTTCCAGCTCCGTTTTCACCCAGCAGGCCGTACACACCCCCGCTCAAGGTGGCGGTAAAGTTTTTCAGCGCATATTTTTTCTTGTATTGCTTCGATACGCTTTCAAATGTGATCTCCATGTTATGCTCCAAACTCAAATGTGGATACCAGCGTATCAAGTTCGCTGATACTGCCTCCGAGAAGGACTACGGCGGTTTTGGCCCCGTCTAAAAGGTAAATCCTGGGGATGCGGTAGAAATATGCGGGGTCGGAGTTCTCAATCACTTCGGTGGCAGCCAATTCGCCGGAGGCCACGTCATAGACGCGAACCGTCAGACTGCCGTCCAGAACGGCGGTAGCGACATAGTTTCCCTGCTCCGAACCGTATACGCCGTCTTTGCCCTCACCGTTGGCAGAGAAGGAAAGGGTATTGGCGCTGCCCGTTGCCCGGTCGATCCAAAGCAATGTGCCGTTGGCCTGGGTAAAGGTCTGCGGGAAAAACAGCCGGCTGACGCTGCTCTGCATTTCTTCCATTTCATAGTTGGACGGTTTTGCGATCTTCAGACCGCTGCCATCCACGGCGATGCTCCCGTGGATGGAAAAGTCTTCCTTGCCGTCTACCGCAGGAATTGCGTTACCGCTGCCATAGAATACGATTTGGCTGTTGTCCTGGGCAAAGGCAGCGCCGTTCAGCATGGAAATACTGATGCTGGCTGTCCCGGCGTTTTGGGCCATGTTCAGGAGGGTAGTCAGGCTCCCGCTTTCCAGGTCATACAGATACAGCCCGCCAAAGGCGGCAAAGGTCAGCTTCTTTCCGTCCGTAGAGGCCGCTACGCCCCCGGTTTCGCTGACAATGAAATCTCCCTGCAAAAGCTCATTCACCGCGATCTCCTTGTTCAGAGAAAGTGAGCTGTCGTAGATGTACGCCATCATGCCGCTATCGCCCATGCCGGACAGGACGTAGCCCCCGTCAATGGCCTGGGCTTCAAAGTCACGAAGGGGCGCTTCCGTGGCAGCCAGTACCGAGGAAGTCCCGGTGTCATAGAGGTACAGCTTGTCCGCCAGCACAAAGAGTTTCCCATCCCCGGCATAGGCGCAGCTTTTGAGCTTGCCAGCAAACAGGGCGGGATTGAAAACGCATTTTGTTGGGGCAGCGGCCTGGGAAGGATTCTGTTCCGGCAGGCTGTCGGAAAGGGATAAGGGCATCACAGAGAGATTGGAGGTGGTGCCTGCTGTCTCTGACGAAGCACTGGTTCCATTGCAGGCGGACAGTGTCAGGGCAGAAATCAGCGCCAATGTGATGCAGAATATCTTTTTCATATTCAGTTCTCCTTATACAATAAAATAGAATTGGTCTTAAAGAACGGGGCGGAGGCTCCGTCCTGGGGGACGGCCACACAATAGAAGGTGTTAAACTGCCCCAGCTTGTCCGGGTCGATCACAGCTTCAATCTCCATAACGCCGCCTTTGCTCAAGGTAACGGAGCAGGAAGTGTTTTCGTCAAGTTTCACCGGCTGGTGATCCAGGAAGAAGGCGATGCTGTAATTTGTTCCGGCTGTGCCGCACATGGTATACTGCAGAGTAACGGGGGCGGAAATACACAGGTTATCATAGACAATGCCGCCATCATAAGAGAGGGTATAGAAGATCCCACTGTCCAGCGTGTCCATGCTCACACCGCCCCAGCCGTATTTGGGAAGCTCGTTTTCCACATACTGGGCTGTGACCTTTTCCTCCTGCACTTCGCTTTGTGAAAAGATTTCCCGGACAGGCGGAAGGTCTGAACGGGCGGTAGGCGCATCCGCGTTGAACTTCAATTCAATATGGGAATCCAGCGTCTTATGATACCAGCCATAGCTGGAGGTAGATTCCATATCCGGCTGGAAGTCCGGGTTTGTGATGCTCACCACAGTTAATGCCAGCGTATCGCCGGCGCTGCCGGTCACAGGCTCAAAGAGGAAGGAGAAGCTCTGATCCTCGCCGGCGGGAAAGCTGTGGCAATACTCATACTCCGCTGTGGGTTCGTCCACCTTGTAGGGCTGGGGCTGGCCGTCCAGAAACAGGAGAAATCCGACGGTATCCATCTTGCCGGTGAGAGAAAACCGGTAGTCCAGCCGAAACTCGCCGCCGTCATAGGAGAATGGCAAACGCTCCCCGCTCTCGGAGAAATTAGCTGAAGCAACTTCATGGGTGAGCATTGCCAGAAATCCGGCCTCGTCCTCCGCCTCCTCAAATGGGTTTGCGGCGACAGACTGTGACGGCGGGGGCGCACTGTCTGGAATGGAATAGTTCCCGCAGGCGGCGAGGGATAAAAGTGCGCCGCACATCAGGGTAACAGCTATCAATTGTTTTCGCATATATGGCCTCCTTTGCTTTGATGGACTAAGCATAGCAGGCAAAAGTCAAAATTCGGTCAAGAAAAGCGAAATGCCGCCCAAGTTTTTGGGCGGCATCCGGGAGGGACAGCTTTCAAGGAAAAACGGGGAATTTCACAAAAGGCAAAATTCCCCGATAAACCCGAAGTTATACTCCTGTTTTTTCTTGTTTTTACAATATAACGTTCCTAAATCAGACGTTTGGCCTTGTATTGTTACCCATGATTGTTGCGGATAGAACAAATCAAAAACATCATAAATGTAATAAATAACGCTATGCTTTGTTGTCCCCAAGCGAAAACTCCATTTACAACTTTATTTGCAGGCAAAATTTTTGACAAAATGATTAACACCAACATTATCAATAAAGGGTTAAAAATTGACAACCATCTTTCGTTGTTAAATTTTCCAGTAATGGTCATAAAAAACAAATATACAGACAAACCAGCAAAGGCAACGGCAGCTAATGATGCAACAGCAATAAAAACAAAAAACAGTTGTTCCGCGATTAGCTTTGATTCCAATACTTGCAAAGTATAAAGTCTGTTATAAATATAAGCAGTCATGGCAAAAACGCAATGATATAGAGTACCGACTGAAACAAAAACAAAAGCACAGATAATAAACAGTTTTGAATATTTACATTTTTTTGCAATCATTTCTCGATATATAGCATAAAAACCACAAAACATTAGAAGCAAGGCAATTACCCCAAATAATCCACCAATGACAAATCTATACGGACTGGAATTTGCCCAATCATCTGAAAACGGCGGAAATATCCTTGAGTTTCCAAATTCTTTTGTCGGCGTAAAGCAACCTAAAAGCATATCACCTGCAAAACATAAAACAGAGCCTATGATACCGACTACAAATAATTTTTTGTTTAAGTTCATATGTCATAAACCTCTCTTATATCCAGTTTCCTCAAACAGTAATTCCCTATCTGTATTACCGCAATATGGGTTGTTCGATCTTGATAGATGCTTTCACGCAGGCCCCATGGGGCGGCCGGTTTGACAGTTCTATGGTTCCCCCATGCTTCTGACACAGTACCCGGCTCACCGCAAGCCCCAGGCCCAGGTGCTGGCCGGAGGTATCTTCGGAGTAGAACAGAGCGGTTTTCTTTTGCAGCAGCTTGTCCGAAAAACCCGGCCCGTCATCGGTCACGGTGGCCGACAGGATTCCATGCTCCAGACAGAAAGCAAGCCCGATTTCCCGCTCCGCAAAACGGAGGGCATTGGAGATCAGATTTTCCAGAACGCGGTACAGCAGCTCCCCGTCAAGGACAGCCCTCCCCTTCGGCACATGGAACTCGTAGGAAAAACGCACCTCGGTATTCTGAAACAGGATGGATAAGGAATCCGCCATGTGCTGTAAAAAATCAGGAAGCTCCACCTCTCTGCGGTGGACTTCTGTTTCTTCGATAGCGCCCAGGTCGCGCATGGTATCGGTATAGCGGCCCATGCGCTCTGCGGTGATGCCGAGATTGGAGAGCGCCTTTTCCAGTTTTTCCTCCGTCAAAGTTCCACCCCGGTTGTTCTCCTGCAA
>Ga0209064_1002581_pt1 | contig 19388 bp, 18 predicted proteins | sample Inofromicrocosms_FD_187498 | JGI IMG/M metagenome (GOLD analysis project Ga0209064, IMG submission 187498) | Mouse cecum microbial communities from Vienna, Austria - Inoculum for glucosamine and mucus D2O microcosms (SPAdes) (version 2) | ecosystem: Host-associated > Mammals > Digestive system >... | reverse complement strand
CCGCTACACTTCACGGGGTGCGCTTGTTCGACGGATCCAGCGAACGCCGTGAATCATTCGCTATCGGACATTGCAAAAGTCGGTAGTCAAGTGTACGTAAACAATACGGGACTAACAGGATAGTCCCGTTAGTCCCATTGCAAAGTACGCACAATGCAGGTTTCAGCGTGCAAATAGTCCCGTATAGATTTTATTCTCCTTGTAAAATACGGTCCAATTCCGTCTTATATTCACAAACCGCAGTGCTATTGATTGTTGAGGAAGATAATGACAACCCAAATATATTGTCTATTTTGTCGGTGCAATCCCGAGCCTTGTTCACGCTACCACCCGTAAATGCCTCGATAAAATATACCAGCCCCCGCTTACTTATAGTGTTTTTCTGCTTCTTCCCTTTCTTTATCCATTCTATTTTATTGCTCGTTGGTGTACCTTGTCCTGTCATTCGATAATAGAACGTACTAACGTCTGTGTCGTTAGAAACAAACCCCTGTTGCTGTAAAGCAGTCAATATCCGCTGCATTTCATCATAGGATTTATTGACGGAGAAATGGGCACTTTGTGCATCTGGGGCCGCTTGAACATTCGCATTATAAGAACCATTGGACGGTATTAACGATTCAATTTTAGCATACATTTCCGCAATCCAGTCAAAGATTGTGTTAGCCCGATCAATTACCTGCCATATAGATACCAATATCGTTTCTGCCTCCTCTTTGGTAATTAGTCCTATGGATTCTGCTTTTCGGATGTGGCGGGAATACCCATTATCGCCGAAAACCAAATCATCCATCGAGTACCGTTTCTTTCTGCAAGGTAATTTTACTTCGTCATACTTTGACAACGCAAGTGACAAGTATTTTCCGATACTATCCATATCCGGGCAAACCTCCATAAATTCGTCTTCTAAATCTTTAACATAGATAGGTTCCCCGAATGATTCTACGGTATCCAGAATAACAGCGGCGTATGGGTCTCGAACTGTACAAACTTTTACGTACTCAAGCTGCTGATGTTTATCGGCAATTTTGACCATTGGAGAAAGCACATAAAAAGTTAATGCTTTGAGAAAGGCCAAACGACAAAAAATGTCATCTTTGTCGAACACGCTTTGAATTGCCTCTTCATCGGTTAAGAATCTATCTTTACCCGATTTATCCTTGTAGTATTGCCTAATGGCTTCGCCTTTGTTGTCAGCTTCTTTTATAATTCCTGCGAACTTATCGCTACAATGAATATTGAAACAATAAAGACGTAATCCAAGCTGTATCTCTTTCAACAGTTCGACGCACTTGTCGGTCTTGACCATCAATTTCATAGCCCTTATTATTTACTCCAACATTTTAACCAGTTCCGTTTTCATCTCCTCGTCGATGTCCCGATAGCGGGCGAATGCCCGGCTGCCCTCCTTGTGACCGCTCAACGCTCCGACCAAATTCGGGTCCTTTACTTGCTTGTAGAGGTTGCCGACAAATGCCCGGCGGGCGAGGTGCGACGAGGCTACCTCCCAAATCGGCCGTTGCTCTGCCTCTCGGGTTAGCGGGTTCAGTATCGTAACCTTGCGCCTCAACCCGGCAGCAAGGAATATCCGTTTGATGGCCCGGTTATACTGCTGTTCGGCAATCAGAGGGAGTAGCCCTGGCCCGACATAACCGGCATAGCGGTCCAGTATTTCACGGGCTATCGTGTTGAGGGGAACTCGCACCGTCACCGGGTGGCCGTCCTTCGTCTTACGGGGAATATACTCGACCGCCCCGCCGATCAGGTTGTCCCGGGTCAGCTTGTAGAGGTCGCCCACACGGCAGCCTATCAGACATTGGAACACGAAAATATCCCGTTGCATAGCCAACTGCGGATGCCGGGCGAGGTTCGTGTGGTAGATTTTGTTGCGTTCGTCGATTGAGATGTAATAGGGCGTACCGTAAACACACTCCTCGACGGCATAGTTCCGAAACGGATTGTTCGTCGTCTTGCCTACGTCGTTCGCCCAAATGAAGAACGTGCGCAACTTGGTGAGGATGCCGTTGATCGTATTCTGACCTCTCGGTTGAGGCTTTCGGCTTTCAGGGACAGCTTTGTAGATTTCGGGGTATTGGTCGCAAAAGGTATGTTCGTTGCGCAGGAACTCCTCGATGTCCCGCAGCACGAGCGGCGTTACCGTATCGAGGTCGAGCACAAAGCGGCTATCTAGCGTCCGGCGGGCATAGAGTTCGTACCGCCTCAACGCCCGGATTACGACCTGAATAGCACGCACCCGCCAATCGGACAATTTGCGCTTCTCTACAAACTCCTCGTAAGCCTCGAAGAATGTTTGCCGATGTTCTTCGACGATGTACTTTTCGGGATACAGGCGCTTGTCGATTTCCAATTCCAGCCAGTCGGATGTCAAATCCTCTTTGACCGTCGCAGCGTTGTATATCTCCAACATCATGCTCTTGCGGTCGGCCACGGCCTTATTGAAAGTAGCCCGCTTCTCCGCATCGTAAAGCACCTTTGCCTTGATCTCCTGCCTGGTCGCATCCCAGTCCGAAGGATTGATCTCCAACTCGGAGGCGTGGAACAACTGAATATTCCGACCATCCCGCAGACGGAAGCGAATGTTCGCCCGATCTATGCATTTTCTCGATACCCGTATGAAAGCCGTAACCGATGCCATCTTGCAAAAACTTTATTCCGTGGTGCAAGTTATAAAATTTGCACCACCGTTGCACCACATAATAAAATTATTTGCAATATTACACAATTTTATCTACCTTATCAAATAATTGATTATCTTTGCAATATAAGCCAAAAAGCCAATTTTCAGCAAGTTGTAGATACCCCTGAAATTGCGGTTTTCAAATATTGTCCTGGGCACTGAAAACCGCGTCAGAAGAAATTCCGACGCGGTTTCGTTTTGTTCCCCGCCCTGCGCTCATTGCCCCCCCACCGTGCAGCGCACCGCAGCACGCAACAGGATCGACGAACCGGCGTATCGCACGCCGAAAAGGCCTCCGGTCCGGCGCAGAAAGCGCCCTCCGGTCCGGAAAAACCGCCGCCGGACGGCCCCGGATCGGATGGCCGCGAAAAAGACCCCGAAAAGACCCCAGGCCGCAAACGAACGCTGCCGTCCGACCTGCTAACGGGTCGGACGGCAGCGCCTTGCCGGACAGAAGTCCGTCTACTCGCCCTTCGCAAGGGGCGAGGGCACGGAGTAGACACGGGCCGCCAGCTCCTTGTCGAGCATGTAGGTGCCGAACTTATTGCCCTCGACCGCCTCCATGGCCTCGATCATGCCGCGGGCGTTCTCCTCCTCCTCGACCTGTTCGTTCACGAACCACACGAGCATGTTGGCCGTGGCGTAATCTCTCTCCTCCTCGGCGATGCGGCACAGATTGTCGATCATCGCAGTCACCTTGCGCTCGTGTTCGAGCGTCTGACGGAACGCCGCCAGAGGCGACTCCCACGCGGTATCCACCGCAGCGATGGGCGCCAGCTTCACCTCGCCGCCGCGTGCCAGCACGTAGTTCATGAAGATCTGCGCGTGGTCCTGCTCCTCGCGGAACTGAATGGCGAACCAGTTCGCCACACCCTTGTGGCCCTTGGCCGCGCAGTCCATCGACATCGAGAGGTAAAGATAAGCCGACCACATCTCGGCATTGATCTGCGCATTCAGCGCTTCCTGCATTTTTTCGCTCAACATAATCTTATAGTTTTTTAAAGCCGTTTCATTTTCTGGCACCCGCGCCTCCGGGCCGTATCGCCTGCTCCGGCCGCACATGCGACATCCGCCGTTGCTTTCCCGTAACTGCACCCCACGCCGCACCCGGCGGGTTTCACGGCCGCTGCCCCGTGCAGCGGAAGTATTTCGCCAGCACGAGCAGCGATACGAGCCGTTCGCGCCTGCGGTCGCGGAATTGCGCGACGTACTCGTGGGCATGGGCGACAATGGCCTCCGCCTCCTCGGGATGCGTGGCGTAATAGTGCAAACGCTCTTCCAGATCGGAATAGTCGCTCCGGATCTCGATGTAGTGGTAGTTCGGCACGAGGCGCCCCTCCATGAACCACGTCTCGTAGGTCGGACGCGGCATGACGGCCACCGAATTGGTGGACATGATCCACTTGAGGTTCGTGGCCACGTCGTTGCCCTCGATCGCCATGATGAATTTGTAACCCAGGTGGTCGTAGAGTCCGATCCGCGGCTTCTCCCACTCGGGCGGATACTCCGGGCGGGGCGCGATGATGCCCGCATCGCAGCATGCCGAGCCGAAATACATCTCCATGAAGCGCCGCCGGTGGGGCTTGCCGTTGATGTCCAGCTGGAAGATTGCCTTGTCCTGCTTCTCGCGGAACGGAATCGCATCCCGCAGGAAGACGAAATGGCGGCATTTGTCCAAGTTCAGCACCACCGAGAAGGCATTATCGCCCGCCACGGGGCGGCTCTTCACGATGCACGGACGGTCGCCGGGCACCTCGGTGATGTCACCCGGGAGGTAGTCCCACAGCAGGGCGTCGTCGAACCAGCGCGTGTACTCGTACGTATCGAAAAAGTAGGCGCTCTTCACCTCCGAACCGTAGCGATGGCGGCCGAGCGGCCACAAACCGGCGGTTCCGGCCGCCCCCGGCGTCAGTTTGCAGTAATAGTCCACCCGATCCAGGATGTACTCCCGGTCCGGACGGCGTTCGAGCTCCGCCAGCACCCCCGCGAGCCGCGCCTGCGTCAGTCGCTTGGGCGTGAGGTAACGCACGACGTTCCGCACGAAATAGAGCGGTTTCGAGTTCTTGCCGTACAACAGACGGTTCAGACGGTTTTTCATGGCGGATAGCGGGTTTCTGTTCCCACAAATATAGCGCTTTTTCCGCGAAGTGCACCCTTTCGTCCGCTCCTTTTCGCCGCGGACCGCACCGCTTTTCGGGGCCGGGCCTCCGCCGCGGCGCTACCGGCCGAAGCTGCGGCGCTCCATGCTCCCCAGGACGGAGGGGGCGCTCCGCCCTGTTCCGGGCATTCAGGTCTTTCCGGACGTTCGGTTGCTCCCGTCGGTCCGGTTGTTCCGAACGTTCCAGCCGTTCCGGACATTCGGTTGTTCCGGCTGTTCCAATCGTTCCGGCCGCTTCTGTCGTCAAGTCTTCCCGGTCTCTCCCGTCGGTCCGGCGGTTTCGTCTTCACCCGTCCCCGGCCGCAACCCCTGTCCGGCACCGGTGAATCCGCCCCCGGACCGCTTCGATTCACGGCCTCCGGTCCCGAACTTTTCAACCGGACCACCCCGCCGGCCCCGTCGTGCGGAGCGCAGGAAACGAAAATACCCGGCAGCCGAAGCACCGGGTATTTCGTTCGTATGCGACCGTGGTCGTTTTCTCGACAGGACGCGCTGACCGGGCAGGATCTACTCCAGCCTCCTCCCCGCGTCTCCGGCTCCCGACCGCACCTCTCGAAGCGACTGCCGCCCCGCGGCAGCCCGCAAGGCACGGAACGCATCGTCCGCACGCCTCCTTCGCCGGCTGCCGCGGGCCCGCACGATTCGGATCAGACGCTACGCCTTCGAGCCGTCGTAGGCCCACTTCACGTAGACCGAGCCCCACGTATAACCGCCGCCGAACGATGCCAGGATGAGGTTGTCGCCCGGACGCAGCTCCTTCTCGTAGTCGTAGAGACACGAGGGAATCGTGGCCGCCGTGGTGTTGCCGTTGCGGTCGATGTTGATCATGCACTTCTCGCGTGCAAGGCCCATGCGGCGCGCCGTGGCGTCGATGATGCGCAGGTTGGCCTGATGCGGCACCAGGAAACGCACGTCGTCCGACTTGAGGCCGTGGCGCTCCATCATCTCCACGGCCACGTCGGCCATGTTCGACACCGCGGCCTTGAACACGGCCGGACCGTCCTGCGTGATGGTGTGCCAGTTGTTCTCCAGCGTCTCGCGCGTCGCGGGGAAGCGCGAACCGCCCGCCTTCATGTAGAGGTGCATCTCGCCCGAGCCGTCGGAGTGGAGGATCGAGTCGATCACGCCGCAGCCATCCGTACTGGGCTCAAGCAATACGGCCGCAGCGCCGTCTCCGAAGATGGGACAGGTGTTGCGGTCGTGGTAATCGACGATCGACGACATCTTGTCGGCACCCACGACCACAACCTTCTTGCAATGGCCCGTCTCGATGAACTGGGCACCGGTCGTCAGCGCGAACAGGAAGCCGCTGCACGCCGCCGACACGTCATAGGCGAAGGCATTCTTGCAGCCGGCCTGGTCGGCGATCAGGTTGCCCGTAGACGGGAAAAGCATGTCGGGCGTTACGGTCGCGCAGATCACCAGGTCCACCTCCATGGGGTCGGTGCCGGTCTTGTCCAGCAGGTTCATGACGGCACGGGCGCCCATGTAGGAGGTTCCGATGCCGTCGCCCTTGAGGATGTGGCGCGTCTTGATGCCGATACGGGTCATGATCCACTCGTCGGTGGTATCCACCATACGGCTCAGTTCTTCATTCGTAAGCAGGTAATCGGGGAGGTATTCGCCCACGCCCGTAATCGCTGCGGTAATCTTTTTTCCCATCTGTGTCTCTGAAGTTTCCGGTTAGTTGCCGAACGCCGCGCGCAACTTGCCCGACAGATCGGCGCGCACGCATCGCTCGGTTGTGAGAATCATGTTCTTGATCGCCAGCGGCGACGAGCATCCGTGGCCGATGACCACCGGGGCGTTCACGCCCAGCACGGGCGTGCCGCCCACGTTCTCGTAGTTCATCGCGGCCCAGAACGGATTGTCGGCGCAGCCCAGCGCCCGGTTGATCCGGAAGAATCCCTCCGCCATCTTGAGCGCCGTGTTGCCCACGAAACCGTCGCAGACGATCACGTCGGCCACCTTGCCCGAGAAGAGATGCGAGCCCTCGATGTTGCCCACGAAGTCGTAGCGGCCGTCGGCTTTCATCAACTCGTGCGCGGCCTTGGTCTGGGCATTGCCCTTGGCCTCCTCCTCGCCGATGTTGAGCAGCGCCACGCGCGGACGCTCCACGCCGAGCACGGCCTCCGAATAGATCGCACCGATCAGTCCGTACTGCGCCAGCACCTCGGGACGGCAGTCCACGTTGAGTCCCACGTCGAGCAGCAGCGCCGGACGCCCCGACACGGTGGGCACCGCCGACGAAATGGTCGGACGGATCACCCCCTCGATCGGCTTCACCGCATACATCGACCCCACCATCATGGCGCCCGTCGATCCGGCGCTCGCGAAGCCGTGGACGGCTCCCTTGGCCAGATGGCCGAAACCTACCGTGATGCTCGAATCGGCCTTGGCCTGAAAGGCTTTGGCCGGATGGTCGCCCATTTCGATGACCTCGGTCGTGTGTACGATGTCGAAACGCTCAGCCGGACACCCCTCGGCAGCCAGCACGGCTTCGATCCGCTCCCGGTCGCCGAACAGCACGATCCGGCTCTCCGCGTCCACGGCCCCGAGCGCCATGACGGCACCCTTCACCGCAGCCTCGGGAGCGAAATCGCCGCCCATGGCATCCACACCAATCTTTAGCATAGTCTTGGATTTGGGTTCATAAAATCAGTTCGCGGAGCGCATCCTCACCGGACGATGCACCCCTGCCGACCCCCGCGCGCCGCGCCTACTCGGCCTTCTTCTCGATGGCGAGCTTGCCGCGATAGAAGCCGCACTCGGGGCATACGCGGTGGTACAGCACCGAAGCGCCGCAGTTCGAGCAGGTCACTACCGTCGGAACGACAGCCTTGTAATGGGTTCTTCTCTTATCGCGTCGGGTAGACGAGATTTTGTGTTTAGGATGTGCCATTTTACATTGATATTTTAAGTTCTGCTTACTCTTCCGTTACTCTTTTTCCGTCGCCTCGGCGGACGCTCCGTCGGCGGCCATCCGCTCGCGCAGCGCCTCCAGCCCGGCCCAGCGGCCGTCGTGCTCCGCGGCATCCCGCTCCGCATCGGCCCGCGCCTCGATGGCTGCGAACTCCGAGTCGGACACGATGCGGAAACGCTCCAGCATCGCCGGGTCGCACTCCCCCTCGGGGTGCACCCGCTGGTAGGGCAGCGACAGCACGATGCTTTCGTAAATGTACTGCGCCAGATCCACTTCGCTCTCCGAGGGCGAGATCCACATCATCTCGCCGTCGTACTCGTCCGTCTCGTCCGAGAACTTGACCGTCAGATGCCCCGCGAAACGCACCGGCACCTCGCAATCCTCCAGGCAGCGGTCGCACGCCACGACCACGCTTCCGTCGATCGTCACGTCGAATCCGAGCATCGTTTCGGCGCGGTCCAGTTCGACATGCGCGCGGCACGCACCGCCCTTGATCTCGGTGTTCCCCGAGGCCTCGAACAGCGCTTCGCCCACCTCGAAATCGAAGGTGTGCCGCCCGTTTTTGAGCCCCTTGAAAGCGATTCGGAAACTTTTCGTCACGTCCATTTAAACGTATTTAGTGTGCAAAGCTACTAAAAATTCGGACATTCGCAAAGTTTTTCGTTATATTTCGGTTGCGACGCTTTCCGCCCCGGAACCTCCGCACACCGTCGCCGCACCTCTTTTTTCAGGGCCGCGATGCCCGCACGGCACCACCCGCTCCGCCTCCCGGAAACCGCACCGCCGCACCGCCGAAGAGCGCACGGCGCGGACAGCGCCCCGCGCGCGAACGGGACGATTTGCATATCTGCAAAACTTAATATCGCAAACCCGAACTCACGGCCTATGGATAGATAAAACATTCACGACGCATCCTCAGCGATGCCGCAGAACGACACATCCGTGCCGCCAACGCACGAAAAGCGCCGGCACAAACATATAAAAAGCGTTAGCTTTGCATATCGAAATCTGGTAAATTTCAAATTATGGCAAAAGAAGTGAAGTTGATGCTCACGTTTCTACTTTCGCTATTGCCACAAAGGTATTCCAGAACCTCGATATGCGATGATAAAGAGTTATGTCCCACGTTTTTTGTATGTCCCGCATTCGCCTCAGAACCTCAGGCCGGGGGACACGGCCGCAAACATTCCGAACCTTATGAAACACATTATTTCGACGGCACTCGCCGTCCTCGCGCTTTTCATGCCGCCCGCGAACGCAGCGGCTCAGAAACGCATCGTCATCAACTCCGAACCGGCCGGAGCCGAGGTCTACGTCAATGGCATTCCGACCAATCAGCAACCCCCCGCGATGCTCAAGAATCCGGGAGGAAAAGCTTTCTCCGTCGGGTTCGGAAAGAAAGGATACGAAGACGGCAAACTGCTTGTCGTGAAGCAAAAAAAGATCGACGGAAAGAAAGCCTAACCCACGGAGGTGTCCTACCGGCTCACCCCCGCCGCCTACACGCAGGACCCGACCATCCGCGAAGGGGCGGCCGAGCAAACGGTCAGCCGCGACAATCCGGGAGCAACCGCCCTTCAACAGACGGTCATCCGCTGGGCGATCGACTCCGACCCGCAAGGCGCACACGTGTTCTACCGCGTGCTGTCGAGCATTCCCGCCGTGGTGAAGAATACCAACGAGACCCATCTGATGACCACGCCCTACGAGGAGACGCGTTCGTTCAACATCCTGGGACTCACCTACGAAAACTCGCGCGACGTGCAGATCGAAATCAAGGTCGTAAAAACGGGCTACGAAACGCAGGTCAAGCGTTTCAATGTACGCCAGGCCCTCGACCAACAGGAGATCAGCAGCTATTTCATGCTCGTACCCAAGGAGTAATCCTGCGGGCCCTGCAAAAGGAATCGGCCTGCCGCAATCAGCGCGGCAGGCCGATTCCTTTCTTCGCGCCCGTCTCCGTTCCGACACGGCCGGGATTCCGGATCCCCCCACCATCGGACGCCCGGCGAAGCCCTTCCTGAATGCGCAACCCGCCCGGCCCTTTCCGCCGCAAAGCAGCGGCACCGAAGTCCGTCACCGCCTCTTTTCCGCTTGCGGCGCCCCGGCACCCGCCGACCGACGGTGCCGGGAAAACCGCCCGAGGCCGTCCGCCTGCCCCACCTCACCGCCAGCACCCTGCCGAACCCTCGCAAGACCCCGGTCGGCCCCCGGCCCCCCGAACTTCACCGAACCGTGCACACTGCCGGCAAGCCCCGGACAACAGGAAAACGAAAAACGGACCGCCCGCAACGGGCAGTCCGTTCTTCGATGCGGCACGCGGCCGTCCGTACGCTCTCCGGAGCGAAATCCTCCGTCCGGGACTCCGACACCTGAAACCGGCGAAAGACACCGGGCCGAATGCACCGGAGGAGAGCCGGACAAGAGGCGCCGGACGGCCGGGAAAGTCCCGGGCCGGCACCGCGCGATGCGCCCTATTTCGCGTAGGACACCGACCGGGTCTCGCGGATCACGGTGATCTTCACCTGACCGGGATAGGTCATCTCGTCCTGTATCTTCTTGGCGATGTCGTGCGACAGGCTCTCCGACTCGGCATCCGAGAGTTTGTCCGAACCCACGATCACGCGCAGCTCGCGGCCCGCCTGGATGGCATAGGTCTTCTGCACGCCGGGATAGGAGAGGGCGATGTCCTCCATCTCCTTGAGGCGCTTGATGTAGCTCTCGACCACCTCGCGGCGGGCGCCGGGGCGGGCGCCCGAAATGGCGTCACACACCTGGATGATGGGGGCGATGAGCGACGTCATCTCCACCTCGTCGTGGTGGGCGCCCACGGCGTTGCACACCTCGGGTTTCTCCTTATACTTCTCCGCGAGCTTCATGCCGATGATTGCGTGCGGCAGTTCGGGCTCGTCGTCGGGCACCTTGCCGATGTCGTGCAACAGGCCGGCGCGGCGCGCGATCTTGGGGTTCAGCCCCAGCTCGGCCGCCATGATACCCGCCAGGTTGGCCGTCTCGCGCGCATGCTGCAACAGGTTCTGGCCGTAGGAAGAACGGTACTTCATCTTGCCGATCATGCGGATCAGCTCGGGGTGCAGGCCGTGGATGCCCAGGTCGATCGTCGTGCGCTTGCCCACCTCGACGATCTCCTCCTCGATCTGCTTCTTCACCTTGGCCACGACCTCCTCGATGCGTGCGGGGTGGATGCGGCCGTCGGTCACCAGCTGGTGCAGCGCCAGACGCGCGATCTCGCGGCGCACGGGGTCGAAGCCGCTCAGAATGATGGCCTCGGGCGTGTCGTCCACGATGATCTCGATGCCCGTGGCGGCTTCGAGCGCACGGATGTTGCGGCCCTCGCGGCCGATGATGCGGCCCTTCACCTCGTCGCTCTCGATGTTGAACACCGTCACGGCGTTCTCGATGGCCGTTTCAGTCGCCACGCGCTGGATTGACGACACGATGATGCGCTTGGCCTCCTTCGTCGCCGTCAGCTTGGCCTCCTCGATCGTCTCCGAGACGTATGCCGCCGCGTCGGCCTTGGCCTCGGCCTTCATGTTCTCGATCAGGATGTTCTTGGCCTCCTCGGAGCTCATGCCCGAGATCTGCTCCAGGCGCGCATTCTGCTCGCGCATCATCTGATCGACCTCCTCCCTGCGGTGTTCGAGCGCCTGCATCTGATTCTGCATCTGCTCCTTCAGCCGGTCGTTCTCGCGCAGCTTGCCGTCCAGTTCGCGCTGCTGGTTCTGCAAGTTGTTTTCGATCTGCTTGGCCTTCTGCTCGCTCTGCGCGAGCTTCTGGTTGCGCTCATTGACCATGCGGTCGTGTTCGCTCTTGAGTTGTATGAACTTCTTTTTGGCCTGGAGGATCTTCTCCTTCTTGATCATCTCGCCCTCGGCTTCGGCCTCCTTCACGGCGGCTTCGCAACGCTTCTTGATGCTGTTCTTCAGTACGTAATTCGTAACCAGAACATATACCGCGATAGCGGCCGCAGCGGCGATGCAGGCAGTTAAAATAATAGTACCCATCACTTTTGGTTGTTGTTATTTGGTTTTTATGGTGTCAATAAAAAACCCGCACGGATCTCCTCGTATTGTTTGACGAATCTGCCGATAAGTCAAAAGTGGAGGCTCCGACGATCGCAATCTTCCAACGGCACGCGCACGTGCACCTCCGGACAGAGGTCAAGGCCTGATTTTGAAGCGGCGAGAGTTGCTCCAATGTAAAAAGTGTTCAGTTTCGCAAAACTTGAGGAAATCTATGCGGGTAGATTTTTCCTGTGGTATGTAAAGAACGCGCCGGTCATTCGCGACCGAGGGTATTGAGGTATTCGTCGATCCGCCGCCCGAGGGCTTCGAGCGCCTTCAGGTCGTCGCTTCCCACCTCGCGGCTCTGTCTCATGGCCACGTTTTCGATGGCGAAGCGCAAGGCCGTCATGCCCAGGTAATCCGTATCGTCCCACCCCTGTATCTTCTCCTGGCGTATCTTCACGAGGTTATCGTTCACCTCGCGTTCGGCCAGCCGATACATCTCTTCCTTCTCGCTGTCGATATTGAAAGCGTAGGGTTTGCCCATGATTCTGAGCTTTATCGCTTGCTTGCCCATAGCTTCTGCTCGTCCTGACGACCGCACCCCGATGCCGGGGCCTCCTCGTCGATATAACGTGATCGCTCTTCTTTTTCGTATGCGCCGCAGACTTTCCCGAAGCGCCCCCTCACAGGGGTCACTCCCCGGAGGAGTGCTCCGAGGGCTGCGACTCCAGCAGCGCGATGCACTTGTCCACCTCCCGCATCAAACGGTTCACGCGTGCCCGCGCCTTGTCCCTGTCGCGGCCGCCTCCGGCCAGTCCTTCGGCGAGCTGCATGCGGGCCAGCTCCTTCTCCTGCACCCGCAGACGCTCCCGCAGCATGCGGTTCTCCTGCTCGACCTCCGAGCAGTGCGCCGCGAGCTCGCGACACCGGTCGCCCATGCTCCGATGTTCGTCGATCAGCCGCCCGACGAGCGCCCCGAGTCCGGCTATTACGCTCTTTTCCTTCATGGTGCACTCCGACGTTGCCCGCAATTACTTCTCAAAGATAGGCAAAAGATCGTACATACGCAAATTATTTCCCCGCGACTTCGCCGTAAAGGTCGTAATCGGCGGCCGAGGTGATGCGCACGTCGTAGAAACGGCCCCGCAGGAGGCGGCGTCCGGCGGCGGGAATCAGGATCTCCTGATCCACTTCGGGCGAGTCGTACTGCGACCGGCCGACATAGAAGTCGCCCTGGCGCGAGTCGATGACCGTACGCTCGACGACGCCCACGCGCCGCAGGTTGTTCTCGCGCGCGATTTCGTTCTGCACGGCCATGATCCGCTCCGCGCGTTCGCGCTTCACCTCCTCCGGCACGTCGTCCCGCAGGCGGCGCGCCGAGTAGGTTCCCTCCTCCTCGGAGTAGGCGAAGACGCCGAGACGCTCGAAGCGCACGTCGCGCACGAACTGCTCCAGCTCGGCGAAGTCGCGCTCCGTCTCGCCCGGATACCCCGTGAGCAGCGTGGTCCGCAGCGCCAGTCCCGGCACCTTCGAGCGCAGCCGCTCGACGAGTGCATAGGCCTCGGCCTTCGTGTGGCGCCGCTGCATGGCCGCGAGCTGCGCGTCGGAGATATGCTGAAACGGGATGTCGAGGTACTTGCAGATCTTGGGCTCGCGCGCCATGACCTCCGCCACGTCGTCGGGAAAAGCCGAGGGGTAGGCGTAGTGGATGCGCACCCACTCGATGCCCTCGATGCGGCAGAGCCGTTCGAGCAGCTCGGCGAGCCGCCGCCGCCCGTAGAGGTCGATGCCGTAGTAGGTGGTGTCCTGCGCGATGACGATCAGCTCGCGCACGCCGCGCGCCGCCAGCTTGCGGGCCTCCTCCTCCAGCACCTCCATGGGCACCGACACGTGCGGGCCCCGGATGAGCGGAATGGCGCAATAGCCGCATTTCCAGTTGCATCCCTCGCCGATCTTGAGGTAGGCGTAGTGCGCGGGCGTGGTCAGCCGGCGCTCGGTTTCGAGCTCCGCACGGTGCTCGGCGCCCAGGGCGCGGGCGATGCCCGCCCAGTCCTTCACGCCGAAGAACTCGTCCACCTCCGGAAGCTCGGCCCGCAGCTCGTCGGCATAGCGCTCCGAGAGGCATCCGACAACGAACAGCCGCTCGATCCGCCCGGCCTGCTTGGCCGCCGCAGCCCGCAGGATCATGTCGATCGACTCCTGCTTGGCATCGCCGATGAATCCGCACGTGTTGATTACCACCACCTTGGCATCGGTGCGGTCGCTGTCCGCCGCCACAGTGTAGCCGGCGGCCTCAAGCTGCGCCATCAGGTGCTCCGAATCGACCGTATTCTTCGAACAGCCGAGGGTTATGACGTTAATTTTCTTCATGGCCGAACAATGCATTGACGAACTCGGTGCGGTCGAACATCCTCAGCTGGTCGATCCCCTCGCCCACGCCGATGTAACGCACCGGAATACGGAAACGGTCGCTGATGCCGATCACCACGCCGCCCTTGGCCGTGCCGTCGAGCTTGGTGATGGCGAGTGACGTCACGCGCGTAGCCTGCGTGAACTGACGCGCCTGCTCGAAGGCGTTCTGCCCCGTCGATCCGTCGAGCACGAGCATCACCTCGTGCGGCGCATCGGGAATGACCTTGGCCATGACGTTGCGGATCTTGGTCAGCTCGTTCATCAGTCCGACCTTGTTGTGCAGACGCCCCGCGGTGTCGATCAGCACCACGTCGGCCCCGTTGGCCCTGGCCGAGCGGAGCGTGTCGTAGGCCACCGACGCGGGGTCGGAACCCATCTCCTGGCGGATCATCGTCGCCCCGGCCCGCTCGGCCCACACGGCCAGCTGGTCGATGGCCGCGGCGCGGAACGTGTCCGCCGCGCCGATCCACACCTTGCGGCCCGCCTGCGTGAGCTTGGCCGCCAGCTTGCCGATCGTGGTGGTCTTGCCCGCGCCGTTCACGCCCACGACCATCACCACGTAGGGCTCGCCCTCGCGGGCGTCGAGCCCGAAATTCTCCTCCGAGCCGTGGGCCTCCTCCAGCAGACGCACCACCTCGCCGCGCAGGATGGAGTTCAGCTCGGCCGTGTTCATGTACTTGTCGCGCGCCACGCGCTCCTCGATGCGGCCGATGATCTTCACCGTCGTATCCACCCCCACGTCGGAGGTGATGAGCACCTCCTCCAGGTCGTCCAGCACGGCGGCATCGACCGTCGCACGGCCCGCCACGGCCCGCGCCAATTTGGCGAAAAGACCCGTCTTGGTGCGTTCCAGCCCCGTTTCAAGGCCGCGCGACTCCGCATCGGGCACCTGCGGAGCACGCTCCGCGCCCCCGTCGGACACCGCCGGAGCCTCCGTCCGCGGCGCCTCGGCCTGCGGGGTATGATTCTCCTTTTTTCTGAAAAGATCGAAAAATCCCATTCCTTATATATATTGTGCTCCGCAAAAATAGACAAAAATCGCGGGATTACGAAACCCCGCTTTCAAATCCGCACGAAAAGCGCCTCGCGGCCGCGGCGCACGTCCGCCACCGCCCGGGAGGTCCGAAAAGAGTCCGGGCCGCGGAACCTTCCGTCCGCGGCCCGGCATCTCCCTGCGCCGGAGGCTATGCGTTCACCTTCGCATGGTCGGCCAGGAATGCGGCCAGACCGCTGTCGGTCAGCGGGTGGCGCAGCAGGCCCTTGATCGCCGAGAGCGGGCACGTCGCCACGTCGGCGCCCGCATCGAGGCAGGCCACGATGTGCTGCGTATGGCGGATCGAGGCGGCGAGCACCTGGGTGGCGTAGCCGTAGTAGCGGTAGATCTCCACGATCTGGCGCACGAGCTCCACGCCGTCGGCGCAGATGTCGTCCAGACGGCCCACGAACGGCGACACGTAGGTCGCACCCGCCTTGGCGGCGAGCAGCGCCTGACCGGGCGAGAAGACGAGCGTGCAGTTGGTGCGGATGCCCTTCTGCGAGAAATACTTCACGGCGCGGATACCCTCGGCCGTGCACGGCAGCTTCACCACGATGCGGGGGTGCAGTGCGGCCAGCTCCTCGCCCTCGCGCACCATGCCCTCGAAATCGGTGGCGATCACCTCGGCGCTCACGTCGCCATCGACGATGTTGCAGATTTCGACGTAGTGACGGCGGCATGCCTCCTCGCCGCGGATGTTCTCCTTGGCCATCAGCGACGGATTGGTCGTCACGCCGTCGAGCACGCCCATTTCGTTGGCCTCGCGGATCTGGGCCAGGTTTGCGGTATCAATGAAAAATTTCATAAAACGGTAATATTTGGTATTCGAGGGTTTAAAGTTACGCAAAAAAACCGAGACGCTCGCAGTTCCGGACGTTTTTTTGCTCCGCAGCGGCGCCCGGCTCCGCAGCGGCCCGACGACACCGGCGCGGAGCGGCCCCGGAACGGCCAAATGATGCGGAAATAACTTTGAAATGTGGACGGCTTTGACTACTTTTGCGGATGAAATCTCACAGGCCCATGTTACTCAGAATCGCAGCTGTCCTCGCATCGGCGCTCCTGCTCTCGGCGGGGTGGCTCGGCATGACGGGGCTCACGCTCCCCGCGGCGCTCGTTCCGCTGCTCTGGATCAGCGCCTCGTACGACGCATCGCGCCGCTCGTGGTGGCGCGTCTTCGGCTGGGCCGCACTCACTTTCTCGCTTTGGAACATACTGACGATCTGGTGGATATGGTTCGCCACACCCGTGGGTCCCGTCGCTGCCACGCTGGCTTCGGTCACGCTCAACATGATCGCCTTCATGCTCTACCACACCGTCTCGAAAAAGGCGCCCAAGTCCCTGGCCTACACCCTGCTCGTCGCCGCCTGGATCACCACCGAATACTGGTACACCACGGGCGAGTTCTCGTGGCCGTGGCTCATCCTCGGCAACGGATTCTCGCACGACGTGCGCCTGGTGCAGTGGTACGAATACACGGGCGTATTCGGCGGATCGCTGTGGGTGCTGGTGAGCAACATCTGCCTCTTCGAGGCATTGCGGGCGCCCCGCCGCACGGGACGGTGGATCGCCGCCGCGGCCGTCGTCCTGCTCCCGACGGGCGCCTCGCTGCTCCGCTACGCGACCTACGCGCAGCCCGATGCGGGCAGCATCCGCGTGTCGGTCGTACAGCCCAATGTCGATTGCTACGACAAATTCAACGGCAGCGCCGAGCGCCAGGAGCGCAACCTGATCGACCTGATCGCCGACGTGCCGGCCGGCGCGCAGTTCATCGTCCTGCCCGAAACCGCCGTGCCGGGCTACTACTGGGAGCCCGCCCTGGGGCCGTCGCCGCTCTTCGCCGCGACGCCCGGCGCCTTCTGGACCGAGCTGACCGACACGCTGCGGGCGCTCCACCCCGGGGCGATGCTCATTACGGGCGCCAACACCGACCGCGCCTACGCCCGCAGCGCACGCACGCGCACCGCGCGCCGCATGTCCGACGGCACGTGGTACGACCACTTCAACTCCGCCGTGGGAATCGACACCACGGGCCGCATCCGCCTCCACCACAAGGCCCGGCTCGTGATCGGAGCCGAGAAGACCCCGCTGCCGTGGCTCTTCGAGTGGCTCGACTTCCTGGTGATCGACCTCGGCGGCACGCTGGGACAGCTGGGCGTGGGACACGACGGCACCACGTTCGACCACGCCGCCGCGACCGTCGGCCCGGCCATCTGCTACGAGGGTCTCTACGGCGACTTCTTCGGCAGCTTCGTGCGCAACGGCGCCGAGGCCATGTTCATCATCTCGAACGACGGCTGGTGGGGCGACACGCCGGGCTACAAGCACCTGTTCACCCTCTCGCGTCTGCGCGCCGTGGAGCACCGCCGGGCCATCGCCCGCTCCGCCAACACGGGGCGTTCGGGCTTCATCGACGCCCGCGGCGACGTGGGACAGACCCTCGGCTGGGAGCGCCGCGGCGTGCTCACCGACACACTCGCCCTCAATACCGAACAGACCTTCTACACGCGCTACGGCGACTGGATCGGCCGCACCGCCCAACTCGTGATGCTGCTCTGCATCCTCTACTACATCGCCTACCGCGTGCGGAAGAAGAACTACCTCGTACCCTAATCCCAACTCCGATATGAACTACACCCAGACGCTCGAATTCCTCTTCTCGTCGCTTCCGGCCTACGAAACCAAAGGGCTCACGGCCTACAAACCGGGCCTCGACCGCATCGCCGCATTCTGCCGCAGCATCGGCAACCCGCAGCGCAACTTCTTCACCATCCACGTGGCGGGCACCAACGGCAAGGGCTCCGTGTCGCACATGATCGCCTCCGTGCTGCAACAGGCCGGATACCGCACCGGACTGTTCACCTCGCCCCACTTGAAGGACTTCCGCGAACGCATCCGCGTCGATGGCGAGATGATCCCCAAGCAGAAGGTGGTCAATTTCGTGGACAAGCACCACGACGCAATGGTCGCCTCGGAGCTCACTTTCTTCGAGATGACCGCAGCGCTGGCTTTCGACTACTTCGCGCAGAGCGACGTGGAGGTCGCCGTGATCGAGACGGGGCTCGGCGGACGGCTCGACGCCACGAACATCGTCATGCCCATCCTGAGTGTCGTGACCAACATCGGACTCGAACACACGGCGCTGCTGGGCGACACGTTGCAGAAGATCGCCGCGGAGAAGGCGGGCATCATAAAGAAAAGCATCCCCGTGCTGCTGGGCGAGGCGAACAAGGCCTACGACGAGGTGTTCGAAGCCGCAGCCGCCGAGAACAAATCGAAACTCATCCGCGCCGAAGAGGCTTTCACGTGCGAGCCGCAGGGCTCCAGCGAGGGCCGCAGCCTCTTCCGCCTGCGCCGCGAGCGCGACGGCCGCGTCTTCGAGGCCGCGCTCGACCTGGGCGGCAGCTACCAGCGCCACAACATCGTGACGGCCGCCGCCGCCATCGACTTCCTCCACGAGGAGACGCCCCTCTCGATCAGCCGCCGCGCATTCCTCGAAGGACTGCGCGACGCCGCAGCCAACACCTCGCTGCAGGGCCGCTGGCAGACGCTCGCCAGCGAGCCGCACATCGTATGCGACACGGGACACAACCCCCACGGCATCGCCTATGTGGCCGAGCAGCTCCGCGAAGCGACCTACGACAAACTCTACTGCGTGGTAGGCTTCGTGCAGGACAAGGACCTGGCCCACATCCTGCCCCTGCTGCCCCGCGAGGCCCACTACCTCTTCACCCAGGCGCAGAGCGAGCGCTCGCTGCCCGCCGCACGCCTGGCCGAAAAGGCCGCCATCTACGGACTCCGCGGCGAAGTGATAGAGTCGGTACCCGCGGCCGTGGAACGCGCCCGCACCCTCGCTACGGCCGCCGACATGATCTTCATCGGCGGCAGCACCTACGTCGTGGGCGAAGCATTGTAGGCATTACGGCACCCCGCCCGGTCTTGCCCGGTCTTGCTTTGATCCTGCCCGGTCTTGCCGGACTCCGTCCGCACCGCATGCAATCGCTCTCCGGGGGAATTCCCCCGGAGAGCGGTTTTTCTTTCTACGCACCTCCGACCGCCGGCAAGGCATACGGACATCCCCTCTCCGCCTCTCCGCCTCTCCGCCTCTCCGCCTCTCCGCCTCTCCGCCTCTCCGCCTC
>Ga0209064_1002577_pt1 | contig 19428 bp, 12 predicted proteins | sample Inofromicrocosms_FD_187498 | JGI IMG/M metagenome (GOLD analysis project Ga0209064, IMG submission 187498) | Mouse cecum microbial communities from Vienna, Austria - Inoculum for glucosamine and mucus D2O microcosms (SPAdes) (version 2) | ecosystem: Host-associated > Mammals > Digestive system >... | reverse complement strand
GTCTGCCTCCGTTGCTCCTCCGACGCATCCCCCGAAATCATCCCCGCATACCCCGTCACCAACGCCGTCTCCGTCCGCTTCGTCCGCAACGCCGAATAACACCTGCCACCACCACCCGCGGCCGTGAGGGCTTGCACGGACCGGCCGGGAGGGCTTGCACAGACCGGCTGGTCAGGACGCACGATCGGGTCCGCCCGGTCCAAACTCCGCATCCCGGCACGGAAAGGAAACGAACGAACGGGCGGCGAGTCCGACATAGAGCGATCGGAAACAGCTCCGAAAACAATCCGCCCGGCATGCATATGCGTGCCGGGCGGATTGTTTCAATTACTCCCTGACGGGAGCTGCAAGTTACTCCTCAAGCAGAATCTCCAGAATCTTGATCGCTGCCTTCGCGATCGGGGTACCCGGGCCGAAGATGGCGGCAGCACCGTCGCGATAGAGTTCGTCATAGTCCTGTGCGGGGATCACGCCGCCCACGATGACGATGATGTCCTCGCGGCCCAGCTTCTTCAGCTCTTCGATGATCTGCGGCACCAGCGTCAGGTGGCCTGCGGCCAGCGACGACACGCCCACGACGTGCACGTCGTTCTCCACGGCCTGCTTGGCGGCCTCGGCGGGCGTCTGGAACAGCGGACCCATATCCACGTCGAAACCAATGTCGGCATAACCCGTGGCTACGACTTTGGCACCGCGGTCGTGGCCGTCCTGGCCGAGTTTTGCGATCATGATACGGGGCTGACGACCCTCCTTCTTGGCAAAGTCGGCACACATCTGCTTTGCGTGCTCGAAAGATTCATCGTTTTTCACGGCTGAACTGTAAACTCCTGAAATGGAACGGATAACTGCTTTGTAACGACCTACGACCACCTCGCATGCGTCGGAAATCTCGCCCAGCGTGGCGCGCACTTTCGCAGCCTCCACGGCCAGTGCGAGCAGGTTGCCCTGCTTGGTCTTCACGCACTCGGTGATGGCGTCGAGCGCACGTTTCACGGCCGCTTCGTCGCGGTTCGCGCGCAGCTCCTTCAGGCGCTTCACCTGGCTTTCGCGCACGGCGGTGTTGTCCACGGCCAGGATGTCGATCGGCGCCTCCTTCTCCAGACGGTACTCGTTCACGCCGATGATCTTCTGCTCGCCCGAGTCGATGCGGGCCTGCGTGCGGGCCGACGACTCCTCGATGCGCATCTTCGGAATGCCGGTCTCGATGGCCTTGGCCATGCCGCCCAACTTCTCGATCTCCTGGATGTGCTCCCAGGCCTTGTGGGCGATCTCGTTGGTCAGCGTCTCCACATAGTAGGAACCGGCCCACGGATCGACCTCGCGGCATACGTTGGTCTCCTCCTGGATGTAGATCTGCGTGTTGCGGGCGATACGCGCCGAGAAGTCCGTCGGCAGCGCGATGGCCTCGTCCAGTGCGTTGGTGTGCAGCGACTGGGTGTGACCCAGTGCGGCGCCCATGGCCTCGATGGCCGTGCGGGCTACGTTGTTGAACGGATCCTGCTCCGTGAGCGACCAGCCCGAGGTCTGGCAGTGCGTACGCAGCGCCAGCGACTTGGGGTTCTTGGGCTCGAACTGACGCACGATCTTGGCCCACAGCATGCGGGCTGCGCGCATCTTGGCGATCTCCATGAAGTGGTTCATGCCGATGGCCCAGAAGAACGACAGACGCGGTGCGAAGGCGTCGATCGACATGCCGGCGTTGATGCCCGCACGGAGGTACTCAAGACCGTCGGCCAGCGTGTATGCCAGCTCGATGTCGGCCGTGGCGCCCGCCTCCTGCATGTGGTAACCCGAAATCGAGATCGAGTTGAACTTGGGCATGTTCTTCGAGGTGTACTCGAAGATGTCGGCGATGATGCGCATCGAGAACTCGGGCGGATAAATATAGGTGTTGCGCACCATGAACTCCTTGAGGATGTCGTTCTGGATGGTACCGGTCAGCTGTTCGAGCGTGCAGCCCTGCTCCAGACCCGTGACGATGTAGAATGCCAGCACGGGCAGCACGGCGCCGTTCATGGTCATCGACACCGACATCTTGTCCAGCGGAATGCCGTTGAAGAGCACCTTCATGTCCTCCACCGAGCAGATCGACACGCCGGCCTTGCCCACGTCGCCCACCACACGCGGATGGTCGGCGTCGTAGCCGCGGTGCGTGGCCAGGTCGAACGCCACCGACAGACCCTTCTGGCCTGCGGCGAGGTTGCGGCGGTAGAATGCGTTGGACTCCTCGGCGGTCGAGAAGCCGGCATACTGGCGGATGGTCCACGGACGCATCACGTACATCGTGGAGTAGGGACCGCGCAGGAACGGGGCGATGCCCGCGGCGTAATTGAGGTGCTCCATGCCCTCCAGGTCGGCGGCCGTGTAGGTGCCCTTCACGGGAATCTGCTCGGCCGTCAGCCACGGCTCCACCTGCCCGCATTTTTTCGAGGCGCAGCAGCTTTTCTGCTGGCCTTCGTATTTGAGTTCCGAAAATTTTGCTCTCATAACTTGTTCTTCGCTTTTAGATTCCCAACTCTTTGAGGTAATATTTGAGGGTTTCCAGCACGTTCGACTTCACGTTGATGAAGTTGGTGATGCCCTGAGCCTCCAGCTCGGGTGCGCAGGCCGGAGCGCCCGCAACCACGAGGATCGCCTTGTCGCCGAGGAGCTCCTTGACGCGGGGTGCGGCCGTGGCGTAGTCGTCGTCGCTCGCGCAGACCACCACGATGTCGGCCTTGGCGGCCAGTGCGGCCTCCACGCCCTCTTCGATCGACTTGAAGAACGTGTTGTCCTGCACCTTGATGCCGGCGCAGGCGAAGAAGTTGCACGAGAACTGTGCGCGGGCACGGGCCATGGCCAGGCTGCCGCAGGTGAGCATGAAAGCCTTGGGTGCCTTGCCGCTGCGGTCCACGTGCAGACGCATCTGCTCGAAGGCCATCGCGCCGCGGTAGGGGAGCAGCACGTTGCCCTTGGCCTCGGCACGCTCTACGGCGCATTCGCCGATCTTCGCGTCGGCCGTCTCGGTGAAGTTGGGATACTGGTTTGCGCCCAGCAGGATCTGGCGGCGCGTTGCGATCGCCTTGTCCTTTGCGGCGGCCGAAGCCTTCACGCGCTCGACGATGAAGCCTGCCTCGTAGGCCGCGGTGTAGCCGCCCTTCTCCTCGATTTCGAGGAAGAGCTTCCAGGCCTCTGCGGCGATCGACTGCGTGAGGGTCTCGATGTAGTACGAACCGCCCGCGGGGTCTACCACCTGATCGAAGTGCGACTCGTGCTTGAGCAGCAGCTCGGCGTTGCGGGCGATGCGCTTCGAGAATTCGTCGGGCTCCTCGTACGAAGCGTCGAACGGCAAGACTTCGAGCGAATGCACGCCGGCGATCGAGGCCGACATGGCCTCCGTGGTGCCGCGGAGCATGTTCACGTAGGGGTCGTATACGGTCTGGTTCCAGGCGGACGTCACGGCGTGGGTGAACATCTTGCATGCGCACTCCTTCTCGGGGCCGTACGCCTTCACGATGTTGGCCCAGAGCATGCGCGCCGCGCGGAACTTGGCCATCTCCATGAAGTAGTTCGAAGTGACGTTCATCGCGAAGCGGATCTTGCGCGCGGCCTTGTCCGCGTCAATGCCGCCCTCCGTCATGCGCACGAGGTAGTCGTGGCCCGCGGCGAGCGTGAAGGCCAGCTCCTCGACGATGGTCGAACCCGCGTTGCTGAAGATGTGGCCCGAGACGGTCACCACGCGGATGTGCTTGTAGTCCGCGGTCTTGCGCACCAGGTCGGCGAGGCCGTCGATGCAGCTGCACAGCACGCCTTTCGACGTGAGGCCCTTGACCAGCGGGTCGATGCAGAAGTGGATGTGCGCCTCTTCGCGTGCGATGCCCTCGCGTGCGATCTTGGCGAGTACCTGATCGACCAGGTCGTGGCATTTCGAGCCGCTGAATACCAGCTCCACGGCCGGAATCGAGATGCCTGCGAGCAGCGCGTCGAGGTCGGCGTCCGAGAAGTCCGCGGCGTCGATGCGGAACTCGATCGAGTCGATGCCCGCATTGAGCATCTTCAGCGCTTCGGCATTGGCCTCGGCGGGGTTCTCCACCTTCACGGTCTGGTGCACGTGCCAGCGGTTGTGGGCGCGCGTACCGCGTACGAACGGGAACTCTCCGGCCTGCGAGCCGAGGAAGCGGATGCCTTCGAGGTTCTCGGCACGGTAGTAGGGGCGGACATTGAAGCCCTCACCCGTTTTCCACACCAGTTTGCGCTCGTAGTCAGCACCTTTCAGGTCGGCCGTAATCACCTCTTCCCACTGCTCCGTCGCGACGGCGGGAAACTCGGTGAACAGCTTTTCACGTTGGGTATTTGCCATAACTATTTAGTGATTAGTATAAGTGTTCTCTTCAATTAGCATGTAAAGGTAGTAATTATTCGCGAAACGCGCGCAATATTCGTTACAAAAATAACAGTTCGCGCCCGTGCGGCGCCCGTTCGCGGGTGCGCGGGGCGGAAAAGAGGCCGTGCGGTTCCGATTTCCGGGCGGAATGCGTATCTTTGTCCCATGCCGGCGCCGGACGCACCCGTCCGCCTCGGACTCCGGGCGGCGGTGGCCGCAGTGCCCGTGCGGTCCGCTGCCGGCGCAATCCGTCGGAACAGATGTATCGGAACCTGAGAGAATATGTGGCGCGGCTCGAACGCGCCGGCGAGCTGGCCCGCATCGCGGTGCGGGTCGATCCCGAATATGAAATAGCGGAGATTACGGACCGCATGTCGAAGAGCCCCGGCGGCGGCAAGGCGCTGCTGTTTGAGGATACGGGTACGCCGTTTCCCGTGCTTACGAACCTCTACGGTTCGGAGCGCCGCTGTGCGATGGCGCTCGGCGCCGAGTCGCTCGACGCCGTGGCCGCGCGGATCGGCGCGCTGCTGCGCGAGGCCGCGGGTCCCCGCGATTCGTTGTTCGACAAGCTGCGCACGCTGCCCCTGCTGGCCGAGATGGCGCGCTGGCTGCCCCGCAAGGTGTGCGGCCGGGGTGCATGCCAGGAGGTCGTGGCGACGGGTGCCGCGGCCTCGCTCGCCGCGCTGCCCGTGCTGCGCTGCTGGCCCTGCGACGGGGGGCGGTTCGTGACGCTGCCCATCGTGCACACGGTCGATCCCGAAACGGGCGTGCGCAATGCGGGCATGTACCGCATGCAGCTCTTCGACGACCGCACCACGGGCATGCACTGGCACGTGCACAAGACCGGTGCCCGGCACTTCGACGCCTGCCGGCGTCTGGGGCGCCGCATGCCCGTGTCGGTGGCGCTGGGCGGCGATCCGGTCTATGCCTATGCCGCCACGGCGCCCATGCCCGACAACATGGACGAGTACCTCCTGGCGGGTTTTCTGCGCCGCCGCAGCGTGCGGCTGGTGAAGTGCCTGACCAACGAGCTGTGGGTGCCGGCCGACTGCGACTTCGTGATCGAGGGCTATGTCGATCCGGCCGAGGAGTGCGCCGTGGAGGGGCCGTTCGGCGACCATACGGGATTCTACTCGCTCGAAGACCGCTACCCGCGGTTCCATGTGACGGCCGTCACGCACCGGCGCGACGCGATCTGGCCCGCCACGCTCGTGGGCATACCGCCCCAGGAGGATGCCTGGATCGCCCGGGCCACGGAGCGCATCTTCCTCGAACCGATCCGCTTCGCCGTGCAGCCCGAGGTCGTGGACCTCGCGATGCCCGTGGCGGGCACGGCGCACAACCTGGCGGTCGTCTCCGCCGCGCTGCGCTATCGGGGCCAGGCGCTCAAGGTGGCGCAGGGGCTGTGGGGCGCGGGGCAGATGATGTTCAACAAGTATCTCCTCGTGGTGGAGGAAGGTGCCGACGTGCGCGATGCGGCGGCGCTGGCCCTCAGGGTGCGCCGCGCCGATCCGGCCCGTGCGATCCACCGTGCGGAGGGGGTCTACGACGTGCTGGACCATGCCACCGCCACGCCGGGATTCGGCGGCAAGCTGGCCTTCGACCTGACGGATTCGGCGGACGCTCCGGAGTGGGCGCCGCCGCCGGTTCCCGAGCCGGAGCCGGGGGTGCGCTACCGCACCGACTTCCTCGCCGAGTGGGGCGTGCTGGCGGCATTCGCGGAACCCGGTGCGGAACCCGTGCCGCCGCCGGGCGTGAAGTACTTCGCGGTGTTCGATGCCGAGGCGGAGGGCCTCACGGGCGAGGAGCTGCTGTGGCTGGCCGCCGCCGACACCGATCCGCGCCGCGACGTCGTGCTGCGCGACGGCACGCTCGCGGTCGATGCCCGGGGCAAACGTCCGGGCGCGCCCGGACACCCCGCGCGCTTCCCGAATCCGGTCGTGTCGGACGAGGCGACGATCGCGAAGGTCGATGCCCGCTGGGACGAATACGGTCTCGGGGCGTTCGTCGCGTCGCCGAGCCGCCGCTACCGCGTGCTGCTGCGCTCCGACGGTGCGGCGTGGTAGCGGGCGGTGTGTACGTTCGAATATGTAATTGCGGAATGAACCCGATATGAAACCCTACTTCTCCTCGCGCGAGATCCGCGCATTGATGATCTTTCTGCCCCTGTGCGTGCTGGCGGTGGCGGGCATGCGGCTGGCACGTCCGAAAGCCGGTCCCGCGGAGGTGTGCGCGGTGGCGCACGAGGCCGAGCGCCCTGCGGACAGCGTGCGGCTCTTCCGCTTCGATCCCAACACGATCGACTACGCGGGGCTGCGGCAGCTGGGGCTCACGGCCTACGAGGCGGCGAGCCTGCTGAAATACCGTGCGGCGGGCAAGGTCTTCCGCATCCCGGAGGATGTGGCTGCCTGCTACGGCTTCACCGACTCGCTCTACTTCCGCCTGGCGCCCTATATCCGCATCGGCCGCAAGTATGCCGTCGCGCCGCCCGCCTACCGCTCGGAACGGGTGGTGCGTCAGCCGCTCGCCCCCGCGCCGTTCCTCATCGACACGGTGTCGGCGCTCTACCTGCGGGCCATCGGGGCGCTGTCGAAACGCCAGGCCGAGGCCCTCGTGCGCTGGCGCGACCTGCACGGAATCCGCGACATGGAGGAGCTGCGCGAATGCTATGTCGTGTCGGACTCGGTGGCCGCGGCGCTCGAACCCTATGTCCGTTTCGCCGTGCGGCACGACCCGGCCGTCGAGCGCGTGGAGCTCAACCGGGCGGACTCCGCGGCGCTGTGCTCCGTGCACGGCATCGGCGCGAAGAGCGCCGCGGCCATCCTGCGCTACCGCGAGCGGCTGGGCGGCTTCCGCTGCGTGGAGCAGCTGGCGGAGGTCCGGGAGGTCACGGAGCGCAATTACGAGTGGATTGTGAAACAAATTTGGTGCGACAGTTGTGAAATTCAAAAAATTGATATTAACTTTGCGGCTCCGAATACGCTGATGAGGCATCCTTACCTGCCGCCGCGTATCGTGAGGAAGTTACTCAGAGAACGACAATTGAAAGGAGGTTGGACGACCGTCGGAGAATTGGTGCGACAGAACATACTGACCGAGGAGGAGGCAGCGCGGCTGGCTCCCTATCTCCGATTCGGATCGCGGAACGACCCCGGAAACGATGCGGCCTCCCACGGAGAGGCCCTTGAAATGCAAGAGCGAATATATTGATTGACAAAACATTAAAAAATTATACGAAAATGATTATCATGCCGGTAAAGGAGGGCGAGAACATCGAGCGCGCCCTGAAGAAGTTCAAACGTAAATACGAGCGCACGGGCGTCCTGAAGGAGCTGCGCCGCCGCCAGTACTTCACCAAGCCTTCGATCGCGAAGCGCGAGGCGAAGATGCATGCCGTTTACGTGGAGCACACCTACCGCAACGAGGAGTAGTACTCCGGATCGGACGAGCCGCCGGGAAGTGATCGTGAAGATCGCTTCCCGGCTTTTTTTTGCGCTGCGGGCGTTCGGCGGCCGCCCGATGCTGCTCGACGCCGACCGATCCGACAACTCCCCGCCCTTCCGCGTCTTTCCGGACGACCGTTCGGTGCCTATTTTTGCCGGAAATGAACGGACCGAACGCTATTTTCGCAACGGTCGCCGCCGTGCTTCTCTTTGCGGGCGGATGCGACCTGGTGGAATACCATCCCTACGACACGCGCATCACGGGCCGCACGGGCATCAACGCCGCGAATGCCCGGCGGATCGACGAGGCGTGTGCCGGCCGCCGCAGCATCCGCTTCGCGCTCGTCAGCGACACCCAGCGCTGGTACGACCATACGCGCGATGCCGTGGCGTCGATCAACAGCCTGGAGGGGATCGACTTCGTGATCCATTGCGGCGACCTCTCCGATTTCGGCGCCACGAAGGAGTTCCTCTGGCAGCGCGACATCCTGGAGGGGCTGCGCGTGCCCTACGTGTGTCTGCTGGGCAACCACGACTGCCTCGGCACGGGCGAGGAGGTCTTCGCCGAGGTCTTCGGACCTCCCGACTTCGCCTTCACCGCAGGCCCCGTGCGCTTCGTGTGCCTCAATACGAACGCCATGGAGTTCGACTATTCGCGTCCGGTGCCCGACTTCGGATTCATCGGGCGCGAGCTGGAGCACTTCCCGTCCGGGGTCGGACGCACGGTCTTCGCCATGCACGTGCAGCCCGGCGAGTTCCAGTTCAACAACAATGTAGGGCGCGTGTTCGAATGGTATCTGAATCAGTTCCCCGGCCTGGAGTGCTGCCTCTTCGGCCACGGCCACCACATGGCGGCCCTGGACCTGTTCGGCGACGGAGTGATGTGGTATGCCGTGTCGAGCATCGAAAAGAGACAGTACCTCGTATTTACCGTAGACGAACAGGGACATGCGTATGAAACGGTCGATTTTTAGCGGTTGTGTGTGGTTCGCGGCCCTCTGTGCCGTGCACAGCCTTGCGGCCCGGCCTTGCGGCACCGGAGAGGTCGCCGCCCTGCGGTCCGTGCCGGCCGATACGGCGGTCGCAGCCTGCCCGGCCGGACCCGATGGTGCGCCCGGTGTCGCCGACAGTACATGGTCCGGTCGTTGTGCGCCCGGTGTCGGCGGGGCCGTCGGATTGTCCGGACCGCACGACGGGGCACCCGGCGTCCTCTGTCCTTCGGTCGGTGCCGGTGGCGCAGTGCCGGGACTTTCCGCGTATCCGGTGCCGGGCCGTCGCCCGCTCGACCGCCGCATCCATCGGGGTTATGCGTCGTGGGAGCGGGTGGCACCCACGCACCTGCGGTTGCAGTATGCCGGAAGCATCGGCATCGCCTCGGCCGGTATGGGGTGGGACTACGGCCGGCGGGGGCAGTGGGAGACCGAGCTGCTCGTGGGGGTGGTGCCGGCCTATCATTCGGACAAGGCGAAGATCACGCTGACCCTCCGCGAGACGTTCGTGCCGTGGAGCATCGCATGCGGCGGCCGGTTGTCGGTCGAGCCGCTCGCCTGCGGTTTTTACTTCTCCACGCTGCTGAGCGACCGGTTTTGGGTGCGCCAGCCCGAACGCTATCCGAAAGGGTACTATTTCTTCTCTACCCGTCTTCGCAGCTACGTGTTTCTCGGGCCGCGCGTCACCTGCCGTGTGAACGACCGTCGCTCCGACCGGATGCTGCGTGCCGTCACGTTCTGCTGCGAATGCAGCACCTGCGACCTCTATGTGCTCAGCCGCTGGAACAACCGCACGCTCCGTACCCGCGACATGCTGAGTCTGTCGTTCGGCGTGAAATTCCAGCTTTTCGATTCCCGGCGCGAGGCGTGCGCGGTGCACGGTACGCGCTGAGGGGCTGAGGGTGTTTCTGGCGGCCCGCCGCATGGCGAACGACCTCGTGCGGGGGCGGTCTACTCGAATCCCGCGGTCTCGGGTTTCTGCGGCAGGAAGCGGAAATCCTCCATGCGGGGTTGGTTCGAGATGCGGAAATAGCGGCTGTCGAGCCATCCGCGCTTCCCGACAGCGATGCCGAGCTGTATCTGTATGGCGTGGAAGATCAACCGCTCGTTGCGGATGCGGAGCCCCACGCCGAACGAGGCGGAGAACTCGTTGCGGAAGGGATTGGCATGGTCGCCCAGCAGCCCGAAGTCGGCGAAGCCGAAGAACGCGAAGCGGAAGCCCAGCGGCTGAAACGGGGTGAAAAGCACAGTCTCGGTGTTGAGGACCGCACGGTTCGTGCCCACGAGGTGCTCGCGCAGCGCCCGAAGGCCGTTTTCGGTGGTGAAGCGCACGGTCTCGTCGCTGCCTGTGCCGCGGTTCCAGCCCTGGGTGTAGTTGAGCGCCAGGAATTGACGGATGCGGTTGCGGCGGAAGATGAAGAGGTTCGAGAACCACCGCAGGTCGATGTCCGCGGCGCTGCGGCTCCAGACTCCGGTCGCGGGGTCGATGTAGCTGCCGACGGATGCCGAGCCCGACAGGTAGCCCGGACGTGTGAAGCCGCCGCCCATGATCTTCGCACCCACATAGATCCGGTCGTCGAATTCGCCCCACGAGTAGCCGCCGGTGAGCTCGGCGCGGTATCCCGCGGCGAGGTACTCGCGGATGCCGAAGCCGTGCACGAGGTTCGCCGAGTAGAACTTCTCGCGGTAGAGACCCAGCCCCACGAGCAGGTCGTCCGTATCGTGGAAGAGGGGGTTGTGTGTAGGCGTCACCTCGGGGCGCCGGCCGTGGCGCGCACGGAAGTAACGCCCCGTGAGGAAGATGCTCGATGCGATGGAGGGCAGGTAGCGCGAGCGTCCGACCCATGCGTCGATCGCCTCCACGCGCACCAGCCCCGTGGTGTCGCGATCGACGAAGTAGCGCTCCTCCTTCAGGCGGTTGTACTCCGCGCCGACTTCGTAGTCGGTGGGGCGGATGAACTCCTTGTGCAGCCCCACGCGCAGCTCCGATTCGTAGAAGTTGCGGCCCGCCGAGAAATCCGCCGTGTAGAACGTTCCCAGCAGGTTGGGGATCTCGTACTCGACGATGCACCCGCCGAATCCGAAGTCGCGGCGATCGAAATAGGTGTTCAGCTGCAATTTGTTGCCCGTGCCGAGGATGTTGGCGTCGTAGACTCCGAACATCGTGTGTCCGCGCCCCCGGAACGAGGCGTCGGCACTGATGGTCCAGCTGTCGCGCGTGCGCACCACGACGTGTACCACGGAGGTGTCCTGCGGATCGGGTATCAGCTCGATGGCCGCATCGGAGAGGTAGTCGCGCGAGCGCAGCAGCTGCTTGTTGCGGACCAGGAGCGCGGGGTCCACACGGTCGCCGGTGCGGAACAGCAGGTCGCGCCGCACGACCCGCTCGTGCGTGAGCGCATGGGTGTTGTTGCCCGCGCGTTCGAACCAGTTGCCGTCCGGATCGAAGACCTGTGCCCGTCGGACGTAGATGCTTCCGACGGTGCGGCCCGCATAGGGCGCGTAGAGGCGGCTCTCGTCGATCACGCGTCCGCTGGCCGTGGTGTCGATCGAGGAGCGTCGGAAGAGGAGCTGGTAGAGCATGCGCGGCACGGCCCTGCGGCGGCTCTTGGCCTCGATGCTGTCGTAGAGTCGGAGGTTGTTTTCGCTCAGGATGTTGATGCTGTCCTGCGCAGCGTCGCGTCGGGGCAGACGCTGCGCGCGTCGGTCTGCGGAGCGTATGCCGTCGAGGTGGGGCAGCCGCGAGCCGCCTGCTCCCGCACGATCCGGCGGGGGAACTTGCGGCGCCCTTTGCAGCTCCGGCCGTGCGGCCGTGCGGTGCGCTGCGGTGTCGGTCGCCCGCGCGGAGAGGAGCGCTCCGGCCGGCTGTGCGGTTGAGGCTCGGGGCATTGCGGGGGCGGTTGCCCGCGCGGAGGTGCTCGCGGCGCTCTGTCGTGCGGATTTTGCTGTGGCGGAGTGGGGTATGGGGGCCGTAGGAAAGGCTCCGCACACCGATGCCGGTCCCGCACAGAGTGCGAGTGCAAGCAACAGTATGCGGAAGCGGGCAATCATCTTGTGATTCGAACGTTTTTGAGTCGGTTTTTCGTATGAAATGGCTTCGCCGTGCTATTCCGAGCGCTGCAAACCTCGGTCCGGACACGGATTCGTCGTTCCGTTCCCGTGACCCCCCCCCTTTTTCCGGCGCGGGTGTACGTTCCGGCTATTTGGAGCCGCCTTTACCCGGTGCCGGTTCGTCGGTCTGGGTATGTAGAGCCTCCCTTACCCGGTGCCGGTTTATCATTCCGGTTCTGTGCGGGCGTCCTTTCCCGTCCGATTGCGGGGTTGAGGGAGAGGCGGGCGGGATTGCATCGCGAACCGGTCGTCGTCTGCGTTCGGTGCTGCCGCACATTCCGGGCGGTGTGCTCCGGGGCGGATATGGAAAATCGGTTCGAAAAAGCTGGCCGCGCGAGGTCGTCGGGATGGAACGTGGAGGAAAAGGGGCGGGTGCGGGATGAAAGCGCAGAACAGCGCCGCGGCAAGACTTGCGGAGTGAGGTGTTGCCGGTCGGATGCCATTCAGCCGCATAACTATTGGCTGCTTCGAAACCCTGACAAGGCATCCGGCCGCAACGGCGTTCGGAGTTACTCCCCGTCCGGTTTCTCTGCGCGACATCCGTTCGGGCGGAAAAGCCTCGCCTCGTAACAGGGCGAATAGCCGTGACTGCTTTCTGTGCCGCCTGCTTCCCTGCCATTCTGCCGCAAGGGCATGTTTCCCGCATTTTTCGGGTGGACCCGGGCAATCCCGCAGGCAGGGTGCCGACTTACACCCCGACCGTCTCCAGCCTCCGCGACCGCATCCGCTTCACGTTCGGAAAAGGTACTCTGCCGCGGCAGTCAGACCCCGCCTTGCAACTCGCGGCAATAAGGGGCCGCTGAGGAGTGTGCTCCGAAACGGGCGCAGGTGCCGGATGAAGACCTGCCGCTGAGGAGTGTGCTCCGAAACGGGCGCAGGTGCCGGATAAAGACCCGCCGCCGAAAGGACCGCAACGGAAGCATGTGCCGGACAAATCCCCGCCGCACGGCGCCACCGCTGCGAAAATCCGGGTCGGTCCGAAACGACCGGCCGGAGCCTTCCGAAGAGGGCTCCGGCCGATGCGGATCACTTGCGGGCCTCTTTGGCCTCGATGCATTCGGTGGCGTGCGGCACCTTCATCAGACGCTCCTTGGGGATCAGTTTCCCCGTGGTCTTGCAGATGCCGTAGGTCTTGTTCTCGATGCGCACGAGCGCCATTTCGAGGTTGCGGATGAACTTCATCTGGTGTGCGGCCAAACGTCCGCTCTCCTCCTTCGAAAGGGTCGTGGCCCCCTCCTCCAGCACCTTGAATGTCGGCGACGTGTCCTCGGTGTCGTTGTCGGCCGTATGGGTGATGGTGGAACGAAGCAGTTCGTAGTCCGCCTTCGCATTTTCCAGTTTCTTCAGGATCAGTTCCTTGAACTCTTCCAGTTCGGCGTCGCTGTATCTCGTTCTCTCCTCTGCCATGATTCAGTACTTTTAGTCGTTTATGTAAAAATAAGCACTTTTTCCGTAAGTACCAAATTTTCGATGGTAAAAACGGTCAGACCCGCGTCACGCCGATGCGCAGCGGCTGCTCGTCCACCTCCGATTCCACGACCGTCGTGCCGCGGGGTGCGTCCGAGCCCGTCACTGCGTCGGCCAGCGTCTGCTGTGCGATGTAGCCCGCCCAGCGGTCGAGGGCTTCGGCCGTCAGGTCGGTGCGTTCGATTTCCACGCGGATGCGGTCGGTGACCTCGAATCCCGACTCCTTGCGGATGTTCTGGATGCGGTTGATCAACTCGCGTGCCACGCCTTCGGCGCGCAGTTCGTCGGTCACGGTGATGTCGAGCGCCACGGTCAGGGCGCCTTCCGACGCCATCAGCCATCCGGGCATCTCCTCGGGCGCGATTTCGAAGTCCGCGGGGGTCACCGCGATGCGCTCCGTGCCCAGGTCGAGCACCGTTTCGGGCGCCGACTCGATGGCTGCGATCTGCTCCTGGGTGAACGTGGCCGTGAGGGCCGCGATCTGCTTCATCTGCTTGCCGTACTTCGGACCGAGGGTCTTGAAGTTGGGCTTGATGCGTTTGGTGATGATGCCGGCCGTCTCGTCGATGAGTTCCACCTGCTTCACGTTCACCTCGTTCATGATCAGGGCGCTTGCCGCCTCGATGCGGGCGCGGGTGCGTGCGTCGAGCACCGGCACGAGAATCCTGGTCAGCGGCTGGCGCACCTTGATGTTCACCTTGCGGCGCAGGGCGAGCACCATCGACGAGATGCGCTGCGCGAGCGACATCATCTCCTCCAGCTCCTTGTCGATGAGCGACGCGTCGGCCTCGGGGAAGGTCGAGAGGTGCACCGACTCGTCGCTGCGGCGTCCGCTCACGGCGTTCAGGTCGCAGAAGATGCGGTCGCAGATGAAGGGCGCGAAGGGCGCCGCGAGCATCGCCACGGTCTCCAGACAGGTGTAGAGCGTCTGGTAGGCCGCGAGCTTGTCCTCGGTCATGCCGCCGCCCCAGAAACGCTTGCGGTTGAGGCGCACGTACCAGTTCGAGAGGTTCTCGCCCACGAACTCCTGGATGGCGCGCGCGGCGGGCGTCGGGTCGTAGTTTTCGAGCGCGCGGGTCACGTCGCCCACGAGGGTGTGGAGCAGCGAGACGATCCAGCGGTCGATTTCGGGCCGCCGCTCCATCGGCACCTCGGCTTCGCGGCCCGTGAATCCGTCCACGTTGGCGTAGAGCGCGAAGAAGGAGTAGGTGTTGTAGAGCGTGCCGAAGAACTTGCGGCGCACCTCGTCCACGCCGTCCTTGTCGAACTTGAGGTTGTCCCACGGCTGCGAGTTGGAGATCATGTACCAGCGCGTGGCGTCGGCGCCGTAGGTGGCGAGCACCTCGAACGGATCGACGGCATTGCCCAGGCGTTTCGACATCTTGTTGCCGTTCTTGTCGAGCACCAGGCCGTTCGATATGATGTTGCGGAATGCCACCGAATCGAAGAGCATCGAGGCGATGGCGTGCAGCGTGAAGAACCAGCCGCGGGTCTGATCGACGCCTTCGGCGATGAAGTCGGCGGGGAAGACCTCCGGGAACTCTTCGCTGTGCTCGAACGGATAGTGCACCTGGGCGTAGGGCATGGCTCCCGAGTCGAACCATACGTCGATCAGGTCGCTTTCGCGCTTCATCGGCTCGCCCTTCGACGACACGAGCACGATCGAATCGACATAGGGGCGGTGCAGGTCGATGCGGTCCGTGGCGTAGTTCTCGGCCGACATGTCGCCCGGCACGAAGTTCTTGTACGGATTCTCCTTCATGAATCCCGCGGCCACCGATTTCTCGATTTCGGCGATCAGCTCGGCCACCGAACCGATGCACTTGAGCTCCGAGCGGTCCTCCGTGGCCCAGATCGGCAGCGGCGTGCCCCAGAATCGCGAGCGCGAGAGGTTCCAGTCGTTGAGGTTTTCGAGCCACTTGCCGAAGCGTCCCGTGCCCGTCGATTCGGGCTTCCAGCGGATCGTGCCGTTCAGCTCGATCATGCGCTCCTTGAGCGCCGTGGTGCGGATGAACCACGAGTCGAGGGGGTAGTAGAGCACCGGCTTGTCCGTGCGCCAGCAGTGGGGATAGTTGTGCACGTGCTTCTCGATCCGGAACGCCTTGCCCTCGCCCTTGAGGCGGAGGCTGATGTAGAGGTCGAGCGTCTCGGCCGCGGCGGCGGCCTGCTCGTCGTACTTGCCGTCGGCGTTGAACTGCGGATCGTAGGCGTTCTTCACCCAGCGGCCGGCGTATTCGGCATACTCGGGTGCGACGCATTCGCGCACGAAGCCTTCGTCGAGCTCCTCGGTGAGGTAGAATTTGCCCGTGAGGTCCACCATGGGGCGCGTCTCGCCCTTGCGGTTGATCATGAAGAGCGACGGGATGCCTGCGGCGCGGGCCACGCGGGCGTCGTCTGCACCGAACGTCGGGGCGATGTGCACGATGCCCGTACCGTCCTCTGTGGTCACGTAGTCGCCCGCGATCACGCGGAACGCCTGCTGCGAGGCGTCGTGCCAGCCGCCGGCGTCGTCGCCCTCCACGGGTTTCACCCACGGCAGCAGCTGCTCGTAGCGGATGCCCATGTCGGCCAGTTCGCGGCCCGTCCATGCGAGCCCCGTCGGTTCGTAGGCGGGGTCTTTCTTGCCGCCGAAGTAGGAGTTCACGAGGTTTTCGGCCAGGATGACGTACTGCGGCTGCTGCGTATAGGGGTTGAGGCACTTGAGCTTCACGTAACGGATGGCCGGACCTACGGCCAGCGCCGTGTTCGAGGGCAGCGTCCAAGGGGTTGTGGTCCATGCCAGGAAGAAGGTGTCGGCCGGATCGGCTGCGGGCAGCGCGTCGCTCTCGGCGGGGCCCGCGGCGAAGAGGGCTTCGCTCCGGGCGTCGCGCACGACGCGGAACTGCGCCGTGCAGGTGGTGTCCTTCACGTCGCGGTAGCATCCGGGCTGGTTCAGCTCGTGGGTCGAGAGGCCCGTTCCCGCGGCGGGCGAGTAGGGCTGGATGGTGTAGCCCTTGTAGAGGAGCCCCTTGTCGTAGAGCTGGCGCAGCAGCCACCAGAGGGTTTCGATGTACTTGTTGTCGTAGGTGACGTACGGATCCTCCATGTTCACCCAGTAGCCCATGCGGCGCGTGAGGTCCTCCCATACGCCCGTGAACTCCATGACGGCTTCGCGGCACGTGCGGTTGTACTCCTCGATGGAGATCGTGCGGCCGATGTCCTCCTTGGTGATGCCGAGCTTCTTCTCCACGCCCAGCTCCACGGGCAGGCCGTGCGTGTCCCATCCCGCCTTGCGGTGCACGAGGAAGCCGCGCTGCGTGCGGTAGCGGCAGATCACGTCCTTGATCGTGCGGGCCATGACGTGGTGGATGCCCGGCAGTCCGTTGGCCGAGGGGGGCCCTTCGTAGAACACGAAGGAGGGATGTCCCTCGCGGGTGGTGATGCTCTTGCGGAACGTGTCGTGCGCGTCCCACTGTTTCAGCACTTCGTCGGCCGTGGCGGCCAGGTCGAGCCCTTTGTACTCCTTGAATTTCATGGTCGTATGTCTGTTATTTTTTGTTTTCTGTAAACCTCCGGCCGCTCCGCTCCGGCGGGCGCCGGGTGCGTGCCGCTGGGTCAGTCGAACGACTGCATCTCGATCAGCTTGGCGTAGATGCCGTTGCGGGCCATCAGCTCGGCGTGTGTGCCCTGCTCGGCGATGCGCCCGTGCTCGATGACCGCGATTTTGTCCGCATTGCGGATCGTGGAGAGCCGGTGGGCGATGACGATCGAGGTGCGACCCTCCAGGAGTGCGTTCAGCGCGTCCTGCACCAGCTTCTCGCTCTCGGTGTCGAGGGCCGAGGTGGCCTCGTCGAGGATGAGGATTTCGGGATTCTTGAGCACGGCGCGCGCGATGGAGAGTCGCTGGCGCTGGCCGCCCGAGAGCTTCGAGCCGCAGTCGCCGATGTTGGTGTCGTAGCCGCGTGGCGTCTCGGTGATGAATTCGTGGGCGTTGGCGATGCGCGCCGCGGCGACGATCTCGTCGTGCGTGGCGCCCGGACGGCCCAGGGCGATGTTGTTCTCGATGGTGTCGTTGAAGAGCACCGTGTTCTGCGCCACGACGCTCATGTGGGCGCGCAGGCTCTCCTGCGTGTATTCGCGGATCGGCACGCCGTCGATGAGTATGTCGCCCGACGTGGGGTCGTAGAATCTGGGTATCAGCTCGCTGAGCGTCGATTTGCCGCCGCCCGAGGGACCCACGAGCGCCACGGTTTCGCCGCGCCGGATGTCGAGCGTGATGCCGCCGATCACCTCGCGTGCGCCATCGTAGGTGAAGTGCACGTCGCGCAGCTCGATGCGGTCGTGCAGGCCGTCGAGGGTTTTCGCGTCGGGCCGGTCCTCGATTTCGGGCTGCGCGTCGAGCACGGCGAAGATGCGTTCGCCGGCGGCGATGCCCTGGTTGATGGTGGCGAACTGGTCGATGAACGAGCGCACGGGGCGCGTGATCTGCGAGAACATGGCCAGGAAAGCCACGAAGCCGCCGGCGTCGAGCGAGCCGCGCACTACGAGCATGCCGCCGAAGACGAGGATGACGCCCGCGGCCGAGATGCCCAGGAATTCGCTCATGGGCGACGCCAGCTGCTGGCGTCGCACCATCGAGAGCTGGAGACGCGAGAAGTCGGCGTTCAGCGCGTGGAACTTCCCGCGGATGTAATCCGTGGCGTTGTAGCTCTTGATGACCTTGATGCCCGAGAGCGACTCGTCGAGGCTGCTCACCATGTCGCCCATGCGCTCCTGGCTGGTGCGCGCGGGGTGGCGCAGCCGCTTGACGATGCTGCCGATGAGCAGCGCCACGAGGGGCAGGAAGACGATCGAGAAGATCGACAGCTCCCACGAAATCATGAACATGGCCACCAGGTAGCCGATGATGAGCAGCGGCTCGCGGAAAGCGACCTGGAGTGTGTTGGTGATGCAGAACTGCACGATCATCACGTCCTGCGTGATGCGCGACATGATGTCGCCCTTGCGCTGGTCGCTCAGGTAGCCTACGTTCATGCCGATCACCTTGTCGAACATGCGGTTGCGCATCTGCTGGAGCGAACGCGTGCGCAGGTTCTCGATGGTCCAGGCGCTCAGGTAGCGGAACGTGTTGCTCAGCAGGCTCGTCAGCATGACCGTCGCGGCCAGCAGCACGAGGATGTTGAATATCCGGAATTCCGTGCCGAAGATGCGGGTGTAGAGGTAGTCGATGGTCTGCGAGAAAGTCTGCTGGTCGATGCCGAAGCGCGCCGGGAGATCGTACACGGGTTCGAACCGGTAGTCGGGGTCGAACAGCGTGGAGAGTATGGGGATGATCAGCACGAAGTTGATCGTGTTGAACAGGGCGTAGAATACGGCGTAGAAAAAGTAGGGTACGGCATAACGCGAAATCGGGCGGGCGAAACCGAGCAGCCGCATATAGGTTCTGAACATCGCAGTCGTGTTTTGGGTTGGGTATATACGATGCAAAGATACGAAAAATCGTGCGCAAATGCAAGTGCGCTTACATTTTGCCGCGCGGTGGCGGCCGCGGCGCAGCCGAAACGGGAAAAAGGGCCTGAAAATGGCGGGCCGCAACCTGCGGTCCCGGCGGTTTGCGATGCCGGGCGGCAGCCGGCGCAGCTTCCCGTCCCGGCAGTTTGTGACGGTGGGTCGCAGCCTGCGGAGCGCCCGCACGAAGCGTCAGCGAAGTTGCGGGCCTCCGCGCCCCGAGGCTGCGGCCCGCGCGGCTCGTAAAGAGCCGCAACTCAAAAAAATATCGGAAACAGAAACAACCGAACCGCGTTCTCCGCCCTCCCCCGCGAACCCCGCCGCAATGCACGTGCGGCGGGGGCTTCAAAAACAGTAACCTCTATAATGGAATTCGAGGCTTCGTTTACAATAAGGCTTAAAATCGGGCCGCAACCGGCGGTCGCGGCGGTTTGCGACGGTGGGCAGCAGCCGGTGTAACAACCTGTCCTATTGGACCTGCAAAGCCGGTCCGCAGCCTGCGGAGTGCACGCAAACGGAGCGACAGCGAGTTGCGGGCCTCCGCGTGCGGAGGCTGCGGCCCGCGCGG
>Ga0209064_1002574_pt1 | contig 19449 bp, 24 predicted proteins | sample Inofromicrocosms_FD_187498 | JGI IMG/M metagenome (GOLD analysis project Ga0209064, IMG submission 187498) | Mouse cecum microbial communities from Vienna, Austria - Inoculum for glucosamine and mucus D2O microcosms (SPAdes) (version 2) | ecosystem: Host-associated > Mammals > Digestive system >... | reverse complement strand
CGCAATCGTCATTGACCCGATTTACAAGGTCATCACTGGCGACGAGAACAGCGCCGACCAGATGGCGAAATTCTGCAATCAGTTTGACAAGGTATGCACCGAGCTGGGCTGTGCGGTCATTTACTGCCACCATCACAGCAAGGGCAGCCAAGGGAGCAAGCGAAGCATGGACCGGGCCAGCGGTTCCGGGGTGTTCGCCCGTGACCCTGACGCTCTCCTGGACCTCATTGAACTGCCGATAGGCGAGGATCTGCGTAAGCAGGAGATCAACAACGCCGTGGGCCGGGCCTGTAGGTTGGCTCTCCAAGCGGCGGGGAAATTGGATGAAGTCAGCCAGGATGATCTATGCAGTGAGAAGGCCGCCCTGGCCGCCGTAGAGGCCGCTTTAGGGCCGCAGGGGTACAGGGACACTATGGCCGCCGTAGAGGCCGCTAAAAAGGCCGCAGAAGCCCGTACAGGGTGGCGTATTGATGGGACACTCAGAGAGTTCCCGAAATTCCCCCAGGTCAACCTATGGTTCGACTTTCCCGTTCATCGCAACGACGAGAGCGGGGTTTTGGCCGACATCGACCCGGAGGGCGATACCCCAGGCTGGCAACGGGCCATGCAAAAGCGTAAGCCTAAAGAAGTCAAGGCAAAGGAGCGAAAAGATTCCATTGCGCTGGCATTTGAGGCCTGCGGCATAGAGGGCAAGGTGACGATTAGTGCCCTTGCTGAGTACATGGGCATGACGGAAAAAACGGTAAGGAACCGGCTGAAGGAGCACGGCGGCTTTTGGATTGATGATGGGGAGGTCGGTAAAAAGTAGGGGGAAAATAACGTAAAATTTCCCTTTCCCTCTGAGGGAAAAATACGGGATTTTCTCTCATTTCCCTAAGAGAAAAAAACGGAAATTTCCCTGTTTTCCCTGCGGGAGAAAAAAACGCAAAAATCCGTTATTTTCCCGAGGGAAGGAAAAGTACCCCCCTACGGGGGGTAAATAAATCATTTCCCTGCGGTCAACGGGGGAAGTAGTCGTGCGAAAGCTACGCACGACGACTCCTTCCCCTGACCGTTGACAAAAAAGTTTTCAACAATGGCGCACTTTAGCGAGGTAAAGACACATGAGGATTGAGTTTTTTATGCCGATGATCCCGCCCACCGCCACGCACCAGGAAAAGAAATGGCGGGTTGTGAGGGGTAAGCCGGTAAGCTACGATCCCCCGGAAGTGGTGGCGGCCCGGTCAAAGCTGACGGATCACCTGGCCGGGCATAGGCCGGAGCAGCGCATGAGGGGGGCCGTGCGGCTATTGGTGAAGTGGTGTTTCCCCAGGGGGGAGCATGGGGACGGCGAGTACCGGGTCACCAAGCCCGACACGGATAATCTGAACAAGCTGCTGAAGGACTGCATGACCGCTGTGGGGTTCTGGAAGGACGATGCACAGGTGGCCTCGGAGATCTGCGAAAAGTTTTGGGCCGAGGTACCGGGGATATACGTCTGCGCGGAGGAAATCAAGTAACAGGCAAATTGCCAACCGATTACGAATTTGGAGGTTATCGAAATGACAGCAAAAGAGTTAGCAATCGAATTGAATGGCCGTGAGTACGGCATGGAGATTACCAAAGACGAGGCGCGGCAGGCTGCTGACGCTGGCTTGGTTGTGGCCTACGGCTACTCCGATGATAACGTGGAGCTCCGAGGAGCCATCGACGAGGAGGTCGGGGCCTACAACGGCACAACCGTCTACATCACCCCTGACGGCGTCCTCCAGGGGCCGGACTGTGGCCAGGATGATTGCCCGTACTTTGCCCGGGAGAGGGAGAAAGCCAGAACCGTCAAGGCGGTGTGGCATGACAAGGGAGGCCCCTGCTGGACGTTCGAGACGGACATCCCGCATGAGACGTTCACCGTCATGGAGGACGGGGAACCGTTCTGTGTGGGGATTGTGTTCAGCATGGAGGCTCTGAAAGAGGTAGCCTACTATGGCAAGAAATAAATATCCTGGGCACTGTTACTGTTGCGGGCAGTGGATTGAACCCGGTTACGGCCATTTTGAGAAAGTCCGTAATTCAGCTCCGGGAGCTCCAAAGTGGCGTATCAAGTGCGTCAAGTGTGCAAGCGGCAGAGTGTTGACAGGTAAGGATCCCGGCGTTATTTGGGCGCAAAAGGCGGCAAAGGAGGGGCGCACCGGTGGAAATTAAGACCTACCCGGAAATGAACGAGACCATCAAGGACTTGCTCCGGCGCAGCGAGGAGCCGATGAACCTCTACGCTCTGGCCTGGATCGAGGAGCTGGAAAAACTGCTGGCGGCGGCTGTGGAAGACATCTGGAAGTATTCGACCGGGAACACTTGCCGCTCCTGTATCGAGTGGAAGGAGGGACGGTGCTCCAGGCCTGGGCCGAAAGACTGCGGGGGCTATTCCTGGTGGAAATGGCGGGGGTTCGGTGAGAATGATCCCCCGAGAGATCCCCGGAGCCGTTTCGAGCGGCTCAAGGCGTGCCGGACACCCACAGACATGGTACTGCTACTGAATGGGAATGAGCGGCGGTTTTGTCCGAAAGCATACGGCGCCAAGCCGGACGAGTGCGAGGAATCCTGTGGACGGTGCATTGTTCAATGGCTGGAGGAGGCAAGTCAATGATGTGGTTTATGGATCATCCGTGGATGACGTTTATCCTTGCGTTTATAGCCCTGCTGGTGGTTGAAGAATCGGTGTCGAATATCTGCAAAGCAGTTATGGAGATATGGCACACCAAAGAACGCATGAAGGCTATGGAGGCGAAGACCGAGCATGAACTGGAAACGCGAAGCAGCTGACAAACTGAAAAACTATGAGGCCCACAAGCAAGCTCTGGAATGCCTGCCCAAAGAGATCAAGCGGTTGGAGAGTGCCTATACTGGCATTCGTAGCGCCACTACCGACGGCACGCCTGTTTCTGGCGGCGGCAACACTCGGGAGGACTCCATGCTCTCCAACATTGTTCACCGGGACGAGTTGAAGCGGCGGCTGAAGGAGGCCCGTCTGTGGGTGGCCCAGGTTGACAAGGCCCTGGCCGTCCTGGATGACGAGGAAAGGCTTGTTTTAGACCGGTTTTACATCCATCGGGCAAAGGGGGCTGTCGAGGCCTTGTGCGAGAGCCTGGGCCTGGAGAAAAGCGCCGTCTATGACAGGCGGGACAAGGCTTTGCGGCATTTCACCCTGGCCCTTTATGGGGTCACTGAGACGGAGTAAAAAAGTCCGGAAAAAAACCGGGCGATTTTTCCGAAAGACCGTGCTACAATGATAGGGTGTAAAATCCTAACTAAGCCGGGCGGCCCCCTCCTACCGAGGGGGTCGCCAATATTTTCGGGAGGAGGTTTTTCGGCCCCCATGTTTCTCCTTTGCATGGGCGGTATGGTTCGGGCTGGCAGCGGTCGCCAACGAGGCCAGTGGCGGACACAACATGAAAAGGAGTAGCGACATGGAAATCAGAAGGGTACCAGTAAGCAAGCTGAATCCGGCCGCCTATAACCCCCGGAAAGACCTTCAGCCGGGAGACGCCGAGTATCAAAAGCTGGCCCGCTCCCTGGATAAGTTTGGCTGTGTTGAGCCTGTGGTCTGGAATGAGCGTACCGGTAACGTCGTGGGTGGCCACCAGCGGTTAAAAATCCTGTTGGCCGCCGGGGAGACGGAACTGGATGTCAGTGTGGTCAATCTCTCCGATGCGGACGAGAAAGCCCTTAACATTGCCCTCAACAAGATTGCGGGTGAGTGGGACACGGCGGCGCTGACTGAATTGCTCCAGGAGCTTTCGGCGGACTCCAGCATTGATGAAACCCTGACGGGCTTTGACCGGGGAGAGCTTGATAACCTCCTGGCAGACCTGGAGGGGCGGGCGCAAGGACTGGAACCGGCTGGCGTGGATCCGTATGTAGACGGTTTCTTTGAGAGCGGAGTGCAGACGAAAGAGCCGGCAGAACCGGAGGCCCCGGCAGGCGGAGAGGAGGCCCAGGAGGCCGACAGCTGGAATGTCACTGTATGCGGGCTTTCTTCGGAGAGCCTGGAAACACTGACGGCCTATCTGGAGGACGAGGGCTTTACCTACCGCACGGAGCAGATCGGCGGTGCGGCATGAGGCGGTATGTACTCTGTGCCGTGGCTGTGGAGGGCTTTCACTGCTGGCCGGGAGCTCCGGCGGGTAGTTTGGAGTATCTGCGGCATAGACACCGGCATATCTTCCAAGTCCGCATGAAATTCCAGGTCATGGACAATGACCGGGAAATCGAAATCAACCAGAGGCAGAACGAAATCACCCGCTATCTCCTGGGCCGGTATGGCAACGGGGACGGTGCTTGTGAGTTTGGCAATCTGGCCTGTGAGCATATCGCGGAGGAGCTGCTGGAACAATTCGGAGCGTCGGCCTGTACGGTGCTGGAGGATGGTTTCGGGGGTGCCGAGATTGTTCGATAGCAACATCAAGGTTCACTTTGCTGGCAGTGACGGGGAGGAGATTTTCTATGCCGCCCTGTGTGCAGCAAAGACCCGGTACCGCCTGTATTCCTGCTACAAGTATATCGTGAATAAGTCGCCTGACGCAGATTTCAGATTGCCGGCGAACCACGTTATCAAGGTGCAGGATCGGGAGAACCGCCACGTCATCCAGGACAGCGGCCTCTTTACCCTGATGTTCGGCAAGGGCAAGGACCAGCGGCAGACCCGGGAAACCTTGACCCAATGGCAAGACAAGCTGATTGCTTTTGTGGAGCAGAACGGAATCACGGCCACCTGTGTTGAAATCGACTGTCAGAAGGTCCTCGGTGTAGAGGATGCCTGGTATTTTCGGGAGCGTATGCGGCGCCGGTTGAAGAACCCGCAGATCAACGTCTTTCACTTTGAGGACGGGAAGCGGGGCCTTGACCGGCTGATTGATTTTAGCAGCTATATCGCAATCAGCGTCCCGGAGCTGAGGATCATCAAGCCTAAGACATTTCGGGAGGATACCCGGTACCTGACGCACTACATCAAGAACCGCAAGCCGGAGATTGATATTCACCTCCTGGGCTGTACCGACGTGAAGATGATTGCTCAAAATCGGTTTTGCACCTCGGCGGATAGCACCTCCTGGTTGGCTGGCGTGAAATTCGGATACTTCGATGATGGAACGCAAAAGGCCCATATCCGGCACTTTAAGCGGGAAATCTTCGAGAGGCGGCAGGCGGAGGTAAAGGCGGTCATAGACAGCAGGGGCGTTCCGCTCCGGGCCAAGACCCTTGACTACTGTACCAATGCCAGCATCTGCGCTACCATCTGCAAACGAAAATATGAGCGGGCGGCAGGCCCGCAGGAATAGGGGATTTTACAACATGAAGAAAAATGACCGTAATTTGTTTATCCTGGTGACGCTGTTTGTCATCAGTATTGTTATTGCCAACGTGACCGGGGCCAGGACGATCACCACGGGGCTGTCCCTGGGGAGTATCCCCCTGGCCTTGAGCGGCGGCGCCATCACCTATGCCGTGACGTTCCTCTGTACCGACATCATCGGCGAGATATGGGGAAAGGAAACGGCCAAGGGCGTTGTCAAGTACGGCTTTATCGGGCAGGTGTTCGCTACTGCCTGCATTATGATTACCGGGGCATTCCCGGCCACTGATCCGGTGATGGACACGGCGTATCAGACGCTGCTGGGCCAGAACTGGATTTTTGTTATTGGCAGCCTGAGCGCCTACCTGGTTTCGCAGACCTGGGACGTGCTGGTATTTCATTTCATCCGGGGCCGGTATGTGAAGCGGCACGGGAGCACCAAGGGCGGCCGTTGGCTCTGGAACAACGGCTCGACACTGACGAGCCAGATATGGGACACGGTTATCTATGCGACAATCAGTTTCGGCCTGGGCCTGGGCTGGTTGTTCACGGCAGAGGGGCGTATGCAGCTGATTGGCATTATCATTGGACAATACCTGCTGAAAGCTGGGCTTGCTCTGCTGGATACCCCGTTTTTCTATTTCTTCACCCGGAACGCTGACAAGCGATAGGCCCTAAACCCCTAGACGTAAGGAGAGGAGGAAATGCCAAATAAGAAAACCGAACAGCCGTGGGAGCGGCAAAAGGGTGAAAGCGCCCAGGCGTTTGAGGCATTTTTCCTCTACCTGGAAATGGGGGCTAGCCGGAGCCTCCGGGCGGTTAGCCAGGAGTTAGGCAAGAGTAAGACGTTGATTGACCGCTGGAGCCGTACCTACAAATGGGTGGAACGGTGCCGAGCCTGGGACAATCACCTCCAGTATGAGGCCAAGAAGGCCGCCATTACGGAAGTCCGAAATATGACCAAGCGGCATGTCACTATGGCCCAGCAAATTCAGAATGCGGCTATGCGGGCGCTGAAGGAGCTGGGCAGTGACATGGTTAACCCGAAAAACTTTGCCGCCATTGTGAAGCTCGCCACCGAGTTGGAGCGGCAGAACCTGGAGGCCCAGGTGACAGCGGCCTCCGAGGAAATCAGCAGTACACAGGACGATGGGCCGAGCACCCTGGCCGACGCCATCAATGAAGCCTGGAGGAGAAGGAGCGAGGAGAATGAGCCTTGACCCTGCGGCTATCTGCTACTATGCGGATCATCCTGTGGAATTTGTGGAGGACATTATCAGGGCCAAGCCAGACACCAGACAGCGGGATATGCTGCGGAGCGTGGCCGACAACCCGCTTACCAGCGTGCGGAGCGGTCACGGTGTGGGCAAGTCTGCTGTGGAAAGTTGGCTGGTGATATGGTTTCTCTCCACCCGGCCCTATCCCAAGGTGCCGTGTACTGCCCCCACGAAACACCAGCTTTACGACATTCTGTGGGCGGAGATCAGCAAGTGGCTCCGCAATAACCCGGTGCTGGAGAAGGACATCATCTGGACGCAAGAAAAGGTGTTCATGCGGGGGTACCGGGAGGAATGGTTTGCTGTGGCCCGGACGGCCAGCAAGCCGGACGCATTACAGGGCTTTCACGCTGACCATGTGCTTTATATCATTGACGAGGCCAGCGGCGTTGACGATAAGGTGTTTGAGCCGATCCTGGGCGCACTCACCACAGAGGGCTCCCGCCTGTTTATGGCCGGGAACCCCACAAAGCTGACCGGCTTTTTCTTTGACAGCCACCACAAGAACCGGGCGCAGTACAGCACCCTCCATATTGACGGGCGGGAGAGCAGCCGGGTTGATACGGCCTTCATCCAGAAAATCATTGAGATGTTCGGAGAGGACAGCGACGTGTTCCGGGTGCGTGTGGCCGGGGACTTCCCCAAGAGCCTCCCGGACAGCTTCATCCCCATGGAGTGGGCGGAGCAGGCCAGCGGCCCCGTGCATATCCCGGAAGCCCCCCGGCGCATTGACATTGGCGTGGACGTGGCCCGGTACGGGGATGATAGCTCCGTGGTTTGCCCCGTCTATGACAAGGCCCAGCAGGGCGAGCCGGATATTTACCATCATAACAACATCACCGAGCTTTCGGGTCATGTGGTGGTACTGATAAAGCAGCAGGCCCGGAAATACCTCGGCGCAGAGATCCACGTCAAGGTTGACTGTGACGGAATGGGCGTCGGCGTGTACGACATCCTCCAGGAGCAGCAGGAGGCCATTACGGAAGAAATCAACAAGGAGTGGGAGGCCGCCGGTATTGAGGCCCCGTTTGTGCTGGAGCTGTACGAATGTCATTTCGGCGGCGAGGGCGGCACGATAGGGGACGTAGGCGACGACCCGATAGAGTACGAAAACAGCACCGGCCTTATGTGGGGGTCGGTGCGCCTTGCCCTTTATGAGAAGCGGCTGAAGCTGTGGGAGAGCGACCAGCAGATTAGCCAGCTTTCCAACCGGAAGTACATCGTAAACAGCAAAGGGAAGATTGAGCTGGAGCGTAAGGAGGCTATGAAAAAGCGCGGCCTCCATTCCCCGGATATGGCGGACGCTCTGGCCCTTGCTATGTATGAGCCAAGACGCTATACATGGTCGTTTGAGTAAACATGAAGGAGGTGGCTGGATATGGGCATTTTTGACCGCTTTTTTGGCGGCAGTCGGCGGGATGTTGCGAGGAACTATATGGGCGGCAATGCAAGTGTAATGCTCCCCCGGTACACGACCCCGCCCGAGCGCAATACACGAGAATGGTTCCGCATGTTTGGGCAAAATCCCCGGATGGCCGTTGTGGATCGTATTGCGTCCGACTTGTCCACCTGTACCGGCAAGCTGTTCAGAGTTGACCCCAGGACAGGGGAGGAAACCGAAATCCTGGAGCATCCGTTTTTGGATTTTATGGCCCACCCCAACCCGCTCTACGAAATGACCCCGGCGGCCTGCTGGCGGCTCCTGCAAATTTACCTGGAGCTGAAAGGCGAGGGTTATTTCCTGTATGAGTTTGACGCCCTGGGCCGCCCGGTCGAGCTGTGGCCGCTCCCGTCTAACTGGGTACAGGAAACTCCGTACATCGGCCACCCCTTCTATGAGATCAGGACAACGGGCGGCCTGGTTCGGCAGATCCCCGTGGATGACGTTTTCTGCATGAAGGACCTAAACCCGCTTGACCCGTACCGCCGTGGCCTGGGGATTGCGGAGGCCCTGGCCGACGAGATCGAGATTGACGAATATGCCGCTAAATTCCAAAAGCGGTTTTTCTTCAATGACGCCACGCCCACCACCATCATCACCATGCCCGGCTCCAAGCCTGACCAGCGGCGGCGGTTCCGGGAGGAATGGCGCGAGCAGTTCCAGGGGCCGCATAACAGTCACGGCGTGGCCACGGTTGACGGGGAGATCACCGTCAATAAGCTGGCAGAGAATATGCGGGACATGGACATGGTGCAGGGCCGGGAGTTTATTCGCAACGCTGTCCTGGAGCATTTCGGTGTTCCCCGTGAAATCATGGGAATTACCGAGAGCAGCAACCGGGCCACCAGCGAGGCGGCGCAGTACATCTATGCGCAGAACGTCCTAATGGCTCGGCTCCGCAAGCGGCAGGACGCTATCAACCTCCAGATTCTCCCCTTTTTCGGGGAGGGCCTTGTCTGGCGGTTTGATGATGTTGTCCCCCGTTCCCAGGAGTTTGACAAGGCGAAAGGCATTGACGGGTGGAATGCCGGCTTGCTGACCAAGAACGAGGCCCGGGAGCTGCTGGGCATGGAGCCTTGCGCAGAGGGCGGCGACATCTACAAGGTGACGATTTCGGATGTGTTTGTCCATGGGGATGAAGACCCGGCAGAAGTCACCTCCGCTCTGATGGGCGCTCCCGGCGATGACCTGGACTTTGACATGGGCATGGATGAAGACCTGGACGATCCCCCGGATGATGAAATCACAATTGAGGACGGGGCCAAGGGCGGCCCCGGTGCCCAGGAGTACAAAGTCCGCCCCTCCGACGTGGCCCGGCTGATGGAGGCCGCCCAGCGTGCGCAAGGGGCAAAGTTTGAAGTTGCCACAATGAAGTATTTCCGCAAACAGCGGGAGGCTCTGGCGCACAGCCTGGGAGGACAGGGCAAAGCCGACTGGAGCGTGTGGGATTCCATTCTTCCCTATATCGGGGAGGGCCACGCAGTAGACCCGGAGGCGTGGGCCGCTCTCGGTGAGGCTACCCAGCAGGAGCTTGTCGGCAGTTTTGTTGCGGGTCTGCTCAACTGGCCCTCGGAGCAAGCCACTCTGGAAAGTGTGTTTAAGCCCTTATGGAAACAGACCTATGATGCCGGCACGTCTGTTGCTAAAAACGTGTATGCTGTTCGAGGGGTTGAGCGGCCGGAGCTTATCAGCCCCGCCAAGCTCCGGGGCGGCCAGCGTGTTACCAAAGTCACGCAGACCACAAAAGACAATATCCGGGACATTGTAATCCGGTGCATCGAGCAGGGCACCAGCCGAGAGGATATGGCCGCCGAGATTTTGCAGGAGTATGAAATCGACTGTAAATCCAGGGCTCGGCTGATTGCAGACCAGGAAACGGCGATGTGCCTGGAGCAAGGCCATTTCGATATGATGAAGGCCAGCGGTGCCAAGTGGAAGGTGTGGCACCACAGGGCGCAGAAGAACCCCAGGGACGGGCGCAATAAAGGGCCTAATCATGTCGCGATGGAGGGCGAACGGGTACCCATTGATGGAGTGTTCAGCAACGGCCTCCGTTTCCCGTGTGATCCCACAGGCCCGGCAAAGGAAACAATCAAATGCCGGTGCTATTTGACATACGAGCGATAGGAGGCGGTGAGCAAATGAAATTTACCCAGGACGATGCGGCAAAGGCGCTGAAAGCCCTTGGAATTGATTTTACCGCAGAGAATTTCACCCTGAATGACCTTGTAGCCGGAATGAATGCGGAGGCCCGGCACGGGACGGCGGCCAAGGAGGCCGACGTGACCCACGATGACCCCACAATGACGGCGAAGCTCGCAATCAACAATCTGCGGGTGTCGCCGTCTTACTATTCCCAGCGCGTGGGGAGAAGCGCCTGGGAACGCTCCTTGATGAAGGGTGTGCAGCACAGAGGTCGCAAGACTGAGCAGAAAACCATTGAATTTGAGCTGGAGGACTACAACGAGGCCGAGGGCATTTTCACCGGCTATGGCGCTGTGTTCTCCAATATCGACAGCGGCGGGGACATCATTGAGCCGGGCGCTTTCACGAAGACAATCGCCGAGAGCGCGGATCGGGTAAAAATTCTTGCCTTGCACAATGATGGTTGGCTTCCCATTGGTAAGCCACTGGTATTGAGGGAGGATGCAAAGGGCCTGTACTTAGAGGCCAAGATCAGCGATACCGCCCTCGGCAGGGACGTAAAGACCCTGATTGGTGATCGGGTACTGTGTGAGCTCTCTATCGGCTATGACCCCATTGTGTTTGACTACGACGAGAATGGTATTCGCCATCTCCGGGAAGTCAAATTGTGGGAGATTAGCGTTGTCACCTGGGCAATGAACGAGGAGGCCACAATCACCGGCTTTAAGACCAGTGATCTGACCGCCCAGCTGGAGGCCCGGCTGAAAGCGGAGTTGCAGACGGACGCAGCCGACATTAAGGCCGGCCGCAAAATCAGCGCCTCCCGCATGAAGTCGCTGAAGGACGCCAGCACGTCCATGAAAACGGCGGTCAAGCTCCTGGATGCTATTATCCGGGAGGCCGAGGGTGACGGCAAGGGGGCGACCCCAGCGCAGGCGGCGAAAAGGGCCATTCCCAGGGGCCGGGCCGCAAAGCAGACTAAAAAGACCGTAGAAATTTTATTCTGAAATGGAGGAAAACATTATGGCAAACCGCAAAACCAGAAGGAAAGGCCCCGCGACCGCTCCCGCCGCCGGCAAGTCCATGAAGATGGGTACCGACGAGCTGAAGGACATCATCAAGTCCGCCGTCAAGGAGGCGATGGGCGACGAGGAGTCCACCGAGGACACCCCCCTGGAGGGCGTGACCGCTGGGGACGTGCTGGCCGTGGTGGAGCAGGCTATCGCCGCCGCCGACGAAAAGCGCAAGGCCCGGAAGGATGCCGGGGAGGAGGTCGGCGACCTGACTTCCGATGAAGTGATCGAGGAGGCCGCCGCCCTGTTGGCCGAGATGGCCCCCGCCGATGACCTGGACGATCCCGAGGGCGAGGGTAAGGAGGATGACCCCGAGGACGAGGCCAAGGGCGAGGATGAAGACGAGAAGGAGGGCGAGGAGGAGGACGAGGCCAAGCGCCGCAAGTCCGTTCCCGGCCAGCGGAGCCGTAAGGCCGCCGTTTCCCGCTCTGCTCCCACTCAGCGCAAGTATGCCGACGTCTTCCTGAACGGCGGCGCTCGCAACGGCGCCCGCAGGCAGCAGAAGACCATCCCGCCCATGGTGCAGTTGGCCCGTGCTATCAAGTGCCTGGACGTGTTTGGGCGGCAGGACCCCGAGCGGGCTGCCTACTTTGCCAAGAAGTATTACAGTGACGAGAGCATGGCCCGCGAGATGAAGGCCCTGAGCGCCACCAGCCCTGTCAACGGCGGATTCCTGATCCCCGAGGTCTACCTGGACGAGATCATTGAGCTGCTTTATAGCAAGACGGTCATCAAGGAGCTGGGCGCCCGGACTATCCCCCTGGAGACGGGCAACCTCAACATCCCCCGCATGACCTCCGGCACCCGTGCTATGTGGGGCGGTGAGGCTCGGAAGATCCAGTCCACGCAGCCCTCTTTCGGCAACCTGCGGCTGTCCGCAAAGCGCCTGGAGGCCATTGTGCCGCAGACCCGGGAGCTTATCATGTCCACCAAGTACAGCGCCGATGAAATCTTCGCCGCCGACCTGTCCCGGCGTATGCAGCTGGGCCTTGACTGGGGCGGCCTGTACGGCAAGGGTGGCGAGTTCCAGCCCACGGGCATTGCCAACACCAAAGGCGTTGAGGTGATTGACGCCTCCAAGATGGATACCCAGTATGCCGACAGTACCGGGCGGCTGACCGCCGATTTCCCCGTTTACATCAAGGCCCTGGTTATGAGCAAGAACGTGGACGATCAGGCCCTGGGCTGGGCGTTCAACAGCTTCATGGAGGGCTACCTGATGAATCTGAAGACGGCCACCGGCGACTACCTGTACCGGGACGAGATGAACGGCGGGAAGTTCCTGGGCCTGCCCTACGCCACCACCAACCAGATCCCCACCTCCACCGCGGGCCTGACCGACCTGTTCTTCGGCAACTGGGCCGACCTGATGATCGGCGATCAGATGGGCATGGAAACCCTGACCACCATGGAGGGCTCCTGGACGGACGAGAACGGCGTCCAGCACAACGCCTTTGAGGAGAACCTGGTGGGCACCCGGGCGCTGATGTATGACGACATTGGCGTGCGGCACACCGAGAGCTTCGTCTATGTGAAGAATATCAAGGTCATTTGACCGGAAAGGCAGGTAAGACCATGAAACGAGCACTTTTCGATACTGTGACCGTGCTCCCCTTCGCCAGCGGCAGCGTCTTTGACCGCATGGGCTATGAGAGCGCGGTGCTGGCGGTCACCGTGGCCGCCAGCGGCAAGGCGACGGTCAAGGTGGAGCACTGCGATACCGCCGACGGCACCTTTGCCGCCGTTCCTGACAGCCGACTGTTTGTGGATAACCCCACAGACAAGGACGGCAACGCCATCATCACCAATGAGTCCACCGCCGAGGCGGTGGGCAACCTGGACATTGACCTGATTGGCTGTAAGCAGTTTGTCAAGGTCACGGTCACGGGCGGTACCGCGGGGGCGCTGGCCCTGGGCGATGCCACCGACCATCCCGTGGGGGATGTGGCGGTCACTGCTCCCAAGTCTCAGGACGGCGGCGGTGACACCTGATGGCGAGGATGTTTAAGCCCGTAACCCCTGGCCCGTCCAACAACAAGAAGACTGAGCCCAAAGAGCAGAAAGGCGGCAACCAGGGCGAGGGCGCGGAGAAGGCCCCTAAAACGGGCCAGAAGGGCTGTCAGGGCTGAATAGTGTTGGGGGACGGGTGAGACCCGTCCCCCGCCGTATACGAAGCGGGAGGGGCCAAAATGGGCCGAAGAATGAAACGGGCCGCAAGTCCGGCCTTGCGCGACAATGCTTTGACAACCCTGGAGGCGGTCAAGGTTGCAATCGGGATTGATCCGGTCGAGGAGGACGCCCAGCGGGACGCCGCCCTGGTTCAGCTTATCAATGCCGCCTCCGCATGGCTTGAGAGCAAGCTGGGCCGCAAGTTGGGCAGACAAACCTACACCGAGAACAAGTCGGCTCCCGGTACCCAGCGGCTTACACTGGAGCAGTACCCGATTATCAGCATTACCTCTGTCACCGATACCATGTCGGGGGCGGCGGTGGATGGGTTTGACTTCTCCGACGAGGGAGAGATCGGTGTTGTGTTCCGGGAAAACGGCTGGACGTACCGGGGCCATATCGGGGGGCTGTCCTATGACTTCATTGCTCCCCGGCGCTATCTCCAGATAGTCTATACTGCCGGCTATGTTCTGCCAAAGGACGCGACAGCGGATGAACCCGCCACGCTCCCCGCAGACCTGGAGGCCATTGTCTGGAACATGGTGGCCCAGCAGTGGGCGATTGCCGAGAATGACGCCGCCGGGCTGTCCGCTTTCTCCATTTCTGACGTGAGTTGGACATTCGACAAGAACATTAGCCAGACATGGCAGGATGTTATTTCCCTATACAGACGGTGGTGAGATATGCGGATTTTGAAGGACACCGTTCGCCCGGAGCTGGCCCGTATCAAGCGAGAGCTGGAGGCCCTTAAAGGGCTGTCGGTTCATATCGGCATTATGGGCGATTCTGAGAATGATCTGCTGATGATTGCCCGTGTCCATGAGTATGGGGCCACCATCAACGCCAAGAACGTCAAGCACCTTGCAATCCCCCTGACGGACGAGGCCAAGGGAGCCAAAAGCCCCCGCCAGTTTGATGATCTGCGCTTTATCCCGGTTTCCCCCGGCTATGGCTTTTTGGTTCGGGACAAGAAACCCCACAAAAAGCCGGATAAGGCCCGCCAGCCTGCCCAGCACAAGGCCAAGACGCAGCGCACGGGCGGCAAGAAGGATCCCCGGCCCAATGAGGACTACGAGTGGATGTATATGCTTGTGGAGAGCGTCACCATCCCGGAGCGCAGTTTCATCCGTACCAGCTACGACACCGGCAAGAGTACGCTGGAGGATATTTGCAAGGATGCCGTGGACGGCATTATCCGCCAGCAGTGGACGGCAGAGCAGGCTATGGACTTCGTTGGAAAGTGGGCCCTGGAAATGACACGGGGCTACTTCAATACCAAGCTGACCCCGCCAAAGTCCGCTACAACACAGCTGACAAGCACACAGTATCAGCCCCTTTTTGATACTGGGCGGCTGTTTCGCAGTATCGTTTACCGAGTGGAAGGAGGCGGGGGAACATGAGGGCATGGAGAGGGCCGAGGTTGCCTAAAAATCTGCTGCATGATATGTACGAGGTGCATACCGAGGGCGGAGGCTACGACAAGGACAACGGCGGCCAATGGAAACCCGGCGCCACCGTTGAAACGAAATTTCAGGGCGTGGTGATGCCGCTGAACAACGAGGATTTGCAGTATGTTGACAGCGGCACATATACCCTCAATTCGCAAAAGGTCTATACCAACGGCTATCAGCTGAAGGTCGGGGCCGAGTTCCGGGACGGCTATGATGGGCAGGTCTACACGGTCAAGCAGGAGCTGACCCACGGCCCCATTCACAGCATGAAGCGGTACATGGTGGAACGGAAGGGAGCGAGCAATCCGAAATGACTTTTGTTGAGGTCAGGAACAAGCTGATTGCCCACCTGTGGGAGTACATGGGATGCCCGGTCGTTCTCTCGAACCAGGTACAGCCGGAGGCAGAAATGCCGTTCGGCATTTACACCGTGACGGCTCCCTACGTCTCAGACGGCGGCCTGGGCGACATTACCGAGAGTGAAGTCGAGGGCGGGGTGGAGGTCACTCGGATGGAAATGCCCTCCGCCACATTTTCCTTTACCTTTTGCAGCCAAGACCGCGACGACCCGGAGGGCAATCCCATTTCCGGGGCAGACGAGGCGGAAACCCTGGCCTCCAGGGCGGCAGGCTATTTCCTTCATGCGGGATATGATGATTTCCTGCGGCTGGGGATTGCCGTCGTGGAGGTGAGCCAGACCCAAGACAGGACGGTGCTGCTCGTAGACGAGGCGGCCCGGCGGGTGGGCTTTGATGTGCGTATCAGGTACACCCGGCAGGACACCCGGCTTGTGTCCATCGTTGAGGAAACCCGAATTATTCAAAACAAGAATAGGAGTGAATGAGCATGAAAGACATCCAGGTTTATACCGCGCTGGACGCCAAGGTAAAGCCGGCGGAACGGCTGGACATCCTCGTGCTGTCCACCGAGGGCAAAGCGGATATGCAGACCTTCAATGACCTAGAGCTTCTGAAGGAGGCTTACCGGGGAAAGAAGGTTGCGGCCTTGGTGGACCGGATGTTTAACCAGGATCACACGCTGGCCGACACGCTGATCCGCCGTGTGCGCATGGTGGGCATTGAGAACCCGCAGAACGAGGGTGGCAAGGCCAGCATGATTGCCGTTACCTTCTCCGGCCTCAGCACGTCGGAGGAGCTGGAGGCGCAGACTACCTACTATGCCAAGCTGGGCAGCAAGGTGGTGGTGCCCATCACCACCGGGGAGGCGGCCCCCGAGGACGAGGCCGAGTTTGCGGCCCTGTTCGCTGGCAAGACCTTTACCGAGGATGAGGTCAGTTTCACCGCCGCGGTGGACGGCGCCATTGTGACCTTCACCAGCGACACCCGCACGGCGATCTCCGGCTACACGGAGGACATTGGCCTCTACAAAGACGCTGACTGTTTCGTTGACCTGGAGCTGAAGGGCGGCACCGTGGCCGTTACCGTTGGCAAGGGGGATACCACGAAAGCGGAGAACCTTGTGGCGGCCATTGAGGCCCTGCGGGACATCAACGATGACTGGTACATCATCCTGACGGACGTAACGGACGAGGACTGCGTAACGGCCCTGTGTCAGTGGGCGGAGGGTACCGAACCCACCGAGGCGGCGCTGGGCGCTGGCGTGGAGGATCACCGAAAGTTCTATTTCGGTCAGACCAACAACAAGAAGTATGTCAACAAGTACGGGCGCAGCGCCGTGATTTACTCGGACAGCCCGACAAAGGAGTGGGCGGACGCCGCCTGGCTGGGCTGTGTCGGTCCGTTCTGGCCGGAGAGCGTCACATGGAAGTGGAAGGTACCGGACGGGATTGCCGTGGCGGATCTCCGGGACAGCGAGCGGGACACCCTGGAGGAGAATTTCGTCAACTTTATGACGGCGGAGTATAAGCACGAGTACGTTAAGAACGGCATTTGCGGCGATGGGAATTTCATTGATAACGTGATGGGGGCCGACTACATCACCTATCAGATGCGGGAAAACCTCTATGAGATTTTCCTGGCCAACCCCAAAATCGGCTACACCGACGCCGGCTTTTCCATTGTCGCCGGCGGTGTGTATGCGGCCCTCAACCGGGCGGTTGAGCTGCATATTATCGCCCTTGACCCGGATGATGGGACGGGGGTCTACACCGTCACCATCCCCAAGAGGGCAGACGCTACGGACGAGCAGGCCCGGAACCGTATCATGCCCAATGTGGAATGGGAGGCCCAACTGGAGGGCGCTGTCCATGGCGTGAAGGTGCGGGGCACTCTGCGGGTTACGCTGAACGGCTAAGAAAGGAGTTGCTGATTATGAAAAAGATTTTAGCACTGATTCTGTCCGTTGTGCTGGTGCTGTCTCTTGTGGGATGCTCCGAGGCGGACAAGGTAAACGCCAATCTCTCGAAGGACGCCGATTATTTCAACTGTGAACGGCGGATCACCGTCTACAACGCCAGGACGGATACCATCATCCTCACTGTTGAGGGCTATATGTCTATCTCCAACAACAGCAGCAGTGAACTGTGTAAGGGGACAGGATAATTGAGAAACCGGGATAAACCGGGAGAACCGGGGGAAGTGTTGGAAAACCCCCGTTTTTCAATGGGAACGGGCATATTTCAGGCGGGAAAGGCCCGCACATTCTCACATTCATTGAGCGCGAAGGCGTCGACGGCGGTCGGCGTCTTTTTTTATGCACAGGGGCCGCTGGAGGCCGCACGTCGGCGGCGGCGCGGCGCGGCGGACAATCGACCCGGCTGAACAGGAAAACCCCCGGAAAACCGCTTAAAAACGGCAATCCGGGGGTTTTTCTTGATGGCAGGGACGGGCAGGAATTGAAGCGGGCCGCTCGGCCACGCCCCGGAAGTCACAGCAGCAGACCAAGAAGGCGTGGGCTTCGCGGCCCTTGAGGATAGTATAGCAGGGCTGCGGGGGAAATGCAAGGGGGCCCAGCGTAATAACGCACCGTTAGAGCGTTAGAATTTAGGCCCAAACCGGGCGAACCGGCGCAGATCGGGCCGCTGGTGGCGTTATTCAGGCGTTACTGCGAGGGGGCGGTCAGTGGGCGGTACCGGCCTGGAGCAATCGGACATTTTCACTTTTTCCCCGTCCGCTTGTCCGATTGCCCAAATTTCAAGGGTTTTGGGGCTACCATAGGCCGCAGAGCCCTCATAAAGCAATCGGACACAAAAACGGATAATTATTTAACCAAAACAGACCAAAAAAATTTAGGCGATCACACTCTTACTGCCGCCGTCTGCGGCGGGCCCGCTGGTCTGCTTGAAGTCGCCTTCGGTATATGTCGAGTAGATAGAGCCTTTTTCCCCGGTCGCTTGTTCGTAGAGCATGGTGATAAAATCGACGGCATTTTTTCGATCGTGGGGGTTCAGCAAGCGGAGCATGGCAATCACGTCGCTCTCCATCTGGGTTAATGGGACGTCGTCACAGGTGAGTTCTCCGCTTGCAACCGGAAGCTCCAGAAGACGGCCAGCACTAATCTCGAAATAACGAGAGAGCGCAACCAGCGCATCATACCCGGGCTTGCTACGCCCCCGCTCCCAGTCGCCCACGTTCCCGTTTGAAACGCCAATCGCCCTCGCAAGCTCAGTCTGCGACACCTTCTTCTGGGTGCGAAGCTCCTTCAGCAAATCACCAAACATACAAAAACTCCTCTCGAATTTACGTAATTATTTCTCGGAAATGTATTGACATTCTCGTAATTACGCATTATACTATTGGCAAGGTCAAAAACTTATCCAGAAACAAGCATATCACAAAAAGCCGACGCGCACAACAAGGAAAGGAGCAGCAGCATGAACAGTTACAAAGTTACCTACATCCTCAACGGGGAGGAGCACTACGATCACATCACCGAGCGCACCGAGAAGGCCGCTCAGAAGCGAGTCAAGGGTATCTACAAGGACGCCGAGATCACCGACACCGAGCTCACCAGTACCGACGTCAATGCCACGAAGGAGCAGGAGCGGGAGACCCTGGAGAAGATCAAGGCGATGGTCGCCGAGCTGGGCCCCCAGTCCTACCTCAAGACGGCCTTCGAGGGCGTCTACGAGGTCGCCGAGATGAACATCGACGAGGACGCAGCCTACAGCTTCCCGGGGCGGGTCAACATCCTCGAAGAGCAGCTCCGGGAGATGGGCAGCAAGTACAACGCGGCCCGCTCCGACGTGGAGGTCTTGAGGAGCCAACTCGACCACGCCCAGGAACAGGCCGACGCCCTCAAGAAGCAGCAGCTCCCCGTATGGCTTCACAGCGCCGTCTATGGGCTGGCAAGTGAGGAGCTCGCCACCTCCAAGGCGCGGATGGAACAAGCAGCCGAGACTATGGCCTACTACGCCGAAGCGCCCCAGGACATCGCCTTCGCCGAGGCCGTCAAGGGCTACCGGGCCGCAAAGGAGCGCCGGGAGGTATGCGAGCAGATCGTCAAGGGCCTGGAAGCCCTCACCGAAGAATAAGCCGAAACGCCCGCGAGGGCGTCGCCGGGGGGAGCCCTACCCGGCCTGACGATGGCAGGGCACATAGAAAGGAAGGACAAGCAGAATGAGAAAACTGAAGAAAATCAACGGCTA